>Ga0179591_1271445_pt1 | contig 19790 bp, 23 predicted proteins | sample CZOMad2_1_08_16f_FD_182891 | JGI IMG/M metagenome (GOLD analysis project Ga0179591, IMG submission 182891) | Vadose zone soil fungal communities from Angelo Coast Range Reserve, California, USA - CZOMad2_1_08_16fungal (PacBio error correction) | ecosystem: Environmental > Terrestrial > Soil >... | reverse complement strand
CCCTTAGTCCCTTCACTTCCCACCGAGGTTCTGGCTTATTCCTGTTGGATTCCCCTCCCCCTTTACAAAACCACTTGGGATCGGGTTAATCTCTCTTTTCCTTTAACTTTTCTTCTCCCTCCTACTTACTAGCCGTCTGTGGCGCTTCTATCGGAGTTCGACTCTGCTTGTCTTTTTGGTATCGTTCCTTAAATGATTGGCTCATCCCTTGCTGATGTTGAAGGCCCGCCGTTTCCGACAGTGCAAGTCTCCGCGGGCAAGATGCTTGTTAAGTAATTAAAGTCAGGCTTTCTTCTTCCCCATAGTACCCCCTTTCTTCCCCTCATACAATTCCTTCCGTTTGTTTTGAGATCCAAGAACTTAGATACCTCCCTCCCCGATCCTCCCTTTAATTCTGAGGCGATGTACCCCCTCCGGCATCTGGATTTCTATTTTCCTTTTTTTAACCCTTTCACTTGACCAGTTGGTACCCACTACCTACCTTGCTAGCGAGAGTCCCCCCGGCATAACATCGGGGATTTCAACTTCCGCTCCTTTTTGCCGCCTGTGGATACCAGTACTCTAGTTTTCACGATGTTGACCAACCCCCCTGTTTACTGAGACTCACCAATGTCCTCAATTCCCCAATGCAACTGCGGTCCCCCATTCTGTGCAGACCCACTTCTAAATTTATTTTCCCCCCTCCTCCTTTAAGGTTGCGGTATTTGAGAAATTGACGCCTTCATTTCCCCCAGCCAGGGTTGTTCGGTTTCCTGTTAGTCAGTTACGTCTAATACGTTTTTCCTTTTTATTCCTCTCCCCTTCTACTAATATCCCCCTAGGAAAGTTTCCGGACAGTTAAAATAATGCATTCAGGTCGTTCCCCCAACCGACTCCGTTTGATGTTACGTTCTCTTTTTTTTTTTCTACGTTCTCCCCTCTTTTGTTTTTTTTCCCCCTTGTTAGTCTCCCACGATTAGTAAAATTCTAGATAGGGGAAGGGATCTTAGAATTTACCTCCCCGGGGCTTTCCGGTAGATTTAGATTTCTCTCTACTGGCCCCTTTTTCCCCTTCCCCTTTTCGAACATTCTTTCGGTATTAGCCCTTCGTCCTCCCTTTGTTCATTGAGAAGTCGGATGAATATGCTTTTTCATTTCCCTCTTTCATACCCTTTCTTTTCTTTCTCGTAAGCTAGGCGGAAACGGCGGCCGGATAAACCCCCGAGTTCTAACATTATAGAGACCCCTTAACTTGGCCATAGGGACTGCTAATCCTTTTCTTCTCTTGCCTTTTCTTTCCTTTTTTATTAGTTTTTTCGGGAATGTTTAGTTCATCCAAGAAAGTGCCAATCCCGATAGGATTTCGCCCCCTTTTTTCCAATTTTTTTTTAGACCGCAATCCCCCCCCTTTCCCGGTGTAGTCACCATCTCTTTCTCCTTTTGAGTTTTAGCCCCCACTTCTGTTGGTGACGTGCCCAACGGTCGATACTCTTTTCTAGTGATACACACAAGATTGGCTTCGCCTCTCTCCGGGAACCCCCTTTTTTTTTTTCTTCCGGAGACCCCCGCCCAGAATCTAATTCGTGCACGCCGGTCGTACGTTCCCACAACACTGCCTTGCTCTCCGGATGTGGTTTGTTTTTTTTCCCCTCTTTCTCTTTTCCCCCCCTTAGGTATGCCTCCCCCTCTTGAACAGCAGAGGGAGTGGCAGTTACTCGAGCAAGCTGGAGTTTGCAAACCACAGGCTTTCCTTTCCTTTCCCTTTCCTTATTTTTTCCTCTATGGTGTACGTCAGTAGACTGGACCATAGTCGTGCTTGTGGATAGAGAAGTCCCAGGATCAGGTCGTGCATTTCTTTTTTAACAACCCCTCCGTGATGCCCGTTTCTTATCTTCCAACTCCCTTTTTCTGAGTGGGTGATAGGGGTCCGGGTCTCCGCGTCACGCACTGTCGCACCATCTTTCTTCTTTTTTTTCGATTTTTAGCATCCGCCCCTTTCATCTGCTCTCTAACTTGACAGATGTTTGTTCTTTTCCCTTTTTTACTCCTAGGACCCTCACCTGTAGACCTCTGACCACTTAGTTCGATGATGGACCTTTTGCACACCGATGCAGTCGGCCTTTTCATTTCAAATTTTCCCTTTGAGGGGGATTTCCCCTCCTGATCCCTCCTCTGCCTTTTTTGATATCCTTCTAGCACCCACCTTTTGACGCCGGTCCGTTTCGTGCGCCTCTTCGCGGGTATAAGTACCGTGAGATTGAGATTTTTTTTCCCCTTTGGCGTTCTCCTCCTATCAACAAATATATTGCTAACCCAACCCCTTTTATAGGCCTGCTATCGATATCGGCGGTATCCTCTTTACTCCCCTTCTTACTTGTGGACTCGTATGATATCCCCAGACGCCTCTTTCCTCCTTTCTTGCCGACATAAGAAGCGCTTTCATATAGGGTTTCGATGTTCCCTCCTCTTCCTATCTTCCCCCGGAGCCCTGTCCGAAGCGTTCAAATTTCAGCTTTTTGTTCCATTTCTCTACGTCACTCCAGTTATCTTCTTTGGGCCCCTTTTTCCCCCGATCCTCTCCAGATTTCACCTCACATTTTCTGACTTCTTTTAAGCCAGATTCTCTTTTTCCTTCGATGATGGCGGTCTCCCTTGCGCTATTTGATCAAATCGGGTCAAACTTGAACCCCCATAAGGAGTACCCAGATCGATCCAGGGTTTACCTATACCCCTCTTTTAATCTTTCCTTTTGTTTTTTTCCTGAGGCATATAGATTTCGGAGCCTTTTTATGGTGGCAGCTTGTTTTCCTTTTTCAAGGATTTGATCAAGCCTGTAGTCTTCTTCGAATTCCAGGTAGACTCCTCTTGAAACCTGGCTTTCCCTGAGGACCGATCGACTTTTTCTTTCCTTGGCCCCCTCTTTGTTTGCCCCCCCTCCCTGACGAATTTTGCTGGTGCGATTGACTGCTGTCGAATTCTCTCAATCTTCTTAAACAATGCGAACATTCATTGAGTTGAGGTCCAATCTCTTTGGTTTCTTGCCGGTCCCTCCTAGACCCCCCTTCCCACCTCTCCCTCTCCCTTCCTTTCCATCTATTTAGGATTAGTTGAGATCTCCTTCAGGAGTCAGTCGTGCTTTTAGACGACCTTCCGATGTTTTCGAATACAATTCCTGACCTTTCCCCTTCTTTTCCCCTTTTCTTCTTTTTAGTCCCTGTGGGGATCTGCTATGTAATGTGTCTTCAAACTAGCCCCTCCTTCTGGCCATCCTTTTCCCCCCACCCTCTCAAGATGGGGCTTCCGTGTCACATCCCCCCCTCCCGGAGTCCCCCGTAATATACAGATTCCAAGAGGTATGATTTAGGAGGGCTAGGTCGACCCCCCCCATCCTGCTACCCTTGGCCTTTCAGATGACAAGTCTATTCCCTGTTTCAAAATATGCTCCCCTTCAGACTCGTACTATCAACCCCTTATGCCCCCCCTCAAACTACCTACACTACTTACCCCTAGGCCCCCCCGACAACTTTCCCACTTCCTAAACTTACACCCACCCTGAGTGTTTTTTTTTTACAACCACAAAATGAGTTGCGCTACCTAACCCTTCCTTGATTTCCTCCCGGCATGGTTCGAGGTCCCACCCATCCCCTTCCCCTTCTTTCTATGCATTTTTCCGCGACCGTAATGCCCCCCCCCCACCCCCCACCCCCCCAACAACACACCCTTACCCCCCCCCCCCCCCCCCCCCCCCACCCCCCCCACACAACCAACCCCCACACCCCCCCACCCCAAACCAAACCACCCCCCCCCCCCCCCCCCCCCCCCCCCCCCCCCCCCCACCCCCCCCCCCCCCCCCCCCCCCCCCCCACCCCAACCCACCCCCCCCCCCCCCCCCTGTTCGTTTTCTACCTCTTCCCCCTGCTTCCCATTCACCCCCGACCCCCTCTTTCTCAAGGTTCTTTCAAGCGCACTCCGCCTGTCGCAGGCGGCTCTGAACTTTTCTGGGGGACCCGCTACCCCCCCCCTAAGCCCCCTTCCTCTCTTTCTAGGTATACCCAACTTTGTTCTCCGGTCCTTAGACGACTACAAGTTCCTCCACAATGCTGATCCCCCACCAGGACGCACCAAGGTGCCTTTTTTTCACCCTCCTTTTCCTTCCAAAACTACGATTGCGACCGGTCTTTCCACGCCGCTTCTTTCCAGCCTTGTTTTACCGTTCAGTTAATATTTTCCTCTCTGATTGACCAAGGCCACAACCACCCCTAGAACCGATTTTCTTTTATCCTCTGATTTCTTTTTCTCCTGTAAAGATAGTTATGCAAGAATCTTCCCGATATCCAAAGTTTTCGCCCTTCTAGACCAAGGTTAAGGCCGATTTTCAGTTCCCTCTTCCCTCCCTTATTATGCACTCACCCCCCCCCCCTCTTCCCCCTTTTAACGACTCCTCCTTTTTGGTTCGCCTTCACCGGAGGGTATGGTCCAACCCCAAGTGGTTCGACGAGACCGCTCTCCCCTCTCTTAGTTCGATTAGACCTTAAAATTCACGATCTCCCTCTTATTTATCCCCCCCTCCCAAAGATTAAAGACAATTCTGATCGGCTGCTCAGACCCCTCTATTGATACGCCACCCCCTTTTATTGATGCGTTTCCCATTTGCGTAGTTACTTTTGATTACTTGTTCCTCCCCTAGAATCCGCCCCTTTCCTTCCCCATTTCCCCAAATGCTTAAGGGACGTAATCGAGGGTATACTGACAAGAACCCTCTGTTTGGCTCGTTCCTCTTACTTCCGCTGTTTTTTTATAGCTCCCCCTGTAAAGGTCCCCGCCCCCCTTCCGTCAGAGAAAGGCAATTACGGAGGGCGTGTCCCATCTATCCCCTCCCTTCCTGCCCTCGCTTTTGAGGGAACGCGCTTTCCTCTTACTCACCTCAAAGTGGGATCCCTCTTCCCCCCTTTCCCCCCTTATTTTCCAGCTCCCCCCAAAAGGCGGTGGACAGGAGTGAAGATGTCTCTACAAGCAATACCTTCCCTGCTCTTTTACGCCAAGTGTTCTCCCCCCCCCCCCTTTCCTACCTCTCAACTCGTCTTTCCGGTTAAGAGGCTTTCCCCCCCACGTTCAGACCGACGGATTATATTGGCGCTGATCGAAGCCTCTCCATTCTCGCCCCCTACTTTGTGCTGCCCTTCCCCAAGGCCATCTATTTCACTCTGTTGAGGCAGTTTTCCTTTTTCTTGGGATCCGCTCTACACCACCCTTCTGTTCCAAAGGATCCTTGCGTTTTCCTCTTCCCCCGCCCCCCTTTCTGCCTTCTTTCCTTTCTCCCTAATAAGACGGAGAGAGCATGAGCGTGGTACGTGCTGGTTATCCCCTTATTTTTGACCGACGGATGTTGCACTCTTCCTTTTTTTCCCCTCAATCCCCTCTTTTCCTTCCGGTTTCACTCAGTCGTGGTCCCCCCTATTTCCCCCCCTGGGTCTTTTCCCTTTATCTATATTTTTTTTTTTTTTTTCCTTTTTCACCAATTTAGTAGAGCTTTAAACCCTCACCCTTCGTCCTTTTCTTTCCCCTTCCTCCATATAGGATTATGATGTTTAAAACAACGACCTCCCCCCTCCCTTGAGTTTGCTTTCCTTTTTTCCCTTCCATCGACGAACAATCCTCTTTCCCCCTTGCCACGCTCCCCCCCCCCCCAAAACACGCACACTCATCTGCTGTTTATTGTCGCCTGGCTTATTCAGATAATAGTATCTTCCCTTCTCCTCCCAGGTGGATTCCCCCCTTTCTTATTTTTTCTTACACTCCATTTGTTATCTTCCCCCTGGGCCCTCCATCAGGAAATTGTAAACTCGTCCTTGAAGTACCTTCATTTGCCTTTTTCTTTTCGCACAAGTTAGGGACCTTTATTTAGTGAAAGGCGAGCTCCCGCAGCTTTTGCCGCTTCCCATTTTACTGTAAGTAACAAGACCCAGCTTTCCCCTTTCCTCCACTGTTCTTTCTCTGGACGCCGCTCCATTAGGCAAGCCCATAGGAGGATCCTTTTTTTATGACCCCCTTTCCCATCTGCCAAAATAGCGACAATATTCCCTCAAGACTTCTTCTCGTTCCGCCTCTTTAGTTCCTGTTTTCCAGTCAAATTTTTTTTTTGGTTTAGACCCCAGTTGTTTTAGGAGCGATTCACGGGCTTTATAAATCCTTGTGATAGCTTCCTTTACAATCCCCCTCTTATTTTTCCTTTGTCCGCTCGGCTGGCGGGCCCTCACTTGAGGAGATTCGGCTCCGTCTGGCCGCTTAGTTTTTAGGCGCGTTGTGTGGTTTCCTAGTATTCCCTTCGCCCCTTGCCTTTACTTTGTCGCAAAAGATTTGCCGTAGCGCCTTAAGCCTGTCTGGCTACCCACTGTGTGATTTTTGTTTTTTCTTGAGCCCTCTTCGGAATCCGTCCTTTCCTTTCCTTTTCTACTACCCCGGTTATTTTTTCCTGGGCTTAGGCCGCCCTCGTCGGCTGCCTGTTGGTGTCGATCCCCGAACGGCGCCATCTTGTGCGTCCGGAGGCGACACACTTTTTTTGTTTGTTTTTGATCTTCCCCCCCCCCTGCCCTTTGCTTTGTTGACGTTTTCGTCCGTGAAGTTCCGTTCGTTGCTCGAATTTTCCGAATCTGTCAGTCCCCGGTATCAATTTCCCCCTCCCCTCCCCTCGGATCTTCCCCTCTCCCCTTTTCCTTTTTTTTTATTTCTCCCTTTTGAGACTCCCAATTCGCACGCCGGCCTGCTCCACCTTTCTTGTCTATCCCCGCTTTGTTTGTAACCCTCTTCTTTCCCCCCCCTTCTCGACTTCCCCCCTTTGGGCGACGCGGTAGCCCGCGCAAGCGGCTTTTTTAGATTTGTCCGGTTGTTTTTGACCTGCACCGTTTTTTTTCCTCTTCCGAAACCTTCCCCTCTTTGATTACCCCCTTTTTTTATGTTGAAGAGTATTTCGAGTTTTTTTTAGCTCTTCCTAGGCTTTCTTTATTCGCGTCCCTTCCTGTCGATAACGGTGTAATTCTTTCTTCCAACCCCCCCCCTCCTTTTCTTCCCTCTATTGCTCGACTGTTCATTTCTTCACGGTCTGGCTCGTTCCCTTGGCTCACCCCTCGGTCTTCTTTCCCGCTGCGCCGGCTCAACTTCCAGTGTTTTTTCCTTTCATTCTCTCTTTAAGTTGGGTGCCGTAACAAAGTCCTCGATTTCCCCCCCCTTCACGTAAAACTTTCCCCCTCCTTTCCGCCGTACTCTTCTAGTGGCTTGGGTTTTTGGGGTGTTTACCTTTTAGTTCATTTTTTGGATTTTTCAAGTTGGCGCTAGTTTGAGTTCGTCTTGCCGCTCCCCCTCGAAATCGCCTATTCCAGCACCTCTAACCACCCCCTTCCTAAGTCCGCTTTTCCGTCCTCGGAAGCCACTGCTTGCCTACGCTGCTGGCACCGTCTTTCGGCTTTACCTGGATTTGACGACACCTAATAGAGTGAGCCAATTTCTTTCGACTCCCCTTCTCTCGGTCAACATCCCTTGTAAAGTGGGTCCCCTTTCTTTGCGCCTTTTTTAAATCGTTAGTGGACTCCCCCTACCCCTCCTTGCATCTTCTCCGGTCCTTGAAGTTTTCATTTATGGAAACCGCTGAGCGGACGCTTGCTGGGGCCGATTTCTCACTTAATCTCAATTAAACCCCCCATTTCCCCCCCTTCAATTTTCCTTTCTTTTTTTTTCCTTATTATTTACATCGTTCGGACTCCCAAGAGCCCTTACTGGGGAGGGGGTTCTCCGATCCGCTGCCACTCCGCAATTTCATTCCTAAAACGGTGTTCTAGCTTTCTCTCTCTTTTCTTGACTCTTCCGCCTTCCCTTCCTCTTTCTCCCCCCCCAATCCGTACAAGTCACGACGTGTATTAACTTCCTGACAATCGACGGAGGTCTCCTTACTTCCTCCCCTTTTTTTTTCGTATGTCATAGAACCGTATTTTCTTCCCCTTGAGTTTCTTATTGTCTTTCCCCCCTTTGATTTCTAAGGTTATACCGACATCTTTTCAGAGATGCAATCCTTTGGCGGCATTTTTCCGGGCCCCCTTCCGACTTTTTTTTTAAGCTTTCGTTTCATTCTTAGACCTGGTGGTTTCTCCCTTTTTGCGAACTTCCTTGTTCCTCCTTTCTCTCCCATATTCACATTATTCCATTTGATGCACCTTTTCGGCCCCAATCTTTTTCGCGCTGGTCGCCGGGTTGGTCCCACCTAACTTTCAACGAAAGATAAGAGTTTCCTTCCACTGACTCCTCTTTTTTCGTTTCAGTCGATTCCCGTTGGGGAGTGTTTATTCCGATAGCCCTGATTTCCCCCCACCAAGTCTCCTTTAAGTTTTTGAAAGGAGAGATGTTGACATCTTCTTTTGATGGACCCCTCCCACTTTTTTTTTTCTTGAATTCCTGTTGAATCACCCCTTCCCCTTCAGAAAGAAGGGAAAGCCCCTGTCTCCAATCTCAACCCCTTTGCCTTAGCCCCAGTCTGGCCGTTTCCCCTATATTCCAGGCTCTTTGGTTCCTCGCCTTCTTCTCTAAATTCCGGAGAAGAAGAGGCACCCCGTTCGGGCAGTCCTCAAACCCTCACCTCCTTCCCCTGGTCTATCTGACTGAAAGCGATGTCTCTCTTCAAAAGATAGTCCCCAGCCCCGACGCGTCCTTCCCTGACTTCTTCCGAGGCCTTTTGATTTGACTCTGCTTCCTTTTTGATCCCCTCACCCCATCCTTAGTTTTCTCTCTGACAGCGCCGTCCGGCCTCCTGCCCCCGCCCCCGAGCCTACTGAAGACCCCCCCTCTCCCCCCCCTTTTTGCTCCCATTTGGCCCCTTTAAAGGCAGTCTTTGGTCGAGCGCAATCTCGGTCCTCTCTTCGGAAACCTTCCCTCCCAGACTTCTCCTTTTCCCTCCCTTGCTTTTGCCTCATGATCCCCTTTCACGATACTCGTCCTCAACATGCTATGCTTTTTGATCCCACTCAGTTCCCCTTGATACTATGACCTGTGTTCTTATTCCCCCCCCCCTTTTTGCTTTTCCTTTCTTCAAAAGAGGCCGTCCCCGCCGCTCAGCCGTCATTTTTTTTTTTCGAGTTTCCGACTTTGGTTACACCCCCCACCCCACCGAACTCATTGAAGTTTTGGTTCGCGTTTTCTTCCATACGGATGCCTTTCTCCAGACAAACCCACGCCTCCAACTGTTCCGGCTTCCGAAAATTGCCTAGGCCCCCCCCGGCCTTCCCGATTCGGAGACCCCTTCTTCCTTCCCTCCCCCCCATACGATGTATATACGACATATCAAGGGCAGGGGCTGGTCTGTCCTTTCCCCACACCAAGGTGTTTTCGACGATCGTCTCTCCTAGGCTCAGGGCTGGAGTTAGTGATAAAAACGACACTTTCCCCTTCCCTCGCGTTAGTCTTAGTCCCTACCCTCCAGATCCGAAGTACAATTCCAGGAGTTCTTATACTCTGTTCAGGCCCCTGCGTCAGTTTCTTGTTAAGATTGAAGGGAATTATCGTCCCTTTCCCCTCCCTCCTCCCAGGAGAACCCCTGCCGAATGTATTGAATCAGAGTCCCCTCCTCTCCTCAAAGAACTCGTCGCCTGGGTTCTCCCGAATAGACGACTCCCCTCTTTTCTCATTTTCCTCTGCCCTTTTCCCTTTCCCCAGCCACTTTCAGGAGCCGTGATGTTGCTTTAATATATCGATATCCCGTATTTTGTTGACGACATTCGAATGGGCAGCAGCCCCCCCTTTTGGGCCCCCCGTCCCCCCTATCCCCATTCTCTCAGAAACTCCCTACTCTTTCTTTTAGCTCAAGGCTGGGCATTGTTTCATCCCCATTTTTCCTTGCTTCCCTTCCTAGGTCCCTTCCTTCGTGCCCCCTGAACTCTTTGCCTGTCTGGAGATCGCAGCCCCACCCTGCTGATGGACTTCCCGGAATTTCTCCCCTCAGCCTTTTGAAGACGATGCGAGACGATGGTCCCTCTTCTCTACGAACCCCATTGTCCCCCTCTTCAGGCCGTTTTTGGGATAGAGTATTTCCTGATAACAAAACTTCTTTTTTTTTCCCCTATGGGTTTTTATTCTATCCTAAGCTCGCCACGTTCGAGTTTCCAAGCGAACTCTTCTTTATGCTTCCCTTTCTTTTTTTCTCTTTGCGTGGGTAGAGGTTCCAAACGGGTCAGACGGCGGAGTTGAAGTCCCCCTTCCTCGTTCTCCCATTTTTTTACCCTTCTTTAAGTGAAGGTTTCCCTTCAGCACTTCCCCTCCTTCCTCCGTACCTTTAGTTCCAAATATATTATTCCCTTAAGTGTTGTTGTTGAGAAGATTTTGCACTCCCGTTCATAGTAGAAACCTAAGTGTGTGGACCCCCCCTCCCTCACCCTCCCCCTTCCTTTCTTTGAGAGGTGACCCATACCTTGCCAATAGCTGTGGACTACCATGTCGTATCGACGGAATACTTGAGAGGAATATCCCTGTCCACCGCACTTCCCTCCTCTTATGGCCCTGATCCCTCCCCCTTTTCCTCCCTTCTTTAATAGAACTGACAAAACTTTTTGTATCGGAGGTCTCAACACCTTGCCCGAACTCCCCGCGGCCATGAAAGTAAATCCTGTGTCCATTTTTTTTTTCAAATCCCCCTTCTTCCCTACTTCTCGGTCCTTTCGCTGGTGCACTGTTCTCATCTTCGAGACTCTCCCCCCCCCGCCATTTTTTCGTTATTTCCCACATCCTTTCCACTTCCCCCCCTGCCCCCCTCTTTTTTAGATGCGTGCCTAGATTGGAGTAAAAGCCCCCCTCGGATGGACGGGCTTGCGTACGAGGGTTTTTACCATGAGTGTAGTCCCCCCGAAGACCGTCGTTTTATTTTTTCTTTTGTTTTTTTCGAAAGTTCTTTTTAACGTAGAGTGTGCGGTAGAAGTTTCGCTACCCTCCACCGACGTATTTCCTCGATCGCTCTTTATACGTACCTCCGACCACTGTACATTTTCGTCCTTCTCCTTTTTGAGAATTGAACTTTGATTCCGCTTCAGTCTCAACGATTATCATTGGACTATCAAGGTCCCACGTTCTTGGTTCTTCATGTATCCATTCTTCGTCCCTGACAGCTCTTTATTCATGTTAAGCTTTCCCTGACCCAGTGAGTATTTTTCGGGTTATTCTGGAAGCCTTCTTCTTCCCGACGGTGTTCACATTTCTCTCTCAGATTTTCTCTCTTTCGTTGGCGTACCTTTATGTCTTGTCAGTGTTGGCTCGTTGGAGTTTCTTCTCCACTCCCTTCCTTTTTCCCGTTTTAAACCGAAACATTTTCTCTCCTGGGGCGTCTCCTTTTCTTTCTTAATTCCCCCCCTTTCTTGATCCCTTAGAAACCTGAAAGTGAGCCATGTACGCTGTGTTCTTGTCGTCGTGGAACACACTTCCTTGAAGTTGACTCAACTTTTCTTTTTTTCCTTCCTGGCTACCCTTTGCCCCCTCCTCTTTAGAGGAGCATCGATTTTAAATGGTTTGATTTAAGCCCCTCTTCCAAACTGATCCCATGAAGAAAGTCTCACAACCCTTCCCCCCCCTTTGATCCTTCTTTTTTTTTTTGTCTTTTGTTAGTCTTTAGTCACCCAAACTTCCCCTCCGCTTTTAGCGTCGATTCAGCCACCGGCTTGCGAGCGCAAGCCGTTTTTCGTTGTTTGAGTCGTCAAGCCGTCACTTTCTCCCCTCGGTCCTTTTTGCCGCTTCTTATAGAGCGGAACCGTGATTTTTTTGTCTCTCTCCTTTTCCTGATCCATTCGGTCAGGTAGCGAAAAATTCTGAAAGTGATTTCTCGCTGTTTCCTGACGCCATGCCACTTCCTCCCCTGGCTCACCCCACACAAATCCCCCTCGTTCGGTGTAAATTCTATTTCTTTCGCGGAGCCCTCATGGTCTACCCTTCACTCTCTCCTCAGACTGGCCGTCATGGGTGCGAGAACCCATTTTATCTTACACGAAATGGAGAGAGCCTCCTTTCTTTTTCTCCGAGTTTTATTTTTTTCTTCCCCTTGTGCCTTTAACCGCCCCGTGTAGACAGCTTTTTCTTTGATTTGTGCTTTCTTGACCGATAATAGCTCTTTTTCTATTCCTCCCCTCCCTCCCCCCCCCCATATTTTTATTGTCGCGATCTTATTAGAGCCGTCCACTCTTTTTTTCCTGAGCTATGTTTGCTGTGAGATTTGTTAAGAAGTAAAAAGTCCACATTCTTGCCTCTCCCAAGGGATACTTGATCACTGTCCCATGGTATAATACCTCCCTGCGGGACCTTGTGGAGCACCCCCTTCGTATCGGCCCTATCCCCCCCAAAGCTTCTTCCTCCTTCAATGGTGAAGGCCGGCCATTGTTTATGTAGGAAACCTTAGCGGCGCTTGCTGTTTTTCGTGCTTTGACAGGCTCCGTCAAAGAATTCTTTCCCCTGCAAGTTCCCTGTCTAGTTCTCTTTCGTGAACTCCTTAAATTCGTTCTTTTTCGAACCACCGTTCCGGCCTTTTCTGGTGTGTCCCTTATCGTCTTTGACCAATTAAAAAATTTCGGTTCATCCTTCCCCCCCCCCCTCCTGCAACCCCATCTTTATTTTCCTTCTCTTTTCCTTTCTTTTCGTCCGTGATCGCTAGGAGCTAACTCTATGTTACCCAGAAGCAATACATGAAACATTTTTCTGACCTCTGCCCCCACTAGCTCCCTTTCCTCTGCTCATTTTTGTTTCTCTCTAGCCTCCTCCTTTTCCAGATCTATTTTTTCCTTCTTCCCTAGGTGTGCTGTTTCTTGCTCAATCGTAGCTTCGGCGTCCCGCCCTTTCTTCCCTGCTGTAACCTTCCTTTTTTTTCGGTTATTTTTTTTCGCTTGTGATTGCTGTGGTTCTCCTTCCTTCTTCAACAAAAGCCCCCATTTATCTCCTTGCTTGTTTTTTCTTCCCTGGTAACAATCTAGGCACACACGCTCTATTCCCCGTACTTGAACTTTTTCCCGCAGCTTTTTTTTCCTCCCTTTCCCTTTTGTCCAGACCTCTATCCCCTGCCCTCCGGCATGAGTGCCATCACCTAAGAACGGCGGTTGGTCTGCCCTAACCTTCGTTGGCCAGGCGTGGGTTGCTCGTTCTCAGACCCATTTTTTTTAAATGCCATTGGTCTCTGACTTCTGTATGTTACCTTATAGCGATCCGAGCAAATCCTGTGTTCCACCTTCTTTTGGACCATTACCTCTCCCCCCCTCCAGGGCCCTATCTCCACCTCAATGAATTTTCTTTTCCATAGGCCAAGGCTTTAATAACAGCCCCCCCCGGCGTATTTTTTGCGATGTTAACTGATTTTAGGAGAGTCTTCTGGATTTCCCCCCTCCCCCCCCAACCACTTTCCAATGTCGCCTTGACCATATGCCAAAGTGACTTTCATCGGTTGCCACCCCCATTCTTCCCCCGCGACTTACGACCGGATACACTTACGCTATTCCCTTTTGGCGCCCCTCCATCCGGAATTTTAAAATTTATTTTTGCTTCCAGTTCCGGCCGGCACTACTCTAGCAATTGCCCTCAACGACGTCGTCCACAAAGCGTTGTCCCCCTTGCCCCCCCATGCAATCTTTGCTGGTAGCATCCTCAATTTAGTAATACTTCCTTGGTCGTTTTTTTCCAACAACAACCTGGGGTCCTTGTTCCTAACCCCCCCCCCCTCTTTACTTTCCCCTCTCTTCCTAATTCACACCAATCCGTATGCTTTGCTCCCCCCCCATGGACGCCGTGTTTCATTTGTTGATACCACCCCCTTCTTCTGAGCTTTGCCTGTTCCCCCCCTCCCCGCTGCATTACACCTTTTTTCTTTTCCTAAGTAGAACGTAAGCTTTAGTTTCAACCCAAGGCACCCCCCCCACTCCCGTCGACCGAATTTCCTGTGTTTTTAGAGTGCCCCCTCCTTGTATAACTTCCCTTCTTTTTCCCGAATGGATTACAACCTTTTTGTTCCTCTGCGATCACTCGCTCCCCCAGGTCTTCTGATCGAAGACGATGCCAGTTAGAACCCCTCCATTCCTCCCTCAAGCCCTAGGTCCTCCTTCCCCCTCCCTCCACGTCTGTTTCCTCTTCCCCCAAGGACAGGTTTTAGTTTCCCCAAAATTTTTGGTTAGCCCCTGACCCTTCTCCCCTCCGCCCCCATTTTTTTTTCGGCAAGCAGAACTGCCAAGTTACTCCTCCCCCTTTCCCCTCGTTTCCCCGATCCCGCACGGGCACCCTTTCGCACCGTGCCCTGCCGGGATGCCGACTTTTTTGCCGAGATTCCCTTCTACTACGTTCCCCTCCTTTCGTAATTCTCTTCCTCCCTGCTTGATGGTAAAATCCATCCCCCCCAAATGCAGAAGTGCAGGTTTCGGCACCGCGGCTCCATCGACCGGATTTTCCTTGGTTGCTACCGTCCCTCTACCTTCTCCTCCTTGATTGTCTCCGAAATGCACTTTTGTCCCCAGATCCCCCGTCCCTCCCCTTCCCAATAGGTGGCCTTCTATCTAATTACCCTCGATTCGTCTTTGTTTTCGGCCTCTCGGGTTCCCGCGTTCTAACCTTTGGTTCGTCCCCCGCACAACAAGCTGGGGTTTCTTCCCCATAAAGTACCCACCGATTCTCCCCTCCTCCACCAATTACCCTACTTTTTAGTTTAGCTCAAGTTTGAGGTGTCCGCATACACGTCCCTCGCTTTAGCCAGTGCTAAATTAGCCCACCTCTTTCTTTCATTTTGACTCCTTTCTTTTGTGTCTCCCAGCGCGAAACACCGGGCTTTGCTTGCAAGGGCTCTAACCGAGTACCCCTTTCTTCCGACCTTTTTAATTTCTTCGGAACCCCATTGTTACTTGACGTCCCCCGCGGGGAGGGGCTTCTTGTGTGAGGTCCTCCGAAACACCCCTTATTTTCCCTCTGAATAGATATTAGTGATATAATGAATCAGAAAGAGTCAGGCCATAGCCGAGTTTCTCTCTCTCGAGCCGATTATGGCGTTTATTGGAAATGATGATTTGCAATCTCCCCCTTCCCTTCGGTTCAGGACCTCCCCTCTTTTTTTTTTCAGTTGCAATTGATTAGGTGTTCCCCCACGCCTTCAATACTCCCGTTGGATCCAACACATCGTTGTTCCTCCTTTAATACCCCATCTTTTTTCGCGGCTCTTTTTACCCCCCCTTCCCAACCCTTTCGTTATGCCATACGCCGGCTAGGTTGCCAAAAGTCCCCATTCCCTTCTGAGGTATGATGCTATTTTTCTTACTCACCCTCTAATAAGTCTGGGCTCCCCCTTTCCCCCCGATAACCACCAGCCATCTGTCCGCTTCTTCGGACCCCTCTGGAAACCCCCCCTACAGATTGATGCTCTCCCCCAACCCCACCTTCTCAATCCTAGAAAGTCCCGGGACCCAGATTTTGTGTTCGGCCACCACCGGCCGACCCTCTGTGGGATTGTGTCCCCCCTGTTCCTGTGTGAGTAGCCCCAGTATAAAGCAGGATCTGTGAGGCACAGTGAAACGGCGGATTCGTCCCTTTCCCAAGAATCCCTACCTCTGTGAGGTGCTAGTGTCCACACCGCGCCGTACGTTTTCATTACGATTCTTTCTCCGTTACGAATGCCTTTTTAGCACCCTGCCCAAATCTACGTGATTGCGATCGAGCCCTTTCATGTCCCCAGTCCATCCCTTTTAGTTCTGTTTACCCTTGTTGAAGAGACCTCCCAGGTTTTGATTTACCCAGGTGTAGCGCTGTGTCGATACTCGAATCATTGAAGTTCAGCGCCTAATTTAGGCCCCTTGCCTAAAACTTCGGTCGCACCTTTGGTGAACTTGAAATTTCCTTCTCTACCCAGTACCTATCTCGTCGAGGACGAGCCCCATTAGTTGTTCCTATTCGACAGACCACGACCTCTGCCGTCTTGCTCGTGTTGAAATACATTTTATTGTTTCCTTTTTTCTCTGCTTACATTCCCTCTTACGCCTACCCCCCCACAGCCCGGTTTACATGCCAGGAAGTCCAGCCGGTTTTCTTGGCACCACTGGTCGTAGTTTGTTTCTTTGTTTTCGGGCTCTTTTCATTGCTCGATACTGCTTTGAATTTTTTAGTCGAACAGAGTGACCGCCCCTCCTGTGGCGGGTCGCCTATGTACACACTTGGTTTCTGACCCTCCCAACTTCCCCTTTCTTTCTTCCCATCTTTTTCGGCAGTCGTATCATGAGGCTTTTAGTTCTCAGTCATGTGTGCTGAGCTGTACTTTCATCGCTTCGGATCAATGCCCTGCGTCTGGATTTCCCTTATCTGTCCCCCTTTTTTGAGGTATCTTATCTTCTTGTGCCCCGATAACTTTATACCACGAAGGACTTGTCTCCCCCTCTGATGGATTTTGTTTTGTGACCATTCTGCTATTCCCCCCCACTCGGACTCCCGTCTTTCATCTGTTTAGCTGCTTTCCTTTTTGATTTCCGTTTGATTATTGCCCTTTTCAAGAAAAGTTTCCATTGTTCTTCTTTATCAAGATAGGCATGTGTTTCTTCGTTAGTAGAAGCGATGTTCTTGAACCTCTTTTTTTCTTTTTTTTCTACGCAGGCCTGGACGGATCCTCGTGCATTTTTTCTCGGTACAACCATAAGCTTTTTCTTCCGAGTATTCTTCTCGACGCCTGCGAGAGGCTTATTATAGCCCCCCTTGTTCTCCTCTTTGGTCCATCGCCGAAGTTTGCGAAGGTTCAGGACAGGAGATCCTTTCCGAATGGCTTTAGGGCCATTAGTTCCCCCCTCTTCAGGTGACATTTTTCGAAGCTCGAAGGGATCTCCTTATGTAGTCCGAGCGGTTTGCCCCCCGTTTAGTTGTCGACGTTGTAGAGGTTACCCCTCCTTTTTATCTCGTGATTTGGGTATCCTTGGACCAGAGACTGCCCCAACTCTGTAGACGGCATTACTAACTCCTCCCCCACCTCCGCTTCGTATCGTATTTTTCCCTTAGCTCCTTTCAGGCACTGCTTTGAGATAGTTTTTCGCCCTTGCGGTACTACTCCCGCGTATCCCATAAGGGTCCAACCACCTTCCCCTGTTCGTCTTTCCCCCTACGCAATTGAATTCGTTGCGTTCTCCGGCTATAAACAGCCCCGTCTTCTTCGGCCGACGCCCTTCTGGACAACCTCAGAGCGGTTTGGTGCTAGCCTTCCTTTTCCCCTGCTGACCCCCAGCGGCCACCTTGGCAGTCGCATGTGCATATTTAGAAATTCGACCCGGCCTTTTTTCCCTTCTCCCCCCCCCCCGTACAGACCACACCCTTTTCTCTCTTTTTTTGGCTGAGTTTGAAAATCACGCAATTCGATCGCTAACAGTCCCCCCGGTTTCAACCTAGTAGCCTCTTTTAGGATGTTGTCTCTACGGTCTCTTACCTCCTTATCAAACATGGGACTCTACTATTCACTGACCACCCCACCTGGCCCCCTCTTCGACGGCTTTGTTCCCCCCCCTTGAATAGATTCTTGCCTTGTTTTTAGATCCTTCCTCCATCCATCCGTCTCTATTTTCTTTCTACGCATTATGGTGCAGTGTTTTTTCCTTTTTTTGAAATTGCTTTCGACTTTAGACGCCCTTCCTCTCTCTGACGACCTCTGGGGCGGAATAGATAAGATATCCGTGGCAGCTTATTTCTTCCCCCACCCCGAACCTTATCTTTTTCACTTTTACGCCGGAACCCTAATATTTTCCCCTAGAACTTTTCCCCACCCATGCGACCATTGCTTTTGATTCCCTGGGAGATGATTGTGGTCTCCCTTCTTTTCTCCCCCCGGATCCCCATTTTTTAAAGTGAAAGAGGAGGTCCTCATCCTCCCCCCAGGAGGACTTCGTCTCCGGTAAACGGGGCTCGTCTTGTGCCGGGGCCCTAGATTCCCCACAACCGTTTTCTCCCTCTTTAGTACACTTTCAGTTAGCTGCTCCCCCCTTTTATCCGAGCTACATCCAGGGTGTGGATGAGCGGAGTTTTGACCCGTCAACTTTCCCCCCTTACCTCAATGGGACCCAAGCTCAATCTCCTTGATTCTCTTCTTCGGGCGCAGGGCACGCGATGTCTGACTCGTACGCTTTTTTTTTCTCTAGTTCGGGCTCTGGCCACGGATTCAATCCATACCCCCCGTACTTCCCCCTATGTACCCAAAATTCTTGCACGCCCCGCTGGCAGACCATCTGAGCCGAGCACTTCTGCTTCTCCGTTATTGCAGCGGTGACTCCCCCCCATAAATTCCCCCTTCTTTACTAGAGAAGTGGGCCGCCTGTCCGCCTCTCCCTACGTCATTCGACCCGTTCTCCCGTTCGAATTGCACCAGTACCTTTTCCACGGCTAGGGGCGTCTCTGCTCCTTCTCGTAGTATTTGTGGTTGGCCCTATTCCCACCCAACGCCCTCCCTTTTCGAGTCGCCGGATTTCATCCCATAACACGACTATGGTCATCTCCACTGCCTCGACAAGACTTCGCTACCCCCCACATAATTCATCCAGGACCATTTTACGTTCTTCCAGATTCCCCCGCCACCCCAAGCACCCTTTACAGGTATGTTGCCACCGCGTCGCGTCGTCGCCGGTCGTTTGACTCTCCAGCTCTTTTCACAGGCCAACCCTCGCTCGACAATTAAGTCTTGGTGTGGCTCGCGGCCGGCTTTGAAGATGATACTGAGAAGACTTGCCTTCCTCACCTCAGTCCAGTGTCTTCTAGCGTAAGGGGCTTGCCTATTCTTCCTTTAACAGCCAAAACGCTTTCGGGCACTGCACCATCTCAGTTCGGCTACGAAAGTCCTTGGTTTGACTTGAATTGGCTTTCCCTTTTGCTAACCCAATTTTTTTTTCGACCCACTTCCTCTACACTTTTTGAGCCTTCTTGATTCGACACCACTAACGGCACAAGTTTTTAGTCGAGATCAACCCCCCCCCCTATAACTCCCACTTACAATTTTTTACCCCATTTCGGTTACCCCTGGTCCACCCGCATGATGCCGACCCCGTTTCGAGACCCTCGGTTATTTTTCGCCCGGCTTTCCTTTGTACCTTCCCCTAATCCCTTCGTGACCAATCAGAATGAAGAAGGCTCGGACTTTCCCCGAGGCTGCGAACCTCGACTACCCGTCGGAGGGTTCCCTCTTATCTCCCTTCTTTTGATCGCCCTGTTCCAGGGGACCGCTCCGTTCCCTTTGCGTTCACAGGCGGATGTGGCCCTTTTATAGCCGGGCCCGATCTGAGAATCAAGCTAGCTTTCTCCCTTGTGTAGCACCAACAGCTTTTCTTCTCCCAAACTTGTCGACGGCACCTACCGGCGAGTTAGTCTTAAGATTTTTCTCCCCCCTTTCCGCCATCGTTCTCGGTATTGTCTCGATTCCTTTATCGACGAAGTCCCGCGGGATTAAGGGCCGTGGGCTGTGTAGATGCCACCCTTTCTTATTACTGTCGTCAGGTTCCCCCTAAGGTCCTTACGTCACGCTGCTACCCGCTCCGCTGGCGACGGGTTACGTATGGAGACATTGCCCGCGTTTCGGGTTTCTGCATTGTGGAGCCCTACTTAACCCAAGTTCTTGGTCCCAAAGTGTCTTTTCTTGACCCATGTTGTGCGTATTTTTCGTCGTCTTTTTTTTCCCTTTTTCCCCAGAGTATGCCCTTAGCGAGCATTTCTTGCTTTGACTGATGACATGATGGGTCATCGAGTTTCCGGAAGCCCCTTCTCCTCCAAGGAGGGAGTATTTTTCCCTCCTCGACCATAAAATTTTATAATGTTTTTTT
>Ga0179591_1383449_pt1 | contig 19796 bp, 18 predicted proteins | sample CZOMad2_1_08_16f_FD_182891 | JGI IMG/M metagenome (GOLD analysis project Ga0179591, IMG submission 182891) | Vadose zone soil fungal communities from Angelo Coast Range Reserve, California, USA - CZOMad2_1_08_16fungal (PacBio error correction) | ecosystem: Environmental > Terrestrial > Soil >... | reverse complement strand
GGCTTAAAGTCAAAAACCTTTTTTTGTGCAGGGCGGGCGACCATGGTCGCCGTAGGCTAACGTCAATAGTGGTTTACAAAACTTCTGGAAGATTAACAAATAACCCCCTCCTTCCCAGTCGTGTCCCCTGTGGAGGCCGCAGGTCCCCTACTCCCTAGTGAGGATCGATGAGTTCTCTCAGAATTAAAAAAACCCTCCTCCCCTCCCCCCTTTTCAGTGGAACCTCCCGAGGACCTTCCTGTGAAGTAGAGTATCGGGTGGAGGACAGTTTTCTTGACCTCCCCCCTTGTCGAAACCCCTATTTCCCCCCATTTTTACATAACGGAAAGGTCCCCCTTCTTTCCAGAGGCAAGCACGTGACCACGTGAGCCTCCCCTTCTTTTTACAACTGAGCGCACAACTTCACTCCCTGATAAGTGTTAGGCTTCGTCCTGAAAAGCCTGCACGACCTTCCTCCCTTAGGCATAGAAAGTTGCGCTCTCACGTGCATTTCCCTCTCAAAGCTCCAACGGCGCCTCTGTGAGGTAGTTCTGAGCTGTTGTTCCAGTCGAGCATCTTTCTACAAGCTGTACCCCTCCTTTCGCCAGGAAGGATATCCCCCCCTTTGCTGGAATGAAAGCGCCCTCTTCTTTCCGCACGCGGGAGTAGTATAGCCCCTTAAAGTTTTCTCGATTGGAGGGTACTTTCCCCCTTTCCCCTCTTCTTTATTCGCTTTTTTTTCCGATGGGGGGCTACTGCAAACGCTTTTCAAACCCTCCTCTTTCTTTCAGACGAGCGGTTTTCTTTTTTCCTTGTGTTGTAGCGGGAGCCCCGGTCCCCTCCTGCATAGAAGAGGCTTCTTCCCAAAACAAGGATGGCGTACCCCCTTTCGGGCGTCGATGTCTTCCTCCCCCCCATAGGCGTACTCTTTTTTCCACGTCGCAGCGCCTTCTATGACCACGCCAGTTTGCACCCGCATAATCTTTTCCGCTAAGATGGTTCTGTTCTGAGTATGAGAGGGAGTTTTTTCCCTCCCCCTGAAAAAGACTCCGTAGAAGTTGCCCGCCCCCCCCTTGGCTGCCATTTGAACGACTCTCTATTGTGTGCAATTAGGACTTCCCCAAGAGATGTCGATCCTCCCCCTGCTCTTGTCTTCGCTCCCCTTTCCAAAACTAAAGGGAACCCGTAAGACTCATTTCCTTTAAGTGTGCGAGAAAGGCCTCTCTCCAGTATGGAGTTGGGATTACCCCCACCTAGTATGATTTCCCCCTTTCTCCGGCTCGTGAACACTAGTTTTTCCCAGCTTTGTATTCAGCTCACTCTCAAACATCCTCGACCAATTGTCCCTTTCCGTGGATCAGACTTTTTTCCTCCTTGCAAGAAAAGTATGTGGAAGTTTTTTCACCCGGGAGGAACAGTTGACTCCCCTCCCCCCCTAAGAAGCAGTTTTTCGAGATGCCTGGTTGGGAACCTTTTTTTGATTGAAAGCCGGGAGGTTTTTCTTTAAAAACCGTTATAACGCGCTTTTTAGTTCATGAATCCCTCCCTTGGCGATCGCGCCCCCGAAGCGCCCCAGCTGCTTACCCTTGGCCTGGGGCCGACCAATGGAGACTACATAAGGTAGTATCCTTCCAGACATTAGGAGAAATATTTGATGTGGAAGATTTCCTTTTGGAGCATTGTGTTGTTATTTGTTTCCCAACGCCAGGGGGAGTTTGATTGTACTCGGAGATGTCTTTTTTGCCGAACGCGCGGCCATGTTCCTCCTGCGTAGTTACACCTTTCCCTCCAAGAACAATGGTCGTAGCGTTGAGTGTTCTCCCCCCGTGATGATACACGACCAAGAACGAGCGGATCCTTTTTCCGAAGTAATAGAAGATGGCACCCCCTTTTTCAGACTTTGTCGGAATGTTTTTCGTTTCCCCTTGTTCATCATGGGCAGCGTCTTAACTATGTCGTCAAGGTCGATGACGATTTTTGTTCGTAAGTCCTTTCTCTTCTCTTTCTTTTTCCCTCCTACTTTGTTGTTTGTTTTTATCTCTCTCTTACTACCCCTGAAGGTACGTTCACACGCCTGACTATCCATACGAAGGACGATTCTTTTGCAAACAGGAGGAAACCCCCGGTGAACGAAAAAAAAATTCGATTTTTGGAGGTTGTTTTTTTCTCGTATATGAAGTCTCTGGGAGCCCCCCCCCGACTCCTCCCCCCGGAGGGGTCTTTCCTTGCTTTTTGCCCCCCGCCCGACTTGCTAAGAAAAGTGCGCTTCCGGATTGGTGACCTCTTGACCCCCTTCCCCCGCCCGCTCGGGAGGCAATGCGTTGTCAAAGACATCTCCTGACACCGGAGTGGTTGCCCCCACCTTGTCCCGATCGCCACCCAAAGACACCTCTCAAAGAGCCCTTGATATTCCCCGAATTCCGGAGGTCTTCTAAGGTGCCTCAAATCCTACTAATGATTTTTTTTAACGGGAAAGGAGGTTTCCAAGGAAGACTCGATGTTTTTCCTCCCAGACATTTTGTCGAGAGTCGTTTTCCGAGGAAGGCAATTTAGGCCCCCCCTCGACCCGTTCCTTTTTGAAAGCCTAAAAACCCCCACTCCGGTAACATCAATTCCCCCCTAAGAACTGGATCTTTCTTTGGCTGGTTGCGCCCCAGGGGAAGCAGCTTCCCCTAATGTAGGCACCCCCTCCCTCTTTTGACAGGTTGATCCCGGCAGCCGAACAATTTTCCGTTTTTCCTTCGAGATGAAGACCTCCCTCTCAAGACTTTATTCCCTTTTAGCACCTTTCCCCCCCCTGTTACCCCCCTTGGTTTTTTTCGTGATCAAAGAAAGACTTGTCGTGAACCCTAGTTTTTTCTTTCGCACAACGTTCTTTTTTTTTCAAAACGTCGTAAGGTTCTTAGTTTTTCTTTCACGACCAAGATGCTTGTCTTCGAGCGCCGGTCTTTGCGTGGCCCGGCAAATGACACCCCGGAAGATTTTCCTTTTCCAGGAACGAGCAACTTGTTTCTCTATAGAATTTGGAGGTGTTGTAGCATGACCGAAACACGCGCATACTTCCCCCTCTCAAACCCCCCCCCCCATCGGCGAGGCAGGCCCCGAGATTTTTCCTTTTTCGTGGTCATCGCTTCTTTTCGCGCCTAACTTTTCTTCAATTCGTTACGTCCTTTTCTCCGAAGACATCGACGCAAATCGCTGCTCCCCTTTTACTGGTAAGGAGCGTATCCACATATTGACAGTGTGCGACACCTACCCCCCCCCTCCCCCCTCCACCGATCGGCCTGATTGTAAGATCGCGTTCAGGTGGAAGGGTCTTTCACCTTTTTTCCCAGAGAGAAGAGAATCCCCTCCTTTCACCCGAAATAAGAGATTACTTTTTTTCCCCCTCAACTTAGCGTACTACCCCCAGTTAAAGCGCGGGAGATGGGAAAGAAGGTCGGTCTTTTCGGGAGGGGGACCCTCCTAGACCTGGGGGAGCCAGCCTTTTCTCCCTATAAGGTTAGAGTCTTTGAGAGTTGGCTCCCCTCAGAGGTCTTTCCGTCTTGGCAGCGAGACCAAGGTGCCTCCATAGGACAACTTAAGAGCTCCTAACACCGTTACTAAAGAGTGATTTATTCCTTGTTGAAAGATGGACCTCAGGTTCGTGTTCCTAGGTACAAGCCCGGTAAGCCCTAGCCCCAAGCCCCTTGACCTTGAAGGCGGGAGACTGCTTTCTTTTGCGCCCTCGGTCCACTCCCTCACCCGCGGCTCACTACTCCCCTCCAGGAATTATCGCGGTCCCCTTCGCACACTGTCTCGATGAGTTCTGATGATGACTTCCCTTCTTAGAGACCCTATGGAGTAAGCCTTCAGGATAGCCTAAAAACTGTGGCCCTTTCCGAAGTTTGATGGGGAAGAGAAGCTCGTTGGTTGTCGAACTGTGCAGCTAGCCCCCCTTGTTTCCTCTCGTCCGCCTCTCCGATACGGTGTGATTTGAGCAGTTGCCCAGGCATTCGACCCCCCTTCCTTTTCTGAAACCGACATTGTTTCTCGTGGCCCACAGGTCCCGTCCCTCCGCCTCGTTGTCATAGGGTACGACGATTTCTCCCAATAGCCGGGTCCCGAGGTTGATCAGTGGGAAAACAACTTCTCCTAGGGGTACCTGGCCCTTTATGACTGCCCCCCCCGTTGGCGTGGGGGTGGGCTGATTCATGACCCCCCAGCCCCGCATCTCCTTGCCCCTTTCCCCCTCCTCTTGGACGACCCTTTGATGATCCCGCGTTTTTTCTAGGACAGCCCTTCAGGGTTGCCCTACATCGCCGGGAGGCACTTCTGATGCATGAGGGCAGGTGCTCTTTAAGATCCCTCCTTTGTTGAGAGATATCTTTGCCTCCCGCCCCCCAGCAGGAGAAGGACTGGAAGGGGTTTCGGTCTTTTTAACCCTACACTGGAGATCGTTCCCCCCCCCCGTGGACTGCGTGCGTCACGTGGAGATGGGAATTACGAGGTGTTCCTTTTAAGAGTCCCCCCGGTGGAGTAACAAGGACTGAGGCAATGTCTTCTGCTTTTGGTCATGATTCCCCCGATAGCCCTCCCCTCCCCCGACTGCCACGTTAATAACGGGGCCCCCTCGCTCCCTTGTACCTTGTTGTCCACTGGATCCCGTTTTCCCGAGATTCTAAGTTCTCCCCAGAGAAAAAAGAGCGTTTTTCCGCTGCTTGACTTCCAGAAAGCTGTGTCGGGTTTCCCTCCTCGGTTCGAATGAAATGCGCATAACCCACCCCCCCATAGGTTCACGTGAGGAGGTCCCCTTAGAAGGCGGATAGCACGAAATAGTGGGAGACAACCCAAGTAGAAATGGGGCGCTCTTGAAAACCTAACCCGAAATAGGACCCCATTTGAAAAGTTCCAGTGAGATCCTCTTCGCTAGGAGAACGTAATGTTCCCCCATGATGCGTTTATACCCACCAGGCTCCCTTCCCAGTCGGAGTTGCGCCTGGAAAAGCACTAGTCGCGGTTTTTTTCCTTTCTTTTAGCAGCTTTTGCCCAGTCGTGAAAGAAAAGGATTGACCCTCAAAGACGGATTCAAAACTCGTCGGTACCGTACCTCCCCGCGGGCAGAGACTGAAACTACGTCTTACTGAGTCCAAAGAAATTTTTTCCTGTCATCAATTAGGAGGAGAGGTCCAACCTTTTCCCTCCCTTTTTCTTAATAGGGGCCCCCCCATTTGAGAGCTGCCACTAAGCCGATTCATCGGAGCCCCCCTTATAAAACCCTTAGAACACTTTCGAGGATGCCCCCCCCTCTGCGATCGTCTACACCGAAAGGGTACCCCACAGAAAGATTTAGAATCCTCCCCCGTAGAAAGGCTGGTTCTCCTCCAGAGATTTTAGGACTCCTGTAGTAGCTCCGTTCTTTCGATCTCATTTTCAAGTAGCTCAGTTATTTTTTTTTCCCTTTTTTAGATATTGATTAGATTCTCTCTTCCAACCCCTCCCCTTCAACCTCCCTAAAATTCAAGCCGAGATTTTATGTTTTGGTGGCTTTCTGAAGAGGGTAGGCATCCCTCCTCAACAAAAAGGGCTTTCGTACCTTCTTTTCGTCTCTTTTTCTTCTTCTCCCATAGGCGTACACGAAGGTCTCCGGTGGACACTGTCTTCTTCCCTTCCTTAACACGAACAGTGCAAATAGTCCTTTTTACGCAGCCGCCTTTTTGCGCGGTGTATGCGAATGCGAGTTGCGCCTTGTCTGCCCCCAAGTCCTTCCCCAGTCATGGACGTATCCCCTTTTTAGAGGATGCAATGATCTTCCCCCTTTGGTTTTGTTCCCTTCCGCACAGACTTGCACTCACCGCCTCTGCTATAGCACCTGAACGTACGACTTTCCCTTTTTCCCCCTTCCGCCTTTTTGCAGCGCACGGCCTCCTCTTCTTTCCCGACAGTCGGCTTGACTCCACTGACCCCCCTTTCAGAGTACCTTGGTAGTTTCTCGTTGAATACCTTCCCCCCCCTCGGTAGGTTTAATACATCTTAGCTAGAAAAATTTTTTTACGGGATCATCCCCGGCTCCGTCCCAAGTAGTGGACGTTTTCTGAAAGTTGGGTTAGCACCTCAGCAAGCCCTCCCTCCGATGCAGGCGGAACCTTTGATTACTTTTAGGGACAGTGTTTACCAAGGAAGGTTTATTACCGCTCTTTTTATTCGAGTCTTTCCTTTCCCAAGGAGAGATTTTTCTTCTGGAAAGTCCTCCCCCCCAGCGGCGCAACCTTACCTTGTTCCGCCACCGCATTTCTCTCCATCAGGTTTTTTTTTTTCGACACCGCCTGAGCAAACGATGAAGAAGACCCCAATTTGTTCTCTTTTCGATGAGAGTGTGCGTCTTTTATTTGGTGCGCCCCGAAAAGTTTTGTTCCTCTCCGTTGTACTAGGATGTTTTTCCAACAAGCTTGCATCCCCTAAGAGGGGGTAAATCGGCGTCCAATCCTTAATGGCCTACCCTTCCCTGGTTCGTGAGGAGGGAGTTCAACCACCCCAGGATCCTAAAAAGAAGCTCTCCTGGTGTCAGAGGATCCGGCATTCCCCTCCCCTCAGCCGTCGAAGGTTTGTTACGTTCTTTTTAAGGGAAGCGCTTTCCTTCGTCCGAGCGGAGTTTGGTAGTCCTGCGGTGGGTCTAATAGGCTAGAAGATATCTCTTTTCCTTTCCTTTGTGTTGAAGGATGCTTACCTCCATGAGTTCGGCAGGAGAACGGGCCTCCAAGATAAGCACTCTCTTTGCCCCTGATTTCCCAGGACCCCCAACCTTCGACTTAGGACGTTTCTTTATAGGCTCGGATGTGTCCCGTCAAAAGAAAGAGCTCTTTTTTTTTTTTTTTTGCTGGGCGAACATCTTTAAGACAATGTCCCCTCGTTTTCCTTCGGACGGATGTGTGACCCTACGCGTTTAACTTTTCCGATCGGGCGGCCCCTCCCGCTCCGAGTACAACTTCTTACCACCCTGGTCTGTCTCCCCACCCCAAAGAAAATCATCTGCGCAACGAGAATCGCTCCTCCTAGGGAGGCCTCATCGTGTTCGCCTCCCCCCGGTGTAGAAACTCCAAGCCTCACTCCTACGGTTGATGGTACGAGTCTTTTTCTGCCCCATGGCGCCGTTTTCGCGGGTGGCGATGTGGGCGCTTTTTTTTCCTTGCCGCGTGCTTTTTTTACTCGACGCCATGCGCAGAGTCTTTCCCGGGAACGACTACCCAACGACCCCCCTGCTTCACGGCAAAGTTTAAAGAAGGTCCTTGCTTGATGGTTGGCTCCCCTTCCCTGTTCGCCGCCGCGTTGAACGAGAAACGTTTCCTTTTCTACCTGGTCTGATACTCGACGCAAAACATTTTAGGTACCCTTCTCCTGTGTGGGGCTTTTCGAAGAATGAATGCCCTACCCGGACTGGAGAACCGGTAGAAGGACCTTTCTTCCTATGTTTTCTGTGGATAAAAGCCCCAAGGAAGGTATCCACTAAGTAGGCCGTTCTTTGCAGGGAGGGACCAGATGACACATTCGTTTCCCCTTTTCTTTGTGACTATGGCTGACCCTTTTCCTTTGGAGCGGATAGCCGCTTTCAGACTAAGGCCCTTCCCCTCCCCTGAGGCAAGTTCTCAGACGAGCAATTTTTTTAGGCCTTCCCTCCTACTTGGATGTGGCCTTCATTCCTGAAAAAGCTCCAAGAAAGCGCATCCTTTCCCCGCGGAGCCTCCCCCCCGGAAAGAGGATTTCGTTTCCTTTCCTTTCTTTGTAATTTCCTTTCCCCAGTGCTGCTTTTTTTCAAACTCGCCCTTCTCCTTTTTATGGGTTCGCCTCCCTTACGCCACTACAAGAGTTGGACGCCATTGGGGTCTCTTCCTTTCATAAAAATCTTCCGGGTCTCCCCGACCTTTCCGGAAGACCCCTCCTTCCCTCCTCGTTCGGGGGCAGGGGAGGGTTCGTGCTTTCTTCACCAGCGAGAAGCGACTTCCTTCCCCCTCGGGAAAACGCCATCGCTGTCCTTTCCAAGGAGACTTTCCCCTTTCTCTCCCCTCTGGTTGCGTCATCAAAGCGAGGGGTCGCGATTCTTACAGCGGATATTTTCTCCCCAGGAGGGCTTTGTCCTTGTTTTAGCCGAGAGCTCACTGGGAGCCATCCCCCCCTTTGAGGAGGAGAGAGGGAGCTTCTTGCTGAACACTTTTTTCTTTTGGCCCGCGCGCCCACTTTTTCCCCGCCGAGGAATTCTTTGCGGAAACTATTTCTTTTTCAGAACCTCAAGAGGGGGTCTCCTTTGCGCGGGCCTTCTGAACGACTGGAGTAGGTTCTTTTTTTTCTGGTAAAGATCCCCGGTGGGTGCTTCTTTTCCTTCCCTTCCCAAAGGTGGCCTCCCCCTGTCGGGCAAGAACACAGAGGCTCCCCCAAGAGAAGTCCCTTTTCTTTTGGTTAACGACCACTCAGACTTGGGCCGAGAATCATTTTCAGTCTCTCCCCTATGCGACGCACCCCGCCCTCGCACGCAGCCCCAGAAAACCATTCCCGATGGCCCCGTTGATGGTTCCCCCCCTTTCGGCCACGTGAATTTTTACGCCAAAGAGGTCTTTAGGATAACCCCCTTTTCTTAGCCCCTCCCCCTGACCGATGTAAGGTTGTTATGTTTTCAGCAGGGACCTCTAAGACGCAATCCTCAAAAACCGAGAAGCACCCCGGCGCCCGACAGTTCGCTGTCCCCCCCCCTTACAGAAGCCATTCCTGGCCTACATTAGACAAAGATACCCCCCGCCCCGCCCGCCTTCATGGTACCATTAGCGGTATTCCAACCGCCCATCACTCCTCCATACCCCTTGCCCAGTTTCCAAACCCCCTACCCCATACCTCTCACCCTCCAACGGCCTAGACCAGTTATTCATCCCCCATCTATCCCCCCGCACCAGCTGTACACTACCCACACCCGTTCCACCACAATATATCCACCCCCCCTCAATTACAACCTTACTCTCGCACTAACATTCAACTCGCACAGTTCCTCCCCCCACCCACCCCTCCCCCCGCCGACTTCCCCTAAGACCCACCGTCCCTCCCTGCTACCACTCTCCCCCTTTACCCCCACCCCAGACTTTCAGGAGAAAGCTCCAACAGAGGCCCCGTTCTGGCACCCTCCGCCTCCTCCGTCCACTACTTCTTAAAACACGGCACCCTCCCACTACATGACGGATACAGATCCCTCCACTTCCCTGGCAGCTAGATTTGCGTCATGGCGGGCTTCATCAGTCTCCGACGTGCACCCCATCTTTATCTTGGTGGGAACTCTTGTAACCCTAAACGTCTACGACCCGACTCCCGAACTTTAATGAAGCCATAATATTGGCTTTTTTTGAAGAGTGACAGAGGGTCAATCCAATACTGCCCACCCAGAGAGTGAATAAGACTCTCGCACTGACTAGTCAAAAATGAACCGTTCCTGAGCATGTGTCTTTCTGATAATCTATCTCAATAAGTTTAAAACCACTTGAGAGAGATATAGTTTCAGGATAACCCTGGACTTGTTGCTGATAGGAGCTCATTTTTTCCCGGGATGAACTCCATAGAGGAGGAGGAAACCCTGGAGAAGAGCGACCGGGGGTGAAGGCCGCACTGCAGGTCTCGGATTTTGGTAATCTTGTATAAATTTTCTTTCCCCCCCGAAAATTTCCGGTAATGAAATGTCCTTCTTCCCTTTATCCTTGGTGTCCCCCCCTTCTCATCTCCCTCAGGTAAGCAGATCAATGGTTCTTCCCCTTTTTAAGAGGACGGGCTTCGATGAAATGGGGCCCCTGCGGCTTTCCGTTTTAGCATCTTTTCAGAATGAACCGGAGCAGGACCTCTAGGTTTGCCCTTGCGGACGAACCAGATGTGTCGCTTTTGATGTCCAGCCATGCTTCCCCCACAGTAGTCCTTGGCAGAGCAGAGGGAACTACCCCCTTGAGAGGCCTTCTTCCGTAACAGGGGGTTTTCCTGTCGCCCTTTCTTCCTTCATGCGTTTCATAGGTGTATGGCTTAGACTGAATTAGCACCCCTTCCTTTCCCCTGTCGGGCAGTTGCCTCTTTTTTTTCAACAGAGATATTTAATCCCTTTTGTTTAGTAGTGAGCCGCTGTTTGCCCGTCGATGGCCCCAATAAGGGGCCACTTTTCCTCTTCACGACGGTCAAAGGTCACTTCCAGCGGTATTTCCTCGGACCCTCCCCCCCCTCCGGCTGGAAGAGGTAACTGTCTATCTGAGTGATAAGTGTTAGGAGGATCTCAAGAATTAATCTTCCCTCTTTTCCCTTTTTTCCGCCAATACGTGACGCCGATTAATAGCCCTCTACCCACCCCCCCTAGACAATATGACTTCTCCCGTCGCGGAGTATAAAAGACTTTCCAGGGAAGAAGAATATTCCAGGCTGGAATGCCCAGTTCCTTTTAGGACTCACCTCCCCCCCTTTATTTTTATTTTTTTCCTCGATCTAATTGTCTTGATGGCGGTTTTTTCGGACGACGTCTCCTTTTTTCTTCCTTCGCAGCTGGGGTCTGTATGGAAAAAGCCCCTAACACGGCCACCTTCCCCCCTCTTCAAAATCAGCTCGGTGAGGCTTGTTTTTTGCGTCCCTAAGATTTTGTAGGCCATCCGCCCCCGCGTTTTCGGAACCATTTGGCGTACAAGCCTTTGAGTGGCTGCGAGTCTTGACCCTTCTAAAGTTTTTGTGACGCAACGTTCGCTCTCGTTCAGCCTCCCCGATGACCAAGACAAGCTGAACCCCTATCCTCTGGTGCCCCTTTTATGGTGATGGTTGAGCTTTAGGTTGTTCAGGCGAGGTTTGTTACGGCATGCGACCTCTCCAAGAGATGGACGTTTTTTTTCCCCCCCCGCCCGTTCGCATTCTGAAAGAAAAGAATCTTCCCCCCCTTCTCTTAGGACTTGAACCTCAGCTTGCTTCCCGCTCTTGAGCTCTTGCACCAAAAGGCACCGTTCTTAAGGGTCCCCCCTCACGGCAATTTTCCGGCCGACGTCTCCGACAGTATGGCTCAACGCAAACAACATAGGAGTTTTCTGTTTTTTTGAATACTCGTGATTCTGTCTTCAGCTCGATTCCCACACAATCATCGAAAATTGTTTTGGCGGATGTCCCGTCCGTTATTCCCAGGATCCGTGAAAGCCAATTGAGGTAACCCCCGGCGTTCCCCCTTTGCCGTCCTGTGTAGACAAAACAAGCAATGGTTTCCAGAGATCTGCCGGCGTTTTCCCCCTCTGTTACTGTACCCCAGCTTTTTTTGTAGGAGCTAAAACGGAAGTGGTAGAGGCGCTTTGTCGTCGATTCCGAAGGAGGCCAGTATTGGAAAGCAAGAGCCCCCCCCTCCTTTCGAAACGGCGGCCTGGGCCTCCTTTTCCGGACGAAAATTCAGGTCGGAGTTCCTGTTTTTTCTCCCGAAACACGATGACCTCCCCTATGCACGATGAGAGTGGCGCTGTTGTCGATACCAGACCAGGGGTTACTTTTTCTCCCCCCGGTGTAATAGGAGATGTCTGTTGACAGCAGCGTTGCCGTCTTCGCGGCCATGTTCAGCTTTCTGTCAACATACAGTCCTGGACGAACTCCTCGCTTTTCGTTATCTCTTCTCCCCTCCTTCGATTGAAACCTCACCCTTTCCTTCGTCTCCAGAAGTCATAGACGGCCCCTCTCAGTCGGCCTTTTTTTTTTTTCATCAGGGGAAGCGTAGACCCCGGTCCTTTCTTTCTTCGTTTTTCTCCCCTGTCGTCCTGAGCGTGTGCCGGACGTAAGTCTTACTAAGCTTCTTATTAAGTACTACCCCCCTCTTCCCACGCGCATGGCTCGTTCCTACAAGCATAAGCCTTGACGATTAGGCTACCCCCTCTTGAAAAACAACCGGATCCCCCCCCCCTTCGACGGGTAGGAGGTGGACCGCCCCGTCTTTTTTCCAACGAAAGCGCTTGGTAGGTCTATCGCACGGGCTTTTTTTCTCTCTTCGACCTTCCCCCCCCTTTCGCTTTTCCCGGACGGATTGGTGGAATACGAGCTTGACAACCGAGTCCATTTTTTTTTTTCACAAGCGGTTTTCCCGAGTACACGGCGCATTTCGTATCGCCACCCACTCTCCAGCGCCAAAGAGCCCGTGACTTTGAAACTTCGGCGGATCGTTTTTCCGAAAAGCCCCGCCCTCTTTTGTGCTGTCCGGACGGCTTTTCTTTTCGCAGTTAGCCGCTGTTCTCCTGTGAGGCGCGATCTGGCTCTTTCCTTCTTCCCCCCGACCGCCCTCTCTTTCTCTTTTTGACCCGGCCGTTTTTGGCGTGAAACGATAACAACAATTTTTCCCCCCCTCCCGGCATCCGCAGCGAGAGCTGCCCCCCAATGAAGCGCAACGGGCCTCCCAGAGTTGACCGGCCCTGTTCCCCGGCTCGAGGAACAGGGATAAACGGTAGATGCAGCCTCCCTTTTTTTTTCCGATGTCGAGCTGATTCCTCCCTTTCCTTGATCACGATTTACTCTTCCGGAGCCCTACCAGGTAAGAGACTCAGTTTTCGGGTTACCACCCTCCCTTTCCCGCGTTTCCCGGTCTAAGCACACGTAGGAAGGATGGTAAAACCTCTTTTTCTCTTTAGTTTGGTGATATGATCTTTCTCGCAGAGATGTGTGCGTCAGGCCTCCCTTCCCTACAACTCCCATGAGGCCCTATCTTTTCCCGCCGCGCCAACGGCTTTGCCCAGGGACGCCTCGCCTTTTTTGCATGCCGACAAGCGCACGCCCTCTTTAAAATCAACAATCGGCGCGGGCCCCTCCCCCTGTTTCGGACATATGTGCAGCTTTTCGTCTCGAGTCGGCTAACAAAGTGAGAGGCGATTTCCCCCCCACTGGAATATGGGTCGCCAGACCCTTCCTCACGCGTTGTAACGCCAGCCTTTCTTTCCTGTTCCGCGCGTCGGATTCCCCCTCCTTCTCCCCCTTGACCCCAAGACTCCGATCCCATCTCCTTAGTTAGGTGGCGTTTCTTCCCGTGAGAAGAACCAGCGCCCTTTTCCCGCCGACGTCGTCCGCCTTTCCCCCCCTCGTCCCCCTCTACGGGCACAAGGATCCTTTCGCGACTACTACCGCTTCTCTGAGGGAAAGAAGGGCTGACGTCCTGCTTCGGGCGGGGACCGGTGTCTTTTTTTTAGCGCGATGGGAGCAAGCGACAGGAAGACGAAGGGGTTGATGCGCGTTTCTTTTTCTTTCTAGGCCTGCACGGGATTTGGCCCTTCGGAATTAGTGCCCTTTTTTTCCCCCGGCGCAGACGAACAAGGTGATCCCCAGCTTGGAGTGTCTGTGGAGAGAGAAGGCCAGCAGTTCTTCTCCTTTCTATGCCCGCAGGTACAGTCCTTTTGGTGTTGTCCCTCCTTCCCTTCCGATTCAGTGGAACCAATTTTTTCCTCTTCCCCTTTGCGGGCACGAGTTTGAAGAAAATCCTGCAGAAAAACGCGAGAACCAGGATTCGCGGTTAAAGACATGCCCCCTTCCCCCCTTGAGGTCTATGCGTGAGATGGTGGTGCGGAAATGAATTTTTCCCCCGCATCGCCGCCTTCTTCGACGCAACATGTTCCCCCTTTTTTTTTTTTTCGAGCACTCGGCCCCCGTTCTTACTTTCAAAGATTCGTGCGCTAGAAGACGGCGAACATATTTAGCCCCTCCCTTTTTCCTTGCGCGTGCATTCGACATCCCCTCAGAACGAAAGCTTTTTTTTTTCCTTCAGGCGTTTTCCAGACCTCGTTTGCCTCCTTTCTCCACTATCTCGGGGTTGACCTCTAGGGGACGCGGATCCCCTGACCCCACCCTTTATACCTCTAGAGGTGGTACAGGGAATTGAAGTGGCGGTACTTCTTTTTTCCTTTTTATCTTGACTCATGACCCCCCTTGCCCTACATTGACGAATTATTGACCTCCACAAGTGGCCGCCCCTGATACCCTTTCCTTTTTTTCCCCCTTCAAGCGATGCAGCCGGGTTGTCCGCCCCAGGAAAAGTTCATGAGCATCTGGCCGTTCTTCCTTCCTCCGTTATTTTGTGTTTAGCGCTCTTTTCCTAACTTCCCCATTATCAAGGAAATTGACTTGTTGAGAAGATAACTCTCCCTTCCCCCCCCCTTCCCTGAGGGCGGCGGACAACGCGGGTCACTCCCCCTAAGCGAAATGTCGGCAGGATCCCCTTTTCTCCCTCTTTCTCCGCCGACACGCCGTTCCCACTCAAACGGGTCCTTGAAAGGTACTCGGGTCTTCTTCCTTTCCTCGCCCCGACGAGGTCCCGAGATAGTCCTCCCCCCCTTTCCCACGAGGCAGGGAAACCGCTGTGACCCCCCCTTTTCTCTGTAGTGTTCGCTGAGGTAGAATGACAATGAGAAGGCTTCACCCTTTTTTTTCCATCGATGGTCGCCGTCGGCGTAAAAAAAGTAGCACACCCTTTCCAGCATCGGGCCCCATCCCCCCTCTCTTTCCCCCCTGTGGAGGAGAATGAGAAGTGCTCGCAGGCCTTTTTCCTTTTTTTTCATGAAGAAAAACACTTTCCCCTTTTTTCCAGGGCGAGGTCGGGAACGCGACCTTTTTTTGAGCCGGTGGCTTCCCCCTTAGTTTCCCTTTCCTTTCGCAATTGGGACCCCCTGCAGTCGTCCCTCGTCCCCCAAATCGTCGACGACAGCTGTTAAACGCGCCTCAGTCCCTCCTTCCCTGCGCCGCCACAATACCTTCTTCGTTCTCCCCGTGTTAGGCAGGAGATCTCAGCCACCCTTACTCTGCGGATAGACCCCCAAAATACAGTGCCTTTATTATCGGAGATCCAAGACACCTAGAGTTCTGAGCTGGCCTCCTAGAGCTAGTCTACACTCTTTTCCGCGGTTTTCCCCCCCCCGCGGGCTACTACGAAGATCCCCGCCGTACCCTTCTCCCTCTTTTAGAGCACAGAGGTAGTCTGCGCCTTAACGTAGCGCACGATGTGAGTTTTTCCGTCGATCTTTGTCGCTTCCCTTTTTGCTTTCCCACGTGCACTACGGCAAAGGACCCTTTTTACCCTTCTCAACGCGAGCTGAAAATTTCCTTCGGTACAGGCGTGGTTACCGTTGAAGAGGTGTAGGCTCCTACTTAACATTGCCCCCCCCGGCTGGAGTACAACGCGGTTTTTTTTTTTCCCCTCGGTGTCGCGAAAACCCCTTCAGAGTTGGACTTTTCCTCCCGTCGTTTATCTCCATTCCCCCGAAAAGATGAACCTGTCCCCTCCCTTCCCCCTTTTTCAGCGACGATGGTGCTGGCGTTTTGCGTGAGATGGTAGGAATGCCTTCCTCCCACGTCGATGGACTTTTCTCCCTTTCCCCCGTTGCGCGGCGACCATGAAAGAAGATGCCTTTGTCGGTGACAGAAAACAGCCCCCTTTCCAGCCCCTGTCTTCTCTCCCCAAACTACAGGAACCCGTTAACGATTCCCTTTCCCCCTTTGCGCGCTTCCGACGTCTTTTTTGTTTCACCTTTTTCTTTTTTGAACCACGAACCCCCTTAACTGGTAGGCCAGTTGAATACCCTTCTCCGGGTCTTCTTCAGTTTCCTCTGAACTGCCCAAAGCTCCCCTTTTTCTTTTTTTTTTGTTTCAGCCGGTCCTTTGCACGACAAGTAGTGGCGCTTCCCTTTGCCGCATGTTTGCTCCTCCCTTCGCGCGAGATGCGGAGGGGCCGTCTTCCCCCTTTTTGTAGGCGTTACCCACGGCCGTTTTTTTTTACTTTTTGCGTTCGCGTGCCTGCTGCCCCTCCCGGAGAGATTTTAAAACAGCTTTTCCCTCCCCCAACAGAGCAGAGGAATGGGCCCCTCCGCCGGTTTTTTCCGAAAAAATGGTCTCGTCGGGGCGTTACGACTTTCTCCCGAAAAGATGAAGCCTGCTTGTGGAAGTATGCCCCTCTGCGCGTGGAGCTGGGAGGGTCTGTGGTTGCGCCCTCCCTTGTGTAGAAGTCGAAGGGTTTTTTGGTTTCGATGTATTTGACCAGCACCACGCTTCCTCGGCAAGTAAGCGGTGTTTCTGGCACAAATCAGTAATTTGCCTTTCTACCCCCCCTAACATGGTAGTTTTCCAGGCGGTCTTGTTCTCCCCCTCCCTTTCGCGAGAACCCCCCCTCGGATAGGGATTCATAGACTGATTCGACGCCCCCCTTCCTCCAGTAAGTAGAAGGTTTGGTCTTGTTTTTTTTTTTTCCTTTTCAACTGAATCGTTTTCTCTTAAAGGTAGAATGAGTTTCCACCCTTAAGGTTTTTCTCCCTCTCTCTTTTAATCTAATAAGTTTGTTTATTTCGTTTACTAACCCTGACTTTTTCCCTGGCGAAAGTGAAGACACGCTTTTCCCTATTCGGTCTACGATGCCCCCTCCCCCCCCGAGAAAGAAAATGACTTCTCCTTCCCCTCATCGTCTATGACGTTCTGGCTTTTCAAGATAAGAGAGGACTTTCCCCTCGCAGGGCTGAGGCTAACACCCTTCTGCTAAGAACAGGTCAGTCTCTTCCGGCCACAGGAGGATTTCCTCCCCCCCAAGAGGAAATGTGCCTTCTTGGGGATGGTCAAAAGACATCTCCTTTCCCCCTCTCCTTCAGAAACAATTCCCCCCCCCCTTCCCCCCCTGAGACACGAGAATATTTCTTTTTCCCCCCTAAGGGGCAGGCAGGAATATTTTTCTCCCGGTTTAGAACGCCCCCCCCCCCTAAAGAATACCATTTTTTTCCTTTTAAGGAAAGTCTTTCAAGGGACGCCTTCGCTCGTTTGCCCCCCCTCTTTTTTGCCAAGACGGGCTGAATTCGCGCCTTTTTCTTTTCCCAGTTGCCTCCTTTCTCGCGGTTCGACAAGTCCCTTTAGTGACAACGCCCTCCCCCCCACCTACCCGTCTAAAGGAAAAGTCCATCAGAGAGCTTTTCTTTTTTCTCCTTGTAGTGTGGCCCCCCCCCTTAAAACATGAGGAAACGGGTTCCGTTTGACCGTTTCCAATAAGGTGTATGTGATCCGAGGCGCCTTTTTCCCCCCCGGAAAGAAGAAAATTTGGAAGTTAAATTGTTCGCGCCTGAACTCCTCCCCTGGCCTGATCACTCCTTTTTCCAGACGAGAAATAACACCTTTTAGTGGATCACCTCCGTGTAATGTAGGACACTCCCCGTTTCCTTTCGGCCTTGCTCCTTTTCCCCCCTTTTTTGAGGGAAATTTACCAGAGGGAACATCTCCCTTTCTGGATGTATTCTGCCTACCCGAATGCGTATCGCAGTTTTTCCCCAGGCCGGAAGGAAACCCCTCCTTTTTTAGGACGAGTTTTGAAAAGTCTAACACGGCGACTTTCCCCCCCTGTGGTCCCAAGGTCCCCCCCTCCTAAAGGCCCCCCCTTTTTCATTAAAGCGCCTTCCCCCTCCGGAACGGATTCATTCCCATATTCTTTCGTACATTGTTGCCAGCTGTTCGTGGTCTTTTCTTAAAGACGTGCTCTCTTTGCGTAAAAATCGACCCTAGGCGGTTAAGCACCCCCAGCCTCTCTCCCCCAAGCGTTGTTTACGCCATTCTCTTTTTCCTGATGGTACGCCCTCCCCCCTCTTCCGGATGCGCCCCCGAAAACAAGAAACCCGATCGGTCCTTTCAGCTCTGCGTTCGTTTTTTTCTAAAGAGGTGGAAGACTCCTCCTCCAAGCGAGACTTCTAACTCTTCTCCGTCGTAAGAAGGGTCGACCTTCTCCTTTACCCTAGATCGAAATTATCTCCCTCTTGAGTATACCTTCCCCCCCAGGCAGAAGGGATACGGCTTTTTCCTTTTCGCGGAGGGGGGACTTTGGTTAGACTGATCTTACTTTTTCTTTTTCCCTCAGACCTTCTCAGGGTTCTTCCTGAGTTGGAGAGGTGAGAGCTACTCCCTTTGGCCAGAGCGCAACCCCCTTCCGGTGACGGACATTTCGAACCGCTCCCCTCCTCCCTTTATCACCAGTGTGGAGTTATATGTCCTTCCTCCCTTTTCCCCTGAGGAGAGGGGTAGTTCCCCCTCTCTCCCCGACGATTATTTCCCCGGTTACGAAGAATGGTGGAGAAACTACGTTTTTCCCTTTTCCTTTTTCCAACCGCGGATCACTACGACCGCCGTTCACAGGAATTCCTTCTCTCTCCCTCGCACCCCCTTTTAGATGGAGTGAGATGGTTCTCGAATAAAATATGAGAAGTCATCTCTCTTTCTTCCAGCAATTCGACGAACCCAGCGCCCCTGGAGCTGGTGATTTTTCCCCTCTTCGTCACTTTAACGGGTGGTGAACCTCCCCTCTTTCAGGCGACCATATCGTAGAAGAACGTTTCCTCTCAGTGGCCTTCCCCTCCAGCAGCAGATTTTCAAAGGCCCGCCCCCCCCCATTCCCTCCCTCCTCTTTCCCTCCCTTTTCCTCTATAGGGTCCCTCCCCTTTTTGGACAACAAGGATACCTTTGAGGCTCCACTTGACCCCTTTTTCCATGACTTTTCTTCGTTTTGCCGGCTTTCCTATTCCCCCAAAAGACGAAAATCCTTCCTCTGGAAGAAAACGTGCTGGCCCCCTTTCTCCCTCAGAAAGCGCGATTTCCAAGGTGCCGAAGATCGCCGTTTTCTTTACCTTCCCCTTTCCTTAGAAAGATGGACGTTCCTCTTTTCATCACTCCTCAAGGTTGTGTTGTTTTATTCTTTCCCATGAACTTTTGCCTTGTTGAGCCGACCTTCCCCCCCCCCCCCAGGACACCGTGCAATAGGCTTTCCTTGAGGAAAAACTGGTATTCATTCCCCCCGGTTTGAGTCCATACTTCTTTCCCCCTTCGGCTTTTGGGTACTTCTCTTCCTACGAAAAAGCAGACAGTCCCTTTCCTTTAACACCCTCGTTGACATTTCTTTGTCCACTGATCTCCTCCCCCTTCCTTTCCTATCTATTCTTTGGTACAAGATGAAAAAATGGAAAGATGCTGTACCCTAACTCTGAGGTGTAGGCGATTGCTTCTCCCCTCGAAGGTCGCAGACCAAACCTTGGTGCACGTGAGGCTCCTCTCTCCGTAGGATTCCTTCCAAAAAATATGTGTACGAAGCCGGGCCACATCCCCTCCCCTTCAACCGGGTTTATAGTGAGAGTACGGTGAGGGGCTCTAGGCGCCTTCCTTGCAGCCCCACCCCACAGTAAAAGCACCCCCCCCTTATTAGGGAACCGCTTCTTGCCGTAGAGTTTTCTTTCTCCCGGTGGAGGAAAGTACTTTTTTGCTCCTTTGGAAACTGACGTCGTACCCCCCCGCCCCTTTTCCCCACAAACTCGACTTAACGCTTGATAAAGAGCTCCCCTCGAATCAGGACGGCCCTTCCGCGCACATCACTCACGATGAGTGATCAGTTTCGCGTCCTTTTCCAAGGTGTACCGACTAATCCTCATTCTTTTCCCGCGCTGCCCAATAAGGGCAGCCCCCTCCTTCTACCCCGCTCCCCGAGAGTATAGCTGGATAACAGTCGCTCTAAACGATCCCCACGCATGCCGAAGATAATTTTCCCTCTAGCCCGCTGGACTGACTAGTCTTCTCCCGAAAAGCTTCGATTATCCTTGTCCCTCTCCTCCCTATGGCGGTTACGCTTATCTCTTCGATTCGAGATGGTGACTCGGCCCAGTGACAGACCAGGCCACCGTACTCCGACGAACGGTTCTTCTTTTCGTGTTAGCGCGTTCGCCCCCCTTCTGTAGGCATACGAAGCGCCCCCCCCCAACCATTTTTACCCCAACCAAGAGTGAGTGGAGTACGTCCTGTCTTCGGCGAACCCCTCTTCTTCACAAGAAGGGTCC
>Ga0179591_1247739_pt1 | contig 19805 bp, 30 predicted proteins | sample CZOMad2_1_08_16f_FD_182891 | JGI IMG/M metagenome (GOLD analysis project Ga0179591, IMG submission 182891) | Vadose zone soil fungal communities from Angelo Coast Range Reserve, California, USA - CZOMad2_1_08_16fungal (PacBio error correction) | ecosystem: Environmental > Terrestrial > Soil >... | reverse complement strand
TATTTTTTTTACGTTCAGAACCTACGTTGCTGATTTCCTCTGCTCGCTCTTCTGGAAACCCTCCAAAATCTCCTTCAACTTAGCCCTCATCTCGGTTCTCCTTTTTTGTTCATTTTTTTCACTAGAAATTGTCGTTGACGCAGACTACCCCTCTCTCCCATTTTTGATCTCGCCATTTGAACCCGCCGCGTTGGACTTTGTCCTTTCCCTGTGAATGTTATATCTCTTGTCTTTCAATTGGTCATACTGCCTCCCTAGGGCGTAGCCCCTTCGGTTGTTCTTCGGATCGCTTCTTCTTTTCTTCTGATGTCCGGCGAGCGGCCGTGGATGTGCTTTTCCAATACTCTCTTTACCCCCCAGTGGTTAATTATTACATGGTCTCCGCTTTGTTCCGGTCACATGCAAAAGGGTGCCTTTTTCGCCCCCATGTTGCATCTCCCCTCTTTCACCCGTCAGACTTTCCCATCATCCTGTCCACGTGTTCGGAGTTTTTTTTTTTTGCCCCTGGGCGTCCCCCCCGAAATCTACAAATGAACGGATGCTTTTAAAGGAATCGATGGCGGTAAACTTTCCTTTGCTTTTTTTTAGTCAGTGTTTGGGCTTGGGATTTCCCCCTACCGAACGAGACCCGCTTTTTTTGGAGGTTGCGCTTCCATGAGTCCCCAATCCACCTACAATCCCATACCCCCTTAGACCTTTCCCGCTTAGCGGATCGTCAGTGGCAACAGTCGATCCCCCTCCCCCTTTTCGTGATCGACGTCCCCGTTGCATCTTTCGTGTTCTTTAAGGCCCCCTTTCTTCTTGCTTTTTTTCCTCGTTGAACGTCTTTTTTGGTTAACCCTGCCTTCTTCGTTGACCTCGTCCCCTGCTTTGGTACTATCTGTAACTCTCATTTGGTATTTTTCTCCAACCAAGATGCAGCGGCAATGTTCCCGCAGTCATCCCTTTTCCAGACTTCTCCACGCTCTCCTTTCTGCCTCTTATTTTTTTGAACAGCAAAGTTTTGTCAAACCTATAATTTCTGGTCTTACACCTGTCCCTCCTTTTGTCGCCAGTTGAAAATTTGACCTTTGACTAGAGTTTACTTGATGCACCCTCCCATTACCCTCTTTCCAAATTGGGCAATCTACGCCCACCACCTTGTCGCCGGGGTTTGGAAATTTCTCCCACCGCCTCCCCCGAGTGATACGTTCCGATTACGACCCTTTTCGCCCCCGCGTTTTGATTGAAACTATTCACCTATGTGGTGATTCTTTGAACTTCGAAGTGTCATCCTTTTCTCTGTCGTAATTCTGTTTTCTTCTTTTTCTCCTCACGTAATCCCAACGTCCATAGAGGTTCGTGAGACGCATTTTACGCCCCCTTCATTCCCGAACCTCGAGCAGGGAACTCCTTGCAGATGTCGCTCTTTCAGATGACAGTTGGGGCCCCCTTTTTTTTTTTCAGATGACTCGAGGTTTCCTTCTTTTCCCTTCAACGGATTGCGAATTTCTGTTTTTTCGTTCGTAGTTGTCCCTTTTGACCAACCCCTCCTCGGTTCTTGACTCTTTTGCGTTATGTTCCACTGCCCGGCTTTCTTCCCTTCTTTTTCCGTACGTGCCGTACATCGCAGAATAAGTTGACTATTTTTCTGACTATTAACTTTTTTAGACGAATTTGAGCCGTTTCTGGCCCGCCCACTTTTCCCCTCTCGCGTCCCTTTCCAACGACAACGATTTCAATGACCTTCCCTGGCGAGAACAACTCGCACTTGGATTTGTTGCCCCTCTCCCTGCCCAATCGTACGTTGTCTCGCAAGTACCCCTTCAGGTTCCTTCTGACCTATAGAGAAATCTACCCCGGTCCTTACTCACGGGGGTTCTACTGGACTAACATCCAAGCCCTTCGCTGCTAACATATGAGGAGATCGCAAACCTACGGCACTCCTTTGTTTACCTTTTTTTTAGTTTGAGACTTTTTTTTATTCCATTGGCCGACACCTCCCCCCATTGCTTCGATCAACGTCTCCACTCTTTTCCCCTCTTTCCGACCGCCACTGTTGGTCGTCTTTTAGAGATCTGGATGAGAGTGCCCCCTTTCTTTTTCCACACCCTCTGCAAATTTGCCCAATCCTGGACATCCATCTTCTGTGGGCAAAATACGTATTAACCTTTCCTCTCCCCCCTTTTCATTTCCCTATTTGCAGCACTGTTTTCCGTCCGTCAAGTTCCTTGGTTCTCCGCCGCTTTTTTTTTCTGCCTTTCGACGCAAACACCCGATACATGTGACCTCTCTCCTTTACACGTCTTCTTGTATTTCCCCCTTTTTCCGTTCTTTGTCGATTGCTCTTTTCCCTCGTTTGCCGACCTGACCTCACCCCTTGATTCATTCGTGTGACATTGAATGCCCCTTGAGATGATTTTCCACATTGTTATCTTTGATTTTCCCTCATCGCAGCCAGGACTAACGTCCACACCATCTCCCAACGTTTAGTTTTCCTGTTCCCGGCGTTTTTTTTAAACTAACCGTCAAGGGCTGACGTCAAGTCTGAGTCTTCTCCCCCTTTTCCAGGTCGAATTCTCTTCACCTTGACCAGTCGACCGCTACTTTGCCTTTTTTTTTTTCTTTTTAAAGAAGCCACTTTTATCCTGGCTTCCCCCCGCCTTTGATTAACTTTGCTGATGACTTTTTTTTTCCGCTCGATCCCATTGATTGGACAGTGCATTGACTTCCCCCTTTTCTGGCTTGCACTTCTTTATGTGGTGGGCGCAACAAACTCGGCCGTCTTCCGGCATGCTTCTCCCTAATCCCTCCTTTCCGGTCTCAGGGACTGGCGGCTTGGCTTTTTTACTTTGCGCTTCCCTCTCATGGAAGTTCCCCTTTTTTTTCCGTTTCCCCCTCTGCTTTGTTTCCCCCTTCTCGTTTCCGTCAGCTTGTGTAGAGGCCGGCATGTAGGTAGGTACAGTTGGGTTCCCAACTTCTGAGTGTTTTGGCTTGCTGTCTTGTTATTTGAAGGAAGGAAGGCCGTACATTAATTTCGACTTCCCGTTTCTTCCGTATCTTGACCAACAGCCGAAAGCCTCCCGGCCCCCCGGCGTTTGTTCCGTTTCTGATGTCTCCCGTGCGTCTCCACGTTGTAGATGTTACAGAAATATCCGGACTCCAGGGAGTCTCACTTCGTTCCCCTGTTTCTCCCCCCTCGTCTCTTTCTCCAATTATCGGCAATTCGCGCCTTTTTTCCGAGTACAACAAGTTTTTCCATCTATCCTCCTATTTTCCCTGGGATTTCCCCCCGCCACAGCTCCACCGGCCACCCAAATCTACCCCGCTTTCTTAACATTCCCCCGGACAAGCCTTACCAGTGTTTTCTTCCGTTGATCCCATAGCGTTTTTGGTTATGACGTTGTTCAAGGTCTACGATTTTGGGATTTCTTTCTTAGCATGATTTGAATTCGAGTTCCCTCCCCCTTCATCAACCACACCCGATAGTCGCAACTTGATTCCTTCCTGTTTCTAGTCCCCCTTTTAACAGTCGATCTGACGCGCTTCTTCGAGGCCTCCCTTTTCACACCTCCTTTTGCGAATCTCGAATGGCCCTTTTAAGATGGTCGATTTTTTTCTGGCAGAATTCCGACCAATTTTTCCTCACCTTCCCTCCTTGCCCCTTCTGAACCACGATCCAATTTCCCTTTCCGAATTTTTTTTTCCCCCTTTGTCTAACCGTCTCCTCTCCTTTTTGTTGTGAGATCGCCTTCGCTTTTTTTTTTTCAAATGACCCTCTGCCCCTTACATCCAGTATTCACCGTGCCTCTCTTTGCGTTCTCTGGGCGGTCTTCTGCCTTTTCTCCCTCTTGAATCATTTTCCAAGAGTCCCCCAGCACTTTCTCATTCATCGGCCCGTATTCCAGGAGACGCCCAGCAACCTCCCGCGTCGCCCCTGGGCCGTCAAGATCCACGTGGATTCGGCGATCAACTGTCCTTTCTTTTCCCCTTCCCCTTCAAGTGGTCCGACGATCTCGTCTATGGCCGGTTTTGGGGATTCGTTCACTTTCCTCCTTCTCCTGGGTCCCGAAACTCCCCACCCTTTTTTTCTACAGTTGTAAACTGACTCTGCTTCTCCCAGAACCCGCATGGAATAATTGAACCATCGCCTTACAAACCACGTTTAAAGTTGCCTATTGGCTGTTTTGTTGTCAGAAGCGTTGTTTTTTTTCTTTCAGTTCCGTTTTTTCGGTTTTTCTTCCCCCCCCCTTCCCTATATTTGCTTTTCAAAAACTTCTTTGGACTTGGATAAACGGCGTCATTGCGACTCTTCCTTTGCGATTTGGCTAGACCCCCCCCACGTGCCGCTGTATTTTGCCGGTATTTGTTCAGGATACATGGAGTCAGGATCTTTTTTCACCCTTTTAAGCACGTCCCGAGAGAATACCCTACCCCCCAGTTCACCGCCTTGCCGGTTTCAGCTTTTCTTAGTGGTTAGCACGCTGAACCCCGGTCCTTATTTTTTTCTCCATCTAAAGGAAGTATTCCTACCGACCTTCGGTCCTTCTGGAGGGAACCCCTCACTCTTGACCTCCTACCTTTTCCCCCGCGCCGAGTAATACGTGCCCGACCGTTCTGGAACTTACACGAAACTCGTTTTAGTAAAACGAAGGGAAACCCTATCCTTTTCCTCCCGTCCTAAAGGGAAAAGTTTCGCCGACGAGACCTTTCCCCTTTGTACTTTTATTTCGGTTTCCATCTGCCCCAGTCTTTTCGCACCCTCTTTCCCCCCGACTGATTTCAGTCGACTACCCTGTTACCTCAGCCCCCTGGACACAAATCGCTCGTCTTTTTCCCTTCAGGAAGTTCCAATAAGGACAGGTCATCTCTTTCATTCCTGACTCTTTGCGTCGTCTTTTCACCAAGCACATTACAAGGAAAAACCCCTGTCGTGAGTCGTCTCCCCCATTCTTGCCTTCCCGCTGAACCATTTTGGGATTGCTCTTACTTCTTCAGCCGTTTTTACTTGAAACGTTTGTGGTAACTCATTCGGCTTTCCCCGTGGTTGTGACAAACTTCATTTTTCCTCTGCTGCTGGCCTTGATTTGAACACCCAAGGTTTGACCATCTTCTGTTTCTTTCCACCTGCAAATGCCTGAGGAATTCAGTCTAACGCGAATTGAAGCCCAACACTGACCCCCCGGTCCCCTTCTGAAAGGACCTTAAGATTTCTTATTCGCTCTTCAACATTTAAGCGGTGTTGTGAGTGAGCCTCCTCCACCCCGTCTGCGTTGAACCCTTTTCGATTACCGTGCCCCCCTTCCTCTTGCATTTTTTCCTTTTAACGATGGTTTTGAGACTGGATGCGGGGGGGGGGTTTTAAAAAGTTTTTTATTTCCCGGCCATTTTGGCGTCAGTTTCTGCATTCGTTGTCAGTGAACCAATTTTCCCTCTTTTTCTTCCAGAATCGAGCCGCCCCTTCCCAACAGTCTTTTAACAACTCTTTCCTTCCCTCCTTGTTGTCAATCGTTTCCTGTATTTTTCGGCGAATTGCAACCGGGACATGATCTCCCCCGTCTGACACAGTTTTCTAACAATAAGGTCCTTCCCTCTGTTTCTGATCCTCAGCATCTGTACAGCAGGACGTCCGTGATTGAATTTTGTTGCTCCTCTACCCAGTCAGTAAGGATATGTTTTGTATATCGCAACATCCCCCCATCGTTTTGCTTGCCAAGGGCGCCTTTTTGCCGTATCGCGTCGTCCCCCCAAAATAATTTTTTTTTCTCGCCTTTAACTTTTTGACTCCTGTGACTTTCCGCGGAGTACCCCTTTCTTTGGGGCCCCCCCCCCCCCGCGGCCCCCAACGTTCCTAACCCTTGAAATTCTTTCCTCAAATGGACTTTCCGCTGTACTACTTTTTTCACTTCGTCGCCCTCCCAATTCCGTGCATAAATCCAGACACTTCCACGATTCCCACCTCTCTTTTCCATCAAACCCTTCCACCCCACCCGGTCCACTCTCCCTTTCCCTGCCGTTCTTCCGACCTACCTAACCAACGTCATCGACTCTCTTCATCCTTCTCCACGACATCCTCGTGAACTGGGCTGCTCCTCTCGGCCTGGCCTTGCCATTTATTTTGTTTGCTCCAATCTATACTCCTTTCCTCTAACTCTTTTGGCTTCGTGAATTTAAAAAGCAAGCCTTTTTTAGACTCCCCCCCCTCCCTGGCCCCCCCCGCGTATACCCCAGTCTTTACACCCCCCTATGGTTCCATTGCCATCCCTGATTGAGAAATTTTCGTCTCTCCCCCCTTATCAACGAGCTTTCTTTTCGAATCAACCCCCTGAAAAGTGATTGACCCGTTTCCACTCCCCGTCCCTTGCAATGGTTTAATACTTTATTCGAGCCCATTCCAACCTTCACCTGACCCCCACAGTGTAATTTTCCGACATAAATGCCCTTTGTCTCCCAAGTGTTTGTTGACTAGTAATCTATATCCGCGACTCTTTCTCTTTTGCCCCCTTTCAGGCGGACCCGGCACCTGCCACCTTTCCTTGCAGAGGCAACTATGGTTTGTATCCTTCACCCTATTTGACCATCAAATAAAAGGTGACATCCTTCCCCTTTCCCACTGCAACCTACTTTTCCGTCTCGAACTTTTCCAAGTTCTTCTTCCCCCCCTTCCTTAACCTTTCCCACACTGCTTTCTCTTTGAAGAATTTGAAGATGAGTTTCAAAACACCCTCTCCGTCTTGAATTTCTTTCTTAGTCAGGGTGTCGTCTTTTTAATGGATGAGCAGCACCCCGCTTTATTTGGTTATGTCAAGAATACCATCACACCCGCTTGATGTAAGGCACCGCCCCTTGCCTTTGTCCGAGCCCTCTTTTCCGCCCCCTTTTCCTTTTCTCCCGGGTGCCCCTCGCCTTTTCTGGTAATCCTTGAGATTCCACCCCTTGTTCGTCTCTGCATCTTTGACGATCCCCCCATTTAGCAGCCTTGTTCCTGGTTGTCCCCCAACGAGTTACCTCTTAAACTTGTTGTCTTCCCCCCCGTCCTGATGCCCTCACTTTGCACGTGCACCGCACTCCCTCTCGTTTTCGTACACTATAGAATCAAACTCCGCCGGCTCCTCTTCCTTCTCTCTTTATTCATGCCATATTTTCTCAAGTAAACACCGTCCAACCCAGCCCCTTTTCCCCCCTTCAAGTCAACTTGTGTGGCCCTTTGGCGCTCTTAATCGAATTTCGATCGTTGTCTGCTGTAGCCCCCGTTCCGACATTTTCTTCTATTTAAATGACGCCCCCACCCGTTTATATGAACAACTGAGTATTTCTTTCATATTTCTTTTGGATGGACCCATCTTGGGTTTTTTGCTCCGAGGAATCCTCAACGGCCCTTCTTCTGATCTTCTCTTTCCTCCAATACTTTTTGGTTGTTTTCTTCGACTCTTTCCTCCGCTCATAAAATACCTGGAGTACTTAAGCTTTTTGTCCTCCTCCACAATGACTGTGACCCCCCCCCCCCTCTCTTTACAAATGAAGAAATTTGGTTTTTTTTTACTCGTTTCTCCCCATTGTCGTTTCCCCCAATCATGAAATCCTTTTCCCATCGTCCTCAAATCATTCACCTCTTGCCACCTGTGATTGTTCTAGCCTGTTACACCCCCTTTCCCGTTTTCTTTAGTGAAGTTGATGTTTTTCCCTCTTGACTGTGACTTTTTACTCTCCTCTACCATAATGCATAGTCCGTGCCCTTCTCTCAGTCTGTGCTTTAAGTATAGCGTCGTGTCGTTTTCCTGAGACTACCGCTCGGTGAGTTCTTAGATGGAAGGTGGTGCTTTTTTATGCGCGACCCCAGTATGTTTTCGATCTTTGTCCGCCGATTGTGAATACCACATGCCACAAGGCGTGATACTCCTTTTTCCCACTACTCTGTACCCCGATTTGCCCTACCCCCACTTTTTTGTGGAGCTTTTCCTTGATTCCCCCCCTGCCCCTTGAGAGATGGGCCCCACCCCGGGAGGCACACTGCAACGGCTCAACCTGACGGAGCGTAAGAGCAGTTTCTGTGGCCACCCTTTCTTTTGGAAGTTCAGAGCAGGCTGTGTGACTTGTCTTCCTACCCTCCAGCCGCTCCCAGCCTTGGAGGTGCCCTAATGAGTACCCCTTCCATAAATCCTCACCACTTTGACTCATTCCTCCCTTCCCGTTTCTTTCTTTTGCTTTTGGAAACATCCTGTTTCAAACCTCTTTCTCCTCCTGAAGTTCTTCCTTAACGTGGCCGAGTGTCAATGATTCTTTTTCTTCCCTTCCTTGGGCCTCAACCCATTTTTCAGTTTTGAATGGCAGGCTTTGTAACTATTTTCTGGCATCTGCGGATAACCCACACATATCTCCGGCGCATGTCTCAGTTCCCTGGTTCCTGACTTCCTTCGCAATGTTTCGAGTTTGAACCGCTTCTCCCATACGTTTCCCCCCACCGTTTCTCCCCCACCCTGTGTATCATTTTGCGTCAAGTGTACCCTTTTTTCCGTCGCTAGAGAATTGATGCCCCATTTCCTGACTTGCCTTTTTCCCTTGCCGTCCAGCATTCACACTTGTCTTCTGTTTGGAAATGTCCCCCCCTCTCCCTTCCCGATTGAACGTCGATGTCCCTCTCCCCCTTCGATCTGGCAACCTTAATTGTCGTGTTGTTCCGTTTCCTTGGTCCGCTCATGTGTTGTAGCTTTTTCCTTCTTTTTGTTCTTTTTCCCCCAATGCCCAAGCCCCCCGTCCTTTTTCTTCTTTTTTTTTTTGCCAGAATTGACGCAAACAACCTGGAACTGAATAAGCCGCGGCCCTTTTCCTATTATTCCCTGAATTATTGGTATGTCAGCTTCCCGATGCATTTCTTGAGGTTACTTATTTGTCATCCCCTTCCTTGCGTCCTTGGTCTGTTCCGATGTTCTTGTTGGGGAACGTGTCCCTGAATTTTTGTTGCCTTTTCTGGAACGGGGTGCCGGATTGCGCCCCGACATTCCCAACCTCCCAAAGACACACCCTTCCCGTACCCTCTGCGAATCCTTGCTTTTCTTTTCATTGTGGATCTTCCAATGTTGACGAATTGTCTCCTCTTCCAATCACTTTCCCTCTCGCGTCCCTGCAGAACAAACGATTCCCCTTCCAATTCCCCCTGCCAGATCCCAATTCGCCATTTCTTTGTTTCTTTACAGCGATCGTCACCCCTCTCCTGTCTCTTTGCAGTCCACACCATCAGGGATTTCGTCAACCTTTCTCTATAAATAGACCAAGATCAATGACTTTTGTTTTCTTCCTGCCCCCTTCCCTGAAATCCGCATGCGACCCATGCTGCCTGATCGCCCACAAGTCGGATTCCTGAGTGGGACCCCCTCGAACGTTCATCCTCAAAGGTCCTACTTGCCATTCTCCAGCAACTTCCCCATGAGCCGATTTATACGATACCACCCCCTCTTGTATTTACGCCCCTGGAACAGGGGTCTCTTTCGTGCGGAATATTATGAGAGAACCCCAATTTCTTTACCTTCCCCATCTTCATCCCTGCTTATCCCCACAGGGCGTCCCTCCCCCTCGGCAGTTTTTTTTCCAAACTTCTTCTTTCCCCCCACACCTTGGTTCCCCCTCTTCTGCAGCTCACTTTTTTCCCTCACATATTCGGACCTTTTTTCTTAACCCGTGCAATGGCTGTTGCATATATTGATAGCGTAACACACCCTATCTCCTTTTTGACATTTCTCTGACTTCGTTCTTCCGGCCCTATGTCACGGCGTGCGCCCTTGGTTTAGGTTGAGGCTTCAGTTTTGAATCCTGCCCCTTCCTTTATCATGTTTTGGCCATTGCACAACCTTCGATGGTAAAATTGGGCCATCCATGTGGACCCCCCCCCGACCCCCTTTCTCAAATATACCCGCCTTCCGCCTGATTTCCTGAAGGTTGGTTAACATCCCCTCCCTTTTGACGCAGCAAATTGCATCTACCACCGAGTCAGATGAATGCATGTGAACAACATCCCTCCTACTATCAATTTTTGTTGGATTTCCCCACATGCAATATTTGCACCCTCCCCATGATTCCTATGTAATGATGCTCCTTCGTTGCCGACCCCTTCAGATTGATGGCCGGCATGGAATCTCCAATTTTAGTCTAGGCAATCCCCATCTTTATCAGGTTGTTTTCCCCCCCTCAAACCCTTTTTCATGAGGGTATTTGGACTCACGAATTCAACCAGTTGTACGGACGGTCGCGTTACTGTTCCCCGTCTTTGGAAGTTTCGTCTGGCTGATCCCCTTTCAATGTCTCTTTTTTTTCCCTTTTTTTATTCCCTAGTATGTGTGTTCAACCCGTTCCTTCCTTCTCCGGCCTTTTAGTCGCGGCCGCCTTGCAAGCTGTTTGTCTTGTGCCCATCAACAGTGCCGGTCCTCGTTGGTTCGGTCTTTTTGTGACTCCCACGTGTTCTTCCTTTAGAAATAGAAGTCTGTCCCCCCCCCAACTCCCTTTCCATTCCAAAAAGGAGTTTTCGTCTTTTTCGGGCTTCTTCTCTTTCCGTTGCTTTCCAGTGTGTTCCCAGACAGACTACTAAGTTTCCTTTTCAATTGCAGACTCTTCTTCCCCTCACCCCAGTTATATTCGAGTTTCCATCTTTTATCTGGAAATAAGTGGCCTGGCCTGGTTTTGTAGAGAAAGACAACTGTGGTTGTCGTTTCCAATCTCCTTTCCATTTTGGCGTGATACACCCCTCCCCCCGCCACCTTTTTCACCCCCTTCCACCGAGTTCTGTACAGACGCCCCTCTGCCCCCGCACCGTTGTATGTTTTCACCCCTCTCCATACGTTTCGGGTTTCTGCCTAGTTTCTCCCATCCTGTTTTTTGAAGTTCGCTTTCCCTTCTAAATTGCTTCATCAACCGATCACCCCTCCTCATCGCTAGTAGTCCCCCTTCATTTTCAATTTTCTCGACGGAACCCAGACTGCAGCTTTCTTTGTAGCGGGCTTTTTGCTTTCCTTCTCTTTCCATATCATTTCTCAGTAATATCTGGGATTTCTCCGAGGGTCTCCTATGCGTTCCATTCTTGGAATGCCTCCCCCTTTTCCAGACCCTGAGATTTGCCCCCTTGATGAATAGATTTCCAGGCCGATTCCCCCCGTCCATTCCCCCCCTCACTCCTTCTCTCTTTCATACTCAATACGTTATTTTGCTCTCTATCCTTTAAAGGCTGTTTTTAAAGGCGCACACATCATGCCCGTTAAGTATTCAAAGGCAGCCTCTTTTCGTAGATTCTTTCATCGAGGAGCTCCTCAAGCCATCTTAAACCTCTCCCAGAATTCCCCCCTCGGCACCGCATTACTCCCTTCACTCCCATCCCGCGTCCCCCAGCTGTCTTACCGATATGTTCCCCCCCGTCTATTGCTTAACTTTTCACGTGTTCCCCCGAAGCATCCTTCGTCTAGTTTTTTTTGATTCGTTTCGAACGCCCTTTTGCAGGAATTGAACTCCCCCCCCTCTTCTCTTGGCTATCGTCATGCCCCCAGCAGCTCTGGAATCGGTTCCCCTCTGATTTACAAAACGTGTACCGCTTGATTAGGCCTTCGTCCAATCCTTTTTTTCCTTTTGCCCATGGGAGGGTTTCATCACACTTGAACGTTTGGATTATTTTAAAAACTGTCTTTGACTTTCTCCACCCGGCTTCCCTTGCTTGCTATCTATTCCTTCCGGTATGCTCTCCGAGGACGCTGGTTCTATTTCGATTTGTCAGGGAAAAGGTCATTCTTCTTCTTTCACCTTTTCCTTTTTTGTAAGAACCGGCGCGAGAATCGCCTTCTTCCCGCCATGGGGCCCGTGTGAGGGCGTTTCTTTCGAGTTGGAGTGGTCCATAGCCGGAGACACCGGCCGTCGCGAGTTCGGCTCTTTCCCTTTCTTCATTTCTCCCATCTCCTGTACGTCCCCACTTCCGCCCGATTGGGTATCCCATATCCCAATATGACCACTCCTCCCTCCGTACAGCGATCCTTCTTACTTTCTCCGGAAAAAGTTTTTCCCGGCCTCCATTCCTGACTGCTAACCACGAATTTGCCCCGACCCCCCCCCCCCCCTTTGTCTATGATCTCCCAGTCCTCACGGGACAACCCAAGCGCCCCGTCTGCCTGAGAGGTACTTTTACCTTTGATGTTCTTCAATGAAAATGACGAAACAGCGGTTGGTTTTTCCGAAGACTCCCAGACTGTTGCTTTTTTGTGTTTTTAGACATAACTTTACCCTTTTTTCCCATGCAACCACCTTTTCCACCCTCGATCGAGCTTTTCCGTCCCCGAACACCTGACTGTTCCTTCAAGGCTTGCAGTCAATGATAACTTGGCTTTTGAAACCCCACTCCTTCCCTCCACCACTTTCCGTCGTTTTCCCGCATCTTTTCAGAAGTCAGAGGACTCATTTTCGATTGATTCCATTTCCCTTTAGTCATCCTTCTCTGTTATCCACCAAACCCCGTCTGGTTCAGCATTCGCCCTGCGTGTTCTAGACTTTTTTTCTCCTTAAGTAATGTCTTGCGTCTTTGCTTTACACACGATTTGACAAATGTTGCCCCCTTCTTCTTCCGCCCCATGAATGCAAGTGACTGCCCTTTCCTGCCCGCCTTTTATGAAACTGCCCCCCCCCCCCCGGCGCCTCAGTTTTCCCCGATCGTGAGACCTCTCGAGATGTCCCCCTGTTTTGTTGTGTTGTTTTCTCGAGCCCTCCACGTTTCATGGGTAGTTTGCCCCATTTCCCCCTTTTTATTTGATCGAACACCTTCCCAGCGACTCATTTTTTGAGTTGCGAGGATTTGTGCCCACCCTTCGATGATGTCCAAATTTTTTTGGCCTCTCCCCGTTTCTGCGTATCTTTTTCCTCCATTTTTAAAAGTTTTACGCATCCCCATCTCGTGCCCGCTCAAACAACCCAGGTGTCTTTTCGTATACCCTTTTCCTCTCTTTTTTTTTTATGTTATCACTTCCGCTTTCTGTGCCTCTTCTTCGAATTGAAATTCAGCGGAAATTCTTTCGATGACACAGTTCTTATAATAAGTTTTAATTATGTTTCCTATCCACTTTCCCGCAGATGTTCATCCTGAGTCCTGACTTGATGCTCAGGCCGACCCCCCAATTACTTCTGTCTTTTTTTACGACTTATACGAGATGTTTCTTTCAAACTGATTCGGGAAGTCTTGAGAACCCATAGAGCCTGATTTTTTAAACACACATCTAATGCGCCCTTGGGTCGCTGCACAATGTCTTGAGTTTTTTTGGTTCGGCAAGCTCTCCCGGTTATCACAACCATCCTCAGATTCGCTACTTTCGTCTAAAAATTGGTCCTATTCTCCAATACCAATTTCCCTTTATTGCGACTGTACGTCACTTTCAGCCCTTTTTCCCCCGCACCGTGCATCACTTCCTTTAAATTTAGTCCGATTCGTTGACACCCGGCCCCCAACCCCTACCTTCCCCAGGCGTTGGAATCCACTGCCGCAAACCTCTCTCTTTCATTCCCCTTAAGCTTCTCTTCCCTCTGAGCTCCCGTGAAATCCATGTGCTCGGCCTTTCAAGCAATTTCCCAACTTCGCTCACGCATTCAGCGAACAGTTCGTCCCCTCCCCCCCACCCCTGATTTTGACCACAAATTAACCTCCCCCCCGTGTCCCCAATTGGAACTGTACTATATTCCTCTTTTCCCCCGTGCAGCGTCAGGTTCTTCCGTTTAGTGTCCCAATCGACATTTTTTCTCCAAAAAACCCTATCCCCATTTGGCCAGTTTCCAATCCGTTTCCGAAATGGGTCATCACTCGATGCCTGACTTCAACCTTTCCCTTAGCCCCCCCTTCGTCGTTACTCCTCATCGACCTTGGGCCCCCTCTTCCCAGTATCTATTTATCTCAATTCCGAGACCCAGGTTGGGGCTTGACCCTGGAGATCTTCCCTTATCCTGATTGCCCCCCATTTGCCTCAATTTCCCAGTCCCAACGCAAATAGGTTTCCCCTCCCCTACCCCCCTTACCCCTTTTTTGAGACTTGCTCCACTTCTCCCCGTGAGCTTTCAGTTTTCCAAAGATAGGCATGTTCCCCTCCCTCTTTGTTCATGTCCCTTAAGACCATCACTTCTCTGGACATTTCGGTTGAAAGTTCGTCCTTTTTTGTTTTGGTTTATTGTGTTTGGACTTTTTTCTCATGTATTTTTATCCCCAGTCCTGATTTTCGGTTCTTCTCATTTCCACACTCCCACCAACTCCTTCCATGCCCCGAACTGTGCAAGTCCGCCCCGCGCTTCTCTCTCAGGGACTCAAGTAAATTTGTGTACATTTAGTTTTCCGTTGCAACATAGCCCCCGTTTCCTTTCTCCTTCTCACATGTAGAACCCGGGTACCTTCGTCTCGGCGGAACTCTTTTTTTTTCTCAACAGCTTGATCTATCACCAACTTTGCCCGCTTCACTAATTTGTCTCCCCTCCCCCCTTCCCTTCAGATCGTTTAAATTCTCCTCCCGCCCACCTCGATACTTCCAAAGTTCGACCTTTGGCTAATTTTTATGTCCCTCTTTTCTCTTCCCCCCGTCCCAACCCACTCCCCCCAGTAAACAGCCCAGCCCCGCATTTTTCCCCTCCGGAAGGTTTCAATTGGGATCATCAAATGCCTGCGATCGCTGTTTCGGCTCTTCTCCATCTTAGCTTTTCCCTTCCCCAGGACCAAGTGATACCCCTACTTCTATAGTTAGAGCCCTTTCTGTTTGGGTCTCTCTAATCGAAGTCTAACCGTCTTTTGATCCGTCAACTCTCTTTTGTGTTTTCGCTCTATTGTTCCGACGCCACTCCCACTCCCTTTTGTTTCCCTTATTCGTTACACGAATGGAAATACCAAACCCACCGATCTCGGTTATCCACCTTGGGAGTTCTTTCCCCCTTTCTCAGAAATTCCTTTCCAGATTTGCATCAAAAGGCACCATTCTTCTTCTTCACTCCATCCCTTTGACCCCCCCCCCCCCCTCCCTTTGTGGGATGTGCCTACTGTGATGTTGTACTTTGACCGCATGGCATGAAAATTTGCATAGAGGGTCTTTAAGTGATGTCAGTTCGGCTATCCCGGTTTAGTATCTGAACTTCCCCGATCTCTGATGTTTTTTTCTTTTCCCGGTTATTTTTCACCGATTGTCTCAGGACCCCATTAGGTACCCTTCTTTTTCCCCCCCGCTTTTCGCCCATGAACTCGTTCCTCACAGGGGCCCATATCCTCTATTTCTTTTGGACATCATTTACAGTTACTTTTTAACACCTTTTCTGTCCCCTGACCTTCCTCCCCCAGTGAATTTTTTTGATTTTTTGACAGACGAGGGGCTGACAGAGGGACAAATTTGGCGTGGGGTAGCGCAAGGACTTTTTTTGATGGGATTCCCAGAAATTGACCCCCCACCTCACTTGTTGTGGTTCGACTTCTTCGTCCCCTCCCCCTGCCCCTTTCCTCCAAAAGACCTTCCCTAATCAGCCGTCTCCCCTATTTTTGGAAACAGTAGTCCGATTATGACCACCACTCTCCAATCTTTTGATGACTGAATCTTTTCTGACGGTTCCCTTCTTTCCTCCCCCGTCGTGGCGACTCAATTCGTTCGCACTTTTCATGATTCCGTAACTTTCCTCTTTGTAAATTCGCTCATTTTGCTGATCCAAAACCTATTTCCTCCGCCCTGGACATCCGTCTCTTCTTCCCCCCGCCCCTTTCCAAGTGCGAGAACCCCGTCGTAGGATATCCTTCCTCCCCTCAACGTTTCCCCCTCCAACGCTCCTTCTTCGCCCACAGGCCCGATTTTTATTGACAAGGTTGATGTAGAGACAATTTTATTAATTCCGTTATTTTAAAAGTATCACGACCATCCTACACATTGTCTATGGGTTGTGAAATGCCGCCCAACTCAAGATCGATTTAACTAGCGTACAACTTTCAACCGTTTTCCCCCTCTGCTTCTTTCTGGCCCCCTCTTCAATGAGGCCTACTTGGTTTTCGGAATTGAGCAGTCGTTGTTTCCGTACTTTTTGTTCCTTTTTTGGTCCTTCCCGACTGGCCCTTCTTTAGTTTCGAAACTTGACTCCCCCCCTAAATTTGCCCCCTCATCAGATCGCCGCCATGTTGCCCTTCTTCCGTTATTTTTACGATGCTTCGATTCCGAGAGTTTTTTTTTTTAATATTTCGTCTTTTTGATGCAGAAGGGCTTCTTTTTGTCCCTCCCTCTTGTTTGGTTTGGTGACCCATCCTTACACCGAACTTTTTATTCTTTGTTTTGCATTTCTGTGCAGTTCCTTTTGACCCTTCCTCGCGACCTCCCTGACGTCCCAGTCACCGGACCCTGGGGAAACGGGTTAGACTGAATTGCTGCCGCCTTCCCCCCTTCATTTGTCCCTGCCCTTGCAGCTCGCCTGGTCAAATTTAAAGAATTCCCGGTCCACACAAGGGGTTCCCAAGTCCGCAGTTAGTCATTTTTTTTTTTTTTTTCTTTTAGATACCGTCCACGCGACGTGCTCGCCCACGGAAAAAAGCAGGTGGATTGACCATCCGCGACTACATATAGTCTTCTTGGTTCGCTTTCCTCACGACCGTTTCACCTTTTTCCTCTGATTGCACTCTGCTGAGTCTCCTTCCCAGAGCCTGCACTCTGAGTGGGAATTGCCGAAGCCATGTCGAGTTTAAGCGTCATTTGCACTTCGAAGAACCTCTTCCCACTATTTCTATCTTTCCCCCCCCCACAAAGATTCTATTCAGCCAGACCGTTTCTTTGTAGTCCTTAATGTGCAGATTCTGTTTGGGTTATTTGAAATTCTTCGGCATCTGCTCACTCTCTCCCCCCACCCGCTTTTGTCAAGCCCCTTTTTTTGTCAACACTCCCTCTAAACAAATTATCTTGCCCCCCCCTCCCGAATTTTAAATCGTCACGGGAATTTTTCCTTACCTCTGTTTTCTTTTCTTGCTCGTGCCCCCCCCACCCACAGATTTAAAACTTTTCTCAACTCCTGAATTGCAACGGCTTCCCTGCTATTAACTTTTTCATGATCATTGGTGTCATTTTTGATGGAGAGGGACCAAACTTACAGAAATCATGTTCATTTTGGAACTGGAAGTACCCAGTTGCTTCTGGCATCCCCCCCTGTGTCACCTCGCCTTCTCAATACGCACTAAATGGCCCCCCCCCTTGAGTAAAACACCTCTCCAACCATTCCTTGTCAGCGCAGTCAGCCGTTTCACTTAGGCCGGGCTTGACGTCCGTTACCTTTTATCCCCCCTCAAGTTGTCCGTTATTTTGAATTTCCTTTACAAGCTGTCAAACGTTTCATGGTGGCCTGGCAATGGTGCTTTTTTACACGATGACCCCGGATCCTGGCCCCTCCTTCCTGCCCTGTCCTTTTCGTTTGTTCCGCTCATACTCTTCCTGTCCTGACCGTGACTTCCCTGTCGAAGTCCATCCAGCGTCTCCTCGGTGGTGTCTCTTCTCAAACATAAGATTTTCGGAGCATTTCTTACTAATCCCCCGCACCAGCTTTTTCATCTCTTTCATGTCTACTGGTTTGTGAAATTGTCTGATTGAGCTCAACTCCCCGGATCGTTGCCCTTCGGTCTTTTCCTATGATTGAGTTTCCCCCCCCCCGTTTTCAACGACGTTCTTTTTCGTCTTTGGCGGCCATTTTATGTTCCAGTTTCGTTTGTCATATTCCCCATGCCGGTCCTGTGGCGTGCAGTCGTTTTATCCCCCTTTCCGTGTCCCTTGCATCTAACTCGTCCGTTGCCGTTTTTTTTTAGATGACTGAAAAAGGACTGCCCCTTTACCCATTTTTGAAACTTCGGGCTTTCTGTAGTTCCTTCTCTCAAATGTCTCTTTTTCGCCCTCTTCAGTGAGTATCACAATTCGACTCTCCCTCAGAATCGTTATAGTGCGCTACCTCGCCACCTTAATAAGGCCCGCTTTTTCTTTTGTTCTTCCGATTCCCACCACGTTTGCAGCCTCATCTTGAAGTGTGATACCAAGATCCATGCCCCCCGCAACCCTCTTTTTACACCCCCTCCGCGCATAGTTTATTAAAGTTTTGTTCCCTCCTTATTCCATCGTTTATTGTTCGCCGCTTCGTTTACAACTTCGACGATGTTGCGTTCCCTGTGCTGTTGTAAATTCTGTGATTTCTACCCTTCCCCCCCCCCCCCCTTCTCTATATTACCGTCCCTTTATTCTCCCCAGGTTCAATCGACTGAAATCAGATCGCCTGAGAGCCGATGGTTTTATTCTGATTTCTTGTCATTTAACTCTCGTTTTCGATCTTTAGACTGGGGTTATCTTTTTTTTTGTCTTCCCATGTCATTTCGCCGAGGCAGGTAATGTCCCTTCACTCACTTTTTTTTCCCTCCCGGGTCTGACTAATTTCTTTTTTAAACTGGGCCTATTGTTCACGTTCCACGTTCACCTTGTATTCTTATTATACCTCCACGACGTGTTTGTTGTAGAGATTCTCCCTTTCCTTCCTGGTAACGGAAAAATTCCCCAAGTTCGTCTTCATAATTGCCCTCTCTGTGCGTTTTAGCATTGTCCCTTAATTCCTGCCTCGGCTCAATCAGGTAACTCCCTTTCGGAGAAGTCAATCTAATGAGGCCTAATCTATTTAACTTTTTATCCTACTCCCCCTTCCCTCGTGAAGCGGAGGCCCTTTATTAACAGTCGATTTCCATTCCCCCCCCGTGGGACGATTTTTTCCCTTGCTGGGTCTTTGTTCTTGTTCGAACCTTAGTCATTCTATGAGCCCAAAACCAATCTCTCCTTTTTAGTGACACTCCATCTTCCGACCCCAGAACTCTTCTTCTCGTCGCAAACCTTTCCTTCCCCAAAACGGGTCACGCTTGTAGTAATTGGCCGTATCTCAGTCAGCTTGCTGTGTGCTGATGTCATTTTCTGGCAGTGGGTTTCATCCCCCTGACCATTTTTCCTTGTGTTATCCTTGCACCAACCGTTTGTATGGCTTCTGGCTCCAAAAGTACAATGGATGCAGTTGATCGGGTCTTTCTTTTCGAATTCGCTTTTTTTTGAGTTTTTCTCGGTATTTCCGAATTGGACGGACTTCCCTGGATAGGATCCTGGCTCTCCTTTGTGTGATTCTTTCGCAACCGTCTCTTCTCCTCCCCCCAAGTCCCCCGCCCCCTTTGGGCCGGGGGTGAGGCTTTCCCTTCTTTGTTTTTAGATGGACGCCCCCTGCCCCTTATTTGAGTTCGGAAGGGCTTTTTTCCCGTCCCCTCCCTCCAGCCACCGCAAAAGTCCTATTTTTATGGCTCTGCACCACGTTTCTTTCCCGCCCCCGACAGCTTTTAACCTTCTTTAAGGAACCGTTCTGGGGAAACCGTGGACCCCCAGACCTCTCTCTTAGCTTAAACCTCCTTTCACACATCATTGACTTGTTCGCCATTTTCCCCGTCCGTTGCCAAGCCGATTTGCAGAGACTTTCAGGAACTGGTATGGATGAGTTTCCATATTCTTTCCCCCTCGTCGATTTTTCGCCATCAATAAACGACTGGTTTTCGCGACCTAACGGTACTTCAATATTCCATCCCAAATATTTTTCCCCCTGCCCGGATTCCACCCCAAAATCAGGCCTTTCACTTTTTCCTTAATTGCGCGTTTGGCGTCGTTGCACAAGCCCCATTCCCCATTCGTCTGATTCCTCCCTTTTCACATTATTCCTCCCCTACGAACAATTTTGGGATTGATCCCGGTGACTTCGTCATCACACTTTAAGGGGTACGTTCGAAAATTGTTCCCCACAATTGCCTGAGAATCCGTTTA
>Ga0179591_1308483_pt1 | contig 19806 bp, 24 predicted proteins | sample CZOMad2_1_08_16f_FD_182891 | JGI IMG/M metagenome (GOLD analysis project Ga0179591, IMG submission 182891) | Vadose zone soil fungal communities from Angelo Coast Range Reserve, California, USA - CZOMad2_1_08_16fungal (PacBio error correction) | ecosystem: Environmental > Terrestrial > Soil >... | reverse complement strand
GTTTGGTAATCCCCCCCCCCATGTTCAGAATTCCCTAACTCGTCTCAATCCATGAATTGTATACATCTCTGGGGGCTGGCACCTTGTTCGTAACAGGGTGCATGGTTTCCCCCTTTTCCTTTTCTTTAAACATAAGCTAATCAATTGCCGGAGTAGTAAGAACCACTCATCCCTCGCTTCATGGCCTGTGGATCTCTGAGCAGTGCTGTGTCTGCCCACCAAATCCTTTTGTTAGAACGTTCACGTTCCCCGGCGTTCTTTTCCTCCCTTCATTCATATCTACACCCCGTTTTTCTGTTAATCCCCAGGCCACCTTCCTTTTACAAAGTGCAGTTGTATACCGCAAGATTTACTTCGTGCGCTCTCTACTTTACCCCTTTGACTTGAAGTAAACCCCCCAAAATCCTTCATTCAGGGATTGAACCTCTTCCAGAACCTTATAAACATACACCCTGTGCCCCCTTCCCTCCCACGGTGCTGTTATAAAGCCTTTCAACCGAGTTGTCTGTGCCTATTTAGGGAAAGCACTTACACCCATTTTCTTTATATCTGTCATGGAGCGTGTCTATAGTCCTTGAAATGTGAGACTAATACCCTCAGTTTGACTAAACCCAAATGTTCTATGTTTGGAATCACCGTGTTCATTTAAGACGATTCCCCCCCCTGCTTCCTTCATCTGACAGGCTATACATTGATATGGGTTTCACTTCACGTTTCCCGATTTCCAACCTGGGACTCCTCTGTACCTCCCTCCCCACGGGTATGAAATTCGCAATTTTCAATTTCAACCGTGATGGCTCAGAGTTACGTTGCCATTTATCTCATGTCCTCTAGTGTCATATGAATCTGGATTTTCTTCTCTCCCAGTTTTCACCAAACTTCAGACAGGCTTCCCCTGAGTGACATTACACTGGATGCAACACAACTTCAACCCACCCTCAACCCTATAATCCCAACGCCCCCTTTGTAGAAATGGCTGAATTGACGGGCCCTTTCATCCCATGTTTATATGCCTGTCGGGATTTTTCCCATAAGTCTTGGAGAGCCCGACCTGATACTATGACCATTGCCCCGGTTCCTTTTCCAACCCTTGTGGATCCAGAGGTTCTTTGCCCCATAATTCTTTTAGACCCCCCCTTTGAGTTTGTCGACCCCCCCCTAGTCTCTTCCGGTTTCTTTTTAATGTAGAATAGTGTTGCCTTACCACTTTCTGGCAAATCAAATGATTCAGAAACCTTTTATCCTTTCCAACGTAACTCTCTGAAGAGTTTTTTACCACCCCCCTTTTTCACCCATGTATGTATCCTTGCCCCATCCCCACAGTTGTCCGTCAAAATGGCCCTCGGTTTTTCTTCATCCCATTATATCTTTCTTACCCCTATATAAGTGGAATTCTCCTTTTTTCCTCTTTAAAAAATCTATGCCCTATTTTCACCCAACTTTCCATTCAGGTTAGTTTCACACCCCCCCTCCCTCTCCCCTTACTACAGACCTGGCCCCTTTCCTATTCATGTACATTTTGTGGTGTCTTTCTACTAGGCCAGTTGGACATATATATGTATTCATTTTTCTTTTCCTTCACCTGGTCGTGGTATTTTTATTTTGATAGTTCTGGCTCAGTCTTTGTCTTATTGCCCAGGTATCTTATGTTACTTCAACTTTTAACCTCTATTCACTTTCGAACGAATCCCCTTTAGTACTTCCCACGTGACGCCAAGCAAAAGTCTACTATTGGCTGGATGGTTTTCCTATCCCCAAGAAGGGGTACCGATGAAATTCATGTATCGAATATTTTTTCGTTAACTTTCCTTTTTCAGGCCCCAGAGACTGGCGACAGTCCCATACTCCTACCCCGGATGCCCAAGTCCCCCCTCTCCCTTTTTTTCGTGGGCACGACAGCCACTTGATGAGTATAGGTACACAAGGGCATAGTTCCATTTTTCCCCCCTTTTTCCGACTTTTTTATGTTAACTTTACCCCTTTCCTGGAGACCCCCCTTCTGCTAAATTGTTATAATTCCACTTACCATCCTTACACAGCCTGATTCCCCCAGGCTTTTTCTTTTTTGCAATGATCCTTGGACAAGTTGTTGGCTGACTCTCGTTGATCCAAGGTTTCCCTGTTCGGGGTCCAAATATGTTGGGATGTGAGAATCTTCCCCGCTGCTGCAACAAATTGGTTTGACCCCATTTCTTGATATCTAATGGTATTACTCTTTTTGCTCCTTGCAAAATCGGGTAGCGTTTTCTGTATCCCCTGCTTTTCTTTTGGATTTCCTTCCCCCCTGATTTTTTTAAATTTGGTACCCACAATTGTATTCTCACTCAACCTCTTATATGATTCAATTCAGGTTTTTCTTGTGGTGGTGAATCCCTTTTGACCCCTCTACTGACTGACCCGTCACAGATATCATGGAGATGTGACTCCCCCTGTATCCCCTCAGTATAACCTTACACATCTCAGCATCCATGCTAGTCATGGGATTTTCCAATCCATTATAAATTCTCGGCAAGGTTGGTTTAATACCCATCAAAGGGATGAGTTCATTTTTCTCCATCTTGGGAATTCCCCACACACGAAAAACAAGCCTGGACTATGCAAAAACTAACTTTTATTCAGGCATTTTCACATACCCCTTCATAATTCAGGCAAATACGTAAGAAGACCCCCCCCTCTTCTGACCCCCTTCCCCAAAATTAACGCGAAACACCCGTGTGTTCACCAAAGGAAGAGTAATTGGATACCAGCCCATTTTCTTCCTTTTCCCTTCCCCCACTTAACTTGTGGAACCGCCTGTTCCCAGTTTTTAACTGCAACAGTGCAATTGCACATGCACTTTAGCCTGGGCAAGCAGCAGCCCCCCCCCCCCCCCTTTCCCTGATCATGTGAAAGGAAGCCCTTTCAAACCCTTTTTTGCGGATGTAGCTCGACCAAATCCACCATCTGCAATCTCACGACCTTTCTGCATGATGGATGGATGAGGTAGCACAGCTTTTAGGTATGCCCCCCTTGTGGAACTCTTTATAAGAAGAATTTGAAGAGTATCGGAGCTTTCCAAGTCCGATTCCTGAAACCCCTCTCTATTCAAGTCCTAGGTGGATCCGTCTTTTACCCTAGTATGTCCTCTCTCGACCTTCTTTGCTGACATACCGAAATCGAAATCTTGCCCCCCCTCCCCCCTCCCCTACACATGCACACATGTCCTCGATTTGTTTTTTATGGTTGATGGGATCGTCAGCTACACCGCTGTCCACTCTTCCCTTTCTGACCCCCCTAGCGTAATCCCAAAAAGTGGTGGTGTTGCCGGATTTCCCAGGCCAAGGTGAATTTAGTAGTTCGACTTTTGCTATGTCCTTACTGAGCCTGCCCTTCTTGGCTTGAAGTTTTTTTCAGTTTTTTTCGGCCTTCCCTTTTTTTTTCCCCCATTTACTTTTTCACATCGGGTTGAGTGTTTTCTCCAACTTCCTTTCTCGTGGAATTCTTACGTTTGCCGAAACTTGATAGCTTCCCTCCTTGATCCCCAAGGGGACTGAAACCCTTTGGTGCCCCCATATTGTTTTGGCAGGTGTGGAATTAACTTCTAGTGCCAAAAAAATACAGAAACGCTTTTTCCTCCCCGTTCGCTGCCCCATGTTTATTCGACGCTGCCCCACTCTAATAAGGGTATTCCTGAGATGTCATAATTTTAACATTTTTTCTTGGACCCCTTTTCTAAAGGTAGGTGAAGGGAAAGTCCTCTAGGCTTTCTTCGATAGTAGATGGACTTTCCCAATTCACCCACACACTGCCAAACCCATGAAGACTCAATTTAACTTCCATCCCCTCCTATGGGAGAAGCCTCCCCCCCATTTCCTTCCCCCTCTGGTCCTTTTTCCTCCACTGCAGTTTCCCTTTTCTCCCGAAATGAAACGAGAAACCCGATTTGGGTTTTTCCTCTTTCCAAGAAGAGCAGTGTATCCGATAGACCCTCCTCAGAATTCCCCCCCTTGGGCATCCTTTCCTGCCTCCTGATCCACCTATGTTGGTCCTCGTCTCCCATCGAGGCAATAGTCTTTTCCCCAAGCAACCCCCCTTTGTCTCTCCCAATGGCCACGCTGATGGACTCACCTCGGCATGAATGGAGAAGTCTGGCGTCCTTTGTTCCGTGGAAATCCCCCCTGTAGCAGCCTTTTAATAAGTACATTGTTTCCTTCCAGTTGGGAACCCCCTCTGGCTGCCGGTGTCAATGACAACTTCGGTCTTTAAACTATACTCCCCTCAATTGCCTCGCTTTTGGAAGGACCTTTTTAGTAGGAATTCTTTTTTTTTTGGATCTGTGAGATTTTTTTGAGTCCAGCTTATCCGTTATCAAAGTTCCCTCAAATAGTCGGGTTGGCATACTTTTCATCCTAACCCCCCCTTTTTTTTTCAGTTGCATCACCCTTCCAGGCCCAAGTCTCCCTGTCCTCGTCAAGTGACCAAGTTTTTTTCAACGCAGCAAGATTTTACTTCGTGCGTCTCAATATATGATTAAAGGGAAGTTCCCCCCCCCCCCATATCCCTTCCCCCAGTCCTAAGTCTAAAAGGCCCCTTCTCCCTCCAACCCCCAATGTGCACCACTTGCACCATGCAAGGATACAGGCTCCCATTTTACTAATACTCTGTCACTGGTTTGCCTTTTCTTCCCCTCACACCCCTCCCTTGGACATGGGGAGGGAGTTTTTTTCTCGCTTCCCCGTGGTGATCCGAATAACCTTCTGTAACTCCCATGTTCCTATAGTTTCAGAACGTTTTTCTTTTAAATCTTTTCATCTCTTGATATGTGCTCCCCCTTTCACCTTTCAGTGTACTTCACACTGGGTTCCTTCTGTAATCCGACAGTTATACATTTAATTCCGCCCCCCCCCCCCCTTTTGCAAAAGGGAAACCTTGATTTCTCCTCGGTCCCCTCCATTAGGACTGTTTTTCCCTTTTGATTTTTTTTCATCAGTCGGTGAAACCCACTAGTCAACTCAGTGCCCTATGGCTAGATGAAAATAAAAAGTCCTCCCCCTCACTATACATATGGTTCCTGCCCAGCCTCATGGTTGAAATTGGAATTGAAACTGGTGCCTTCTGTCTATGATGTGTTCCTCTCTATAGTTTAAATAAGGTGGGGTTGTCCTTTCGATACCCCGGGCCCCCATTAATATTACCTCCCCTGGGTATGAAATTTTTTCCACCACCCACCATGAGTTGCGAGGGTATTTTCCTTTCCCTTCCCCGGTGTGATTGAATACTTTATGTTGATCTAGTCCCTTCTTTTTCCCTGGCAAACTTATTGACTTTTGCATTTCACCTTTTCAACTTATGCATCTCACAATATGCTGATAATCTTGCCCCCGTTGTCTCTCAGGTTTTTCTGTATTGTTTCACTTTCATACCATGTTATGTATATACGGGCCCCCCATCCTCAGCACAGGTGGCTTTACACTGCGAACATGCTTCCATCCTCTCGCTTTTCAGGATTCCCACACTTAATCTGATCGGCAACGGTTGAAAAACATATAGCCATGTTTTCCTTTTAACCCCGGTTAGTCTTATCACCCCCCACCCCCCTAAGAACAGAATATGTTTACGGCCCCCCCCCATATGCTGGTGTGGATTTTCTTTTTTCCCCCCCCAGGTTCCCCCTTATATATGTAGCCGTGGTATATGCCCCTACCAAAGTGTCTTCCCTTTCCCAGGTGGTACTTGTTTTTAGTGCGGCCTCCTTTTTCTCAATCCTAGTGCAGGGATATATTGTTACTTCAACTCCCTTTTCTCTTTCCCTCCCCTTAAAATTTCCTCCTAAACTTCCCTCTGAAGATAAAGTACAACCCCCTTAATTTTTCTCCCTTTCTTGATGCATGATACAAAAGCAGGTTATGCCTCCGACTATTGTCGTGAACTTTCTAACTGGCCCTTTTCTCTGTGACCCCCCTCACCCACACCCCTTTTTCATGGACAAGTCTGCCCCCGAATTTACTTGGTTAGCCCTCACGCAGGAGGCAATTTTTGCTTATATTTTCCCCCCCCCCCCAAGGCACCTTTTTTGTCCAACCCGGGTCTCCGCCCACCCTGTCCGGCTTGACAGCAGAGGTAATCGTCCCCTTTTTCCTCTTTCCCCTTACCGGAACATATCCGACTATCCATCTGAAGGGTTTTAATCCACCTGGCCCTGTGGATGACATGATCCCCTTGTGCTTCCTTTCTTATCCCCCCTCTCCAGCTCGTGGAAAAATAGTTTTCTTACCCATTCAGCAGTCATGCGAACCCAATTTGTGAGCCATTCTTTATGCTGATATACCTAAGGGAGATGAAGCGGAGGGTCACGTTCCTTTTCCCTCTGGGTTTTTTTTTCAGTTCGCTAGCAACTAACAGTTTCAATTTCGAACAATTGCCTGAAAATTGATTTATGCTCCCAATATGTATTGAATTTTCCCCCCCCACCTCCCCTTCTAAATTTCATTTCAAGGAGTGTGCGTTGACCCCCCACCCTCCCCCTTCTAGACCTGAAGTAACCGAAGAGTGGAGACTATACCTTCCAGATGCTGGGCTTACAATTTATAGAACTTAGTGACTTCCCCCCTTTTGACCCCCATAACACTCCCCCCCCATGTTGAGTTCCAGGCCTCCTGTCGGTGTAAACGCTCGTTATTTAGTAGGGCTTTGCCTTTCCTTCACCCACACCACACACCCATCCCCTTATCCTTTTCTTTGGGGACCCCCCCAATTTATAAAGGCCCATGGAGAAATATTTTATACAACCTTCCCCCCCTTTTCCATCCGTTTGAAGTCCACAGCTAATGCTTGACTCACAATGTCCAACGCCTCCCCCGATTTTGGTCCAATGCACGTGAGCCAGAGTAACCTGCTACCAGGACCTCCTGAGAAGAACGAACCCCACCCTCCTTTTCGTTTTCACGTAGGGATCCCGTCCAGGACTCATTCTAATTGCTTACTGAAATGCACTTTAGCCTGGCTCTCTGCAGCAGCCACTCCACCCCTTGCATCCCTCATTGTGCCGGACGAAAGAGTCTGGCTGGCCAGCTTCTACTCCTTTTTTTCTTCGCAACCAGGCAATAAGGAACCTGTTCATGGATGGCCTGGGGGGATATCCGCTGGGTTTCGTTGGCGGTTTTTCCCTTAGTTCCCCCCTGACCTGGAGCTTAGAGATGAGGGAAAGTACCCCTTGGTGTACCTCACCCCCTATCTCATTTTAATCATCTAGTGGTTCTGTGATGTTTCTTCAAATCGTAGGTCTAATCTCGATTGTTCTTTTTCTCTTTCATCCCTCCTTGACTCCTAAACTTGGATGTACTCCCTCCCCATTCGTGCGCAGGTCCTTGGGAGCTGCCCGACTTCGGAAATTACATCCGCTGGCCAGCCAATTGACCTTGCGGTCACTGCCCCAGTGGTGGTGGATTTTATGCTCTGTTCCTAATTGTAACCCCATTGACTGTGATTCCCCTTACTGAGCCTGCTTTACCGCTTTCACAATTCTGGTACTTGTTTTTTCCCCCACTTTTAGCCAGAACTATATTATGTGCACGTTTCCTTTTAGAGTTTCATTTTTGCTTTTATACCACCACTGTTTTATGTCCTTTACCGGTTGCCTGAAACATTTTATGGCTCTCCCATATTCCTCCCATTTTGTTGCCAATATATACTGCTTCACTCAGGTTTTTGTGCCTTTTTTTGAATCCTTACTCCCGGCTGCCCCCCCACCTTGTTGCTTGCACCTCCTTTAACCTTTTCATCCATGTTATTAGCCTGGACCCCATCAATCTCCCCCTTATGAGATGTTATACGTATAATAAGAATGATCCTTGGAAAACTTTTCCCCCGGTATGGGCTGCCGCTCCTGCTTTACCTTTTGCCTAGTTTAGATTTGTTGACTGGAATCACACCCTTGCCTTTTTCCTCTCAAGATTTTGGCAACACATGTTGTTACTTAAAGTAGAACCCACTTCGTTTCCCCCCCAATTTTCCAGGCATATGGTTTCAAGAATCCTAGATTTGACTTGCCTACTCGGTGAAAGTCCCGCGAAACCCGATTTTGGGTCACCCTCTAACCTGTATAACTATTGCACCCCTCAGAAGGACCCTTTTTTTGGCGCATTTTGATGCTCGAATTGACCTTCTCCTAAAACCATCTTCCAATATCTGTCACGATGACACATATGAGGCACCTTCATCCCCTCCCCCCAAAAGGCGTGATTCATGTCATCCACTAACTTTTCCCCCAACTAACGCTGTGACTCCCATGGAGAGTGGTCCTCTGGTCTTCTCCCTGAAAATCACAAGAAGCCTACTTAACTTTGTCTCAATCCCTAGTTACATCTGGAGGCCCCTTTGGTCGTTCTGTAAAACGAGGGACAACCTTGTCGGTAACATATTCCAAATCCATTGACTAGTGTCCAACGATCCAACGTTGTCAATTGTCATGTTGGATCTGTGAGAGTTTGTTAGCCAGGCCCCCCCACCTAAGTTAAAAGTTACGAAACCACTCGCTTGTTAACGCTACCCCCTTTTTGGTATCAGCCCACTTCCAGGCCAAAAAGTAATAATTTAATGTTGGTACCTTCTTGTATACCCTTCACGGACAATATTTCCAGTCCTCTATATTATGATTGGAGTTGGTCCCCCACACATAATCTCCTTACTTCCATTGACACCCCAGAAATTGATTCATCCCCCATACCCTAAAAGCGAAGAACTGTAACACTCCTGTTATTTACTAAGCCCCCTTCTTCCCCCCACATATATGTAAACTGTTTCCAGCGGAAGACACTACCCAACACGGGACATTTTATATATTGCTGGACTTCTTTCCCTCTTTGTGCCCCCATTGGAGGTATTTTTTACCCCTATGTCTTTTTTTCAACTCCATGGTTTCCCTCCCTTTGTTACCTCTTTCAGATTACAACTTGGGAGTGTCTGTCTTTCTGTCCTTTTCACATGATTGGTTAGGCCCCATTTTCCAGGTCTCTTCCAACTTGTGTCGGATTATGTAATCCCGACCGTAACACTCTTCCCCAGTTTCAATTCCCCCAGTGCTGCTCAGAGTTCCCTTGAAAAGATTAGCCTTCCTAGGTTTCATAAAGTAGTTAAATCAACTGTGCCCCACCTATAGTACTAGATGCCCCCCAACATGAGTTCTAACACTCAGTCCTAAATGTCCCCCCCCCCTTAGCCAGAATTTAAGGAAGGTCTCTCCCAAACTTTTCTCAAATTCATAAACTTACTCCCGCTTCTCTGGATATCTATTTTACCTCCGTTCGACTTCCCTCTATACAGCAGACCTCACTACCACGAGCACCGGGCATCCCCAACCAGATGGCTCCCCAGGATTTGCATATTGGAATTCTCCTCGACCTTTTCTGTTGATTTAATCCCCCATTCTCCATGTGATTGCCCTCCCCTGTCTGACAGGGTTGTGTTAAATAAGGATACCCCCCTTTTCGATACCCAGCACTTACCCATTTCTTTCCCCCAATAGTTGGAGAACCTATTGTTTTGGGGCTTTCCACGGTTTTTTGTTACCCGTTCTACCCATCGTCCGGGTTACCTAATCATCACTGGAACGCCCGTTTTGAAAAGTTGCCCCCCTCCCCCCCGTAGAGGAAGTCCAACCTCATCCACACTTGGTTTTACGGTTCTTGCCCCCTCCGGACATGTGGAGCCCCCCCCGGCCCGTTATTTGCGAAACAAACCCTCCCCACTATTCATATCGGGTTTTACCAAACGGACTATAAAATGCCTTCCTTGTGGAAGTCTTTGACTCGGTGCGTCATTTTTCTGTAATGGGCCCAGTCTTTGGCATTGTGAAAAGGTTCTAGGTTGTTTGGTCCGGTTTGGGTTCCTCCCTGACGCAGGTATATTTTTTAGTGAAAGGATTCCCGTCACTCACGCACCCATCTTGCTGCGTTATATCGCCCTGGCCCCCCCCAAACCTTTTCCACCCCGTGATAAATTGGCCGGAAAGTTGATGCATCCCCTCCTTTTGTCATTTTTTCCCGATGAACCTAAGGTCTTTTCCCGACTTTCGTGATTCTTAACGGAGCACCTATGTTCCCCAGCAACAAAAGAGATCCACCAGTCCCTCCCCCCCCAAGATACCTACTCTATCTGGTAAGGCGGCCAATTGATGAGCCCTTAGTTCGGTCCAGGTCCTTCCCCATCACGTGGGACCAAAAATGGGGATAGATGAACCTCACTTTTACCGTCTTCCCCTGACCGGTATGTTCTAAATGGTTTATTTCCTTTACCATAACATGTTTCGTTCAGCTCCCTTCATGCACTTGCGTTGAGTTTTTCTTTCTTCCTCATCACGTGGACGTGGGAGGAATGATTCCCATTGTTTTTCCGTGACTCGTTCTTCTCGAGCCAGGGACCTATGGATCTCTGAGGCCCAATTCGAAGCTTTTCCCCACAAAATTGGTTTTATCCCCAGTCTTCTTTTTTGTTTCATTTAGACCTCGTCTTGCCCAATTTTCGATTTTCTTTTCCCATTACTTCCTTCTCGGTAGTTATGCAACCATCCATGTCTCAATTTCTTTCTCCCAGAGGCTCTAAGCTAACACATTTTCCAACTACCTGCTCAATTTCCGTTTTGGCAGTGTGTGGCCTTTCAACCCCTCTTGATGACACCCCGGTAACATTTCCATAGAATGGAGTTTTCCCCCATTTACCATGCTTAGTAAAATATAGACCCGGATGTTATTTATTGGGGATGGTCCCCCCCTCCATCCCCAATTCTAAGCTCTCCTTGATCCAATTTGTTATTATTCTTCTCTCTGCTTTTTGGAATTCCACCCACCCTAAACCAAACACTGCGATATAGTCCCCCAAAATTTACGCAATTTGGATACTTCTACGGTCTCCATCATCTTCCCGTTAAGAATTGAGCGCCTGTTTTAAGTTGCTCAAAATGAAACCCCCTATTTGGTCAAGCACAAAGAAGATGTCCCCCTCCCTTGAGCCCCAGGAACAACAGTGTAAACCCTCTCTGCCTTTTTCTTCCCGGCTAGTAAGTACCCTCCCCCTTCTTCTACTCTCTATCTTCCCTTTAGGTCCTGGGCACTCAAGCAGCCACCCCATCCCCCCGCTAGTGAAGGAAGCAAGTCCCTCAGTTTTTTTTTTTTTGTGGAGTTTCGCCACACATAAACCATCGGTTCACGGATTCCCCTCTTCTGGTTTTCTCTTTGGTAGCAGCCGCTTGTTAGGTGGCCCATTGCGTATTCAGAAGCCTGGTCAGCCCTCTTTACTTTTTATTGGTGCACTTCTCTCTCTTTCCTCCTAAGTTTCTCTTTTAATCGGATGTAATCCCTCTCCCCTGCGACTCTCTTCGACTTAAATCGCACTGGACCCCCTCGGATCCTTTCCACCCCACCATCGTCTCTTGGGTCCTCCATGGACCTTTTTTTTTTTTGGATGTTTTCAGATAACTAACTTTTTCATTTTGTTCCCCCCACCCAGAGTAATGCCACGTGGTGGAGTGTGCTTAGTTGCCTTTCCCCGGTGCCCTCCCCTTACTGACTACCTATGTTGATTATTGGGACGATCGAAACGCTTTAACAATCTGTTTGAGTTGTGTCTTTTTTTTCGGATAAACGGTTTGGGATCCCCAGCCCCGATTCTCGACGTTCACTCTTTTCGCGTTTTGTAGCAACTCTTTGGACTGCTTTTGCCGGTCAACCTTGTTATGGGCCCGACTGCCTCCCTATTTGCCCAAGTTTGAGGAAACTTTTCACTTTTTTTTTTTTTTTGGGGGGGCCCCCTCCACAGCTCTACCTAGCCTCCACCAACTCTTTGTATGCTCCCCTCCTTCTTGTACTTGTTTTAATGAGGGAAACCTCCCCCCCTGCCCCAAGCTTGTTAACTTTTAATAAGTCTCAGGTAAAGGGTAGGTTGCCTGCAAAGCTTCTATGCTGTTACCTTTTCTGCTCTTTTTTTTTTTTTCCAGTCAAACCAACAAATGAAACAAAACCCTCAAAATTGCTGACTCCCCTGCCCCACAAAAAATGTTGGCCAGAACACATTTTCTCTCCATAAATTTGCAGGCAAATCTGTCTCCAAGAGCCCTTCTTTTCCTCTACTCGACCATGAAAGCTTCACCTCTGTTTCACTGATACCACGTGTATCCCTTTCAGTTACAATCCCTTGCCACTAAAAACCCTTTTTGGGAGTCCCCCTCTTTTTTCTCGAATTCCAGATTCCCACATATTGTCAGGCTGTCTTTCACCCCCTTCTTGCAAAATTAGGATCCCAAGTCCACCCCCATTTTTCCCCTGTTGCCCGTGATCGGCAAAACCCACCCTGTGTCCCTTCCTGGAGAGTCAATGTGGAATTTTTTGGCTTTTCCCCTCAACCTGGTGAGTACCTAAGGAATATTCCCTCCCCCCCATGTCTTGTGAGTTAACCTTCCCCCTTGTGTAACAAGGGCATTCACTCTTGCTTGTCGTACCCTCTTCCTCCCTTCCTGACCTCTCGTTCGTGCTCCCCAAAGAATTTCTCTTCCGTGTCCCTTATTTTGGGTCTCTGTGAGGAAGCTTTATGTCTGCCCACATCGAGAACGAATCGTTGGTCCTCCTTTCGTTCATCTCATACCCCGGGGATCAGAGCCATCCACACCTTCCCCCAAAATTTGACCCTTTTTCCTTTTTGAGTTCTTTCCTATAAAGCCAAGATACGTTGGCGTCCCTATATGATTAAATAGTTGAGTCACAAACCCAAGATTCCCCCTCTTTCTTTCCCCACCAATGACCTTGAGTTTAAAATAAATTCCCACCTCCTTGCCTGACCCTTTTTCAATTTTTATCAGAGAGAAAACTTCTACCCCTCTCTCCCTGTACCTGTTAGGACAAGAAATTACACCAGCATAGGGGAACCCCTAGGTCTTCCAGGTTCTTCGATATGAATTACAGGTGTCTGTTTTCCTAATAATGTTGGTATTTGTCAAATCCACCGTTCCTCTCTTTTGTTTTCCCCTCTAAGATTCTTGATGGATGTAATGGAAGTCATGACATCCTAGATCTCTTGCACATTTTCCCCAGTGATGCCCCCTCACGACAGTAGCTCCATAACATGTTTTGAAATTGCACCATTTCAATTCAATTCAATGATTTTCTGCGGGCTCTTTTCTTTTTTTCAGGTTTTTTTTTTTTTTTCTTGAATAATTTTGCTGCATCCAGTTGACCTTTCGGTACCTTCCCCAAATTCGACTATTACTCGGTCCGGCAAACCCCCCTCCCGATCACACTTTAATATGGCAAAACCTCTGGAGCCACTGTCCCTTGCTCCCCTCTATAAACTCCTTCTTTTCGGGGCCCTAGATGGGAATTCCGCCATCCCTTTTTGTTGTGGATTCCCTAAGAACCAGCATATACACATTCTAGCTGCACGTTTTCAATTCAATTTCCCCCCCCCCCCTCCCCCTCTTTTAATCCATCCTTATAAGGAAGTTTTTATATGAGATACTTTGGTTTTTTTTTTCTAAGTCTTCCCTTCCTTGCAACTTCTGCGAGTTTGCATTGCAACCCCCCTCACACTTTCAGATAACCCACTCATTCCTTCTCTCCGGCAAAGTAACCTATGTCCCTAATTCCTTTGGTTTTTGCTGCAAACCTTACATAAACACTTTTTTCTCTATTCCTCTATATCACCTGTTGGATCACTTTTACGGGCCCCATATCTAATATGCGTTAAGGATTACATCTCATCACAGTTGGAAGTCTCCCCGACCCCTGTCTTCTCCCCCCCACCCCCCGGTGGATTGTGTCCAAAGTTCTTCCCACTTCGCACCCCCCACCATCCATCTTCATAGAAAAACCCGTTTTCCAGGACTATATAACCAACCTCCTTTGGTTTAAGGGTTATGGCAAATTCTTCCAACCGGTCCCAAGTCACTCTCCTTTTACTTGGTACATTGCCCCGGTTGCACAGGGGTAATCTTTTCTTTTTTTTTTCCCCCCTTATGAGAAGGAGATCTTTTTTTTTTTTCCCTTTTATGAATGACGCCTCAAGTAAAATCCTCTTTCACACTGAAGTTGACGCTACCCCCCCCTCCCCCCTTTTTGGTGTGAAGCTGGTTCCAAGAAGGGGTTAGATTTTGAACGAAGGTTCCTCCTTTGGCTTCCATTCTCCCCCCTTGTGAAGAACTAGTCGAAGCTGGAACCCGACAGATCACCCCAGCCTTTGCGATTCTCTCTACTGGGATCCTTGTTCCTCAGCTCTTTTTTCTGAGATCAGTGGGAAAGACCAATTCACGTTTTCCCTGTTTTTTACCAACCCAGAATTTATGTTACTCATGGAAGGATTTCTACAGAGGACGTAGTCCTTATTGCCCCTTCCTTTTTTCACTTTCCCAACCCCTTCCAGACTCCTCAATGAAAAGGAGGGGATTTTTGATGTCCCCTATGACATTTCCAGACCGGTCCTCTTTCCTCTTGCCATCCCTCTTTTCCCATATGTGATCTCCTGAGACTTTCTCCGCCTTCCTCCAAAATTTGGTAAAGGCTTTTTCTCCATATAATTGTAAATTCTTCCACCTTGCCAAGGGTTCGTTTTCATTAGAGCACTTAAATTGCTTTTCAGATTGTCCTGAAATTCGGATCTAACCTCCTTCCTCCTTCCCATTTGCCCCCCCATAATGTTCCCTCATGTTTTTGGCCGGTGTGTGTGAATTTTTCCAGTCACCCGCTATTACTAGCAATATAGCAGAGATTTGCATCCCCCTACCAGAACCGTGTCCAGCTGCCCCCATTCCTTCAAATTTATTAGAACATCTCGAACGATCTGGGTTCCACCATTTCCAATAAACATTAGCACCTGAGAAGCTCTAAAGCACTATTCTTCTTCATGCAGATGTTTGACCTTGTCCACCCCCACACCTGCCAAACCCCGATTCATACTTTGGCAAACATTAACCTGTGGATACCCTTTCGAGTTCCCATACTCCAGTTTCAGGGTCCCAATTCCCTTTTATCAATGGCATTGATTGCCTCAAATGACCCCACCTTTCCCCTTCCGGTAAGTGCCCCCGAAGCTAAAACGCAATCTTTTCGAAACCATGAACCCCTTCACACCATTGCCCTACTCCTTTCTTTTTGTACAAACAGTATAATTGTTCCTAAGGAAAGCACCCCTTTTTCTCTTTGTCCTTGCAGCCCTCAAGTTGCAAGGAACTATGGTGCACCACCTTTCACCCCTTTTCTTTGCCAGCGTGATTAGCTTTTGCCCCCTTAACTCATATGTAAATTCGCAAGTGTTGCTTTTAGGCTTCCCGCAGAACGTCAGTGCGGTATTTCAATTCCTGCATAGATTCTTGCGATGAGGGTTCTGCTTGTGGCTCAACATTCTCTCTCTTTCCCCCATTTTTTTTTTTTTTTTCTGAGATATTCACCCAAATAGTCCGTCCCCCTCTAATTCTTTCTCCTTTCCATTCATGGACCTCATCTCGCTTGCTACCGCCATCCACTCCATCCTGCACCCTGCTTCTACTCTTTTTCTTTTGCTTATACCTACCGATGTTCCAAAATGATTTGCCCCTTTTTTATTACTTTTAATCGCCAAACAGTTTTGTGTTCTCGTGCCCTGCTAAAGGGCATTTCAGTAGGATACCTCGCTGTTTTTTCTTTCCCACCCCCAATGACCCTGAACGATTCACAATTTTTTTTTGAAGTGGCCTGTTCGAGCCAGAATACTCTGATGAAAGTGTCCTTTTTCGCGCCTTTGAGCTCCCCTTCCCTGCCATCTGTGAATTCTTAAAGGAGTCCCCTTTCTTCCCCCCCCATCCCCAATTGCATGTAATCATTGTTTTTTTCCCCCTCGCTTAGGTCTCCATTTCTCAGTGTTTGGGGGAATTAAAAGCATGCTCCACATAACTTCCACATGAGAGCTTTTATGCACTACCTTTTACCTCCCGGTTGGATTTTCCCCCCCCCATAACCAGGACTACCCCTTTGCTGTCAGTCCCCTTTCTTTAAATGAGACATCCAAGTTCTTGCCATTCAAAGTGAATATTCTTACTTTTTTTCTGGACCCCACCACACCTTCAAAAAAATGCCCATTGTCAGCCGCCCCAAATTTTTTGTTACAGGCATAGACACATTTCATTCTCTCCCTAATTCAGGCTGTTAGAATCCACCAATGCCCTTTTTTCTGATCCCTTTTCAAAGTGAAACAACGAGGAAAGGTACCGTTCTTTAAGTCCTTATATCAATCGAAGAATTCCCCCATTTGGCGCCAGCTTACTCCTACCCTTTTGCCTTCTCATCACAAAAATTGGTAAATCTTTAAGCGCCCTCCCCCACCTTCGTCCAAGCCACATTTGTTGTTCATCCACACTGGGCCATGATCATGGCCAAAAAACTAACTGATTGTTTCTTTTTCCCTGTGTAATTGGGTTTTCCTTTTTTTTTGCCCCTGTGCAAGAAGATTAATTCACTCCCTCATTGTTGGTATAACCGGCTGCCCCTTGTTGACCACTACTCTTGTCGGTAACCAAGAGCATTCCATTGCCTCGTTCGCTAGTTAGGCGAGAGGCCCGCTCTCTGTGAGATGTGTCGCCAGCCTCGGTCTGCCACCTCCCTTTTTAAGTCGACAAAAGGAGGCTTTAGTTTCGACCTTTTCCTTCTACCCCCCAGAGCATCACCCTTTCAGCCTTTTTACTTGAGCGTCACAAAGGTGTCCGTTTCCGCCCCCTTCTTTTTGGAATTTTTTGTTGAACTATCTCAGTCTCCAGGCTCAAGTACCAACACTACTTCCCGTCATAAGGGCCATTTCAACCCTGATTCCCCACCCCCCTTCCCCTACACCTGGTAAACTGTACTGTGATACACTCTTAAACTTGTACTTACCTTTTTCCGGAAACCCAACCCCAAGCTGACAGTTTACCTGACGTTTTTTTTCGATAGATCAATGTGTCGTTTTTGGCAGCTAACCTACTGTGTTTTTGTGTTTTTTTACCCACCTGTTACCTTCAGAACTTTTCGATCAGATTCCATCTAATTGACAGCATAATCTGGGTCTTCAATCCCTTTCGATTCACAAGTCTTGGATTCTTCATCCCGACCTCTTAATAACCTTATGACCCCCCATCCCCCCCAACAACCTGGGCTCCAGCGTTTCTTTATATTGTCAGTGTTAGAATGCATCAGTAGTTCATCCTAGTCATCATTGCAAGGTAATTACTTTCTCACCACGTTCATCTTCCCCCATTCCTCTTCTGGTCCCCCAAAAAGAACCTTGGTCTGAAGTGTGAACCCCCTTGCAATTTCCCCATGTTATGATATGCTTCTCCCATAATTTTAGAGAGAGATCCCCCAGTACCTCAAACATGCCCACCTTTGTCCCTTCCTTCTGTGCCCAAGGTTACTTGCCATATTATAAGCATGAGTCGTTCCCCCTAACCTCGACAAGTAATCGTCAATCCTGTGAACATTCCTAGTGTGCCAACTCTTGTTGACTAACCTGATTCTCTAACATTCATCTTTTACCAGTTAACAGATGCCATCACTTTTTTTTTGAATAAAAAATTGTACAATTCACCCCTGTTAGTTATATATGTCTGCTCCCCCTAATCCGGTGTTGGACGAACTTGGCCACTTTTTCTTGCATTCCATATGGTCAGGTCAAATCAATTTACTTGAGCGGCAAACGGTCCAACATATAGGACTTTTACCCAGTTAACCTGTTAGTAGTCCAAAAAAAGAACTCACCTTTGTCCCCAGGATCCCCGTCAAGGGCCAACTTTCCCCGTTCCCATATGCTTTTGGTGTGGTGTCTTGTCTCCCTTCCCTTGGCACCCTGAACCGGTGGCCTTCGGTCCCCACCTTGACATGGTAAAGGGTTAAGGTTGTTCTAGGTTCTGCCCCATTTTCCTTTTTTCCTCTTGCAGGTTATTTTTTGTGACCGTGAAACTCCGGGGAAGAGCTTCCTGCATTTTCCGGCGTTATAAATTCACTTGGCGGGTTTTTTTGGGAGCCTCACCTTACCCTTTTCTTACCCTTTTGTCTATCCCAATGGGTTTCGCTTTTTCACGCCAGTCTATGTTTTTGAATTCTACCGACGTGGCGAACAAGCAACTCTACAGCTTGACCTCTCCACCCCCTTTCACTATCTTCTCTTGGGGAGCAACGCAAGGATCAATGGAGTTATCGTTAACAGCATCGTCATCCCGTTTAAAACAAGGGGGCGCCCCCTCGATGAAATGCCCTCTTGGAGATATTCCTTTCTTGCTCCATTTCCCACGTACCCCCCCACCCACACAGTTTCCCCTTAACCGTTGAGTTTTTGAAATTATTTCCCCCAGTTTGGATTTGCCTTGTGGCTTGCTCCGAACTTGCCTTCTATGTCTCTGACCTAGGGCCAAATATGTGGGGATATTTTGGAAATTTCTCTTCGCATTGTGAGCATTTATTGATTCCCACTTGACCCCTTACTCTTCTTTTGCAGTTCTCGCAATTTTTTTTCTCATTTCTCACTCAAAATTGCCCGCTGTGGTTATGACCCTGCTGAAATGCAATAGGTGTATAATTGCCTAAACCCTTTTTTGCCCGCTTCATTTTTTTTTTTCCTTTTTTTTTGCAGGTGTTTTTGAATTCCAAGTCCGTTCCAATTTCCCCTATCATGGAGAGATGCAAAGAAACTTTTTCTCCCCCCCCCACAGATCTTCCCTTCATTTATCCCCAGCAGCTTATTCATTGGGATCCCCCTCACTTTTTTACCATCCAACATGGAGTCTTTTTCTCCTTCGGTGATCTTTACAGTGTTATGGTATTTTTTTCCGCCTAGGAGAGTGTTTCCATTCCCCCCAACTGCCCAACCGGAAATTGACTCTCCTTTGGTCCCAAAAATTTCCCCTTGCCCAATTTATATTGGACTCCCCCCCCTTTAGTGTCCCCAATCCCGATACTGGCAGTACTTGATTTTAAACTTCTCGTCACCGATTTTTTGCAATTAAAGTTTCCTATACTTTCCAAGACAGACGAGAGAAACCATGCCCCCCCACTTAATTGTGAAAGTTCCAACTCAGTAGTTCCAGCAACAGTCTCTTTTATTCCCCCATCCTAGCCTAGCGCAGAACCTACCCCCAATTCTCCCCTCTCTTATTGCAGTCCTCCCTTTTCAAATTGGATGGCCAGCGGCAAGATTCGCTACCTTCCCCCCCCTGCAACTCCATGAGCCCGCTTTCATGATTTATGGATGGCTGCTGTGGTAGGATGTCCTTAGGACATGCACTCCCTCCCCCCGGAGCAGCGCGAGAGTGAGGGACGCCCCCCGCCCTAAAATCTTTTCCCTCCGAAGCTTTGTTCGAGATTCTACCCATCGTATGAACTTTCTCTCGTCTTCTCCTGCTCCTTGAACCCGCACTGGACATCTACCGCCCTTTGACATCCTCACATTCGAGCATTTCCCTTTCTTGCTCCGACGGTTTTGATTTTGCGTGAACGCTACCATCTTCCATCCAGATCCCCTTGAATTTTAATTCCCAACAGGGGTTTTGGTGGGCTGCTGCTGGCTCCCAGGTGTATAGACCCTGACGTTTTGCTAGCCTCAGCCCTGCTTAACCGCTTTCATTCTGTTTTGTTCGTTCCCCTTGCTGTCTTTTAGCATTGCCTGACCTGCCCCCAATGCGTTTTCGTCTCTCCCTCAACGCCATTTCCCTCTCTGACTCTTAACGAGATTTCACTTTTGTATAAAATTGAATAAAATTTTTTTTCCCCCCAACTTTCATTTTTGCAGTGTGTTTGTATTCCCAACCCATCTCTACTTCCCTTCCCCACAAAATCCCAGAATAAC
>Ga0179591_1256454_pt1 | contig 19810 bp, 25 predicted proteins | sample CZOMad2_1_08_16f_FD_182891 | JGI IMG/M metagenome (GOLD analysis project Ga0179591, IMG submission 182891) | Vadose zone soil fungal communities from Angelo Coast Range Reserve, California, USA - CZOMad2_1_08_16fungal (PacBio error correction) | ecosystem: Environmental > Terrestrial > Soil >... | reverse complement strand
TTGGAGCCGTTCCCTTGTTTTTGTTTTTGTACTCGCAACAAATTCTTAGTTCTTAATCTTGTACACAAGGCACTGTGGACCGCTCTTTGCAGCCCAACAATCGCCGTTCTTCCGTAGACTGTCTTTTAGTTCGCTCTTTTGGATCCCCACGGAATTTCACTTCTCTCTGTTTCCGATTCTTCTTGACTCCTTTTGAGTACGACAGGACATCCGCCCCGTCCCTTCGTGAATACTGGTGACATTCTCCCTTCCTCCCCAAGGATGGCCGTCAAAAGTCTTCGTTTTATTGTCCTTGATCCTATTGCCTTTGTAGGGCGCTCTTTACCCCCCCGTGCCTTTGACCGTTCTCTCGCTATGCTTTTTGATAAACGCCCCAACCGGCCTTTCCTACTTTGAAACCCTAGTTCCTCTTTTGGGTCTCCCCCGGGCATCCCCCCCGTACCGTTTTGCTTTTCCGTTTCTTGTTTTCAAAAAGTCAAATCGCGCCCGTACTGCCCCAGATCCCCGCCCTTGATCAACATTTGATGTCGTTTTCCTGACTTGTCCCTTGGTATTGTGACGAGTGCCGTTTTCCTTCTTTCAATGCCCCAAATTTCTTTTTTCGAACCTCCTTAGAACTTACTGTTCACGCTCTTTACCAGTTTTTGCAGGGCTTTCTTGTCGTCATTTTTGTTCACCTGAATAGTTTCTTCTTTTAACTGACTGTTTCCATGGCAGTCTCTTACGACTCTGTTTACGTTCTTATGCTAGCCGCTTTTGCTTCTTCTCGTTTCCTTTTTCAACTCGTTTTCCCCTATGGGCTTGTCTTGGTTTCGAGTTCGCATCAATCGATTTGCTGAGTTCGTATGCTTTTCTTGTGCCCTCCATCTTTTTTTTTTTCCAGCACGTCCCTTCGAAGGGGCTTGGATGTTCTGGTTCGTAACCATCCTTCTTTTCCCCCCAATTTGGCTCGTCCCCTCCTTGAATTTCCTCCTTTGATTCTTTTTTTAATGCGCGTTTGAGTCTTTCTGCTGATGCATGTTCGCGATCTCCCGAAACAACTGGACACACCTTGGCGAAAATGTGGCTGATGGCTGATTTTACCATGCCCTGTTTTTTATTTTGTTTCCGACCCTTTTTTGCTGTTTTTTCTTCTCTATATTTTTCTTGTACGCTCTCCCCCTTCCGATGAATTTTGAGACCAACATTCCTTTTTTTTTGCCCGTGCACCAAATTTCACCTTTTCCCCCCCCCCCCCCTATTTTTTTTTGTTTTAAACTCTATGAGTTCCCAAATTCCGGGTTTTTTCGCCCCGGTAGGTACCCATTCTGGCCTCCCCCTGTTTTCGTTTGCCTCCCCAGTTGACCTGTCGTATCCAACTTTTTACTCTGGACCCAATTCTTATAGCGGTAGCACCACCCCCTCTGATAGGAGCCGGAGTTGACGGTTGTTGTAATGTGCGTTTAATCAGGGACCCTTTTTTCCCCCACAACTTTGTGTCTGTTTAGTTGTGATTTTTTCCAGATCGAACTCTTTTTCCCCCCTTCCCTTTTAATGATTTCGTTCCACGTTCATTCCAAGTTTTAGGTCATGTTTATATATACGTATCTTTCCGCACTTGGTTCCATGTTTTGACATTTGGGACGGGCTTTCTTTTTTCCCTTCTCCCTACATCTGCCCCATTTTCTTTTTTTTATTCGTCTTCAGTTTGCTGGCAGGTGATCGGGCGCAACTTTTTGAAACCACCCTCCCTGCTTCCCCCGAAACGCTTGTAAACCTGCAGTTGTTTTTTCTCAATCCCCCCAATCTTTGTCAAGTCTGAGGGGGGTTTCCTTTTCCCCCGTAGTCTGCTGCGCGACCCCTCAGTCCCCTGAATTTCGCCGGTTACTGATTGCTACCCTTATCTCTTAACATGAAGGCCCGACGTTCCCCCCGTCGATTTTCCCCTGGGGACAACGGGTCCGTTTCATTTTCATGGTCATTCTTTTTCCCCCGCAGAGTTTTGCCTTGCCCCTTTTTTTCTTCGTTGCTAAGGCTCCGCACTATCCCCCCTCCATGAGAAGTTACCCACGGGGCTTCCCTTCTCCTTGGCTTCTGTTCTTTGCTTTCGCATCTGTTTGTGCGGTTTTTTTTTTAATTTGACCATGTCTCCTTTTTGCCCCCCCCAGCCCTTCCCAAGAAATTGCCTGGTTTTTTCATCCCCCAAAAGGGGTTTTTTTGGTTGCGTATAACTCGGCGATGGTTGTCGCTTTTTGGCTTTCCTGGTACATAGGCGTCCAGTCCTCTAGCCCGGTTTTAACCACTGCGTTAGGGCATCTTTGTTCGTAGACTGCTGTCACGCTTGTTTGGCAAGTTGTTTTTTGTATCTAGGAAAGGGCCCTCCTCCCCCCTTTTCAAAGTGGCGGCTTCTTTGCCTCCCTGACTGGCGACTTTTTTCCCCCCCCCGTTTTGTCCGCGCAGATTGGGTGAATTTTTTTTCCTTTCCGATTGGCAGAGCTCGACGGTCGCTTTTTTCCAACCCTTTTTCCAATGGCGTCCTTTTCGTCTACTTCCCTCTATTTTGGGAGTTGGGGGACCTCTTTTTTTTAACTTTCCACCTTGATGCCCGCAACTTCCGTGCCCCTCTTTCATCCTCGTTGTTGTTGTTTTATCGTTCCCTCCACTGTTGCTGGGCCAATTTCCCCTCTTTTCCCCCCTGTTCCACCAGTCCTTCCCTTCCCACCCACTGCTCTTTTCTTCTTCTTGGAACCGTGCATGTCCAAAGTTTGGAACTTTACTTCCCGCGGACCCAGTCGAGCCTCGTGCCCTCTTTTTCTTTTTCCCCTAATGGACCCTTCATCTGGCCCCCCGTTTTTTTTCTGGTCGCGCGAGTAGGAGGATTTTTCCCCAGTACACTATACTTTTGCGGAATTTGGTTGGGGTCCGCCTTCACATCGCTCGGGTCAGTAACTGCCGTCCCGGCCAGATCGTGACAAGGTCATCAACGTTTTTCCCCTGGCCTTTGTCCCCCCCCTAGCGGCCCTCTCCCTCTCTTTTGACCCATAGCTCGTTCCAACTCCAACATCTGCCCGCTTATACGCTTCCTCTTTGCTTTTTCGCCTGGTCGTCTGGGCTTTTTGGCCGTGGTCTTCCTTTTTAAGTTCCGCTAACCCGAGTTTATGCGCCTGAGCCCTTAATCTTGCACTCCCCGGTCCTTTTTTTCCCCCGCCCCGTGGGACTGCCTTCTTTTTCGCCTTTGGGGATGCGCTGTTATGCTCTTTTTCCCGTGGTTTCCTGATTCTGCCAAGTGCTAACTGTTTCAACTTATTCCCCCGTTTTTTTCCTTTTCCATGGTGCTTTCCCCAGTTGCTCATTTGGTGTATGCATCTTAGAGTTTTCACATACCAGGCGACCTTTCCCAATGGTTCGTCTTCGGCGGTTTTTTTTCCAAACTTTGCGACAACCCCCTCGACGTTTTTTTCCCCCTCTTTTGCTGTTTCCCCGGGGTTCAACTTTGTTTAAGTCTTCAGTGCTTTTCATTCCCTTTCCCCTTCTTTTTCTTCTGTATCGTTACCTGCATTCCCATCTCCCACACCTTCCTGTTCCCAACTGCCCCCCATTCTTAGCTTTCTCTGTTTTCATTGATATCGGGGCCCTCCCTTTTGCACCACAACTGTCCCCCCTACCCCTCTTTTGCAACGGTCTTCTTTTTGGTTAGATCCCCTATACCAGACGTGAACGTTGTTCCTCTTATTTTTTTTCCACTATGGAGCAACTGAATATTTTTCCTGTCAAGGCCAAGCTTTTTCTTTCGAACAAACACTTCCTGACTCCCTACTGTAACCTCTTCCTTCCACCCCTTTCTTTGCCCCCTTTTTTTGATTCTTGCGTTTCCCCGTCCTTTTTTCTTTCTTCCTTCACCTAGACCCTAATCCAGATTTGACCAGGGTTCGGCCCCTCCCTGTCCGCCAGTATTTTCACCCGTCCCCCATCCCTTGTTGTTCTAGTTTTGTATTTGGGAGCGTGTTCCTCCTCTCGTGGGTATTCTGATTCCGCACAATTCTTAATTCGAGCACGCAAAATCTGTTTTGATCTGCTTTGATATCCCAATGAGCCCATTCTTTTTTTTTCCCCCTCCCTCGTCCCTCTCTTCCTGCAATGCACTCCTTTTTTTGTTCCCGGTAACGACGTAATCCTGCTCCCTGCCGTTCAAGCTTTGTTTTACGTCCTTATGGTGTGAAGGTTTCCCTCCTTTCAGACGCTCGACCGATGAGTGATTTCTCGAACTGTTCGGGCCCTTGCATTTTTTTTTTTGTTTTCTCTTAACCAGCATCTCTGTATGTTTCGACAGGACTCCCTCCAAAACTGCCCACTCCACCGTGCTTTTGACCGTTTGAACCTTGATCGTTCCCGTCATTTTCTCCGTTCGGACGGTCTTTCCCGTTTAGGGTTTCTGGCCCCTCTTTCGTTGACGGCAGGGACTCCCCACTTTTTTTTTTGCAACAATGGTCCTCTTATGTAACCTGACATCTTCGTATTCCTTCCACCAACATTTTTTTGGTGTTCGACTCTTACCATCTTAATACCTTTTTGCCACTTTTTTTTTTGCGTCAAGTTCATGATCTCCTTCGGCTCCCCTCTTTATCTCTTTCCACTCCAGTTATTTTTCCATGGTGGAGCCCGTGTGCTCCTTCTGTCCGCGGGTCTCGTTCAATGGACAAGGCGGTTGTGCCTTAACTTTGGGACAACCTTCCTCTTAGAGTGTTTCTTTTATGTTTCTGTTCGCGCATCCCCGTTTTGAATAGTTCCCCCCCCTGCAATACCCGCTCCGTGCCTCCGGTTAGTTTACCCTTCCAACCATTGGCTTTTTCCCCCACTGGCCGAATACCCCTTCTTCCCCCAGGGCTTCTTTTTTTCCTGATGCGAATTTTACCGACATGTGACCTTGTGCCCCACTTTTGGTTTCCTTAAACACGACTTTCCCCCCCCTACCCTGCCAAGTTTCAAGCGTAGATTTTGTCTGCCCCCAGTAGCACAGTGGGCTTGGACCCCAGATTTTTGCCATTTTCCCTTTTTCGATTGGGGTTTGGGGGTTTTGTTTTCCGATTTGGGCCTTTCTTTTTCCCACGATTTTATCTTCCTCCTAGAGCTTTGTTTTTTGTATGAGCTGGTTCTTGCTGTCCTTCTTTTTTTATACCCGGTCCAGATTCCCCACCCATTCTCGCAATTTTCCCCCCCTTTCAATTGTGCAGCTTGACCTTGACACGACAGTTCCTTTTTCATTGGTCTTCCTTTTGCCTTCTTTAGGTCTTTTTCCCACAGATTTTGTTAAACTTGGTTTTTAATCCTTTTCGACCTTTTCTGTTTGGCATCGTCCGGCCCGTTACAGGCTTTTATTCATTACGTTGTCCTTGTTTTTCCCCCTCCCAATTGATGGTGTCCCTTTTTTATTAACTTCCCAAGAGTTTTGGCCGTCAAGTCGATTTTTCCTGCACCCACTCGTGACTGGTGACAGTATCAACATTCCTTTTTTGCCCTCACATTCGTTTTCGGCTTTTGCTCACCTTTTTTCCCACTTTACTTTGCAACTCTCACGCCGGCTTTTGAAAGTTTTTACAACCGTCTTTGGCTCCACCCAGGCATTGGCCTGGGAGGGACCCTCCTCCCGCCTTTTGAGCCCTCCTTACCAGGCGGACCACTTCGGATGACGTTTCTGTTTTTGTTTCCTGTCCTTTACGGTTTCACTTTCTCTGTCCGAAAGCACCATCATTTTGCCCTCCTTAGAAATCTTTTCTCCGGCAAGCCTCTACCAGTGTGCTCCTGTTGTTATTTCTTTGAGCAACAACTCTCGTGGCCTTCTTCCCAAGACATTTCCTTTAGCGTTTTCCCCCAGTTTTTCGACATCTTTGCCGGATCATCTTTTCCAGGCGTTTTTCGATTTTTTCTCGATTCTTGGGGTCGACCTTTTGTCTTTCTTCAGTTTCTTAGTTTTTTCTGTCCATCCTCGATTTGGCTGGTTTGTTTAGCGATTTTTTTTCTATTTTGGGCATGCTTCCATTGCTTTCTACTCACTCATACAGCTTCCGGAGTTTTTTTCTGTACTTCTCCCCACTCGTCTTCCAAGGTGACTCCCTGTAATTCGTTACGGTGCCGTTCCTTTTTTTTTTTCATACTTTGCTACTCCTGAGCGAGGTTTTCCTTTCCCCCGCCATCGGCTTTCTTTGTGCGCGCTTTTTCGTTTTGGCCCAGGGCTGGGCTTCTTTTCCCCTTTTCCTTGTCCTCCATTGGATTTTGGTAAAGATTTGGACGTATTGTATCTTGCTTTGGGTTTTCTTTTTGCGATCAACTCGAATCGGCTCTGTCACATTTCTGGCCTTGGCCTTTTTCCGAAATTTACAGAAAACCACCCCTCTTTGCTTGCGGGCCGTTTGGTGTCCCCCGCTCGCATACAACTTCCTGTTGGTTTTTTCTGTTCACATCTGGCATGCTTAGTGTCGACGTTCCCCGGACAGAGACCACAGGAATATTGTTCGCAATACTCCCGGCCAATTGATGCTTGTTTTGCAAACCCTTTCCGGTAAGTCTTTTGCAACTTCGCTGTCATTTTTTTCCGTTGTGCTCACTCAACACGGCCTTGTTTTAGTTGTGAGTTCACTGCCCCCCCCGAATTCTTGGCCTCTTTCGGCCACCTTTTGCCACTCGGTACTAATTGTACATTTATATATCCTCCTCTTTGCAGACAGTTTGCTTTTTTTTTTCCCTGTTGTGCCATGTTGTTGAAGGAGACCTGAGCTCCCCATGGATTACCGACTTTTTTTCTCGTCCATTTGCGATTGTTCCTTTTTGTTGTTCTCAATTGTTTTCTTGACCAGTGTGTTGAGGCAGGTGGGTGTGAGGCCCGAAAGTCCCATTTTTGATCTTAAAAAGCCCCTTTTGCCCTCACTTGACCCGCCTTCCTTTTCCGTTTTTGTCTTGCTCCAGAGTTTTGTACGACAAACGTAGGGTTTTTTTTTTTTCCCGCCTTTTTCCTTACCCGTCTATCAGTGCACTTGTCCTCCCTAGTTTTTCCGCGGTGTATGCCCCACACTGAACATGGTTCGTGGACCGGCTGTCTCTTTCCTGTGGTACCCCCTTTTTTTTTTTTCTAAGTTGTCTTTTTACGGATCTTGTAAACCGAGTCCAATGCCATCTTGCTACCATTCCCCCCTTTTATTTTCCCCCCAGCTTTAGGAAACAAGTCCTTTCCTAAGTTTGGTGCAGGTGCCAGAGCGGTTTCTTTAGGTTTTCACTTGTGCTCGCGCATTCGGCCGTGCTTTTTTTAGCCCACCCCTTCCCTTTTATACTTAGCGTACTGGACTCCCCCCTTGCCAAGAGGCCGGGTTCCCCCAACGAGCGTTGAATCGTGCGTATCAATTCGTTTTTTTTTGCTTTTTTTTTTGGCTACACTCTGCGCTCCCCTCCTCGAACTTCCCCAACCTGCGAGTCCCAACAGTACCGCTTTATGGGACGGCTGTTTTTTTCACGCTCGTTGAGCCCCCTTTCCTTTTTCTCATCTATGCTTCTTTTTGTGAAGGTGCGGTCCCCCCCTTTCCGCTTTTTTCGTGGCTGTTTTTTGGCCTCCGCTGGAACTCGCCCCTGACCCTCACCCCCCTTTCACCTTGTAACCTTGATGAGGCAGTGTGATTGCCTCCCCCGTATCTGCAAGAGGCCAGATTTTTTTCGGCGGCGGTCCTTGGTACTCCGCCCTTCATATGTGGTTCTTGTTGTCCTTTTTTTCAATTGTGGGGTTGGGGCTGTTTCCGTCCACTCCGCTCTTCCTCTCTTTTTTTTTTCTATAATCTTTAGCAAAACGGAGTGGGTCCCTCCCATTTGGTTTTCCCTGCCCCCCGCCATATTTTTGCACCCCCCGATTATTGCTATTGCGTTGATGACTTATTGACCGTGAGTCCTGCGCGTTCACCCCCCTTTTAATCTCTTTCCAAGAAACGGCTTTTTCCCCTCCCTCCGTTTTTTCCAGGGTCTGACACCCTGTTTGGATGTTTTTTGACGAGTTCTGGCGTTGGGGGTCTCGCCTTCCCCCTTACAAGTCCCCTTTGTTTGGCTGTTTTACATCTTCCTTTCTCAACTTCTTAACTCGTGACCCCTGGTGCGTTTCAATCCTTTTTAGTATCTGATTTGTGTCCCTGGTGTTACCGTACGTCGCTGTCGGTGACTGACGCCATGATGTATCCCTAAAGCCACTCCCCTCTTCCCCTCCCCGATCCGTGCTCTTTGGGCTTTTCTGGTCCTTTGGGACGTGTGGGCTCCCCGTTAATTTTCTTTGCAGAACGCGGCCGCGCGACCGTTGAAACTCCGTTAGTCGGGTTTTTACCTTACCTGGCTCTTTGGATTCTTTTTTCTTTTCTCTTTTTATGTACGTGCCCGGCTCTGCGTGTTTACCGTTTTTTAAACTGAATGCACCATGAATATTTCCTTTCTCACATGGAGATTAAGTCCCTTACTTTTCCCTGTGGGTTGCCGTTTTTTTCCCTCCTTGATACCAATATCTTCCAGTGTCCCTTTTTTGATAGGGCAGTTGGCGCAACCCTTTTAGTTTTTGGCTGCTGTTTTGACCCCTGGGATGTGAAGACAAATGGTTTTTTTTTTCCGCGTTCACGGCCGGCCAGTGGCTTTTTTTCCTTTTTTTGTATCTTTTGTATCCCAGTGCCCATGCCAGACACCCCCTCCCCCTTTTCCCACCTGAAAAACCATTGTCAGTTGATTGCCTCCCCTGATCTGGATCATTTTTTGTTTCTTTAGGACAATTACACCCATTGGGCCCCCCCACCTTTTCCCTCTTTTTTTCCACTCCCTTTGGAGAGTCATAGTCCTCTCTACCATTACGAATGCTGACAAGTATTTTTCTGGCCTCCCTGTTTGCTATTGCCGTGGGCGCTAGTCCCTGATTGTTGGTTTTCCCCTTTACACTGAAACCTTGGTGTGTCGTTGAGCCCCCCCTTTCTCCCCCTCTTTAGATCCGGGCAACACAATCTTACGTCACACTTGTTGACCCCAGCGGATCATTGGACAGTATTGACTGGCCACTCTTCTCGGTTTCCTTCATTGACCGCTCCTCCCTTATGTCGGGGTCTGGCCCCGCCATTGTTTTTTTTGCCCACCGGTACCCGGCGCACACATTTTAGATGTTTTCTTAGCCCCTTCCCATTATGCTGTTCTCCCTTTTCGGGATCTGTGCACACAAACCTTTAATATCCGAGCAACGCACCTGCCCCCATCGGCATGAATCTGCCCCCCCTTTTCCCATTTTGTTCCCTTTTTCTCCTTATCTGAACCGCATTTATCCCCTCCCTTTCTCCGAAGCAACGTTTTACCGTATCCCCACCTGATCCCGTGTTACGGCGACGTTCGCCTTGACGCCCTTTTTTAACGCCCCGCTTTTCTCGTAATTTTTTTTTTTCCTCGCTCGCTCTTTTTTGTCTTTCTCCTCTCACCTTTCTGGTTCAGCCTCGCCCATCGCTATAATTTTATACGTGATGATGTGCCCCTTTTTGCTCCCAAGATAAACACGCTTCCTCACCTCTAGTCTCGGCCAAAGCTTTGTTTCCCCCCCGTGTCTTTTGCAGATCGATCCGTTGGCCTCCGATTTGGTCTCTTGGGGCTTTTGTCCTTTTTTTACCTCCCGGCCACCCCCGAGTTCTTGCCCGTCCCCTCCTTCCCACCTTTGCCTTCAATTGTTTCTAGTTTGACTGGAACCCCCGCTCCCTTAGGGGTTTCCACCCTTTGCTGGATTTTTGTTTCCCAATCATTCGACAATTACAAGTGTCCCCCCCCACTCTGCGAGTAGCCCATTTTTAGCAGTTCTTAGATTTCCCCTCCTTCCGTCCTTCTGGTTTGTTTACGGGTCGGGTGGACGTTTTTTTCTTTTTTATGTCCTTGTTCACGGCCACACAAGGTGTCTTTGTTGTGGTCCGTGCTTGTTTCCCCCTTTTAGCCGGTCGGACGGACGGTATTTTCAATTTAGGAACCCGACCTTTTCCCGTCATTGTCAATTTGGCACTTAAAAGATACTTAATGCTGGCCAGCCGGTTTCTCCGCCTAACTCCCCCCCTCTTGCCATTCCGCCTTCCTCTTAGGTCCAGTTCTGTGCCGTTGAAGAATTTTCCTACATGGGCTATATGACCTTGTCAAATCGTTGGACGCCATTTGAGACGCATGTCAAAGACCAGTTCCCGGGTTCGCTTTTCTGAGATGTGTCGGACCCCTCCCTTTTCACCGTGCTTGGTTGCCCATATTTCACAGTAGGTTTTTTCGAGAAACCGGTTGAGAATTCTGCCCTCATATCTATTCCCCCCCATTTTCCCTCCGGTTTTTTTTTTTTGTTTTCCTTATGTCGTTCGATTTGGTCCATTTTCCCGTTTTTCTGCTTTGAAAACCCCTGACTCGGCCCAATCTTTCCACCGGTGCACTTTGACGCTTGCCGTCCCCCTTTTTCTGGCGTCCTTGGACCCCCTGTCTTTATTTTCCGTTATTGGGGAGCCAAAATCTTTTTCCCTTCATCTTTCCTTCTGTTTCCCTCTTATTGAGGCGCAAGCGTTTTCTTTTTTGCAACCTTCATTATTCTTTTTGCCTGGGTTCACGTTTCTTGGTCTCCCATTTTTTGTCATTTGATATTCCAGGTCTTGTCCCCCCGCACTTTTCTTTTTTCTTCGGGGGTTTGCAATTGGAATCTTTCTGGCGGGGGTGCGCCGACCTTCCTTTCCCTTTCCTTTACCCCGTCTGATTTATGTAGAGTTCTTGGAATCCTTCCACCCCCCTCCCTGTCCTGGAATTTTTTTTTTGTCCGAAGATTTCTTGCCTTCCACCCGTTTGAGGGGGTTTGAGCAACCGTTTTTTCGTATTTTCCGTGTCACCGGCGCCCTGCTCCCATTTTTCCTACCTTTGAAACGGTGCGACCTTCGGATGATTTCTGCGTTGCTTAATGTATTGGTTTGGATGTTTCTGGTGGAATTTGACTCCACTTTTTGATCCATTTGAACTCCTTCCCCGTGAGCTTTTCCGTTTTTTCCTTCCTTACTACACTTCTTTGTGTTGGTCACATTTCAACCGTTTTGGGATTGCCTGCCCTTCAACACTCTAGAGTTTGAACAATTCCTCAATAATCTTAATTTATTCGGGGATTTGCTCCCCTCTTGCACTGATAGAAATCAACCCTAGTTTTTTTTTTGCTCTTTTCTAGGTTATTTGGACGTGTCTGGTATCCCTCTCTCTTTTTCAAACCTGATTGTTCTGTGGTCTCGATTCTATTGATGTTTCAACGACCAAAGACTTTATAGCCGGCCCCCCAGCCCGATTTTGGAGAATTTTTTAGTCTGACCCCCCCCACACCCTTGTACCCCAGGCGTTTTCCTTTTCACATAGGACTCCCCGCTAAAGCGTCTTGCCTTCTGCCTGTATCAGTGTTTTGGTTTTAAGGGCGTCAGTAGCATCTCCTCATTCCCCCTCAGAGCCTATTCTGGGTCAGTTGAACCCTTACCTCAAATTCCCGTCGCTATCGTGAACCCCTTGCTGGATCCCAATTGGTTGGGCTTGATGTCAGATATATGCGCCAGATTTTTCAGTTTTGGCCGGCTTCACTCTTAGATGGTTTTGCGATCCTAATGTCCCGCGTCGGCCCCCATCTGGCGTTCGCATCCAAACCAGCTCTACAACAAGATTTTTTTGTTGTCCGGCCGGGTAACCGTTTTGCTCCCACTTTTGGCCTAACCCCTTTCTGTTTTGAAGTTAGAACCCCTTCTTGTTAGATTGTCCCCGATCGTTTCTTACTTAAGACCACCATCCCTTTTCTGCGCATACCCTCTTTTCGTCCACTTAGTTTTCGAGTTGGTGTTTTTCAAACCAAAGTCTGTTCCGGAAAAAGCTTTTTCCCGTTTCCTCTTCCATCCTACCCCCGTTTTTGGAGACATCACGTGATGGTGTTGGTTTTTTTTTTTGATCTCTTCCGTCAACGGAAAATCTTCTTTAGTCAGATTGCCCCATCGGTTCTCTGGAGTTAAGAAAGTCGGCACATCCACTTTTCTTTAATGTTCTTACCTCTATCCCCTGTTTTTTCCTTTCGTGGCCGCCCCACACCAATGACTTTTCTGGTGCAAATTTGTTCCCCCCCCATTTTTGACTGGTTTTAAGATTTTTTTTCCGCAATTTCTTCCAAGGCTCTCGTTTTCCCCCATTCAATTTGGTCTTCGGTCATTTCTTTGTTCCCTTTCGGTGATGTTGCCTTTGCAGGTGGATAGAAGCCCCCTGGGATGGCACTCTTAATTTGGCCTAACCGACCACCCCTGGTCCGCCCCTGTTTTCAACGAGTTTTTCCTTTAAGCCGTGGTCTTCCCTGACAAGTGTTGTCTTCCACACCGGTCGACTTTTGTTGTGTTGCCCTCCTTTTTGATTGAAAAGCCCGCTCTTTCCCCTGACTTTGTCATCTTTGTCCCGCCTGTCCCCAGGTTCCTCTGGGCGTTCTACTTTTTCCCTGATGGCGAGTTTTCACGTCAGTAGCTTCCCCTTCTTGAAACCCCACCCCTAGGTAATTATTTTTTTTTTTTTTTTAAGTCTTGGCCCTTGCTCGTTTCAACCTCCCCCCGTCGGTTTTTCCCCACCGGCCCATCTTTTCCCACCCCAGCGCATTCCGCAACCTCTCTCCAACGGAAGTCAGTCCGGGGGCTTCCCCCCTCTCCCTTTCCTTTTCTGTTCATTTCCCGCGCCCTTTTCGGTTTTATTCGCAATTGTGATTTACTAATCGCGTTGTTTGCCCCCTCCCCCCCTTCCCCAAATTGGCCAGCCGGTTTCGTTCTCATTCCCAGGCTTTATCTTTGTGGAGTCTTTTCCCCCCCCCTGCGGGCGATTTTTCCTCCTGTTCTTCACCATATTGATCGTCCCCGGGTCACACCCCGCTGCGAGGTCCCCTTACCTTCTGTTTTTTATTTTTTTCCTTCCTGATTTACGTCATCTTGGCCGTCCATTTCCAAGGTCGTTCGCCGTGCAGTCGTCGGTAAAGGCGGGAACCTCCCCCCAGTTCAGCTTTTTTTCCTTTGGCGGCTTTGAGAACTCCTGCCGACTTTCATTCAACCCACCCGTTTGTTTCCCGTTTTTTTTCCCTATGAGGCCTCGTCCTCCTCTTCGTTAGCTGCTCGTCCTGCGTTTTTTTCCGTTTTTTCTTGGATTTTTTCCACTTCAATTATTGGTCCGTTTTTTTTTTTTCTTGAGACATCGTGGTGTCGGCAGTTTCCTTCGGTTGGCAGGGCCATGTTACTCTCCACTTGCAAACTCTTTCCCTCTTCCTTCTCCTTTTTTTTTTTGAATAGGTATGGCACACGTTTGAGTGTTCATCACGTATGGTCCCCTGTGCCCGATAGTCTTTCCCCCAGACCCCACCGATTAGGCCTTTGCGGATGAAACTTCCTTTTCTTATACGTCAGGCTCCCCAGCGTCACGGTGCCCTCCTTTCCCCCCCCCCCCCAAGTTGCTACCTCTCCTGGACCTGGTCGCGTACACACCCCTTTTGGAGGTCGGCTTGACTTTTTTGAGGTTCCATCCGGCCGCCCAATCCAACTTGCCATTTGTGTTTTGTCGGTACTCACACCTCCGGCTCGGGCCCTATTTCCCGTCGGTGCCGACGTCCCCTGAGTGCCCTTAAATCTCGCATTTCTTTCCACCATGATGTGACCTTCCCCTTCCTCAGTCTTGGTCTTCTCCTGCCCATATATCTTTCCGCCCCGCGAAATGCCCGCTTATTTTTTCCTGCACGTGTATCCGCGCCTTTTCTTTGATTTTTACCACTGGTCGCTTTTAATTCTTTGGTGACGTCCTGGGCCCCAGTCCCTCCCCCCCTTTCCTTCTTTTCTCGCATAACCCCCTTGTGCCGCATGATAGAAAGCCCTTTGAAAGCCCTTTCTGTTCTTCCTCCCCCCCCCTGTCCTTTCCATTATTTCGCGATATTGAGTTTGGCGCTTGATGTATCCCTCTTCCGTTTTTTGGCCGCGGCGGATTCTCACCCTCTCCTGGACCAGTGTCCCTTCCCTCTTCCTCTTTTCCCTCCACATGCCAATTTCCATTCTCTCCGTCAGTTTTTCAGAATCATGTGGAACGCGCTTATCTTTATTCCTTCTTTCCACTGTCACGGCGAAATTCTTTTCAATGTCGCGATAGTGTCTTTCCGTGAAACTGGGCCGCCCCCCCCTTCTTCTACTTTGCCTTACCACTATTGGATGTTGCATGACCCACTGAGAGCGCGTTCATTCCTGTTCCCTTTGCTAATTTTTTTGCCACTCCCCTTTGCTCCCTGTTTCTTCCCCCCCCTTCTCCCCCTGCATCCCAGTTTCACCAATTTCCAATGACCAACGACCCCTTTCCCCCTCTTTCCAAGGGGATTTGGATTCCTTTCTTCTGGCCCTCCCACCCTGGTCCCCCCCCTTGGCCTTCCATTTCTTCACCGAGATTTTTTTTTTTTTTTGAATCCCGATCACGATCCCATTTTTTTTGAACGTTTGAATGGCCTCTATTGATGAAAAGTGGCGAGGGTGAGATCTTTGTCCCAGACTCTTTGGGTCCTCCCCCCACCCCCTTCAACCCAGTTTTTTTTCTTTCTCCCCGTGAGATGTTTTCGAGACGGCAAACAATTTTTTTTTTTAAACGTTTGCCCCTTCGAAATGTCCGAGTATTTGCGTGACCTTTTCTTTACTGGGTCCTCTTTCACACGACATCTTCCTCTTCTCCAGATGGTTCTCACTTTTTTTGTTTTTGAACCCTCACTTTTTCCTCCGCGTTGGTTACAATTCCTAAAATCTTTGGTCTTTTCTTTTCTTCTTCTCCGGCCCAGAATGTTTTTTTTTTTTGCTTTTTTCTCTGTCTGGCTCCGTTCCCCCCCTCCATATCGACCCTTCCCCAATTGTACCCATCTTGCGGCATTTGATTTTAATAACGTCAATTTGCTCGCCTTTCGCGATTCTCCCTCACCCCAGCACTGCCACTGGCCCCCATTCTCTCCGTTCGCCATTCCCTTCAACTTTCTCCCCCTGCCCTTTTACGGGACGATGAGTTTCGACCCGCCTCTGTTTTCTCCAAGTTTCCCGAAGGTTGGTCTCCTTTTCCTGGGACCTCTCGTCGATGATTTCTTTCCCCCCCTTGCTCTCTAATTCTTGGTCGGCATGCCATTTCGTGCCCGACCTGATCCACCAAGCATCGATGGTTTTTCCACCGCTACTCTTCCAACTTCTCGGGCCCCGAAGGATTCTTCCCCCCCGCGTTGGGCAAGCTGATTCTGGGTTGTCTTCTACTAACTTTCGCCAGCGGCTTCCTGGCGGTTCGTACGGCCCCCCAACCTCTTTCGGTTGTTTTTTTTTTCCGTGGCAAAGCCTTCCCACCTTTCCTTTTGCACACCTTTCCAGGGTTCCCCTGATTCTCTTCTGGAGGTCTTTTTCCCCCAACCATGGATGTGCTGGGCTTTCTCCCTACCCATTCCGTCGGCCTCCCCACCACACCTTTTCCCACTTCCCCTTTCCTTCCTTTTTCCCCATCCGTAATTTTCTCCGGTTTTTTCCCCCCCTAATTGGGGCGCGTGATTTCCCGCCCGAACAACCCTTTCCCTTGGCGGCCCTCCCCTCGTGAGTTTTTCCCCTGCCCCGCTGTCGTTTCTTCACCATGGGAACCTTCTGTTCGGGACGTTTGCTTCCCCTCCACTCTCTTTTGGCGTTGGCTTTTTGTCCTAATGTTCGGATCCTGACTTCAGGCCTCGAGCCATTCAATTCCCCCGTGCTCCCTTCTTGCTGCCATTCCGGTTTCGCGACATAAAATTTTTCAAACACTCGGTGCTTTTTGGTCACACCACCTGGTCATTCTCACTAATGCTGTACCGGCTTTCCCCTCTTTTCTTTGTTTTGGGACTTCAGCAATTCGAACATTGTCGCTTTTTCCCAAGTGCAAAATCTTTTTGTGACGCCCCGCCCCCTCCTTGACCCCTGAATTTGCAGTCGTCCTCGCATCTGGTCTTTTCAAGGACGTTACCTTTTCATTTTACTTATTGACAGCGATGGTGTCCCTTCGTAAATTTGTCTCCTTCTCTCCAGGATTCTTTTCTCTTTTCTCCCTCCTCTGTTGGTTTTTTTCTCTGTCTACTCAAGGTATTCAAGGTTTTTTTTTTTTTTTAGAAGAAACACCCCCACAATTTGTTCGGTTTTGGGGGGGGTGGGGGGTGCTTCGAAACATATTTCAATGGCAACATTGTGAACCCTCTTTTGACACCTTACCCTTATACCCCTGAATCCTGGCACTGTTGCTTTTCGGATCTGTCTTTACAAATCTTTTTGCACTGGTTTCCTTCTCCGCCTTTCGACATTCTTAGCGCGCGACCGTGGACGTGAACCGCATATTCTCCCCTCTGGTTTGACTTTCTGTTTCCAGGCCCATTATTTGTCTTCCTTTTTATTAGGGTCCCACGTTCGCTTTTTTCCCATTTTCAGTCGAGTCTGTTATCTTTTTTTCCCAATTGATAGGATTGTCCCTTGGTCTGCGCTCGCCCACTTCTTTCTGGGGGAACGAACCCCACAGGTTTTCCCCCTCGTTTTTAGAGCTTCTTATTCCGTCCCCCCCCCCACTCCTGTCCCCCTTGAACTCTTCCCCACCTGTCCCAAGCGGCGTACCACCCTCTTTTCCCCACCGGCCTTGATTGCGTTCGTTGGCGGGTTCACCATCGGCCCCCCCCCCATTTCGTTGGGGTGCACAGTGGCCCTCTGTGAACGGCGTGACAATTCTTTCTTTGATGGGCCGTTCGTCAGGGTTTTGTGACCTCCACTGTTTATTGTTGTTAAGGCTCTGGTGACGATGGACCTTCCGCCTCAATCATTTGTGAAACGCGAAATTGCCTAGCGTTTCCTTCTTTTGTTCCCTCCTTTTACCATTTGAAGGAAAGTTGGGCTGGATTGCCGTCCAATCCTAGTGTCCGTCACGACACCTCCCTTGCTTAAGGATCCCAGTACAGTTCTAGATTTTTTTTCTTCCTATCCGGTATTGAACAAGCGTTTGATGCCTCTGAGGGGGGAACCGCGCCGATCGCGGTCCGGGCGTTGTATTTCTTTAGAACGTCATTTTGCATTTTCACTTTCTTTCCCCTCCCCCCCATGTTTGTTAGTTCTTCTGAGTCTTTCAATGCCCAAAGGAAAACCCCAGGTTTTTTTCCTCTCGAGGCCGTAATCTCTGGGTCTTTGCAAGTGAACCCCACTTTCGTCTGTATACACCTAAGGGCGTCAGACGGTCATGCGCTTCTCCCTCTCTGCCGGCCCTGCCCTTTTCTTTTTCTGTATAATGGTCCTTAGTTTCTGAGCTTTTGATTGTTCCGAAGTGACCGGGTGGTTTCTGGGTGCTGTATTTGCTCTTTTTCACCCCAAAAAAGTTTTCTCAAAATGGGTGCTATTGGCAGTCATTCCCGCGTCTTCTTTCTGCTTTTCCGTTTTTCCTTTGCGTGCTCTCTTATCTTTGTTTTTGCATCCATACGATCCCCCTCTCTTTACCACCTTTGTGGCCCGACGCAAAACCGACCTTCATTACCCAACCGGGTTTTTTGGCCCTCGTCACAATTCGGGGGTTCCGACCGTAGGCGACCAATTCCTTTGCTCGGGTAGCTTCAGTTTGGCCTTAGATTTTTTTCACCCAGGCTATTGCCATAAATAGTTTTTTTCAAACAATTGCTCTCGTTTCAACCCGTGACCGTGTGAAATTCTGTTGCCAGAGTAGATGGCATCGGTCCCGTTGGCTACCTTTCCCTTGTTAGTGTTTTGCTGCCGCAACCCGTCTCCTTCGTCCTCTCTCCCCCATCGTCCTCGGCCGTGCCGTTTTTCGTGCCATCAAAAGTTTTTTTCGTTCCTGGTTTATATCAATTCCCTTTTTCCGCTCTCTGTTGGTCTTATTTGTCTGGGCAACTTTTTATTTTTCCCCAACCATTGCTTCGATTCGAACTGATTCCATGATTAGTTTTCCCTCCCAATCGCAATTGGTCGTTTGTCATTGATGTTTCATGGGTTTTGCATTTTTCTGCCTTTTCTACGGATGCACGTTTGATGACAACCACAATCTACAAGCACTTTCTGCTTGAAAAACGCGTGGCCTTAAAGCCCCTGTGTCTTACATTCCCCCAACCCTCGTTTGTGCCACACGTATGTCCCGGTTGTTGTTTTTCTGCCCACTTAAGACCAAACCGCCTCCTCTTTCATGCGAGTCGCGTCTTGACGTTCGTTTCCCCCCACTTGTTGCTCTGAATGCTCGGGAAGGCTTTCAGCGACCATTGGGGCGGACCCACGGAGGGATAAGTTCAAAAGGGTCATTTCCCTGGGCAGGATCAGGTAACCGGCCGCTTTTTTTTCCCCTCCCCGCACAGTTCGGCTTCCATTTCCCCTCGCTGAATGTCTTAAATTTTCTATCCGTAAAAAATCCCCCCGAAGTCACATTCCGTTTGGTCCTTGGCAGAACGGTTTCCTGATTTTAAAAACGGTCTTTCCCGCGCGGCCTTTCCCCCTTTTTCTCGCCCTTTTTAAAACTATTCTCGGCCTTTAATGGCAACGTCCCATCTTTGGGTCGTAATTAAACAATTTTTACTCCGTGCGATACCCCTCGGTCGATTTTGGAGAGGGCAGAGACCCCCTTCTTCGCTTGTCCAATGAGAGATCCCCACAGGCTTGGATGGCAGCTCTTTATTAGGTTTCCAAGATTCGTGGGGTCCCTGTCACGTCAATGGAGTTCGCCCCCGAGCAGGAGTTTTGCCCCAGGGCGACGCCCATTCAGCTTATCGTTTTTTTTGGCTTTTTCCTACCCCCCCCTCCTTTAACCTAAACTTTTTTTCCGCGACTTATGCGTTCCCCCCCCAGATGGAAGCCGATTTTTGGCACCGAGTTTCTGCTCTGAATGGGGAGCGGCTTGTCACTTCCTTTTACCTTTTCCCTCCCCCCACGTCCCTTCCGTGGGGTGCCCTTTCAGAGATCGGTTGCAGGGGACATTTTCCTTTCTTGCCCCGCACCACTCGTTTTTTTTTCATATTCTTTTTTCTCTTCGTTTTTGGTTCTTTTCTCCTTTAAAACTCTTCAAGTTGGCATCAGAGGGTCCCTGCCCATCTTCACATTAAACGCCACCCCCGGTGATTTGTCACTTTTTGTCTTCCAACGGAACTGTTGACATGGATCCGCTTGACGTATTTTTAGTTCCACCTTAGGCTCCATCTGCCATTACCGGTCTCGGACCCCCGGTTTTAGGTCGGATTGTTTTTTTTGATTCTCTTTTTCCCTCCTCCCCCCCCGCTTTTACCCCAGCGGAACTGGTTTTTTTGTCGTTAACCCTTCTCTCCCCTGGTTGAACTCCCTTCGTCGGGCACCTTTTTCTCCGTGTGACCATTTAGTACCTAACGCTCCGGTCCTTTGAATCGTTTTTTGACGTCTGATTTGCCCAATCACGAGTCTTCCCCTGTTTTTTTTGCACATGTCCTCCACACCACTTTCCCGTCTATTGAATCCTCCCCGATAATTTTCCCTGTGATGAACGCGACACCGGATCTATTCAATCTTTGTTTGGACGTTTTGTGGTCTGCGTTCCTAAAAGTTTTCCTTTCCTGAATAACCACCCTCTGAAGAAGCCCTTTCTTCCCGTGAAACTCACCTCCGGTTCTCTGCCGCCCCTTTTACACGGCACTTTCTTTCGGTATTATTTTTTCTTGCTTGAGATTTGGCTTGCCGCGATGTCCTTTTTTGTTCCCATGCTTTTGTTACACCCTATTACACCATTCCCTCACCTGGAAACTTAATCTTGTTCCTCCCTTTGGAGA
>Ga0179591_1336686_pt1 | contig 19812 bp, 25 predicted proteins | sample CZOMad2_1_08_16f_FD_182891 | JGI IMG/M metagenome (GOLD analysis project Ga0179591, IMG submission 182891) | Vadose zone soil fungal communities from Angelo Coast Range Reserve, California, USA - CZOMad2_1_08_16fungal (PacBio error correction) | ecosystem: Environmental > Terrestrial > Soil >... | reverse complement strand
TGCGAGCGGTCCTGAGCGTCTTCTAAACTCCCCCCTACCTTTTCTCTTAGCTCCTTTTTCTTCCCCTCCCCTGTGAAGTCAGGCCTCTCAGGCAGGGTAGAACGCCAATTTTTTCTCTTTTGGGGGTTTTCTTTCCCTTTCTAAGCTTTTTGCCACCCTTGTTTTTTTTCCTCAAACCTTTGTCGGATTACAACTTTTGATCCCTCCCTTTTCTTTCTTTAAACCTTTTCTTTTTCGACCTCGTTCCCCCTTTTGTCTGTAGGGAAGTCTTTTGACTTTCTATGTCAGCTGATCCCAGACCTAATCTCTCCTTGTGAAGTTCTTTCCCGGACTTGTGATCCTTTAACTTCTTCGTGGACCTCTCTCCCCCTTTTCAAATACCCTTGAACCGTAGGTTTTTTTTGATTTCCCCGACTTATTCTTTTCTTTCCTCTAAGATCCCCTCTTTTAGACTTGCCTTTTTGCTTTCCGGAACCTCAAAGGTCGTTTTGCTTTGAGAGCCCTCGTATTCGTTTTCTTTCTCCCCCTTTTTTTTTTCTCGTTTTTTCCCAGAGCCCCCGTTCCCTAGAGCTCGTTTCGACCTCTTAGGCTTATCCCCTTTTTTTTGCCCTTCCCTCTGGATTTTTTTGTTGCCTGAGAGAACCGCCTGACAGAGATCGCCCTCCCCTGCGCTTCACGTTTCTCTACGGCCCTTTTTCCGGCAAGGTTTGATTGATCAACTTTTTCGAACCGGGCATCAGCTTTTCCTTTTGCGCCACTTTTTTGGATTTCCCTCCTTTGGGAAACCTCCCTCACTACCCCTTTCTTTCCCTTGGTCCTTCCCTTTTCAGTAGGCTTTCCTTCCTACATCCATCCCATTCGTAACCTTCTTCTCTCTTTCTGCGCTCTTTGTGCCCCTCTTTTCGGATGTTCCCTCCCTTTCTCCATTCTTTGCAGGTTCTTTTCGCGAGCTCGTAGCGCCTAGTTGTTTTTCTTTGTGTTTTGGATTCGTTTTTCCTCTAAGACCTTTGCGCCGCACGTCCACTACCCTTAGAGAACCTTTTTTGCCGCGTGAAAAAGTTTTTTCCCACTTTTTGGATCGATTTCGGTCTTTTTCCCTTCGACCCTCACTTCCTCTCTTAGACCCTTTTTTTCGAACCGAGAGCCCCCCCCGAGCATGTCTTCGAGACCCCTTTTTGCTTACTTCGGGCCCTTAAACAACCTCCTGCTTTTCTCCTTTTCCGCGATCTTTTTGCCTCAAACTCACCGGACTGAAGGCCTAGCGGGATTTTCCTTCGGATTTGCCCCCCTTTCCCCCCTCGGACTTTCTCTCGCATATAGTCTTTTCCTCGAGCTTTGACCAACGAGGAGGCCTTATTTCTCCCTATCTCAGCCCAGTTTCCCCGTTTTTTTTCCCCTTTCTCCTTTTGAGAGTTCTCCCCCCCAAAAGTTTTTTTTTCGCGGCTTTTTTTTCTTAAGCGGGTGGTAAAGTATAGTGCCTCCTCTTTTTTCCCTTTTGAGATTCTGTCGCTTGACTGGGTCCCTCTTAGTCTTCATACTTCTTTTTTGACTCTTTGGATCTCTTTTCGCGAGGGAGCTCACCTAAGAGCTCCCCTCTTTTTCCTCTATTTTTGTCCTTTCATCTCTCTCGACTGTACCCTTTTTCGGAGTCCTTTTCCACAGTTCTGCCTTCCGAATCACTTTGACTTGCAACAGTTCATTCTTGCAAGTTTTCCTTTCTTATAGCCTTTCGATACCCCCGGTCTTTTTTCCCCTCTCCAGACTTCTGTATGAGGCTTTTTTTTTCTACGTCCCAGAAGTATTGAGTTCTGCTGCTTTTTTTAGCCCTGAATTTCCTCCCGGGACCCCTTGTGCTCCCTCGAAGTTTCCCCCAACTGGCCTTTAGAAGGGATCTCCCCGGTCCAGATGGCGTTTTCGCCTCTGCCTCGTGATCTTTTTTCGCGTGACGCTTCTTTTCCGGCCGTTTCCCTCAAGGGGGAGGTTTCCAACTTTTCTCTCCAGTTTCGCTTCTTCCTCCTCCCTTCAGCCCTTTTTGCGCCCTTTGCGTTAGTCCCTTTTTTTAGGCCGAGTAGTCATTTTCTTTCAGACTGCTCGCTTTGTCCCCCGGATTTTTTCCAGAATCCCTTCTTCGGAGGTCCTCGGAGTTTCGGTGCGGCTCTCTCGGTGAGTCCCTTCCCCTCTCTCGGCTTTTTTTTTCCCTTTTCTCGTCCTCCGCCCTTCCCTTGACGGCTTTTGGAACTTTTTGCTGGAGGAGACCCTTCCGCCCCCTTTTTTCTCCTCCCGGTGTTACCATCCTTTCTTACGCCCGGCCTTTTTTTCTGCGAGACCGTCTCCCGTCTCTTTGTCAGTGTCTCCTCCCCCGACCTTATTTTCGCTCCTCCTTCGCTAGATTTCGACCTTTGCGAGGAAAAGACTGATTGGCTGGGCTTTCTCTTTACCCTTTTTTTCTTCCCTCCTCTCGGTCCCCTTTTTTTTCACACCTTTCCAATTTTCTTTGATTGCGCGTCCTTTTCCTCCACATTTTCCTTTAATAGATTCTCCTTCCCTCTGTACTTTCTGTCCGGTTTCGAATTTTTTCTTTTTTTGGGGCTTTTACGTTAAAAGTTTTAAAATTCCCCCGACTTTTTTTCCTGGAGCACTAGAAATCCCCTCCTCTCCCTTTAGCTTTTTTTTTCTCAATTCTCAGCCGACTTTTTTTTCACGCATTTTTTTTGGGCGGAACTGGAAGAGTTCGTAGTTTACCCTCTTTTCGGCGAGTCTCTACCTCTGAATTGTGACCTTTTTTCTCCTTTTTCCTCCCCGACCCCTTTTTTTCTCTTCATCCTTTTCCTTTTCTCGAGTCCCTCTGTTACGCAAAAAAGGAGTGAGCTTGGGGGCCCCTCCTATCTCCCCCTTTTACGACCGGTGTCCGATTTCCGATCCTTTTGGAGTGCCGGATCTCCTGCTTTTCTTCTACCTTTTTGGATCCTTCAGGAGAGGTTTTACCGGCTGGATATGGTGTCTTTTTTATGCCGTCTTTCCTTTGGTTCACTCCAAGAGTTTTCTCTGATAACTTTCGAGATGATCGTGGATTTTTGTCTTTGTGTTTCTCTCCCTTAAGCTTCCCCTCACTTTTTCTCGAGGTCTTCAACTCTAGGCCAGGATTATCCTGCTCCTAGTCCTCTTCTCGGCACCGTCTCCCTTTTCTTGGCTTCCAGAGAGTCTTTTTTCTACTCAACCCCATTCCTTTTTAACTTGCGACGTTGACCTGCGAGCACAGACGAGCCTCTCCCCCCAGCGACTTGTTTAAAACGCCCCACCTTAGGATCGCAGTTAAAAGTGATTTTCAGTGTTGCTTTTCCCCCTTCCCAAACTCCCTCTTTTTTTGGCTTGTACCTTCCTCTTTGCGGTCGAGCTCCTTCCCAGGTAGACGAGCGACCCTTGTTTTTCTTTTTTCCAACCCCCCCCCCCCTTCTTCTTTCGCGCTTCTTCCTTCCTTTTCGTAGTCCTCCGGTGCCTGCCAGTTCTGCAGTTTTTCTTTTTGGTCCCCCTTCTCTCCTCGCAGTTTTTTCCGTTCACTTTTCTCCGAGGTCGTCGGGTTTTCCTGCGACCCGCCCCCCCTTTTTTTTTTCACTTCGAGTTCTGTTTTCTTGTGAAATTTTTTCCTCTAGGATGTTCGGAGGAAACAGTGCGGTCAGCTTTTTTCCTTCAGCCCTTTTTCGCTCTTTTTCCTCAGGATTTTATTTATGACCCCTTCGTTCAGCAGGATCTCGGTGAAGGTAGGATGGTTCGGCCCTTTCCCCTCTGATTCATTCAGACCTTTTTTCCGCAACTTCCGAAGAGAAATTGGACAGAGGCCGAGTTCTTTCTCCCGTTGATCTCCTGCTTATATTTTAGTTCTTTGATTCTCCGGAAACCCTCTCAATTTTATAGTGAGGAGTCGACCCTCCCTTTTGGCCCCCCCCTTTTTTCCCCTTTTGGCCCTTCTGCTTTTTGGCCCATTCGGCCAGTTTTTCCCCCCTGGTTTTTGCCCCCGCGGCCCTTTGTATTTTCACAAGTTAACTTCAGCCCGCTTCTTCAGACCTTTGTCTCTCGCCCTTCCGATTTCCCTATTGCGCTTTTCGCTTTAATGTGGAGAAGGAATACCGGCTCTCCTTATCTTTTTCCCGACCACTTCTTTTTCTAACCAAACCCTCCTTTTTGCCACTCTTTTTTCGGAGTGCCACTATAGGCAGCCTTTTCCCTTGGCCACCTCCAGGACTTTCTTTTTTCCCCGTCCTCCTCTTTCTCTCAGTTCTTTCCCCTTAGGCTCTTTTCCCGCTTGAAACTTTTGTTCTTGGTCCTTAGCCTTTTTGTAGTTCCCTTATCGGCGAGTCTTCTCTCCTTTTTTTTTGCTTGCAGAGAATTAATGTCTTGCCATCCTTTCGTCTTCTCCTCCATACCTTCTTGTTCCTTTCTTTATAACTTCTCTTTCAGGATTTTTTTTTTACCGTACTTTCCTTGTGGAAGGATTGAAGTTTTCTATTCATGATCCTTTGAACCAGTTCTTCCCTTTTGACAAGCTTTTTTCATTTTTTCTTGATTTTGTTTCATCGACCTCTCTTCTCCCTTTTTTTCCAATTTTCGCATGTCCTAGTTTTCTCTAGTTTTTTCTGAAACCCCAGCCGCTCTCTGACTCCTCCGACCTTTCCCCCAGGCCCTCATTCCCCCCTCATTAGCTCTCTTCACTCACTTTCGGTACAGTATTGAGTATTCTCGCAGAGATAGTAGAGTTCACTAGGAGTCCTCTTACAACTTTTTTTTTTTTGAGTTTTTTCTCCTCTTCAGACAACTCCTTCCTTTAATATCTTATCTTTTTAACCACCGTTTTTGTGTGTTCTCTTTACACCCGTTTAATAGATCCTCTTTCTTTTTCCTGCCTCTTTACTGAGTCTCTTTTTTTCAGGCCTTTTTTTAGGGATTTTTTTTTTTCTTGGGCCGTGAGGGAGGGGTTTATCTCTCCCCTCCTTCACGTACGCGATTTGATTTTCCTCTTACCCCTTTAGTCCTCTTGAAGTTTCGCTAATTGGGAGGTCCCGCAAGAGCTTGACTTTCCTAGATTTCTTTATGCGGGATTCATTTAACCCCCCTCCCTCCCCCCTCGTTTTCAAGCAATACCATCTGCTTCTCCTTCTTCCCTTCTAGATTCCCGATCCCTCCCCCTACAACTTCCTTCCCTGGTCAGTTGGTGCAATGTTTCAGCGGCCAGCCTTTGGGCTCGCGCTTCACTCCTTTCTTTTGATGTTTTGAGCTTCCTTTTTCACTGCCTTTTCCCCCACAAGTGAAAAGTACTCACTGCTTTCCTTCGAGATCTCCTTTTCAACTTCTCCTCTCTGATTTTCAGGTTTTCCCCTTATGTGCCCTTTGAATATCCCTTTTCTCCGAGATGATGTACGCAGGATATGTTCTTCTCTTGTTTTTTTTATTACCCTCTTTTCCTCATCCAATTGAAGCCTTTTTGAGCAAACCCTTTTTTTTTTTGGAAGAAGGCCTTGAGTCTCCCCTTTTTTTACAATTGTAGTTCCTTTGCCAGATTTTCTTATAGAATCCCTCTTTGATATTTGTAAGTAGAATTCGCTCCGCTGACCGCAGGCGTCTCCCTTTGAGGGACGATCGGTTTGGACCTCTTTCTTGCATATTTTGGCCCTCCTGCTTTTTTTTTTTTGTGATTCCCCGCAGCGAGTACTCCTAGTTTCCCGCGGTCTTTTCGTTTGAAGTTTTTCCGACTTTAGCCTTCTCTCTCCGGTGTTCCTCTTTTTCAAGGAGGCAGTCTACCTTCATGCTCTCTCTTCGACGGTAGTATCTTGTGTATTGCAGTCTCTTCGAACTCTCCTCCTTCTTTCAATCTCTTTTTTTTATTTCCTCCAGACTTAAGATAGTCAGACAGGTAACCAGTCTTTTCGTTTCTGCTAGTTAATGTTCTTTTAGTTCCTTCTGAAGGTCCCCTAGCTTGGCTTATGTCCTCCTCCGTGCTTACCTCAAACACGTACCTTCCGCACGACCCCTATTTTTCTGTTTCTGCCCTCTTTAAACTTTAAGAAAGGTTGAATCCGAAAGTTTCTTCTTCTTGTTGGTCTCCGATTCCACCCTTTCAATCTTTCTGTACAAACATTTAAAACTTCTTTCTACTCTGATGAGAACCAGACAGGAGTTCTTGGGTATAGTCTTCTCTTGCCAATTTTACTTTGAATTCTCCAATTCTGGCGGGCTAGGTTTTTTTTTTTCTCGGGCTTTTTGACATAGCTTTTTTTTTGGAAGGAGGGGCAGACCCATCCACTTTTTTCGGCGCCTGCTCCCCAGCCGATTTGAGTTCGCTCCCCCCCCCCCTTTCTCCAACTCTATGTTTCCCCCCGGACCGCCTTTGGAGCTTATACGACAGCGTGTGATCTTTCCTCCCCTCATTTTTTTCTGTTTTACTTCCCGTCGTTTTCCCGTTCTTTTTTTTTTGGTGTTCTGCACTCAGTCTCACGCCCCCACGCCGGCTGTCCTTTTTACCTGATTTTTTTTGATCTTCCCCTCTTCTCAGGCTTTTTTTCCGTTTACTCTCTCACTCAGTTTTTTTTTGATATCGCGGCGCGCCCCTCCAGCTCGCCGTCTCTCTCCTCTTTCTCTTTCTGCCCTTTTGGGGTCTTTTTCTGGAAAGACGAGCTTTTTTCCAGACGGCCGACCCCCCTCCTCCGCGGCTCCTTTCTGCCGCTTTTCTCGGATTTCAAACTGTATGACACTACGAGGTTTTTCTAGAAGAGGGAAACTGATTGAAGGGGGCGCTCTCCCCACATAGTCTAGTTTGAATTTTCCATTGTTTTTCCGAGCTTTTCTCATTATTTTGACCATTCTTTTTTTTCAAATCCTTCCCCCCTCGTCTTATAGTGCGCCTCCTTCCCCGAACCTTTTTATTTCCATTTTCGAGACTTGTCCTCGGTCCTTTAGTCGTTCAGAGATCCCGCCGCATTTCCTTTCTTCCTTTGAACTTTTCTTTTCGTTGCTTTTCGCTTTTTTTTCAGAGGGTGGCCCTTGGGTCTTTTTTCTCTTTTTTTTCCTTTTCGGCGAACCTTTCCCGCGGTAGGATGGCCATTGTTCACTGCTTCTTTTTTTCCTTTAGGTGACCGTCTCCTTTCCAGTCTCCGTGCTTTTGCATCTCTCTTTGAAGGTACTAGCCCGGAGCTCAGCAGAAGAGCTTTGACGGTTGGCATTTCCTTTGGTATCTCCCAACCTTATCCCTGGATTTTTCTTACCTCTTCCGGTTTCCGCGGGACTTCCGATCCCCTCTTTCGAGACTTTTTCGGTTTCCCCGGAGACGTTCTTTCCGGATTTGATCTTTTTTTAGTCTCGTCGAGGCCTTATTCTGATTGTTCTCCGGCCCCAGATCCCCCTGTTCCTCTGTCGATCTCCCAGGAGACCCCGTAGTCCAGAGACTTACCTCTTCTTTTTAAAAGTTTCGCCCTTCCTCTTTTTTTGGGCTTTGTGTAGGCTCCATCCTCTTCCCCCCCTTCCCTCGACTTGCGGGTTTCCTGGACTTCTCTATAACCTTCGTCTTTTCCTCGAGAGTCTCAACTGAGGCTGCTTTCACCGCGCCGCCCCCTTGATAGTTCAGTGCACCCTTTTTAGTTCTTCCCCCGATAATTTCCCCAGGTCCCGCGCAGGGCTTCTATGTTTATACTTTCCTTTCCTCACGTGATACTTTCCCTTTTTTAGACGATGAGGGCCCTTCTTTTTTTTAAGGCAATATTGGAGGACCCCGACATTGGGACTTCTTTTTCGAGGTTCTCCTCCCTACCCCCCTTTTCCTTTTTCCGAGGGTCTTGATATTTTTTTTTTCTTTGTGACCCCCCGCCGTCTCCTCTGTCTCCCGGGTGAGGCGACTAGTATGCCTCTTTTTTCCTTTTGTCCTTTGACTCTCCCTCTTTTAATTTTCTGACCTTTTTCCCGCAAGTCCACTAACGGTCCACCGACCCTGAAGAACTTCCTTCAGGTCCCTTTGCAAACGTTTTTTTCATGTTTTTTTTTCTTTTTCGGTTTCTAAGAGCCTATTCTTGACCTGAAGACCGTTTCGGTGGCTCTCCTTACGAGTTCGCGAATCGATGCCTCCCCCCGGGAAGGACTTTTTTATAATTTTACTGACCCACTCCCTCATTCTCCCTCTACGGCAGTTTCTTTCAGGATTACTTTTCTTTTTTCAAACGCTTTCTCCATTTTTTTCCAGGCAAACGGGCTTCCCTTTTTTGGCATCTATTCGTATCCCTTTGTGCTGTACTTTCCCCCTCTCCTGTTGAAATAGAGAACGCCCCATGCCCCCCATGGCTTCTCCCTCTTTCCTCTTGCCTCTTTTTGGTAGGATTCTCCTCCGTTGTTTTTTTCCCCCCACAGGTTGTTCTTCTTTCACTCCCGCGTGCTGATTACCTCTCTTTTTCTTAGGGTTCTCCTTTTTTCTGCAGATCCCTCTCCCTTTGGAGACCTTTCTTGTCGGCTCTTCTTTTCCTTTAGGGAAATCCTGCTTTTTTGCCCCCTCTTTCCCTGTTTTCCACCTAGATGTCTTTTGCTCCCTCGTGCGCCTCGTTTGGCTGAAACGTAAGGAATCCCCTCCTGCCTTGACCGCTCCCTACGTCTTCTTCGAATTTCGTGCCCTTCTTTCCACATCTCCTCATACCCTTTCAGACCTTCCTCCAGGAGAGAGTCGGTGATCCCGCTTCCTCCCTTCAATTTCTTACCCCCCCCCCCCTTTTGCCATCAACTCTTTTCCGTTTTTTTGTGATCCTTCAGTCAAAGCGTCTTTTTCTTTCCGCGGTTTCCCCCCTCGTATTTTTACCCTTACTCCCCCCTTTTCGCTTCCCCCGGACAAGATCAACAACGTTTCCCCGATGCTCGCAGTTGGTCTCCCCTGCGTTTTTTAGGTCCCCTCCCCGAATACCTAGGCCTCCTCCGCCTACCCTTAATGTTTTTCTTTTTCGTTTTGCGCTTTCACTGTCTAATTTTTTTCCCCCCCTTCACGACTTTGGCCCGCCAAGTAGGTTTCCCACCACTATCGTGTCGCTTCTCGGCCCTGTTGGCTTTTTGTCCTTTTGACGCTTTGCCGTGCCGTCGTTGCCGGTCCTTCCTCGATTTTCTAATGATTGTCTCTAGGAGTTTTCTTTAGTCCCCCTTTTTGTGGGTTTCTTTTTTGGGACGGGAATCGCTTTCCCGCATTCTCTTCCTTCCTCTTATCTTTCTTTTTTCTGGCCTTTGACCTTCCTAGATTTCCAACGGTGCGCATACCCCCCTCCTGATTACAATCTTCTGCGCTCTTTTTCTCACAGTTTTTCCTCCCTTTTTTAGTGACATTCCTACCCTTAACTGCTTGATGAAGAATCCCCCTTCCTATTTCCGCCGAGTCCCACCTGTTTCTTTCTCCTCGCCTTTGCGGAACCCCCTTTTTTTGTACCTTTTTCTGACCCGCTGAAGTTTTCACTTACCCCATCTCTTTCTGCTTTTTTTCTTCCGATGACTACCGACTCCAGCTCCCCGATTTTTTCTCCGGGTATTAACGGCGGCACCCCGGATTTGAACCCTTTTTTCTCAAATTTTCTTGCTTTTTCTTTCGCTTTTTTCAACAGTTTCCCCCCTATCAGTTTGGGTTTCAATCCTTTTTTTTTTCTTCAAGATCTTCCTTCCATACTGAGCTTGGTTTTTCAGTCCCTCTTTGGCCTCTTCTTTAGTGTCTTTCCGAATAAACAGCTTCTCGGCGGCCCTTTAATTTCCCCTTTTTCCCTTTTATTTTCTTCTCGACTCCCCCCCTATCGTGGTTGAAGGACGTTTCCCCTTTGCCAGTTTCTGGTCGCTTTTTCCTTCGATCTCGAATAGTCGATCTTTACTTTCAAGTTTGGGTGAGAGATACATGATACCTTTCCTTGGATGATAATTCCTGTAGGCCTTTCCCCCTTCATACTTCTTAAAGTTCCTTTTTCGTCATTTTTTTTCTGGAGACTTTGTACATATAGAGCTTTTTTCACTCCCCCCTCAGTCCCCCCCTATCTTCATTTCGAGGTCCCCGATCCCGACTCTTTTTGAAGATGTGAGTGTTCGCCTTTCTCCTTATCTCTTTTCCCTTCCCTAGAGAGATCCTTTTTTTTGGAGTTCCCCGCTCCTGACAGTTAGATCCGAGGCGCTACTTTCTCTCTCCCCGTACGCCTAGGTCCTTTTGGATTTTTGCGGACGCCCCTCAAACCCAAAGAGATTTCAATTTCTCTTTTTTTTACATCTTTACTTTGCCCCCTGTCCCCCCGGTTGTCTCTCCCTTTCCTATGCTTTTTCTTCTTCAAGAATCCCCCCTTCTTTTTGTAGGTAAGAGCCGCGGTACCCTTTTTTCCCTTTCAGCTAGTCAATATTCCCCCCCCCTTGTGGTTTACGGAGATGTCTTCCCCCTTGACTTTTCCTCCTTTTCGAAACCTGAGAGCTCACCGCAAGGTTCTTTTTAACGCCTTCCCCAAAACCTTTATTCTTTTTTGGTTTCGTAGAGACCCCCCCATTGAACCGAAAATTTCCTCATTGGACGCCCTCCTTGTTTTTCCCCCCCTCTTCCAAGTTCAGACCGGTCACTTCAGGTAGTATCCCCGCCATAATACGTCTATTCGTCTAGGTCTTCCTTTCGTGTGATCGCTCCTTTGTTTGACCCCGACTGAAAAGTTTCTTCCCAGATTTTGATCATCGAGTTAGGAGCAACCCAGTTTTTCCTTTCCCGTTTTGTTGTGACTTTTTTATAGGCCTTCTAGGTATTTTTATGGAAGCTTTTTGGTCAGAATCTTTTCGAGCACTCCCCTCATCTCGGTCTCGTTTAGTGAGGTCCTTCTTCGGAAAATTTTCTTTGTTTTGGAAACCTCCTTGAAGCCCAAGAGCAAAGAGTTAGGTGGTATCTTCTAAGCGTAGATTCCTTCAGCCCTCTCTTCTCTTCGGGACCTTTTGCAGTTTCGAAGCATGGAGAACGTAGATCGTCGCCGTCTCGCTGAATTCCTTTGGGCCTTTATTTGGGGATTCTTGCCCCGATTTTCCCTTTTTCCAGTTTTTTCCAATTCCTCCTTCCTGGATCTCCAGGCTTTCGTAGTTGGACGATTTTCCCGGAGTTCCCCCCCCTTCCTCCTTTCTCTTTGCTTCCCCTCCTGCTCATTTTTCTGATATTTCCCCTTTCGACTTTTTGGTCAATCCCGGACGGAAAGGCAGGTTTCGTCTTGGAAAAGAGGGCAACCCTTCTCAGATGGAGGACCTCTCCCCCTTTGGACAACGCTTTCCGCCAAGTTTTTTTTCTTTCCCTTGTCGGCCATTCCCTGAGTTTAGGAATTTCTTTTTCGGGAGGTGCTCCTGTCCTCCCCCCGTCCCCCCTTTCAGCTAGTGAGTTCTTTTTTAGCTCTTTTTCATCTGATTTCATTAGATTTGAGGATGGACCGCTTTCCCCCCCCCTCCTCACGTTCCCCACTCTAGTTTCTCTTTTTCTCCGTTATCTTGCAGTGTCTTTTCTCCATTCTTGTGTTATGTTGGGTTTCCAAATCCCTTTCCTTTTAGTCTGCCTTTCCTTTTTGTTCCCTTTTCTCCCCCGGGACTTTAGCTAATGAAAATAGTAGCGCACTTCCTTCCTTCTTGAACTTCTCCTCGTCTCCCCGCAGCCGCCCTTTTGCCGGCGTCCACTTTGGCCTTTTGGCTTCTTTCTTCATGATTCTTTTCCTGATTGTTGGAACGCGGACCTTTCTTCCTTCCCCCGACTTTGCCGATTTCGCCCCCCCTCACTCATCCTTCCCCTCTCTTTCTTTTTTGCGCTAAGCCCCTAAGTATCGATTAGTTTCTGAGCTTTTTTTCCCCGTTTTTTTATGCCCCGATATGTCTTCTCTATTTGCAAAACGGCCAGATTCAACTTTCTTCTCTCTCCTCTAGGTCTCGTGTCCGCTTTTTCCTTCGGCGGGCTTCTTTACTTTGAGCCTTACGATATACTTTCTTCTTCAGTAGAGGGAGGCGCAGAGACGCATTTTTTTTCCTTCGTCTCTCTCTCCCCTGTTTTTTCTCCTTGACCTTTATTCTCCCTTTTTCGCCCACAGCGTTTGTAGGAGTTTCGGCGTGATAGACCCGAGATGCTTTCCCCCGCTTCTCTCCTGAGAACCGTCTTGCGATTTCCTCTCCCTCTTTCGCGAGGGTTTTTTTTTTCATATTTTTTTTCTTACATATCTCGATTTTAACGCTCCCCGACTAATGCTTTTTTATTTAAGGTCTTTCTCTAGATGTCTGAGGCGCCTATTTCCTCCCTTTCCCCCGTAGGCCTCTTTGCCATGCAAAGAGTCTCCCCTCCTTCTGGCTAGATTCTTTGAGCGAACCTTCCCCCTCTTCCCCCTCCACAACCTCCTTCTTGCCCCTGTTTCCCCCTCCCTTCCTTTTCCTAGTTTTTGCAGACTCAACGAAGGTTATTGGAAGTGCCTTTTTCGCGCGACTGAGATGCCCCGTTTACTTGGACCCCCCTTCCTAAGTCCCCACTTTGATAATCTAGAGCGCAAAATTTTTGCCGGACTGATTCTAACGGCCCTCCCTGCTTGTCTACGATCCTGAGCTTTTCATTAGGATTCCTCCTTCCCCTTTGGCCCTTCCTAGACCCCTGTGTCAGGTGGCCTCCAAAGTTTTCTCCCCCTTAGGTTCTTTCGAATTTTCCTCCCTTTTCCCCGATGCCCCCGTTCTTTTTCCGTTTTCTTTCCTGAGAGTTTCCTTTTTTGCATATTGTTTGTTGCAAGTTAAGGCGCTACCGCTCTCCCCCCTTCCAACCAACATCCGCACCCCTTCCTTTACAACCCCCCTACTATTCACTTCTCCATCACTCCAACCCAACCTTACCCCCACCATACTCATTAAATCATCTTAGCCTCTTTATTTTTTCATATATTTCTTTCTCTAGGCGAGGTGACGCCTTCTTTCATTTCTTTCCGGTTCTCTCATATCCCCCCCCTACCTCTTCTATAGCGAGTTCCCGATGACGAGTTGCCAGTCTAAGAGATCTCCCCTTTTTCCCTCCACGTTCCGAAGTAGAGTTTTTCTTTTTTCGAACTTTTATGGTGAAGGGCTAGCCCCCTCCCTCAACAGCCGATTTCGATCTCTTTTCGATTTACGCTATCTTTCCCCCCGACTTCCCCAACGTGTTAGTAGAATCTTGTCGGGCGGCCTTTACTTCTCCTTTGCCCTCCCTTCTAGACTTCCCTCCTTTATTCCTCCGATTTTATATGAGGAGAGACTCTGAGTACCTGACATTCCTTTCTCTCGAGTTCCTCTTTTTTTTATTGGTCTTCATCCCCCCCACACTAACCTCCTGGATCCCGCAGATTTTCTAGCTGGTTACGCTGAAGCTTCACAGTTTTTCCCTCTCGACTTTTTTTTTTTTCTTTTTTTTTTCAACCTCTCCCCCCCGACGCCTACTGTTTTTCGGGGTTTTCCGGCTGTGGATAGAGTCTCCCCTATTCTTTTTTTGTTCTTTATCATTCTCCTCCTTCGTTGTCTTTTGTTGGGCATTTCTTCCTTTCGACATCAGAAGAGTTGTCAGTTTTCCTTGCAGCCCCTTACGGGTCTTCTTTCGCTTTCCCGATTCCCTTTTAGTCTGGACTTCGTAGCAAACCCGTTCCCAGTTTGACTCTTTCGTTTTATCAAAGATTTTCTTCCCTCTTTCTTTTCAACCTTCTTTTTTAGGGATCGTTACAAGTACCTGAGGGAGACCCCCGGGCTTTCTTTTTTCCTTTTTGGTCTTCGTTCCCTCTTTCGAATCCTTTTTGTCTTTCGCTTTCTTAGAGCTTTCCTACTGGCGTCGTCGTTTGATTTTTCCCTGAGTCTTTCCCCCCCCTTGAGATTCCTTTCTTTCCCATTTTCCCTTTTGCCGTATGAGACCACGTACGATCCCCTGCTGCGACTTTGCACCTTCGACACACCCCTTTCCCCTCCCCCTGTCACTTTTTTTTCTCACCGCCTCTTTTCCCCTGTCCCGACCACTCTCGTGTTTTTGTTATCTACTGTGTACCACACCCAAGATTTTCCCTCTACTCACTTCTCTTCCTGATACCCTTTCCTCACTCTATCATGTTTATCTCTTTTTCCCTGGTCACCCCCTCCCTTTTGTGTGAGTCCCCTCACCCCTCCCCTCCTTTGCCCTCCTGTATCATCAGCGACCCCCGAGACCACAGACCACCCTTTCCTGTTTCCTTAGACCTTCGATTTCCAGTCTTTCTGGTTTTTCCCAACAAATTAAGGTGGGGAGTTGTTTCCACTTTTTTGCGCGCGTACTTCGAGATTTCCTCAATCCCAGTCTCCTCGGGTTTCCTCAGATTCCCCAGAGTAGATTGTATCTGATCGGTCTCGCTTTAAGTTTCCCTAGATCTTCCTCCCAGGTCCTCCTTCTCTTTTTTTTTCCGGTCACTTTTTTTCTGAGTAGGATCTCTCTCCAATTCTTTCTGATATTTCCTCGGATCTGTAGATTTTCTTTATTTTCCTAGACCCATGGGTTTTCTCCCCACAAGTAGAGTCCCGGTTTCCCCTTTACCTTTTATCCAGAACCTTCTTTCTTCCCCCCCCTCTTTTTTTTCTGCCCTTTTACCCTCGTTTTTGACTTTTCGTCCTCTCTGATTTAGGGTCCTTCTTTTCTTTTTCTTGTCCGGTTTTCTTGTCGCCTTTAGACCGCTCGGCGGTCGGTCCTTTATTTCCCCATACGTCGAGGACCAGCTGACCTGTACCTTTTTTCCACGCTAGCCTCTCCCCTTTGTCTGGTTTTTCCTTCGGACTTTTTCTTGAGTAAGCCGACTTGAGTCCGAGGAGAATTTTATTCCTGCTTCTCCCCCGTCCTTCCCCTTTCGTGCATTCCTGCAGTCTTCTTTAATTATTCCTCTTGGACCACCGGGGCTTTCCTCGGTCTTTTCCTTTCCCCTTCCTCTTTCGCGCCCTTTCTCGCCTCTAGAGGACCCGTTTGGACTGTACTCCTACTTCCCGCTAGATCCTCTTCCCTTTTCCTAGCCTTTCCTTCACGATGCGAGGGTCTTCCCCGGCCCCTCCTTCTGAAGATTCCTTTTCTTCTGTCATCTCCTGCGTAGTCCCCTTTCACCCCATCCTTTCTTCCTCACCTTCCTCTGGCCGAGGGGAAGCCGCCGTGACACTCTCTTCGATTGGGACACTTTTGTTTTTCCATTCCCCCGTCCCCCTCTGAGTTTTCTTTTTTTTTCTTTTAGGCGCTTTGATGGCCGGTCCTCCCTTCTCCCGTGAACCTTTTTATCTTCCTTTTTTTTTTCTTTTTCTTTTCTTTCCCCCTTTTTCGACCTTTTCTCATTTTCTCTGATGCCCTTTTTGAACCCCCCGTTCTTTTTCTCGGAGATTCGCCTTTTTCAATTTTTCAAGCTCGTTTTCCCCCCCTTTTCTTTTCTTCGTAGTTTCCCCTCACTTTTCTTTTCGTCGATAACCCAAGCCGCCAGGCCTTTCCCTTCTTTTCCCAGTCCTATTTCTTTTTCTCTTCTTTAGCCTCCTAGCTTTTTCTTTCTTTTACCTGCCCCCCTTTTTCTCGGCTTCCGCCGAGTTTCCGAAATCCTCCTAAGCCTCCCAGGTTCCCTTTTGACCTGCCTCTCCTCTCCTCTTTGATTGACCCTCCCCCTGATTTTTTTGCGGCTGAGCGCTGAATATCTTTTTATCTTATCAACTCCTCCTTGAAACCCCCTTCTCATTAGCGCTTCTTGTACTTTTTCTCTCTCCGATCCTTCTCAAAGGTATGCTTCCCCTTCAGTTTTTGACCCCTTCTGAAACTCTTCTTTCCCCCGTGTCTTAGGTCCCCATTTGATCTCTCCCCTAGCGTTTTCTTGTTTAGTAATATCTCCTTGTTGTTGTTGTTTCTGATGTCATAACGTCCCCACCCCTTTAGTTATTCTGGAGCATCCCGCTCTTTTCGACTCTTTTTTTCTTCTCTTTTTTCCGGGTCTCTCCTTATTGCTGGCGCTCGTCAAGCCTTAGGGCGTAGGCGAGACCCGGAATGCTTCCCTTCGTTTCCACTTTCCCCCCCCTCTTTCAGAGTTCTCCGCCCTTTCTCACTCTCCGTTATTGGTTTCATTCCAGACGTAATCGAGTCTCCCTTTCTTTCCATCCCCGGTCACCGGCGTTTCCCCCTTTTCTCCCCCCTTCCCAAGTCGTCTCTTTTCCCTGTCTTTGGCCTGGCACGGCCTCGAGTCTGATTCAAGTCTCCCTTCTTTTTTGGTCCTAACCTTTTTCCCCTCATTCTCCCCCCATTTTTTGCCCTCCCTTTCCTTGATGGGCCTTTCGTGAGAATTAAGATGTCTTGTCTTTTTCTAGACTGGTCCTTCTGTCCCCCCCTCCCCTTTCGCTATCCCCCCCACCGGTCCCCCCTTTGAACGTTCCTTTCGAGTGGCCGACCCCCTTCTCGAGGCAGTCGGAGGGCTCCCCTGTAAATTTTCGCGGACCCTCCTTGCGCTCTTTTTTAGGCGTTTTTTTTTTTGCCCTCGACGGAGACTCTTTTTCCAGTTCTCAATAAAGGGGGGCCCCTTTTCTTTCCCCACCTTTCTTTCCCACCCTTGCCGGTCTCTCTTGTCTCTTTTCGTTAGTACTTTTTTTGCAGAGGGAGTGTTAGACCTTAGTCCTCTCTCCTTCGAACGTATCTTTTCGATTTCCCCCTCATGCTTCGAGAATTCTTTTTGATAGTCTTCCTTTTTTTTGAGACCTATGACTCTTTTGTGAGCGCTCTTTCTCCTTCCGACCTTTTTCTTTTTTCCCTTTGATTTTCCCCCCCCGACTTTTTATATTTCCTCTTTTTGGCAGCTCTTAGATTTTTTCTGACGCGCCCTTCCGTCCGACTACTCCTCACGGCCTCCATCTCGGATGCCTCGACTTCCTAGTTCTCCCTTTCTATCTCTCCCTGGGATTTTTTCCGAGATCATTCCGCCCGCGTAATCCCTCGGTTGTCAGTACCTACTAATCTCCCCCCCCCTCCTTGGCCAAAACTGGATGACTTTTTCTTCTCTCTCTTTTCACCCCCGCTTTTCAGAGTCCTTGTAGGCCCCGACCGCCGAAACTGCCCCTTTTTTCTGCGGTGCCTTGCCGACCCCCCTCCCCCTCTTCCGCTTCGAAGCGGTACTTCTTGACTTCCCACGAGTCTCCCTTCCGACGTTCCTCAGACCTCTTTCCGATTTTTTTCGACTTTTTTTCCTTCACCCTTCCCGTGTGTTTCTGGCGTAGAAAAGCCTGCCCGAAGCCCTCCCCACGGTTCTTTTGATCCCTCCCTGCTGTTTTCCGTCCTGAATTTCTTCCCTTTCTCCTAGCCCCCCTTTGAATACTACGGAGGACGGTTCTGGCATTCCTTCCGTCCTCGTCAGATAGCGCCGATTGTTTCCTTTTGGGACTTCTAAAAATTCTGCTGCTCTTCCTGCTTTCGAGCGGTCATGGAAGACCCTTCACCCCCTTCTCTTTGAAGATTTGTTTGCTGATCTCCCCCTTCCTCGTGAAATCTCCCTTTAGCTCCCCCTCCCTGGCGTTTTCCCCCCTCCACCGGTATGCTCACTACGCCTTCTTCCCGCCCCCTTTGTCGGTCTCCCCTTTCTCGTGAATTTCTTTCTTGGCTGACCCCTTTAGATTTCACGTCCAAAGAAGTTTGGGTTACTCTATCTCTATCCCTTTCTCACGGGATTCTTTGTTTGCTTTTATGCCTCCTCCCCCCGATCTTCTACTTTAGGAGATCTCTTGGGATTCTCCCGACAGCGTCCTCCTCTTCCCTGCCTTTTTCCATTTCTTTTAACCCCGCTCTTCCCGTGTAGTATGATGACATCTTGCTGGTCCTTTTGAACACCTTCTCCCCCAGGATCTTTTTTATAACTCGCATCTTGAAATTTCCCCCCCCCTCGAGACTTCCATTCCTGTTTCGTCCAGACTTTTGCTCGTAGACTTTCCGCGTTCCTGGGGCGCTCTCCCCCACTTCTTTTCCCCCAGACTTCCTTCTTCTGTATTCTTACTCTCTTCTCTTTTCGGAGTTTCCTACAAGAGTAGCTGATCCAAGAACCGTCTTCCCCCCAGTCCCACAGTCCCTCGAGTCGATCTTCCTCCCTCCAAGACTCCTCTGTCCCGACTCTGCCGGTTCCTACTTTGTTCCGCCTCCCGAATTTTTCCTCTCTCGCATTTTCTGGTTCTCCAAGAAAGTAATTCTCCCTCTTCGCTTCTTTGTCGCGTTTGCACGAACCGTTTTCAATTTTACTGTGTTCTAACGTACTTTTTAGAACCCCTCTGTGAGCTCCCCCTAGTCTCCAAAGTGCTTATCTCTTTCAGACTCCTTTCCCCTCGACTCTGTCGGGCTTCTTGTTTAGGTCCCCCGGTTCGAGACTCCCCGAATCTTCGGGTTTCGTTCCTGCTTCTCAAGTAGAGGCGCATTCTACACTATCCTTCTCAGACTCCTTCTCGAATTCCTTCCGTCACTTTTCTTTAGAGTATCGTTGAATTTTTACTCGCGTACGCGAGTTCTCTGATCTCTTATGTCTTTCATCCCAATATCCTTTTCGATCTTTTTCCTGAAAGCTTTTTGCATAATTGCATCTTTAACCTTTGCTTTGATAGAGATCGTTCAGTCCATTTCACTTCCGAGCCTCTTCTCTGGAAGCTCTCTTTTCCCCCCAACGGAATTACAACTTCAATTTCGATAGCCGCTCTTCCACATCTCTTTCCCCGAGATCCCCTGAACCCCCCCGCTTTTTCTCTCCTTTCCAAGAGATACTTATTCCTTCTGTAACCCTTCCGTACTATTCTCCCCTTTCGGTCTCCTCAGTGATCCTCGGGAGCCAAGGTTCTCCCATGACAGGCTCTCTTATTTTGGGTTCCCAAGAAAAACTTCTTATTTTATTCGGTTCCGTCTCTTCGTCAATCGTCCTCATTTCCCTTCTTTGGCCTTACTCCCTCTGTTTAGGCTTTCTTTTCCTCCCCCCATCAAGCCTTTTCTCTTCTCTCTTCTAGGTTTCTACAAAACCTGTAGAGTTTGACTTCTCTCCTTTATTTCCCTTGTCACTGTTTCTTTTAAGATAACTTTTCTTTTGTCACTTTTCCTCTTCTCAGCTCCCTTTTCCCACCTTATGAAGGTTACCTATCACCGCCCCAGCCAGTTTCCGTCCTCCGTCATTTTCCTGATAGGGGTCTTATGCTTTCCCGAACCCTTTGCGAATTTTTTTCTTCTTTAACCGTTGATCTCTTTCAGATTCGCCTCGATTTCCCTCCTCCCACCCCTTTTTTCGGGCAGAGACAAGGATTGAGATTACTTCGGGAATTCAACCTTTCAGGAGCCGCGCGCGTGTTTCTGGCGGAAGATGCCGTATGTCTGCATAGATACCCCTCTCTTTTATTCTCCCAGGGAAGGACTCGCTTGATCTTATCCCTATATCCTTTTCAGTTCCGGTCGCGGCAGATTCTTCTAGCCGTTATCGCGAAAGATCTCCGTGCCTCTCCGTTCCATTTGGATGCTCCTCTTTTAGCCCGTTTTCCAACTTGTCTTTCTTTTCCGACTCTCCTTTTTCGAGAGCTGACCCGTTCCCCTGGGGATATCCATCTCTGTCCCCCGCAGTCCTCGAAGTTTTTTTCCACTTCCTAGTGCGCGCGTTCTCGCTACCTAGTGTGCCTCTACCGTACTCACGTTCTCTGCTTTCTGATCCTTTTCTTCTCACTGCGAGGGGCCTATTCGGTGTAAAATCTCGGTTCGCTATCTGCAGATATCACTCCGCTCCGTCCCCCGCCGCGCTCCTTTTGTCTTCCCCCTTCGACCATTTCCTCTCGTCACCTTTGGTGAGTTCC
>Ga0179591_1263662_pt1 | contig 19813 bp, 21 predicted proteins | sample CZOMad2_1_08_16f_FD_182891 | JGI IMG/M metagenome (GOLD analysis project Ga0179591, IMG submission 182891) | Vadose zone soil fungal communities from Angelo Coast Range Reserve, California, USA - CZOMad2_1_08_16fungal (PacBio error correction) | ecosystem: Environmental > Terrestrial > Soil >... | reverse complement strand
GCAGGGTTTTGAGCCGACCTTCCGCCTGTCTTTTTAATTCGGTCAACCCAGTGGGTCGTCCTGTTTCCGTCTTCAGTTTGCTTTTTCCACACTTCTCGTGCGGTGCTTGTGAGATTATAAATGTTCCTTCGGGTTGTTTTTTTCCCCTGCTCCTTTGAGACAACTTTTCTTTCGATGGTTCACCTTGCGGCAGTTCCTTTAGCCGTTGTACTCTGGCTCTCTCACGGAGTGTCACGAAAAGGGGCTTGCCCCCTCCCCCTAAAACACTAACCCCTTGTCGACCACACCCTCTTTCGTAGGTTTATTTCTCTTTAGTCGGCCCCGTTCATAATTCCACTTCTCCATTGTAACGTTCCCCCCCCATTGTTTGTGGGATCCGACACCCAAAGTTTACTAACCCACTCCAATAACCCCAACAAGCACATGGCTCCCCCCACCAGCCTTCCTTGTTTTTTTCTTTCTTTTCTTTTTTGTCAGGATCCGGTTTGACTTGTTCCTTCCCTTAACCCAGACCCCTTGCGTGAGTACCCTTCGGGTCCCAGTTACCCTCCACATCGCTGATTTTACTATCTTTTCCCGGTTCCCAGTTGCGGTGCGGCTGAACCCCCGTTAAACCTGCAAAGGGAAAGTTTTGTCTTTTTCGGCCTTTTGTGAGTAACCACGCCAGCCTTCAGGGTGCCCTGTTGGGTTTTTCTCGCACCGGAAGCCGGATCGTGGTTTAGGTAAAAATGGTGAAGGCTTTGACAAGAGTTTTTTGTTTTTTTATTTCTTTGTTCTTGTGACGTTTGACGCATGAAACAAGACCCTTTCTAACGGTTCTCCCAACCCCCCCCCTGCAGTAACGCTTTGGCAACTCCACCCCCCCCAGTCCCAGGCCTTGGCTTTCCCCTGCTAAGCCCAGATTCAGGGCGGCTCCCAAGTCCCCCCCCCCAGAACACAAGAAAACATTAAAAGTTTTCCTATTGTGCCACAACCCCTTCATTTTTATCTCCTGGGTTCTTTGAAAAACAGTGAGGACGTTCCCCCAAGTCCCCTCATTCAAAGGTTCGCTTTTTTTTCCCTTTGCCCCCGTGTCCTTCTCGAAGCTCGTTTTGTTGCAATGAACCTTTGCGCACAAGCCCCCTGTGAGAAACTACCTCAGCTTAACCCTTCTCTTTCCAGTTCCAGTTTCCGTCGCCTTTAACCCAACCTCACGCCCTGGCCTCGCCTCTTGGACACCAGCGCCCCACCCCTCCCTCCCCCCCGGTCATTAAATTTTTTTCCCCCTGTATCCGTCGCGAATCCACCCGCCCCCGAAGAGGAGTTTGTTGCAGACAAATCGTCTCCGGTCTCGGAGGGACCTCTTCCAGGTTCGGACAACCGTCTGTTTTTTCGGTAGTGCAGTTTTGCACGGGCGGTCGTCTTTCCAGTTTCTCTTCGTTTTTTCTTACCAGTTAGATACAAAGGAATTCCCTTTCAGAGCCTTGATTCCCTTCTTAGGTACAGCGCAGGGCTTCAGCTTCTTTTTTTTCCTCTTTGAGTTCCTAGACCGTACGCCCCGTCTGTGCTGGCCAGTCCCTACCTTCGTTCACTCATTCCTCAAGAGGTTCTGAAGTCGTTGGGTTGTCCTTTGTTCCTGTCCACAAACTTTCTACATTAGAAGCCTTTTGTGTTTGCTTTCCTCATGCCCCTCTGTCTTTTTCCTTCCACCTGTTAATTACTTGATCTCTTGTTGGTGTGGAAGTATGTTGATCGACCTTTTTATCCTTGGGATTTGTGATGATGAACTGGTTTTTTATGTTACCCTGGTTCATGCCCTCCCTTTCTGGTTCTTCTTGGCCGTTTTATAGAAGGTGAAGTCTTTTCAACTCCTGTTCGCCCTTTTCTTTTAGTCATTTTCCCCGTTTCTGTTCCCAGGCCTTCCCTATCGGGGGCGCAGAGAATTTCACCCTGTTTTGTAGTTTGTCGACATTGGACCTGTGCGCCGCTCCGTTCTGACTTCCTGCCTCAATGGGAAGACTTCAGTCATGGTCTTCTTTTTTTCTGCCGTGGTTTTAGTTTTTTTTTTATGGCCCCACGTTGTTCTCATCACATTCTGGAGTCGGTAATCCTTCCCACGAGGATTTTTTCTCAAGGGAGTTTTTTTTCTCTGGCCCCGGCTAAACGTCCCCAACCTGTATTCTGGTCGTCATATCGATTGTTATCTTGCTTATGCCTGCTTTTATAATGATGGCTTAGTGGTTGCTGATTTCACAGATGGTGATTCAGGGCCCGGTGTCGCTAGTAGTCGTACACCTTTTGGGTTACCCGAAGGAATTCTTCTTAGCCGCCTCCTTTTCTCAACCCTGACGGAATATTCCGCTCACATCAGGATCTCTGGGTTGAACGTAGCCCCTTCCGACCCCGGAACCCAACTTGTCTACGTGGCGCAGTGGCTTTCGGCTTCCTGCGCGGTACACGGTTTTCTCCGGGTTTGCTCTTCGTCCCCCCAAGTCTATAACCCCCCGACCACCCCCTTCTTTGCCGTATACCCCGAAGTTGGCGCTGCTACAGGATCATTATTCCACGTTTTGTATCCGGCCTGAAAGTTGATGTTTGTAGGCCTTCTTTAAACATACGCGGTCGTCTTTTTCCACTGGTGTACGTTTTCCAACCCTCTACCTTTCCCGCCCCTCTTCTTTTTGTTTCAATCGTATTTGGATCCTTTTCCCTTTCCTTTTTCAAAAGGTGGGTCCGACTTTCCAACCCTTTTTTACTTGATTCTTCTTGTGGTGATTTTCTACCACTGACTCATCCCCGTTGGCCTTATGGGAGTTTTTTTCGGAAATCCCTTTCTCGTTTCCCTTCCCCAGAGGTGTCTTTGGCCCACTCTTTTTTTTTGACTTTTTCACTTCCTTGATGGTCCGCCCACGGTAATGTTTTTCTGGGCCTGAAAGCCCTTCCGAGCTTGACAGGTTTGAGGCCTTAAGTCCCCCAAGACCCCCACACCCCCCAGCCTTTTCCTGTCACTTGCGGTCTCTACCGTCTTAGGTTTCCATCTTTCTGGTTCGGGGTTTATCTCCCCCCCCTGTAGTCTTTTTTCCCAGGGCTTCTAGCATATAGTTTTTCTGTGAAGACGAGGATTGATTCTCTTTCTTCTCCTTTCTCTACTAACGTTTTTTTTTTGTGGAGCCGTATCATCCGTGGTGTAAGATTTTCCCCTTTTTTCGTTGCCGACCCAGTTCCCTTTACTCATGTGATCTTCCAAGTAGCTCACCTTTGGCCGGGGCCTACTGCTCTGGTTATACTACTTTTTACGACTCTGGTTTGGGAGTGTTGCGTTACGGCCTTTTTTGATCTCTTGGTTTTTTTCGCCATGGCTTTTCTTGACGCGTTCTCATTCCACGTGTTCCCGAATTTTCCTGCATGCTTTTCCCCCCCTAGTGGTATTTGCCCAAAATTTCGTCATTTAATTTCCAATCTAGATTTCAACACTTTCCCCCAGACCCCGCCCATCTGGGGGTGGTGATTCCGACCAACGCCTCTACCGCGACGCTTTAAAACGTGTTGGAAGCTTCCGGTAGACACCCAGCTCCTTACATACCCGGTAACATAGGTCAAACAATCTTTGTTTCCCCCGCCCCCACTTCCATCACAGTAAACCTTGCCGATCAACTCCTAGGCACACGTGGCATTTTTTAGTTTCTTTCTCTTTTTTGTAGTCTAACGTTCACAAGTCGGAAGCGTCCCCGGGTTTTCCCGTTGTCCCCTTTGCAGCACTTGGCCCCCCCACCCCTTGGGACTGCCGGTTTCAGCAACTATGTCTGTGATAGGCAGTCTATAAGAGGTTCCGCCAACCACACCCAAGCGTTAGATCCCTTAACCCCCGACACAGGGCCGCTTTTGTCTACCCCTCGGACCGGAAGACGATCCTACCCCCTGGTCCCCCGCTTCTGGAGCGAGTTTTGCGCAAACTTCCCCCACGTTAACGACCCTGCCGTTCTTGGAGTGCGCGACCCTCTTTTTTTTCCCCCGTTTTGCGATCCCGTCAACGTAAACCCTTCACGCCCACTGGCTGTAACTGGTAAGCTGCTTTTCCCCCCCACCCGTTTCTTAACACCCCGTCAGGCGACTGACTCGCCTGAACACTTCCACATCCCATTTCCCCCCCCCCCCACTTGGTGCCCAAGTATCCTTCCACACACAGTTACCGCAGTCCCCAAGCCCCCCAGCACTGTCCCTCTCACCTTTTTTCTACGGAAGTCCCGTCCCAGAAAGTTTGTCCCGTTTCTGGGACTTGGTGCCACAAACGCCCTGCCCCCATAGAACTTTCGTGTTACGATTGTCCCTCAAGCTTTTCTAGCTTACCCCCCGGTGGTGTCCCCCCCCACGTAAACCAGGTCCCCTTGCTTGGAAAGGGGGTTTCACCTCTGCCCCCTTATTTGCGGGCATTTTTTTCCCGCCCCCAGTCGAGTTTGCCTCCTTTTGTGCTACCGTGCGGTTAGTCCCTCCCTAGGACCACCTTGGCCCGTGCGCCACCCCCATAGTCGATGAAACTTGACAGGCACGATGAAACAGACCCCCAAGTCCTCCTCTATTCAGGTAGGCGCCAAGTCTCTTGGACTTTTGTACATCTTTTCGTCTCATGTGACCTGCTTTTGAGGGCCCCAACGGTGGTTACAATCCCCCCCACAGTACCCGATTTGCACTCCCCAGACTGATTTCCCGTCTCTCCCCTCTGCCTTTTATTGAGACCCCCAACCCGGTTTTTCTTTCTTCATCATTCAGGCAGTTTTCAAGTTTTTTTCTCTTTTACTGGGACCACTTTGAGCCTTTGAATCAAACGGGCGTCCTATGTATGGATATAGGGTGGGTCAACGTACACGGGACCCCCATCCCCTACCCTCCTGAGTGTTTTTTAGGGAGTCCTTTTTTTCTTTAAAGTCCCGTCTGCCTGGCTGGTCTAATTCTCCCATGAATTTGGCTATCTTGGTCTACACTGATAGTTTTTTACTTTCCCTCCTGTCTGAAGGCTTTTTTCATGCGTTCAGTTGTGGACCTTCACTGTCCTCTTCTTGCAATCAAGGTCCCTTGGTTGCCCAGACACCCCGTCCCTACTACGGGATCCCATCCGGGGGTTTTCCTGATGGAGGGGTTCCCTGTTGCGGCTGCGCTAAGTTTATATTTCCCCCACCACGGGTTTTTGACCACCGCGAGTATTTCTTCTTCACTGGTCCGTGGTTGAATCTCATTGCGGCACAGGGTCACTTGCGTCGCTTTGTTTTTTTCTTCCCCTCTTCCCAAACCTCATTCCCATGCGTTTTTTCTTGGGGTTTACGGCTTGCTGGACAGTTTTGGACCCTCCAAAATTTGGCCCCGGTTTGGAGACTGGGACTTTCGTTTTCGATGTCTGGATAGTTTTCGCACTGTTGATGTGTCCCGTTCTTTTTTGGTCACGCCGGCTTTTCTTTTTTTTTTTCTCTGTCTCGTCTTCCTTTTTGGGCACCCTTTTGTCCTTTTGGCAGTGTCCTTTTTGGTCTTTACAGCGGGGGTATTTTTACGGTTCCACTGGCGCTTTTGGTTCGGTCGCTTGACCAGGAGTTTTTTTCCGGTTTTGCTTTTGGCGTGCGGTGTCCTGTGGGCCTTTTCCTCCCTGGTTTTTTATCTTTCTGTAAGCTGGTTTGGCCCGTCTCTTCCTCGTACATCTTTTTGGCCCCTTGTTTGGCGCCCCTTTTCGTACTTTTAGCCCTTTTAAACTCTTTTCTGTTTCTGCAAAGGGAACAACCCTTCGAAACTCGTCTCAGTCAAAGGAAGTTTTACAATTCCCCATTGAGCCCTTATCAACTGCTCTTTCCCCCGGATATAAACCACCCCCCCGTTCTTTTCCCTCAGGGAGGTTACTCAACCCAACAGACTTTGTGCCGATGTTTAGTTAATGTTTGTTTGAATGGAGTGCTCGACCCTCCTTCAAAGGACAGTTTCTTTTCTGGGGTTTCAAAAATAGAGAGGAGTGTTTTGAAGATCATATTCACTGGCCCCCCCTCCTTGGTTATCTTTGATGAACGGTCCGGTTTGCGGAAACCGGTACCGAATCATACTTGGCCTTTCGACCCCTTCAAATCAGTGTTTTTTCGGTGTTTTTATTTCAAGGGGGATCTTTACCCCCGGTACTGCTCCCAACCTGTAAGGTGACGACCTGGTGGGGCGTCTTTCCGGTGGCAGGGTGGCAGGGGGGACCACGAAATCAATTGGTCGTAAGAGCTGGGACCAACTCTTGTTTGGGCTAAGTCCCCCAATGTTTTGGGGTGATGGTTTCTGGTGTTTTTTTGAATGGTTTTATTTTTTGTCTTACGGATAAGAACATGGACGTTTCTGTTCCCTTTCCCTTTCTTTTTATTGTTGGGATGCGTTGCGGATGTTTTTTTTTGACACCCCGCCCTTTCCTTAAGTTTTCTGATCAGCTACGACGCCGCGAGTTTCATTGTGACATTGGTTCCCTGATCTCCCCCCCAGTTGTTAGGATGGAGCGCGCCGTTTCTTGTGTTTTTCCGTCATCTTTTTTCCCTTCTTCTCGGTTTAGTCTTTTTTTTGTTTGCAGAACTCACCTGAATGCTTTTTTGATGAGTTCGCTACTTGCGGTGGCCCCCGTCCCCGATGTGGTCCATACCCAGGATCCCCCCTCAGAACATCTCCCCCCACCGTGAACTAGTTCTGTAACGATTCTTTCATCGTTTACCAGCTCCCGCTTTGTTCCGGAAGTCTTGAGGATTCCCCTGTTTATTCCCACGCCTTGTTTTGTTTCGTGACGGGTTTCTTTTTATTTTTTTTTGCGTCCCCTTGGCCAACAGTTCTGCTCGTGCGAGGTCAGGTTCGGCCCGGAGGTCAAGTTTGTGCTCGTCTTCCGAGAGTTTCCTTTCAAAATTCCGCGGTCCCCTCGGTCCTTTTTAGCATTTCGTTTTGACCATGTGTGTCACCCCGCTTCTCTGGGGAAGAGGATTAAGTCCTGCCCATACCCGCCGGTTGCCCATCCCCAACGACCGGTCCCCCCTTACCCCATGCTCATTTTGGCACCCTTCACGAAAGTTTCTGACGACTCCGATACGACCTCCGTGATGCTGTGATGTCTCATGGGAGTTCTTTTTTTTCTTTCATCGTCAACCCCTTTTCCCTGTGGAATTTACTAACGGATTTGCCCTGCCTTTTTTTTTTTCTTTTTTACGGTCCCTTCCCCCACGCTTACGGGTGGCTGTTTGGAAAGTAAAAGGCCTCCCCGGGCTGGGATCGTATGTTTTGTTTTTTTGTGCCAGTTTTCTTTTCCCCCGTTAAATTTGTTCTTTTCTTTGATTCGGTCACTAGCGTCGAGGGGTTTCCTCGCGTGTGGTCGTTTTTTGCGAGCAGTTTTTCCTCAGAAGAAATTTGCGTTAGAGGAACCCTTTTTTTTTGCCCTTCAAGCAATTACCTGTTTCCCCCATTCGTGAGCTTTCAGGCTTTACATCCGGCGTCCCCCCCTTCCGCCCCGCAAGTCGGTATGAAAGCTTTTCTCGGCCCGCCGCTCATTTATTTCTCTATGAAAAGTCTCCAGGTTAGGCGCTTCATCGAGATACGTTCCGGCGCCCCTTCTGTCGGCGACCCGGGGGCTCATTATAGGGTTTGGACGCCGCTACGATACATCGACAGTTTTCCCGATCTTCCCGTTCGCTGGCCCGAGGAGTGAACAACCCTTAGTTTTGCCACGGGTACTTTCTAGCGAAAAAACCCTTCATCCCTTGGACCTTTTGTTTTTTGTCTTGCACTACCAAACACCGGCTGACTGCTGGTGGGACCAGCTTTCCCCCCCACCTATGATTTCTCATTAGGTTAAATTCCCTGTGACTGTTCCTTTTTACCTGTGATTTCCCCCCGATGCGACACATCAGCACTTTCGCATGGCCGTCCCCCCCTGGGACGGAACAGGTCGCGGGGAACTTTTAAGGATTCACCCCCGGGTTACTTTTTTCTTACTCTTGGGCTCACGTACAATGATGGTAGCTTTCATTCTACCAAACCAACGCTTGGTCCAAACGGCCCCGCTTTGTTTTCATAGAGTCTGGATTTACCGGCGTTTTTTTCTTCTCTTTTTGTTTTTTTCATCCCCTCCCTTCCCCCTGTACATCCGCCCGACGGGGCCGGTAGCCTTCTCGGTGGGCAAGGTTGGGTTCGTCGTGCTTGTTCCGGTTGGCTTGCGTGAAGTTCCATGGTAAATGCGTCCTACACCCCCGACAAAACTTGTGGCAGTCATCCTTCCATTTTAACTGACCTCTCTTTGCAAGTTTTCCCCCCCTCTCTTCTTGAAAACATTTTTTTTTTTTAAGGGGAGTGGGCTCAAGTAGTGGTCTGGTTTTCCTTCTCAGGTTGAGTGGAGGTTCGTTTAGGACCACGTTACTTCTTCTCTTTTTCCCTCCTTTTGTTTTTTTGTTGACTCAAGGGTCCTTCGCCCCCCCCAACCCCTTCTCTGCAAAGGATGCCTGCGCCGGCGCTGTTTTTTTTCATTTTTGCACCTTCCCTCCGGTAAGCTTTTTGTTATTCGTGTCAGTCCGGTGCCCTTCTTTCCTACTGCCACCCTCAGCCTGGATACTTTTCGAATGCCCGCGTTCTTTCCCCGCACTTTTCCCCCCCCGTGGGCCGAACTTTGTCTGGCCACAGTCCACTTCGCCTTTTTTTCGGGCGACTCGTGTTACTCTTCCCTTTAGTTTGATGTGGATTTCCCCGACTTTCCAACCGGATTCCCCCTGGCTTTTACTCGTCTTGCCTTTCAGCCCCTGTTGCTTCCCCCGTTCCGCGTGTTTCACGTCTTCTAACGGAAAGTCGAATGTGACCAAACGGGACTTTTTCTTCGATGGTATTACTTTGATGCGCTTTCACTGGAGTTTTGGTTCCCCCCCGTTGACGGACGGTTGCGACAGTTTATTTGTCCTGGTTAAGTCACCCGGCAAAGCAGATCTTTTTTTGACCATTCTCACTCCTTTAACTCCTTCCCCCCCCTTTTGGTTCTCCCCCCCCCCCCCATGGTGAGTTGGCGGCCGGTAGCCGACTTTTTTTATAACCTACCCAAAAGGGGCTCTTCACCTGTGTTCTCCTCTCTTTTTTTTTCCAATGGTGCTCCCCCCCTTTAGCTCTTTCCTGGCCCTTCGTCCGATTGAAAAGGGATTTACTTTCCCTTGGCTTTAGTCCCCCTCTGGTCCGATCCCGTTTTTGGTCTCCCTTCTGCAAAAACAACCCCATTTTTTTGGAGTTTCTGATCAGTGTTGCTCTTAAGTAGTAGAGACCCCGCCTCCCTGGAGAACTTTGTTCTTTTCTCCGTCACTTGTCCCTAAGTAAGCGGTGCTTTGTCTATCCTTTGGGATGGACTTCTTGGCCCCCTGTTGCGGGAGGGATTTGAAGGATTGTTTATCGGCTCAACCTTTTTCTTTTTTCTTTCTTTGTGGCTTCCCTTATCCCGTCCCGATAACTTTTTTCTGTTCGTGAGCCAAGTTCACCGCACACTGTTCCGACCCCCTTTCCCTTTGCCCCCTGATCGTAACGCGGTGCAAAGCGCACCCACATGTCAAACCTTTTTCTGGGTGCCACTCTCCAGTTTTTTTGAACTTCCGTTCCCCGGGCGTTCCAAAAACAGACAACGAAGCTGCATGCTTGCCCAATTTGCAGATATTTTCCCCCCAGGCCTTTCTGATTGATTTCCATGTTTACATTCATTTTTCCGGGCTTAGCCCGCTCCTTGTTTGCTCCTTCTGGGCCTGCTTTTCTGATTCGTCTTTTCTTTTACGTCCTTCGTCTGACCTGAATGGCTTGAAGTGGGCGGCATGTGATGACCCTTTCCTGTGGTCTTCCCGGGGAGGTGGTTTAACTCGCTTTACAAGATGTTTTTTATGACCTCGGTTTTGTAAACTCTTAACCCTTTTCTCAGCAAGTGTGGTGACGCTTCCACGTGTCCTAAACGACAAGTTTTGCCCAGCCCCCCGTCTTGTGATTTCGACCCATTGAGCGGACTCCGGTTACTGACTCCGGTCTCTTAGACCGTACCCCCCCTTTGGACTTGTCATCCGTTCGCCTATTTTTTCCCCTTAAAAACTTTCGACCTGTTTCCTTGTTTATCGTTTTTCCCCTTTTCAATGTGAGCCCGTTTTCTTCCTCTTCGCCCATTCGACCTCCGGCCGACCACACTCGGGCTCTTACCTTCATACCCGACATGCTTTCTTCTCCCCCCCAAAAAGCTTTCTCCCTTTTCCTTGGTCAAGCTTTCCCGTGAAGTTTTTTGATCCTCTTTTCAGGCTTGCCTGCCGACCCACGGTTGTCTTTTTCTGGTGGCCTTGCCTACGTCCACCTTGTTTTTCTGATTCGACCCTTTCTTCCTTGGTTCTTCCTCCCAAAGCGTCCCCCCTTCCACAAACCGTTGACCGTTTACGTGCTCTTTTTTTTTTCCCCCTCTGATAACGTCTCTGTCCATTGACGTCCGACAACCTTAAAGTGTCCCATTTCAAGTTTCTTTCAAGTCACGCCCACCCGTCCAACCCCCGTTCCGGATTACACCGATATTTCTTGACCCCTGGCGACTTTATCTCCCAAGGGTTATTACTGCGACCCCCCCCACGGTTCTTCAGTAAGGGATAACCCATTCTTCAGTAAAAGTGTTTACCTAAGTTCAAACCCAAGTTTTCCCACCCAACTACCAATCAAACACCTTTGGAAGCCAAAAGAGGAATCGAGACCCTTTAACGCGTCCCCTGTTCCCCTTCCAGTCAGTTTCGTTCCCCCGGCGGGTGAGTCCTCCGGCAGTTGGAAACCTCCCCGTCTCACCTGCCCTCTGCGGTAACAGCGGGCTTGCTTGACTCCCTTTTTTTAACTTTGGGCCCAGGTAACCCCCTTCTTCTTCATGTTTTTGCTTCCTTGCGGGTTTTGTTTCCCCCGTGGACGAGGAGGTGTTCGTTCTTCTTAAGCACAATTTTTGAAGCTTTGTCATCCCTTGCGGCCTTTATCGGTCTGTGAAAGCATAAACCGTCCCCCGTCACGGTCGCCAAACCCGGGTAACCGTTGGCAAAGCACGGTGTGTGCTTTTCGGGGACTCTGTCGTGTAAGGTTTTTGTTTAGCAACCCTGTCGGCGTAAAGAAAACTACCAAAGCCCCTCTTCCTACCCCAACCCACCCTTTGCACCCTTTTGCAGTTCGTTCCTTGTTCCACCAAAACGAGTTTGAACCCCGTGGTCCACTTTGACTCCATGCCGTAACTCCGTGCAGAGCCAGTTTTTTGAAGGTCCGTCTTTTTAACCCCCCCCTTTGCCCTCTGAACCCTTTTTCCCACTGGCTGAAAACCCGAGTCAAATTGTGCCCGTTTTTTTCCTTCGATTTTCCGGCGGCCTAGACGTTTCAACCCACTCAGTCCTCGGGAGGGTTAACAGTTTCTCCCCTCTTGGAAGTTTCCCCCCCGTAAACTGTCCCCTCCATTCGTCCCCTGGACTAAACAACGCACCTACGGGGTTTATATCCGCCCTGGCTTGTGTTGTACAATTGTCTTCCGGAGCGTCTGGTGACACCCCTGGGAAGAGGTTTCCACCCTCGAAGGTGTTCTGAACTGGTTTATTTTTCTTTTCTGGGGGGGCTCTTCTGGACAGAAAGGGCAGGGTCGGGCCACGAGTTTTTTTCCCTGATTCCAAGGATCCTTTCTTCTTTTACCAGCGATCTGGCTTTCTAATGGTTCCTCTACCCTTCCGATTTCGTGCAAGTACGGTTGTAGGCTTGTCCCGCTAGGGCACATGTGCCACGTTCCCCCAGTGCCGCGGTCCCTGCTCGGGGTTCGGCGGGGTACTGTTCACAAGATATCTGAATCCTGTATGCCCTCCCTGTGCTCTGGCCAGGGTCTCCAGGTTTACTTATTTGATTTCGTTTTTTTTTATATAGTCATGGGCTGGTATTGGATAGACCGGGTACTCTCGTTTGTTCCGCTCTTGTTACCTTTTTGGTAACCGTTTTTATGGCGCGCTTTTCAAGGGATCCGTTTTTTTCTTCCGCCTAAAGTAGGCTTGTCCAAACTAAGGTGTTTTCTCGGAGGTCGTCAATTTTTCGAGTTTCTTTCTCTTCTTAGATTTGCTTATCGTTTTCCCCCTGAGCCCGGCACGGTTTTTGTTTGGTCGGCCTTCTCATTGGCAAGTTCTCCTGGTCTTGTGATCTGAAGGCATACTTTGGGCCTCCCCTTGCTTCTAGTGCTGTTGATGACTTCTGGTTTTTCTTGGATGGCAGAAGGGTTTTTTTTTCCCTTCACAGTGCCCTGGCCTGCGTTTTAGGTACTCTGGCTGATGGTCCTTTTTTTTTTTAGTTTTTTTCCCTCTTTGAGCCCACAACCCTGGTCCTGTTGTTTTTATTTTCCGTCTGTTGAGTTAGCTTTGCTGGGGTGGAAGAGGACTTTGGGGAGGATCATTTTCTTTGTTGCAGGCCGGTGAGGGCGTAACTTGTTTTCGTTTCTCCCTCTCTCATGCTGTGGTCTCCTCGGGTCTTGGACCATCATGGTGATGAGTGGTTAAAGTTTATTTCACGGTGCGTTTTTGTTTTTTCCCCTGCGGGAGGATTTTTCACACGTACAACTTCCTTATTTTGCCTCCCTTTTTCTAGTGCCGGGTAGTGCTTGGGATGGGCATATTGTTCCGTGAGTGGTGTCCGCTGGTGTCCCTTGGTACTTTCTCCCTCCTGGCTGGCCCGTTTTTTTTTGGTTCCCCGGTTGTTACGCCTTTTTTTTTTGATCCTTTTTGTCCCTGTGACAGTTCAATCGGGCCCCTGTTCTGTTTCCTGATTATCGCGTTCTAGGGTTTTTTTTTTTTCCTTTTGCCTTTTCCTGCCGTTTCTTGGTGTAACAAGTGGCCGGCCGTTGACCAACGGCCAGTTTGTTTTTTACCCTCCCCCTCGCGTCTCTTGTCTTCTCCCATTCCTAAATGGCCCCCCTTCCCTTCACCTCTTTCGTCCCTCCCCCTTTTAGAAGGTTATCATTGGAAGTTGGCTGTGTAACCCCCGGTTTGTTTCCGTCGGTTAATGGCTGAACTGACTGATTCACGCTCGGTTTCTTCTTTTTCTTGCGGCGGGTGTTAGAATAATTCGTCCCTTTCAACTTTCTTCTTTCAAAGTGTCACCCGCTTCCTTGGTGTTTGTGGAAGGTGCCCCCTTTTCCTTATTGCGGAACAACCAGGTTGCGTCCCTTTGTGGTCCCTCCACGGACCCTAAACGACGTTTTTTTTTTGTTTGTGGTTTTTTTTTTGTACTGGGGAGGCAGCGTTCAAGCAACCAGTTCCCCCCCCTATGACCACACAGTTTGCCCGTTTCTCGTAGCGGCCGTTTCTTGTTGACGTTTTTGTTCAGGATGGGTGCACGGGCGCTCACTTGACTGCATTCGGGATGTCTTCCTGACAAAATGATCCCTGTCGGGAATATCTTCCTCTTTTCTTTAAATCTTGTGGGTTTGTTTTTTTTTTCTCGTTCCCTCCTTAAGTCCCAGTTTTTTCTCCACAGGCCCCGACCTTCGATTCATTTTTTTGCTCCCTTTTTCCAAAAAGGTTGGCCGAAAAAATCGGTTCTCCCTACTTTCCCTTACCCCCTGAGGTTTTATGTTCGGCTCTAAATGTGTTTTTTCTGGGTGTTTTTTTATTCTTGACGGCGTTTTTACCACATACCCAAACTGGTTGTTTTCCCTGCTTTACGTTCTTGGACCCCCACGTACCCGTTCGGGGGGTGCCCATACGGAAGTTTTCATGTTCCTTTTTTTTGAGTTACCCCCCCCTTGAAGTCGGTACCCGGGCCACCGCTCCATGAACGTTGGATTCCCGTGAACAACCCTCTGAAGAGCGCTCTGGAAAGTGAGTCTTTGACGAAGCCCACATAGTACATTGACCCGGTTCCCCACTCTGGGGTTAAAGGACCCGGCCAAGGACTTCAAGTTACGACCCGGGCGCTAGGATCTAAATTCAGGTAAGCCGCTGATTTTTGGAGACCTCCCCCCCTCTCCCCCCATTTCTTTTCCTCAATCGTATGCAGTTGTGTTCCCCCCCCAGCTTGAACAAACGGAGTATCTCCTGGGTTAAAAGGGATGGGGTCCAGGTGTCCCCGAAGACATTAGCACCCCAACCCCTCTCCGGCTAGTCCACAGCCAGGTCCTACCTGATGTCAAAGGTTTGTGAGTGCGGCCCGCTTTGCAAACACCAGGTTACCGGCGTGCCTTTTCAAGGGCAGGGGCCCCACCTGCCACTGTCCCAATACCGCACGTTTCTCCTGCCTTTTCGGTCGCGGACTATTCTCAAAGAGCCGTTCTTCCAGCCCTTTCCCAAAGGGGGGGCGTTCGGGTCCGCTGCCCCCTTGTTTTTGACACAGACGGTTTAAGTCCGCCCTTTTGAGTTGTCCCCCCAACGGCCATTCCTCCAACAACCAAAAATACTTGCGTTTACTTTAAACCCCAGCGGCAGTTCAGCCCCACCTTCTGACATTGAATGCTATCTCTCGTCTCCCCAAACTACAGGTTGGGAACTTTTACTGAGACAAAACGCGTGCCCTGCCCCAGACAGCCCCCCCTTTTGACGAGTTATTTCAACTGCGCCTTCCTTGGTTGTAGGGCTTCCCCCCCATGGGCTGCCAGCACGGCCCCACCCCCATTAAAAGGCATCCAGGGGATCCCATCTCAACCCCGTACGAATGTCCGTGTATCCGCCCCCCCACTGTCAGCTCTGTGCGCCTTTGCCGATTTTTGTAGCGTATCCCCCCCTTTTCCGGGGGGCCCTTCCTCCACCACGTTGTTTTTCTGAACACTTCGGGGAACGATGACCCCAACCGAAGGACCGCCCACAGTAAAGTTCCAGGCAGTCCCATTATTCTTTTGCGTCTGGACTGTGTCCCGCACGATCCCGTCCGATAAAGCGCGCATCAGAGACTGTATCACATGCCCTTTACAAGCTTTTAACACTTGTACCCTTCCCAAGAGATACCACCCCACGTCCATATAACTTTTAAGGAACCTTAGAGCCCCCATACGTTGCCGGTTACCTTTATTGGACAGTTTTTCTCTTGTTGTATCTTTGATTTTTTCCCTTTCTAGTTTTGACCTACCCCCTTCCTGACCCTAGCCTGTGTCCGGGGTCACTGCGTTGCTCGTGGCAGCCGTCTGGTCTTTTACCCGGCTCCCGACTGGGTAAGCGATATTTTCACCTCCTTGACGTCGGATACCCACCCTGATACCGTCTCTTTAGATAGTGTTACCTTTTCATTCACGCTTAGTGGAGGGTTTCCAGCCCGAATGGTCCACGATTCACCCCTATTTAACCTTTCCTCCCCCTGCCGTGTGTTCCTGCTTGCTTGCCGAGTTTTCCCAGTTTTTTTGGCAGCGCCTGGATCGAATTTTCAGCCCAAAACACACAAATTTTAGCACGGTAGGTGCCCGTGGTGTAGTTTGGACGAGTCATTTTTTTTTTTTGGCGGGTAAATCATTGTGCTTCCGTCTTTTAGGCTTTTCCCCCTCCTTCAGGGCCTAGGGTGTTTGTAAGTTTTGTCTGATTCCCCTGGTAACTAAATGTGACCCCGGGGTCGACTCCTGATATGTTAATGGCGTCTTAGACAATGGGTGAGTTCCTTGGTGGCGGGTGTGGAGGTACCGACCAAATCCGGTTCGCATTATCGCTGGGCTTGTCATGCTCTCACGATGTTCTTCTGGTTGGCCATTCTCTCGATCACAGATCTTTCGGACCGCCGCTCCCCTAGTATACTCCGTTCATTCGCGTTTCGGGGGGCCCTAGGATGGGAATCTCCCGCTCACAAGAGGGATGGTCTGGCCCCCCCCAACGCCGGCGGGAGGAATCAATGGGCTCGTCCGGATCTTGTGGCTGGCTTTGGGTTGTTCTCGCTCCGTCCGGACTTTTTTCTTCTTTTTTCCCTGCCCAATCAGCGGGCATGCCCTTGCGGTTGCTACCGGAACTGCTTGTGTTTCGCAACGTTGTTCGGATACCACCATGTGGCTGTCCCCCACTGCCCGGGTTTACGACAACCACCTTGTACTTCTTAACAGTGGTTTTAATATACCCCTTCTTTGCTTGTGTGCTGACGTTTTCTACATGATCGATACGGTCTTTCCACCACCCCAAAAACTTATGCTGCCCTCTCCTGGGTCGAGGTCCCTCAACCAGGCATGCAGCCACCTTCGTGTCCTGTGGTTGTACAATTTGCCTTTCTGTATTCCAGAATTGTTTTACCTTGAAGATTTTTCCAGGTTATTTCTGTTCACCGAGTGTGATTTTCCTGTTTGAACCGGCCCACCGCCCTTTCCTTCTCGATGCAGTGCCAGTTCTACACGGTTTGTTCCCTCCCGATCTCTAGAAGGTTTTTGGTTCTGTGGGACCGTCGCTTTTTTGATTTCTGTTTTGTGAGTGGTCCTGGTTCTTGTCCCTGGTTATGTACCGCAATTGATCCCTTCCACTCATGTGAGCGTTTTGCGATTCCGCGAACCTTCTCGCCCCCCATTCAGGCCGTACAGATACATCCGGTCTTCCCCTGTTACTTGGGGGGACGTTGGATTCTTATGGTTCCAGTTTGAAGGGAACCTGGCTCTAGCATGCCTGCCCCTGTCCTGATGCGGTCCCCCGGAGGACGGGTTCACTGGGATTCGTTTTAGGCCACCATAACGAGCATTTTTGACAGGACAGGTCATCTGGGCCCGTCCCCCGTTACTACCCCCCCTATCGACCACGTGGGCGATCGTTCGAAGCGTCCACGTCCTCCACAATCATCTTCTTCGGTTTCTTTCCCGTTTTTCAGATGTTGGGGAGTTGTGCAAGGCCACATCATTTAGATGTTTGAGGAGTAGAGATTGGCGTGGGATGTTCCTTAAATTGTGGGATGAAGCACCCAATTTCTGGTTGACTTGTTATAAATTTTCCTGAAGGTTACCCAGTCCCTTTGCACAGTGAAGACTTTGTGCCCCGTCCGACCTTCTAAATCCCGCGGGTGGCTCCTGGTCGTCTTTTGGCGAGGGAGTTAAACCATTGGTGGCAAGGATGTCGTGCACCGGCGGTTCCAGGCAAAGGAGTGGTTTCATGCGGCGTCGCCGCGGTGTTTCCGTTCCAATAAACCCCCCCCCGGACACTTTGGTCCACGCTGGCGATTTTTCTCCCTTGTTCTCCCTCGGTTTACCCACCACGATTCCCCCCCCCTCCCATTTAAAATTACCGATACCCGCCGGGGTGGAAGGACCCCCACCTTTTCCGCCTTTCCTGGGCCACCCCATCCTTCCGACGACGACGAGGAGATCTCCCCGTTCTTTTATTCACGTCATCAAGAGGGAGCAGGTTTGAGCTTTTTCTTTCATGTCAGAAGAACAATTGCCCAAATTTTCTGAATTCATCCAACGCATGGTAAATTTTCTGCTTGGTTGCCTTCCCTTTTTGTATTCGGTTGGGCGTGTGGTGTTCCCGTTCAGTTTTGTGCCGGCCTAAAGTGCAGGGTTTCGCGCGGGGTTGGTACACAGTTTCAATGCTTCTTTTTTCGAGAGTTTGTTTTGGCTTAAAAGGACTTTTCGGCAACGATGGTTTTCCGTTTCCTTTGAGGTTCGATGCCTCCCCGTATCACTGGCCCGGGCGCTGACTTTTTTTTTCCTTCAATAATGTTGCAATCCTTTTCGCCTGCGGAGAACAAGGGAAGGAACTCCCTGCCCTGAGGCAGTTTTGGAACGTCCGTTGCATCCGTCCGCTGCTCCGGTGTGTTCCCCCCCGCGAACCCCGTTGTTGCGCTAAGTAAGATAGGCAAGACCCAAGGCTGCGCCCACTGTGCTAATGATACCCCTTCGTGTGCCTAGGGGGACGGCGATTCGATCCCGTTTTCCCCGGACAAGATGTTCTATTTTTCGGCGACCACATGTCCGATCCCCCCCGCGTTGCCCTGTCTGATTCCCGAACACCACCCGGTTTACTTTTGGCCATTGTTTTTTTTCCGAAACCCCCCACCACAGAAGGAGCTGTCTACCCGGGGTAGAGTGGAGATGATTTCTTTTTTTTGGAACTCTTGTCACAGATATGCCAAATCTCAATGAGTCATGTGACTTTGGACCCTTGGTCCCAAGAACTGTCGTCCCGCTTTTTTTTTTTGAAAACCATTTTTTTCACCCCCCTGTCTTTTTTTTTTGCTCTTTCCCCCTGTTGGAGACTTGTTGGCCGTCCTCGTTCACGGGTGAGTAATCTTTTTTTTCAGGCTTCCTTTTAAAACCCCTCGTGTACCCTAACGCAAAAAGTTTTTCGCCGTTGTCCTGCCGCAGAGTAGCCGTTTTGATCCTTGCTAGGCGGCGATTCCGTTTTCTCCTCACGATGTCGAGCCTCATCGTTCCCCTTCCCCCCAGCCTTTTAACCCGGCCGAGGTTGTCCCGACATGGTTCGGGGTGCGCTCCCTCCCCGGTAACGTGTTTGGTTTTTTTTGGGTTGGGGTTTTGAACTTTCACTGCTTTCCTCGAATCTCTCCCCCACTTACTACAAGTTGGCCTTGACTTTCCCTGGCTGTCCCCCTGAAAAGAATGCGTAAAAGGTCCGTTTTTTGAGTTGCCCCCTTTCCCACAGGCCCTTGGCGCGATGCTTTTGGGTTTATTGACTTGGTTAATAAGTTTTGGGGACGCGGCCCCAACCAGTTCCCATTTTCTCTCTCTTCCAAAATTTGTTTTCCTCTTTGCCCCAAGTTTGTTCCTCTGTGACCACACAACAACGGAAGGTTAAAGCCGACCGCTTTCGTTTTTGGTGTGTAATGTCCCTCTCTTTTAGCTGTCTTCTTCCTTCGGTTTCAGCGGTGCCCCCAAGTAGGAAAAACTTTTTTTTCCCCGGGTCGGTTGCGAATCGTCGTCAGTTCACCGCCACAGTTCTTCCCCCTCACCAACCGCGCGCCGTCCACCATAGACCTTGATGTGGCCCCTTGAAGGTTGGCCTTTTCTGGGGTGACCTGGAAGAATACGACAAAGTTCTTCCCCTCGTTCCCGCCTCCTCCCCTGCTCTTAGAGGCCCTTCCTTTCATGAAGTCCACCTTCTTTTGCTGTCGTTTAAAAAGAGTTGTTGCTTTCTCATCTTCTAATATTTCCTCGACGACGTCAAAAATTTAACCTTCTTCCCTGTCCCCCCTTTTTTCTTCTTGGAGAAACGTCTTTTCCCCTTGGTCGATGCCCCCTGATAGTTGTTTTTTCCCAGTACCCTCTCCTGAGGTACAGTACTCCTGTGGACCCCCAGTATAGGAACAGTTGGCCAAATTTTCTCCCCCTGCTGGGTGTTTCTCCGATTGTTTGCTATTCCACATTTTGACCCATTGTGTACCGTGTTGGGTGTTCGTCCCCCTGCCCCCCCCTTTGGCCCGCCTGCGCTTGGGCCGGGTGTCTTCTTTCTTCACACACCTTTCCGGCTGGGAGAGTCGTACCCCCTATTCCTTTTTCTCATTCGCCAACCCTTTTCTCTTCATTGTGTTTTGTGGGTTCCCTCGCCCTTGATGCGGGGGTCGCATGGAGAAGGTTTTCCTCGATTTTGACAAGCCCGGGGGCGTGATCCGTCTTTGCACACGCCGGCGGCACTTTCTGTTTTGGCTTTTTTTGTTTTTCCGCCGGTGCCTTTTTCCAGTCTTTTCATTATGGCGGTTCTGTTTCCTCGTTACTCGTGGCCGTTTTTCAGGCTAATCTCCCCGCAAACCTGACCCCTTCGCCCAGTTCCCCCCCCCCTTCGTTTCTTTTTTTTTTTTTTTTTTGGAAACTTTTTTTTTTCTTACCTCCCTTTTTTTGTTTCTCTTTTCGACTGAGGAACCGTTTAACCACCGTTTTTTTGACGCTGCATGCCCCTGGGCAAAA
>Ga0179591_1208621_pt1 | contig 19813 bp, 34 predicted proteins | sample CZOMad2_1_08_16f_FD_182891 | JGI IMG/M metagenome (GOLD analysis project Ga0179591, IMG submission 182891) | Vadose zone soil fungal communities from Angelo Coast Range Reserve, California, USA - CZOMad2_1_08_16fungal (PacBio error correction) | ecosystem: Environmental > Terrestrial > Soil >... | reverse complement strand
TTTATTTCAATTTTTCTTCCTTCCACTTTATTCTTTCCTTCCCCCTTGGCCACCCTCTCTCTCTCCCTCTTTCCCTTCCCTTCTCTTACGCTTTTTTTTTAACTCCTGAATTTCTTCTTCCTGACGGAATCTCCAACGTTTCCACCTTTCCAGTAGGGTTTGGCAATTCTTCTCATTCTTGTTCCAAGACTTTTGCATATCTTCTATTTACCACCTCCCTTTGTTTTTTTTATCAGATCTAGTCCTCTCTTCTTTCTCTCCCTCCTGTGAGACCGTGCAAAGCCCCTTTGTTTCTGTGGGGCCTTTTCTTTTTTATACTTCCATTCCCATGACTGAATCCCAGGTCTTCTTTCCTCCCAAGAAACCCCATTAGATCTGCTTTCTTCTTCTTTGCCCAGTGGCTTCTCCCCGCCCTTTTTTACTTCCTCTCTTCCCTCTCCCCAAAGAAAGGGAACCCCTTTACTTTAAAAGGATTGACACCCTGAGTGTATACACGTGAAGTAGCTCAACAATAAGTGGTGACTTTACATCAATTTTTTTTTGCATCTGTCCCCCCTTTTCTTTTAATGATTTCTTTGCTGACCTCACAACTTCCCCCTTCTTTTGACCCCCTATCTTGCCCTCACCCAGTACTACCAATCCCTTCCCGCTATTTGTTTATCCGACAGTGAAGTCCGCCCAAAAAAATCTCCTCTCCTATACCAATTTCGAAGCTGATCTTTTCACATTAATTCCACCTCCCTGCTTCGCTCATTTCCCTTCAAAAACGAACCCACCTTTATGTTGTTTGGCCTAAGAGGCGGTTTGCCAAGCATATTTTATCGACCCATGTTATTCCTTCTCCCCTATGAATCACACCTTATTATTTTTTTGTAGAATTAAGCATCACCTTCTGTTTTGGTTTGACACCTTTTAACCCTCGGTCTCGATCCTTTCCTGGGGGATGCCGCCTTTTTGCGTCCGCTCAGATCTAAAATATCCATTGAAAATTCAATAGCCCCCCCCTTGAGTCCTGATATTCGCTCTCTCTTTCTTCAGGTTCCCTTCCCCCGATTTCTCAAGAGTCCCTCCCTCCCGCTTTTTCGACAGCGCGTTCCTCGTCACGAGAAGCTAAGATGGTATCCCGCTAACTTTACAATTGGTAGCAGAAGCGAGGAAACACACAACACGCTTCTTTCCTTTAGAGAGACTTCCCCTTCCCTCCCTCTTCAATCTCTCACGTTTTTCCAACCTTTTCAGTCGCGTTTGGGACCGCGGCGTGGACTTTTCCCCCTCCCATCCTCTTCTTACTTTTTCTTCCCACCCCTGGTCCTTTCTCCCCCTTTTGATCATTTTCTGAAACGTTTGCTCTGTTTTTTCTATTGAACCCTACGGTTGTATCAGCGTGTCAGCCCAACTTGCCATGCCTTTCATTTGATCCTCCAAACACTCCCCCACTAATTTTGAGCCATTGCTTCTACAGGGCTCCCTTTTATGGATACTGCGGGCATGTCCTTCGTAATTTCTTAAATTTAGCCCGCGTGTCCATTCCCTTTTTCTGGTTCAGGACTCCTTCTCCCACGAGATTGGCCCCCGTATTCCCCTCCATTTCCTTCCCCTTGGACCACCTATTTATTTGCCCCCCTTTTTTCATGTTGTTCTAAACCAACCTTTTTCCTTTTCTTCGTTAAGGACTATCTGATCAGGTATGTAGTTTTGTTGCTGCCAGATCAGACCCACAGATTCACCCATTGTATTTTTACCTCTCACCATTTTCCCCATCCCATTGTTTGGATGATCGTGCACTCTTGCTCTTTCATTTCTCCCCACAAAACCTCATTTGCAATGCGTGGCACCTGAATGCATTGGTTTCTGTCTCCCCCCTGAGCTGAAACACATACCTTTCCTAATTGTCCGCCAATATTAAATTTTTGCATAATCCTTCTCCCCTGTTTGTTTGACGTTCCCTTTTTCCTTTTTGCGCTTCTGATTGGGAATTTTTCCAGCCTTGCTTCAATTAGGTCTTCGCCCTTTTCCTTTCCACTGATCCCCCCTCCTCTTTTTCCCTCCTTTTCAGCCCTCCCCCTTTGGTGGAGCCCTCTTTTCTCTTCGCATACTCTCCTTTCCCCTTTTCCCCCTTTTTTTTTTCATAGAATTCTTCATCACTTTTCCATCCCGCCCAGATGAAATGCGTGCATGACGTGCTAGCTCTTGTCTTTTTAGATACCCCCAACCTTTACCCTTCTTTTTTCCCTCGAACCTCCTCCGTTTCCAATGATAAGCCCCTTCCTGCTTTCTTTTCAGCAGCCGTCCTTTTCTTTCAGGTGTAGGCCTCTTTGAAACCCTTGTAGCCTTGTGGGATAGGTCTTACTCTGTTCTCTGTCCTCTTCCTCCCAATCCCCCTATTTTTCCTGGTGGTGTCTTCTAAAAACCTTCTCCCCGGCTCTTGTCCCTACCCCATTGCGCCATACCCCCCGTTCCTTCTTTTCTTTTCTGCACAAAATTGAAAATTTTTTTTCCGTTCCCATCCGAGATATGCGCAAGGTATCCTTCCCCAGTGTTTCGGTCCCCTTTCAATTGTTTTTATTCTTCATTTTCGTCCTTCTTCAGTTCCTAAGGGTTGCTTCTTTTCCCTGTTCTTTCCCAACGGGTTACCCCCACGCCTCTACTTTCTCTTTTTTGACTGCCGCTGTCTCAAGGCAAGCATGACTTTCTAACTCAGGGGGTGAATCTGTTCTCTGAAGATTCCTTCCCCTTGCATGAACCTTTTCGTCCTTTCCTTTTTGAATAACTACTTTTCCCTTGATCTGGTTCTCGGTATTTTCCTCCATCCTCTTCTCGATCAACCTCGACGTGGCTGGCGTGGAACAAGACGCCAACAAAATTTCATCGGCTCAACCTTCTCCTTGAATCGCCCTTTTTCCAATGACCTTTTTTTTTTCCCTTGCAAGAATTTTGCTGGACTTCCCCTTTCAGTTTTTTCACTCTTCTTCGTCCGTCATTCGGTCACGGTCGCTGACACTTCTGTTCTTCTTTGCAGTCCGGCGCTCCTTTTTTTTTTAACTGTTTTAGAGTGACTTTCGTTCAAAGGCTTGGACCCTCCCTTAACTTAGTTAACCCCCCTTGACACCCCCCCCCCCCTCTCAGTTAATTCGTCATTTTTCTCCTTTTCCAACCCCTCTTTCGTCCCGAAATCACCTCGAAGAAATCTCTGGTTTGGCGTAGCTGGGTTCCCCTTTTCATTTTTTGAGGATCGTGAAGATCCTCACCATTTTCTTCTCCAAATTCGGTTTGTTCTGTCGTCACTTGCCTTTATCCCTTTACGGTTACCCCTTCTGTCTCACTTCTTCTCCCCCTGTTACTTCAACCTTAATCTGTCTGACGACGCCTCCCCCCTTCTCCCTTTTCCTGTCAAAACTTCAAGCTTGGATGGACTCCCTCCTAATTTTCCTTCCCTTGTTTTTTTCTCTAGATTCAGCCCCCTCCCCCCCTCTTTTGTTGACTCCCCCATGTGACCTCCCTTGGAAGGCGTATTCAGGCCGCTTGTTTGAGCTTGAGCAGATTTTCTCCTCTGTTTCCAGTTTACCTTTTCCACTTTCAACTTCCTTCCGCCTTTAATCTCCCTCCCTTCTCCTTTCCTGTTGAGTTCTTCCACTAGCTCAAAACCTTATTGGCCCCCCGGTTTCTCGACAAGTCTCCGTCCCCCCCCAAGGAGAGGGAATTCAAATCGTGATAGTGGATCAGGGATTTCCTCCCCCCGCCTCTGTGGGGAACTCTTTTCACTGCCCGGTGTTCACTTTACTTTTGTTTGGTGTTTGGTCCTCTTTTTGGCGTCCGGCCTTGCCACTCCCTTTTCCTGACCAGTCCCGCTCTTCTGGTGCCCTTCCTCTCATTTTTTCACCCACCTACTGACCAGCCGTTTTTCTCTCCTTGCCAGAATGGTACTTTAAGTTTTTTGTTTTCCGACATTCAGTTGTTCTCCTGTAAACCTTCCTTTTTCCCTCAACGCTCCTTTGCTCAACCCACAGTATTACTTTCCCCTCAGCAGATTCGATTTTTCCACTTTCGGAAGATGAAAGTTTTTTTTTTTTCCTGACAGACCACTTCTTCCTATCCTAGATCCTCTCCCCTTTTGCTTTTCCCCATCCTTTTTAACAGGGAATTCACTTTCTCCATCTTCAACCTTCGAAGCCCTTTGTTAAACTCTTTATTCCAGGCCTGGATAAATCCCCCCCTTTTCGGTCCCCCTTCTTGTGAGCTTTTCCCCCCTCTTTTTTTTTCCGTCAAATCGTCCCCCCTCCAGCCCTTCTATTACGTTGTTGTCCCTGGTTTCCCCCCCCCCTCCCTCACTACTGCTTTTTCATGTCCCCTCTGATTTGATTTTTTTTCCCTCCCCCTCCTTACCCCCCAACAGGTTATCCCTCATTTTTTCACTCCTTTTCGGGTGCCCTTATACTTCCCCAGTGCTCATGAAGAGATTTGCGCAAACCCCAATGTCGTAACTTTTATCTTAAATTAAGCGTGCTTCAAGCACTCCGGTCAGCTCGATTTCAGTGCGTTAATTGGTGGTTCTCCCTTCCCTTTTTCAGAAAACTTCATCTGTGTGGCGATCTGGCCCTTGCCTGCATCACCCCCCACTTCTTTTTCCTGATATTCAAAGTTTACCCCCTCCCCACCCCCTAATAAGTTCTTCTTCTGCTTGTTTGTGGAGGAATTTCCCCCCTCCCCTCTTCTTTCTTCTGCTGCCCCATCCTTCTATTTTTCTTCTTTTCTTTTCTCTTTATGTCTAATTTACTCGAACCCAGCTTCCCCCTTTTTCAACTGGTCTTCTCGATTGGGCCCATCCCCAATTATCTTTCTCCCCCTTTTCCCTCCTGCAACTTCCCCCCCTTCTATTGCTCCCCCCTTGTCGAATGTTTTCCGTTCTATTGCAAACAACCCTCTTATTTCAAAAGGCAGCTACTTCATAGAATTCTTGACTGCTCAGGCATGATGGAGGTTTTCTTCGCCCCCCTTCTTCTCCCCCCTCCTTTTGATCTTTTTTTTTTTTCTGTTCTCACTTTCCCAAACTAGATCCGTCACTCCCCTAAAGGGAAATGCCGTCTTTCTATTTCCCCTTAACCACTTCCTATGCAAACACCATTTTCCCTACGTTCCTCCTTTTCCAGTTCAGAAGGTCCTTCACCCCCTCATTTTGACCCTCTTTTTTCTTCCCCCCTCTGCAAGGTCTTTTTCTCTACTTTCATCTCCCTCCCCCCTCCCCTCATTTTTCCCCTCCCCTCCTTTTGTTTCTTGTGGCAAGTGTAAATTGTTTCTTTTTTTCACCTCTTCTCCCCCCTCCCCCCAGTATGTTTTACACCCCTTTTTTCTTTTTAACACCCCCTCTTTACACATTTCAGGATCTCAAAGGGATCATGCAACACACAACCCTCTTTTTCACTTCCCCCGTCTGCCCTCCCCCTCAATCCTAAGAAAGACTTCCCCCTTGGACACTGACACCCCACCCCTTTTTATCCACCCCCTTCCCCCCCCCTTTTTCCCCAAAGATTCCCCCGTTCTTCTCTAGGGTACTTGCCCTCTCGTTTTTTTTTTCTCATTGGGACTCCCTTCTCCTACCGGTTTAGGTAAAAATTCTTTAGTTTAGCGTAGGATCCCTTCGAATCTTTTTCCTCCCCCCCCCTCAGTCCCCTCCTCCCCTGTAGACCCCCTGGTCCCCCCCCCCCGCTTCTCCAAGATTTGTTGTAGTTGGCATATCCCTATGAGAAATTATTTTGCTCACACTATTACTCCACACCATTACTTTTAATTTTCCTTCCTTTCTAATCGCACTTTCTGTCGACAATTTCTCCTCTCCCTCATGATTTCGAGAGTTTCACGATCCCCCAGTTTAATGTGATGGAGGGGGTCTTCCCCTCGTGATCGTTCACATCCGACTCTGTTTTCCCAGACATGATTTGTTGAAAGGTAGAAGGGACGATCACTCTCTTTACTTGACTAGTTTAAGGATTCTCTTCCAACCTCCTCTTTTATTTTGGAAGATTCTGCCCTCGCACTTCCTTTATTTTGTTGAGGGAAGATCTTTATTTTCGTGCGTGACCTTGTCCCTCTCTATCCTTCCAGCGAGACGTGATTTAGTAGGCTCTTTTTCTCCTTGCCTTAATTTCCTTTTTTTCCTCCCTTTCCTCTTCTGACGGCTTTTTTCCTTCTTTTTCTTTCGAGAGAGTTAGATTCCTCTTATTTTCTTCGTCAGACCATGGACAGGTCGCCTTATCTTTCCTATTTACATCCGTCTTTTTTCATTTTCGTCCCGTCTCCTTTAGATGATCGTGCAGTCTGACGTCAGTCTTCATCTTCTGTTTCCCTCGCTGCTTCCCCCCCCCAAAAATCTTTTTTCTGGTCCATTCTCTGGTTTTCTTGTGAGCATATCGCTTTTTTTAATCCCCTTTCTTTTTTTTGGGTTTCTTTTTCTGCTTGTTCTAACACCCTACTTTCTTTCTTACGTACCAGGTTTCTTTTTTCTCTGGGTTTTTTTGCTTTCCCTGGGTAATTTTTTTGTATCAGCAGCACCTTCCCTTTCCGAATCCCTCCCTTTACCTCTTCCTTTGCACCTCCGTCGTATCGTCTTTTCTCCCGGATTTTTGGGTTCCTATGGGCTTCCCCTTTTTTTCCCTTTTCTTTTTTTTTCTCGTTCCCTTTCTTCTTCAAGTCAACTTTTCCTTCCCTTTTTTAAAAATAGAGCCGCTCCCCTCTGGCTCTTAAGGGGGTGTTTATGCCGTTTTCCGATTCCCCAAGTCATTTGTCTTCGTAGACCCTTCAAGGTCCCACCCCCTAGCAACTTCTGGCATTTTACGTCCCTTCTCCCTTTCCTTTCCTCATTTTTTCTTTTTTTCTCTTTTATTAAGCCTTTTTTTTTTCTTTTTTTGGTTGTGGAGGCGATTTTTTGTCCTCTCTTTTCTTCTCCCTTTGACAAACTCCTTACTTTGAGTTTTTTTCTTTTTGACCCCCTACTCAATCCTTAATTGTCATATTCCAGTCTTCTCCCCCAAAAACTATCTCTTTTCTTGATATTTTTTCTTTTGAACCTTTTCCCCCCGGTCCTTTTTGAATTTTTCCCTCTATTCTCCCCAAACAATACTTACCCCTGTATTCACTGTAAAAGGCTTACCCTCTTTTAAAGTTCTCAAGGCCTTTCTAATAAGAGGTGCAAGGTCTCAAGGGACCCCCTGTTTTTCCCTTCCCCCTGAAGGTTTCGATTTTTTTTCTGCCCCCCACTCCTGCCAACTTCCCTGCCCCCCCCCGATACCGACTCCCCCACCCCCCTTTTTGCCATCCCCACAGTAGGTCTTCTCACAGAAGTAATCTTCCAAAAGTCCGCCTCTAAATACATTTTGTTTTCTCATAACTTATGATGCTCACCTCTGTTATCGAAATAATGAGTACATTTCTACCACCTGAGTATGTGTTTCCCCTGTCGCGGCTGTGCCCTATAGGACCTAGACCCTGTTCCGCCCCCCTTCCTTCAAGAGTATTCCCATGTCTTCGCCATTGGAGTCATAAGTTCTGTACAATTTTATGCCGAGGAACAGTGCTTCACCCCTGGTTTTCCTCTTTTTTTATGCTTTTGAGCTTTTTCTCCCATGCCGTCGTCCCCCCAATTCTCCCCTCCATCCCGAGACCTTTTCCCCTCTTCTTTCCCTATCTTGCCCTCTGAGTCTCCTTCATGCTTAAGTGCCTTAAGAAAGCCAGACTTCTCCCTCCCGGATTAATGAACTCTTCCCTTTTATCCAGTCCTTTCCCTCTTTCTTCCCCCCCCTACCGTACCCCTCTCGTACCTTAGAGATATAGGAAACCCACTTTGATTTTTCTTCCCAGGACCCTTATGACATGCTCTGAGAGGGATATCCTAACTTTTTCCCTTCCCACATTTTTCCCCCTCTCTGTCTTTGTACCTCTTTTTTTATTCCCCCATATCATGATTGATAAGTTCTCCCAACGTATCATTCTCTTCTTCAAGTTGCTCCCACCTTTTTCGTCTAGGAAGCTTTTTCCATCCTTTTTTTCTTCCCCCCGCTTTCCTCAACGCCCCTCGTCCCCATTGGCCTCCCGACACTCTCCCCCTTTGAGAAATAGTTTTTAACTTGTTTTAAAGGGGAGGGATTGCTTGGGATGACCCATGATTGACTTTTCTCTTTTTTTCTCCTCATGGTGCCCCACCTCTTAGTAGTCTTCCTACTTTCTCCCCCCCCCCTCTCTTTTCGTAAATCCTCATGTATCCCCCTTTTTTTTTTTTTTGACCCTCTTTGTGAAACAGTGTGGATTTTTTCTCAACCTTTTTCTTTGTGTAAGGTCTTTGGCTTTCAAGGCTGATGGTTTTGGGAATTCTTTTTTTTTTTTTCCATTCCCCCCATTTTCTCCCCCCCCCCCTTTTCCGTTTTTGAACCCCTTCCACTCCCTTGTGGCAGACTATTTCTTCTTTGAGGATCGTTCCCCCCTTTGCTTCTACTGCCCGTTCCACTGCCCCCCCAAACACTACTTGATGTCCCTTTTATTATGGTTAGTATCCATTTCATATTTCTTCCATCCCTTGTTTTCCTCCCCTGCCCCAAATGCCTTTTTTTTCACCAGGAATACCCCCCGTTGCCCCTGAATATCCAAGTATCTTCCTTTTTTTTCAGTTTCCTTTGCTTTTTCCAGGGGCCAAGACGTGCTTTCCCACTTAGTTTTCTTTTTTTTTCTCGCTCTTTTTTGCCTCTCCCCCGATAACCGCGCTTTCCTTTCCTCCCCTTCTACTCCCCCCAGTCCCCATCCGCCCTTGTCTCCCCTTAGTCGTGCCTCTGATTTTGAATCCCTCAATACACTTTTGTCCATAGGCACTTTCCCTTATCGAACGTTTTAATCCATCAGACTTTCTTTGTCATTGAGCTGCGCTTAAGGGGTATTTGCACTCCACCTTTTTTTCCCCAGTAGATTTTCTGTCCCTTTTCTCCCTTCCCTAGCCTTTTTTCCCCTGTCCCTCAAAACTCCTTCCATTTCTTTCCGAAGAAGTCCTTTCTTAGGAATCAATCCAACATTCTTCTGAATACTGATTATTGTTTTTCCCCCGCATCGTTGTATCTCCCTCATTCCCCCCCTTCCTCTTTTCTTCCTGTCATTGACTTTTTCCTCCCCAATCCTCCCCCACCCTTACAGCGACTTAACACTTCCGCCCCTACCCTCTTCGCCCCATTCTTCTGGTGAGCACAACTTGATCCCTCCTGGACTGTTTTGACCTTCTTTTTTTCTGAAACGTCCCCTCACTTCCCTTTCCCTGGAAGCTTTTCTATGTCCCTCACCCTTTTTTGCTTCTTTTCTGTAATTTTTTCCCGACACGGGTTTTTGTCGTTTCGGTTACTTTTCCACGGGGCACCCCCCGGTTCCTTCCTTTATTATTTCCGATTTGACCTCCTCCTTTTCTCGGCCACTCGTTCTTTGAATTTTTTTTAAAGCACTGGTTTTTCCTCCTGTCTCAGAAATCCCTTTCACCTCTTTCACCCATTGGCTGAGGCCTTTTTTCTGATTTCTTCACTGATACATTGCTTTACTGTGTCTCTTCGTTTCTTACCCCGCTCTATTTTTTTTTTTTCCTCTGAGACCGTTTCTGGAGAAAAATCCCAATTACCTTCCTCCCACTTTGGCTCTCCTTTTTTTTTCCATTGATAATGTTTTTTTTTCTTGCATCTTTTTTGACGAAAACGCTCCTTTTTACATCTTCCCCGTAATTCGTCCCCTTTTTCCCATTGCTTCCCAGTTTCGCCTTAAAATTTGGGTTTCTTATTTTTCCCGCCCTCCCTCTTTCCCTTTAAGATCCTTCCTTTCTTTTCAACCCAGTTCCCTTCCAACTCCTTCCATCTCTTTTCCCACACCCCTTTGCCCCCCCCACCACACCGATACTTGCCTTGCGGTTTTCATCATGTTTACACCCCAACTCTTCTTTTCTTACCATTCACCTTCTCCTTTTCATGTGCTTCCTCCTTTTTAGTCTTTTTTTGTCACTTCCTCCAGTTGTTTTCTGTCTCGTGTCATGACCTCACCATTCAGATAAATTCTTTTTCTTTCCCTTGATCAATTTCTTTTCCTTCCTTTTTCCCTTTTGAACCCTTTCTAAATTTTGGCCCGTCAAACTCTGTTATTGTCCGTCCCCCTTACATTATCCCCCTTCAAATTTTCCCTAACCCCAGACCACTCTGTTGTGCCCTATCTTCTATTTTCTCACGTTTTTTTTTTTGAGCATTTTCATCTCTTCCCCCTCCCACTATGTTTTTTCCCTTTGCAATTGGACTCCTTCTTCCTGTCCGTCCTTCCCAGCCCTCTTTTCTTTTTAAGCGAGTCTTTCCCCAGTCCGGTTTCACGTTAAATCGGTTTTCCCCTTCTCTTTTTTTTTTCAAATCCCCCACTGACATTTCCCTTTTCCTTTGATCTCTGAACTTCTCCTCCACCCATTGATTGCAACCTTTTTCTCTCCCTCTCGTCACCCCTTCCTCTTTGAAATGACCAGAGGTAGATTTCTGGACTTCCCCTACGCTTTTTTTAAACTTCCTCCTTGAACTACCCTTCTAGTTTTTTTTTTTTCCTATTTTTTAGCTCCTTTTATTCCATTGTCCGACCTTTTCCACCGACCAGTCCCTCTCTTTCACCGTGGTTGCTGCATGCCCCCCAAAAATCTCAAAAGTCCTTTTTTTCCCCCTCCTCCCTTGGACTAATCCTTCCTTACTCCCTTTTTTTGACTGCCTCTCCCACTTTCCAGTTTTTGTCCCCCTCTTCTCCTTTTGAGTCCCAAACCACGAGTATGACCCTGCGCTTTCTCTGCTCCCCCTTTTTCTCCCTCTTGACCCTCTTTTTTGTTTTCTAAAGAAAAACTTTCCTCCTTCTTCCTCTCTCCTCTCCTTTCATCAAACCCTTCCTCTACAAAGGGAATCCGTTAATGATTATTCCACCTCAGCTTACCACCTTTTTTTATTGTACTCAGTTGCCTCTCTCCGTGTATCAATCTTTTCCCCGTTCGTCTCCCCAAGGAAGGCGTTTGCCCCTTTCATCCCCTGTAGTCCCCTTCAAGACGACTTTTTAGATTACGTGTTGTCATTGATTTTACTCCCACACTCCCCCCCCTACTAAGCACCCCTTTCTCTTCTTTTCCTTTCCGCTTCCTCCCCCAGTTTTTCGCCAAAGACTTTCAAAACCATGTTCCTTTCCTTTTTTTGGTCAGATCCCCTTCCTTCTATTCCCCCTACATTTCAGACTCTTTCCCCCCCCCTTTCGGAATTATCCCGTTTTGCTCCCATCACTAAGTCAGAGATTGTAGGGGTTTCGGTTTTCTTTTGCGCGTTTCCCCCTGTTGAGATTTTCTTTTGTTTCATATTGTGCCCCTGGTCCCTGCCTGAACACCTTCCGTTGAATTTCTAGTCGGTCTCAACCGGAATCAATACTTCCCCCCCCCTTAATACCGTTAACTTTTTCCCTCCTTCTGTTCTTTTGAGGACCTTCACTCGTTGGAGTCATGTCTTCTTCCCCCCCATCTACTGGATTTTTTTCCCGTTTTCTTTTTGTGTTTTCGGGTACTTCCCGGACCACCCTCGTAATCACAATGGTTTTTCGATTGCAAATTAACAATGCTTTTTTTCCCTCCCCCATTTCCCACGTTTTCTTTCCCCCTTTCTCTGCCTCCCTTTCTTCCCCAAACTTTTGAGGATTTCCCTTCCCTCTAGGCTCACTCTCCTTTTTTTTTCCTTCGACAGGTTCTGAGGTGTTCTGTCTCCTGCGGACTCCCTCTCCTTTTCTTTGATGACTTACACAATATCCCAGAATCCTCCCCCTTCCTTCCATCGAATGCGTTCACCGGTCACAAATCACGACATTACACAACAGGAACATCCCTTCAAGGTCCCGAGGATTCTTTCTTAACCCTTCCCCTTTCACCCAACTCCATTTGACCTCTTTTTTTTCTTACCCAAGTGAGAAGTTTTTTCCTCCTTGTCCTCTCCCAACAAGCATAAGGTTTTGAAACCCATTGAGTTTTTTTTTTTTCCCTTTTTCACCTTTGCTCTTTTCCCTCGTTTTCCCGACACCCCACCCCCCTCCCCCTAATTATTGCCATTTCCTGTTTTGAATTTTTTTTTGACAAAATTTCTGTTTGGTATCCTTTCGCTTCCAACTCCTCCCCTACCTTTGCCGCTCCCCCCTCCACTTCTTTCACTCTATGCCAACTACATACCCCCGTCAATTTTAGTCCCCCCCCCATCCCACCAATGGTTGTTTCCCCCTTGTCCCAGTATTTAAAGAGCAGATAGTTTTAATTGAACCTTTTTTTCTCCTTAAGTTTTTCCTTTTTTCCCCTGTGTCTAGCAAGTTAGGAGAAAGGTCTACTCCGGTTTTTTCTTGAAGAAAGACCCTCCCATTTCTGACCCTGTCCCTCTATTGCCGCATTCCGTTTTTTTGTCTTGTATTTCCCGATGTTCCTTTTGGCGACCCCTCTGCTTCCCCCCCCCCACTTTCCCTCTTCCCTTCTCTGGCACGTTTGCGTCCAACCTTTCTTTCCTCTCTTTGTTTCTAACTTATCAGCATGAGGTTGTAATCCCCCTCCCTCCTTTTAAAATCCCTCCTCCTGCCCTCAGTGTGGCGAACGGTTTCGGTCCTCCCCTCGTTCCTTCCTTTCTCCATTCTTCCGATCAATCCTCTTTTGTGAAGTCCTCTCTCCTCCCCTTACTCTATTTTAGCTTTTCTACATTTTCTTTTTCCTGAAGATGGACCCTGCGCTTTCTGAGTCAGTTCTTTTCTCGGCCGTATAGTAATGGCCCTTAAGAGTCCCCCCTTATTTTCAGCTCTTTTCCCTTTTCTTATTACTCCTCTTCTTTTCTCACGGTTTATTTTCTCTTGTTGCTTTCGTGCTCTTTCAGAAATCCATAAGGTTTACTCCCACCCCCCCTAACTCGGCGATCGGACTCGGGCAAGCTTACCGGGAGGCTCCTTTGAGACCAATTCCTTCTACTGTTTGGTCTTAATTGCTTTTCCCGCTTTTCGAGTGTCCAACTTCTTTTTTTTGCCCACCCCCCATAAGATGGTTCAGTTTTTTCTTCCTTCTGGCGTCTTCTTTCTAATCAATCTCTTTTTTTTTTTTCCAACCTTCTGTCTTTGGGTTGTCGATGCTTGGCCCTGATTATTTCCCCGACGGTAGGAATTTTTGACGAACGAGTGAGTTTCCCTTCCTCTATTGGTTGGAAGATCTGGAATGGCTTGGTCCTCCATCACGCGAACCCGGAACGCACCGATCCCTTTCCCTCGTTCTTTTTTTCTTCCTTGAAACTCGTCTTAGAGGCTTTTCCCAGTACATGCTGGGTGAAATCGGTACCTACCCTTTTTTTTTCTTCTGTTTTTTCTATTTCCCTCTCTTTTACTGCCCCTTTTTTTTCTTGCTTTCCATTCCAAGTTTCCCCCTCTCTCCCCCCTGCTCCCTCCAAGGAACCTTTTGTGCTGCCTCACTTTGGCCTTGATGATTCAGTAAGGGCCTTTAGTTTCATTCAAAGTTCCAAAACTAGAACATTCAAGATTTCAAGGTTTCTCCCCCATCAGTTGGCGGCGGGGAATAGAGTGTCCTTTTGTTCTGATCTTCTCCTCCCTCCTTTGTTTTTTTATTCTTTCCTTTCCCTTCTCGTTGTCCTCCGACCAATTTCGTTCCTTTCCCTCCCTTAGTGATTTAGTTTTTTCAATTTTTGTGCCTCTTTTTTCTCAATTCCTTTTCCTCAATTCCCAGGCCTTTTTCGCTCCCCCCTTATTTCATCTGGAGTGATATAGTTTTCTTGTTTCGACCATGGCTCTTTTCTCCTCCCTTTTTTTCCGTAATCTTTTCTCACAACCAGAACTTTTCCCTTTTCTTCCCTCCCAAGGATGACACCCCCTTCCCCTTTTCCCTTGAGCTATTTCCTCTGCATTGAAGATTCCCATTTTTCTTTCTTTCTCCCCCCTGTGCATTTGCCTGCTGATGATGACTTGTTCTTATATCAAAAAAACCATCTCTGAAAAATAACCCCGTCTTCTCTCCCTTCTTGGTTAATAAAGACCTTCTCCCCCCTAAGAAGAGAGCGCTTGTCTCTTCCCCCCTGCCTATTATCTACCCAGTCTGATCTCCATCTCTTCAACTCCCAAGCGTATGTGTTTAAGCCACTTCTTTTCCCCCCTTTTCCTTCACTGTACTATCCTGGCATCCCGCAGCTTACCTGCGTTTTCGCCTGATTTCCCTTCTTTCAATCTTGAAATTTTCCTTCTCCCCTTTCATGTTGGCTTCCTTTTCCCTCTGCTTTCTTCTCGCCCCTCCCGTCTACCCCACTCCTCCCAGACCTTCAGTCTACATTTCTTGTTCAGCTATGACGTCGAGCCGACTTGACTCCTTACCCGCCCTCCCCCCACACCCCCCCCCCCCCCCCCCCTCCCCCAACCCACCCCCCCCCCCCCACCACCACCGATAAGCCCTCCGTTCCTCCCAATCGTCCCTTTTCCTCGTAACACAACTTACTCTGTATTAACGAACCTTCTATCCTTTTTTCCTCCACACCCAACAGCTTATCTTTCCTCCCTCCTGAAAGGCCCCTTCTCTCGTATCCGTTTAAATCCCAATTTTCTCCCCCCCCCCTGATTTTTGTCCGAGAGTCTTTGGCCAGATGTCTTGGACTGAACATCCCCCTTTGTCATATTCTAACCCCCCTCTGCATTTCCTCAGAGGAAGTGCTCCCCACTTCTTTGTCTGACGTCATTTTTCTTTCTTGTGGTATCATTTAGTGGCGAAATATTTGCTCTTTGACGGCCCACTACCCCGCGTCTTTCATCTCCCCCTTTATTTTTTTGGCAAGTGGCTTCCCCTTTATTTATTTTCTTGGATTTCCCCACTTTTTCTCCTTTTACCCTACTTCTCTGAAAGTTGACAATACGTTTGCGAGAGGCATTGCCTCCTTCTCCCCCCCCCGCTAGGGCGATCCCCTTTTGCTTTACTGGTTTGACCTTTGGGACCCTTTTTTTCATGTTTTGTGTTTTTTTTTTTTTTTTGTTTTTTTTGTTTTTTACTCCCAACTTTTTTTTTTTCATGGTTTCTTTTTTAGCTCGTTCAATGATGGCAGGAAGGCAGTTCTTTTTTTGAACCCTTTGTGCGATACCCCCCTCTCCCTTTTCCCTTCCCAGGACCTGTTGGTTTATCCTTTCCCTGTTCCGTAGTGGAGGATGGCCCCCTTTTTCCACTTTTTCCCCTTCAAACCCAACTCTTCGGCTGGTTATATGCGGGGGGATGAGCTTCGTGCTATGAAATCCTCTCGGTTTATCCATCGGGCAAATTTTTTTTTCCCGTTAAATACCCCTTCTCCTTCCCCTCGGCCCGTAGAGTCCTTTTTTTCTGTTATGTTGTTTTTTAAATCTTTTTAGTCCCTTCTTCTTGTTTATGTCGATATGTTGGAATTTATCCCGGACCAGTGTGGTTCCTTCCTGGAGCGTCCCCCCCCTAACTTTCTTTTCGACGCAAATGACTTCTCTCTGCTCCTTCCTTCCCCATTTTTTTCCCATTCAATCCCTTTCCCTCTCTGTCCCCTTTTTGACTAAGTAAGTTTCTGCGTGCATTGGCCCTCTGCTCTGAGAGGGTTTGGATTGGAATCGATCAAACCTTTTGCCTTCGCGGTTCATTTAATTCTCACCTACCCGCTGACAAGTTTTTTTTCCCACGTCCTCCCACATCATGAGATTATTTTTGACCCCCCTTCTAAGTCCTCTTGGAGGATCCCCCCAGCTTTCTCCCATTTTTCTTTTCTGGTGGGATAGTATGTCTTCCCCTATTCAACGGAAGATTTCTCCTGGTACCAGGGCCCTTTCAAAATCGCCTTCCCGCGAAAATAAATCTCGCCCCCTCACCTTTTCCCTCTTTTTATAATTTCTCCCCCCCCCCATGACAAATACGACGGTTTAATAGGTATGCGCAATGTTCGATTCCTTTTCCTGGCATCTTTTCCCAGATGAGTCCATTTTGTCCATCCTTTTCTTTTTTTTTCCTCTTTTCTGATTTCCCTCCCATTGAATTGAGGGTTTTTTTTTCCGGAACCCCCCCGGGGACAACACGTATCCTTCTTCGTGTTTTGTGGGCCGCTTTGCACGCCACGACAGTTTTCTACTTTCTTGGGGGTCATTGGTAGCAAGTAGCCTCCCGGCCTCCTTCACGCACATTTTGAGCGGAAGTTTGATAATCATCTCCCTTGCTTGTTATCGGATGTAGTTTTTCGCGATCAAGATTCTACGTTGGTTGCTGACCAAGAGTCCCACCCCCCAATTAGCCTTTAATACCCCCGTTTTTCCTAGTAACGCCCTTGCTTGCCATGATACTTTTTTGTCGCCATGTCAGATGGACGAAAACGGGCATGGTTCGATCTACATCCTGTCCCATGGACCATCGTCACTTTTTGCCCCTTCGGTTTTTTTTTTTCCTTTGCCCCTGTTCCACCGATCGGCCAATGGACGAGAGTGATTCTCCCGGGCGTGCCCCCCCCTATCCCCCTTACACCCCCAATGACCCCCCAACCCCCCATTCAAGTGTCCTGTTGTGGCCGGTATCAGGTCAAAACCATTTCGTTCGCCTCCCTCTCCCTCCTACCCTTTCCTCGCTTTGGGGAGATTTTTTACCGCGGACCAAGTGTCCCCCCTGGTTTTCTTCTGTTCCTCCTTCCACCATTCATGCCAACGGTTGGAGGTTACAGTTCTCCTGTGAAGTCTTTCCGTTTACCACCCTTATGTATTACCCCCTCTTATTCTCTTTTCCACCCCCTCCTTCGGTGCTTTACGACCTGCATAAGGTCGGTAACTTTTCAACGACCCCCTCTTTTGCTTGCCAGTTCTCTTTGTCCTAATCCTCGGTTTGGTTTTTCCTTCGATCGGACCGACCCTTTCTTTTTCTACTGGCCCAACGACAGTGCAGGGACAATCATCCTGTCCGTCGGTGCCTTGCGAAGATTTACCCCAGTCCTGTTTCCCCCCTTCCCGGAAGTATCCTTATCCAAACCGATGAGCCTTAGGGTGACGATTTTTTAGTTGCCGCCAAAAAAAGGTTCCTCCCCCCGGTTGCCTCCAAGCTACGCCCACCTGAAGAGTTCTTGGAAACCTTCGGTTTTACGCTCCTCGGGATGACGAAGCTTGTGTGTGACCTGATACCCTGCCAAGTCCTTATCGGGGTGTTTTTGTCCCGATGGTTTTTGTCTGCGAGTTATAATTAAGTATTGTTCCCGCCCCAAGTAACTTGGCTCGTCCCAGGGTACGAGATCGCATGGCCAGAAGACCCATCATTTCATCTGACTTTTTCTTTCCTTGTCTTTCCAGGCCTCCTGGTTTGAGATCGTCACCACTGCCCGTTTCGTCCAAGCAGCGCAATGGCGCCAAAAAGTCGTCCTGGCCAAGCAATGCTGTCGATGCTCACCTTTTTTCCTCGCATCCATTTTGTTTATCTTTGTCTTCCCCTCCCAACGTCATTTGGAGGATTGACTCTAAGCGCGGGGAGCAAATGTAACCAGGACTCAAGTGTTTTATCTTCAAAAAGTATTTTCTCCAATGTAGTGTCCCTTTGACGTGTCGGCTGGTCCAGCTTCCCCCAGGGGTTACAGGAAGGCGTGCGTGCGCAACGAGTTCAATGTTGAAAAGACTTTTTTTCCCCTTAGGTACATTTTGTTTTAATGGGTTTCATTCGACACGAAGCAGCCCGTGTAGGGCATGTGACGAGCAGAAAGAACTTCCCCCTGTTCGAAGTGTCTTTCAGGCCCAAGCGATATAGAACTGCGCGGGCAGCCAACCGTCGGATATACAGTTTGGTGTCACCAGCAAGTAAGACGAGATGGCTATTTTTTCTTCATTATGGTTTTTACTGGTGGGGCTTGTTTTCTGCTTTCCTTGCTGGAAGACAATTGGAAGTGATGATATTTCTCAAATTATACCTATCACCCCTCCCTGTATTCGCAGGCTGGCTTTTTCTCCGCGCTGGACTGCTGCTACCTACTTTCTGTGAGTACAGTTTTTTCTGTCTTTTCGGGTATGATAATTTACCGAACCGCTACTTTCATGGTTGATCGATTGCAATACCCTGCCTCTTTCCCCTTCACGCAGTGCCCTCTTTGCCCAATGATATGAAGTTGACTTTTCTATTTCCCCCATTTGAGAGGGAAAGCCGCTATTTCAGTTATATTTGCATGCTCCCAGGCGATTGAGGTGTTCCGTCCAGGAGGAGCCACCTCGCGTTGGTTTAGATTCCGGAGAAGACCTAACCCAGCGACTTCGGATTCACAGTATTACCTACCCAATCCTAAGGGGGCTTCGCGGTATCCTTGGCCACATTGCCTAGTCTTACACGAGCCCGGGATTTCTCACGGTCGTCTCATCACACATTCCGGTGCCCTCATTAGGGTTTGTGGCAGTGGCTGAGATTTTTTTTCGAGTTGCACGATCCTCCACTCCTGCACCGCTGTCTTGTCCCACCTTTTCTTTGGGTGCACCCCTTGTGTGTGTTGTGATGCCAACAATCCCTGCAGTCCCTGCGAGCCTATCCTTGAAGATTCCCCCCCGATCAAGCAAAGTTTTTTCCCACATCAAAATTTGGCCCCCAGTATTGTACCACAGGGGCAAGACAGAGATCTGCCCTTCGGTGGTGGATCATTCGGCCTCCCTCCCTCACGGTAGTGTTTTCAACCATTCGATGCAGGTCCAGGAGAAGCAAGAGTTTTTCCCCGCCAGCACCGCACCGTGGAGTTGCCCCTAAGATTTCCAACAGATTTTTGTCGTTTTGTGTTCCCTGTTGCCGATTGCGCGCTACCACCATTACGTTCAGCTTCCTCGCCGAGCACCGTTTTTTTTACTTCTAGGCGAATGCTCTTTTTGTGCTAATTATGTTTTGCCCTGCGGTGGTTTTTGACTTCCATGACAACAGATGTTCCAAGACGGATACAGCAGGGTGGCGACCGGTTTTCTTTTGCCCCGCGAGAAGGTGTCCGGCGGCCGATTCGATCGCGGTGGTGGTTATGAGAGCTGACCTTTCGCGCTTGTGTGCGGGAGGGGATACATCGTACGTCGTGACGAGGAACCCATAGTTCGCAGCGAGCCGGCTTAGTCGGTTTCGCCTTCGCGTTTTGCTCGCTATAGTCATAGTGACGTTTTATTCTCTTTGAATTTCTGGGCCTAGTCTCTTTGAGGGTGCGGAGTGACCTGCCATCAGGCGGCAATTCCACATGACAGGGTTTTCCTACCCCTTAGCAGGTCAATAACGGGATGTTTCTGACAATTTGGTTTTGACATGTATTCTTTTTTGCTTGCGGATTCGCCCAAGTTTTCGAGTCCGATCTTGGCAACCTTTGCTGCCAAACCACATACTTCTTCATCGGATGGCGTTCCGGTGGTGCCATCGCTGTGCGTCTCAATTGTTCTGGGTTGTTCGGGATGTCGTGCGTCCCGACGAAGGCCGTAGCTGATGGTGTCGTCGGAGCAGCTGGGTGGCGATGCCGTTGAGCTTCACTTCAGAAGAAAGGCCAGAGCAGCACCGGGCTCCTTTGTTTTTACCTGTAAGTGAGGCTGACTCCAGCACTTTGCAGAGGTGTCAATCCTGGTATATCCTCCCTTTTTCCCTTCGTTTCTATATGGAAGCGCGCGGAGTCCAAAACGGTTGCTCATCCTAAAGAGAGCCGCGGCCTCCTTAGATAAGGGGCTGGCTTTTTGTGTTTCAGTCACGGAATTTCGAGACTAGTCAAAGCCCCCCGTCACCTGGCTTTTCCGGTTTCCGTTGGATTTCGCGGATTTTCACTGC
>Ga0179591_1303879_pt1 | contig 19817 bp, 24 predicted proteins | sample CZOMad2_1_08_16f_FD_182891 | JGI IMG/M metagenome (GOLD analysis project Ga0179591, IMG submission 182891) | Vadose zone soil fungal communities from Angelo Coast Range Reserve, California, USA - CZOMad2_1_08_16fungal (PacBio error correction) | ecosystem: Environmental > Terrestrial > Soil >... | reverse complement strand
GATGTTCCGGACCAGCACGGGCAGCCCTCCGCCCTCCCGACCGATGGTCCTTCCCCATTGTCGTTCCCTTTCATCCTCACCCCTTCCTTGCCCTCTCCTTTTTTTTTCACTTTTTGCCTTTTTGTTCCCTCTCTTGGAAGCCCGAATCCTCCTCAAAGGACACCCTACCAACTAACGCTCCCGTTTGAGGTTGTTCTGGTCCTCTTTCTTGTTGACAGTTCACCCGTACTCGGGGTTTTGTTTCTTTTGAAGGTCTCTAACGAGTTTTCCTCATTTACCTGTCAAATGTTCATCCTTGTCTGGACGATTGAGTGATCGACGGAAGGCGTTCACTCTCTTCAATTTTTGAACCGTGGCTGTACTTCAAGTCCCCCCTTCCTTCGCAACTCCTTTAATACCTTCGATTCGGCTTCAGCCGTCTGTTAAATTTCCCGCTGTACCTATTTCGTTGAAGAACGCAATTGAACTTGGCACTTCAGACCCCCCTTCCTGGCCCCCCCGCGATGTCTTTTTTTTGAGCCTAGGGACCCACCCCGATTTTATGTGGTCAAAGGTGGGCCTACCAACCCTACGTCTTCGATCCTTCAGTCTCTCCTCCCCCTCATTGTTTTCCCCCCTAATACCCCTGGCCTGGGCTTTGTAAGGTGGCCTACAAGGGTCTTCTGCAGCTCTTTCCTTACTCTTTTTTTGTTTTTTTTTTTTGTGCCCAAGGTCCCTTTAAAAGGCAGGCAAAGTTGCGGTTCGTCTCCGCCCTTGTGAGTTGATCCCGTTCTTTTTTTCCAAACCTTTCTCCCCCTGGATTTCCCAGTGATTGTTATTGCTGTTGAACTTGCACTGACGGGCGGCCCTCTGTCCCCCCCTTCCCTCTTTTTTCTTTGCCTTGATCCCGCTCAGGCCCAAAGCTCTTTCACGGGTGCCCTCTTTCCCCATGCCCATGTGTAGACTTCCCCCTTTGTCCCCCCTTTTGCATGTGTTTTTTTGTAAGTTCTTTTTCCCCCCTTTATGAGCGGAAAAAAAAAACCCTACCAAAGGCTCCTCATTAATCCCCCTTTCTCGACTTCACCTGCCCTTTTCAGTGCACTCCCCCCCCTCTTTCCCTGAAGGCGGATTTACTTTAAAGATTCTTGGTAAGGAGACTTGTTCCCATTTTGCGTTTTCTTCTGATGAATTTCCCGGGTCCCCCCCCCCAGTCTCTTTTTTTTGAGGAACTAGCTCGATTCTCTTCTCCTAAATTCGGCTACTTTCCAGTTTTCAACCAATTTTGTTGACTTGATTTTTCCCGTCTTCCCTCCCTTCGGATGGTTGACCCCTTGATTCCCGAATCCCCCCCAGCGGTCCCATGGATAGGCAGGTGGATTCTTCAAGACGGGCCCCCCCAGCAAATTATTTGAAGACCGCTACCACCCCCCCCTTTTTTCTGGATTTTCTGCCCAGGATTGCTTTGTAATTTTTCCACGCGTCTTTTAAAAAGTTCCTTCCTGCGCCCCTTCGCTCCCCCCACTTTCCCCCCCACTCCTGCGATGGCCTTCCTTCGTCGAGTTCCCTTCCACATCGATTCCAGCTCTCTTGGCCGCCTGCTTGAGCCATCTCTTTTGACATTCAGGGTTTCCTCCTTTCTTCTACCCTTTGGCAACCCGCGAAGAAAGGGCTTCCCCATTTTTGAGAGCCATTGGGGGCCCCCACCTGATTTCCTTTCCTGATTTGAAAATAGTTTCTCCAAGACCCTGACAAAGCAACCAACAGCAGACTGCTCCCGGCTCCTTCAAAGGGCTGAACGCCTGCTGCCCCGGCCTCCCCCACGTTTTACGTCTCCCACCCCACTTCACGTGTTCCAGCCCACCCCCCTTCTCGACCCCTGTAGGCATAGTTTGCGCAGTATTTTATCCTCTGTCCAAGACGCGTCCCCTGCTTCCTGCTAAATTTGAAAGCCGTTCCCCCCCCCTTCACGCCGAAGCTAACGGTGACACGTTCCTACTTTCTTTCCGTGTCCTTCAAGGGCCAGACCCCTTCCCCCTTTGTTTACAAAGCTTCCATCGTTAACGCCCCCCAGCCTGGCACGCGGGGGACTTTCCCGCGCCGGTCTCAATTCTTCCCCATTCCTTTAAGCAGAGTGATTATAATGGCTCCTACTTCCCCAAGAGTTCCTTCTGGGGTTTTTTTGCCGAAGTTTATACGGATCTTTACTTTTCATCCTTCTTCCCCCCAAACTCCCCTCTATTTAGAGCGGCCCAAACTGATCGCGCCTTGAGGCTTTTTTCCTTTTCCCCTGGTTAATCCATGTTCTCCTTTTTTCGATTAGTTTTTTTTCGCGGTTTTTGGATTTGTTGTTCCTTTTTCCCCTCCCGTGATTTCGCACTTTTGTGGGTACCCTTCCTCGCGGCCTCCCCTTCCCCGTCCGTCTCTGATTTTCACGACAATCGCGCGCCCTCGAGCCCGGTTCTTTTTCTCGCTCCCCCTTGCTTTTCTCCTTCCGTGCTCGTTTGGAGTCGTATCTTCGCCCGTAGTGAACACCAAACCGCCTGCGCATGTTTTTGATAATTTTGCCTTTGACCGGCACCCACGTGGTGATTCACCCCTTTTACATTGACTTCGTTTCTGCTTCCTGTTTCTAATCTTACGACCCCCCCCCCCCTTTAATCCATAACGTTGTTTTGTTTTAGTCTCTGATTTGTCTTTCCCAACCCCAGCACGTGCATCCTTTTTTTGTTCTGTCCAACCCGACGATCCTTGTGTAAGTCCCCTGTTATTTTGACAGGCCAAAATGCCCCCTTGCTGCCCTTCCAACCCCGGTTTTTTATAACTTCTACCCAATTCGATACCCTTCCCCCCCCCCCTTTCTGGAAATCCGTAGGACGAGAATTTGAACGCTCGCGCTCTCTTCCGGCTCAGATGTCCTTCTCTGTTCTTCTAATTTTTCGACTGTCATGAGGGTGAGGTTTAAAAACCACTCGAACACTCTTTTCAGTTCGTTACGGGTTAGTCCCCCATGGCAAAAACAACCACTTCTTTTTGTCGAACGGAATTTTTTCCTTCTTTTCCCTTTTTTATGGTTTCCATGGTGAACTTTTTTTGGCCCCTCCCCTTCCTCCCCTCCAATTTGATTTTTTTGTTGGCACGTCGCAAGCGGGCGGGAGGGTTTTTTCACTTGCCCTTACTCTACTTCCTTGACCCGATCCCAATAAAAGATTAGGTGTGCGGGAAGCCCCCCCATTTTAGCCCAGCTTCTTTTTTCCATTTCGGGCGGCGGCGCTTTAGGATCCTCCTGCTTTCTGAAGATGGAGAGATTTTTTGCTGTTGCTTGCCCGCTATGCGGTCTGTCTGGCCTTCCTTTCCCAGTCCCTCCCTGCGTGTTAGTTGACGTGGCTTTGGGCGGCGCCAGGCCCTGAAAGGTTCTTGTCCCCTTCTCCCCACGTTGCTAGATCTTGGAGGTTCGATTCCCCTGGACCCTTCTTCGGTCGATGATATGCGGATTTTACCTTTCGCCTTTTTTTTTTGAACCCCCCCCCCCCCCTTTTTTTTTGCAAAGGATCCTTCACACTCCTTCCTTTTTTTGTACTTCGCGATTTCTTACTTTTTGGCTTTTGCATTCTGTTTGTTCTTTTTTCCTTGTCTTTTGCCATCTTGCCAAGGGAAGTCTTTTTGACCCGACATTTATGGCCTCCCTTTTTTCCCCCCCATTCTCCTTTCTGGCACCGAGCACCGCGGAGTCCGCAACCTTTCTGAACCCCCTTTCCGCTTGGCGGGGTCCCTCCCAGTTCTTCTTCGAGTTCTCCACTCGCCTGCAATACCAAGAAAGGAGGCCAACGGCTCATCAGCGCTGCCAGCGCTCCCCGGGGTAGAGGACTTTTCCTTTCATTTCCAGGTCCTTTTTCCCCCCACTGGGGGTCGTTTCCTCAGGCATTTCCTACACCCCCTACCTCCCCTTACCCTGGATCAGTTCCCACTTTGACGGTTTAGTCCCTCCTTTTTTTACCCTTCTTGCTCTATCCCCCCCCCGAGCAGTTCTTCCCTTGGCTTGATTCTTGGATCCCCCCCTATGTCTCCCGTCAAATTTCCAATCTCTGTTTTCAATTTTCAAAACCCGACATTTTTCCTTTTCTCTTCTGTCACCACTTTAGTCTGTTCGGGTCTTCGGTCTGGCTCTTTCGCTTTTCCTGAACCGGCGAAGCGAAGGGCGCAACCTTCAGTCCTCCTGCTGTGCTTTTTCGGTTTTTCCTTCCTTTGCGTATGATTTGGGATCGCGTTCCGTCCTAATGGGGGCAGCTCACTTTCGTGTTTTTGATGCCCCGTCCTGCTCACGGTTTGATGAATTCCCGTCCTCCCTGAATTTTTTTTCCGCTCCCCGTTCCCCCCGTCACGTAATGGGGGCCCTAAAAGAGACTACCCTCCTTTGTAAGGGCTAATCTTCCTATTGGTGAAGTTTGGTCGTATGGACCTGCCGGATCAATTTTTCTATTTCTCCTTTTTCGACCCTTCCCCTGACATCTTAGCCCCGGGGGCCTTTTGCAAGGGTGGAAGATAACCATTCGCTTTTTTAACTGTCCCTTGTTTTTTTTGTCTCCGTGTTTTCCGGCGAGATTCCACTCCCAAAGGAGTGCAGCTTCTTCGTGACCCCCCCCGCACCTAAACCTTAAATGTCCTTATAATTCGAGATCTGCTCCTGGCAATCTTTTTTTTTACCTACTACCCCCCAAGCGCCTGCCTGGAGTGCATGAGCCTTTTTTTCCTCTTTTCTTTTTTTTCTCGACCCCCATAGATCACACCCGCGCTTTTTTGTGTGGGTCGGACCCCCAAACAGTGGCCCCACCCTCCAATTTTCCCCAGTCACCTCCCATCCCCTTCTGGACTCGTTTTTGTGTTTCGACAGGCCCCCTCTTTATCTGGCACTTGCGCTATTCTTTTCCCTCCTTATTTGACTTTTCTTTCTGAAACGCCGGATTCGCCTTGCCAGATATGATTGTTGTCTTTGGCTCCCTGGCCGGCCCCTCACGACTTCGATTTTTCTTGGCATCATTTCCGCCCTGCGCCCTTCATAGGATTGTCTCGACGAAATTCCCCCCGGTCCCCCCTTTCGGGAACCCTTTTTAATTCCCCTTGCTCAAAGTAGGAAACCAGATTTTGAGGGGTTTAATGTCTTACCATAACCATCCCCCTGTTCTGCTCACAGGCACTCTCGTGAATTTTCTAGATGTACCTTGATGCCTCTTATCTTGCGAAGAGAATTGTCCCTTCGCTTTCTTTTCCGAGGGTCCCCCACCTGAGGCGGATTGATAAGAGTCAGGGCCTTCATTGAAAAGTGTCCATTTATTTCTTTCCCGGTACCCTTTCCAAGGGAAGGCGGGGGTCACATACGATGCTGGGTTCGGCTTCCCCCGCCAAAGTTTAAAGTTGAGGGCTTTTGGCCCCTTCCCTGTTCCGTTATCTTCCTAGACCCGCAACAAGTTTCCTCATCCTGACCGTTGTTTTTTTCCCCGAAGATATTGGATCGTTTCTTTTGACTCCCCCCTTCCTCACTTCCTTTTCCCCTAATTCTCAAAGTTTCTCTGACCAATGAAATATCTTTTGCCCCCCTCCCTCCTGACCTTCTGGTCCCTGGATTCTCTTTCGTCCCTTCGTTTGCCCCTCCCCTCTCCATGTTTTTGAGATTTTTCAAGCACATATCGGCCAGGTCGAACTCCCCTCATTTTCAATTCCCTCAACAATGCACCCCCTTCAGGTGCGACGAGTTTCTGTAATGCGTTCACCACACATCTTTTAGTTGGTTTCCGTTTATTCCAGTGCTTCTCTGCACTTTTCTCCTGGTGTCCCCTTTCCCTTGACTTAGAAGCTTCATACTATGATTGCCCTTTTTCATTCTACTGTGTAAAGCGTCGAAATCGTTTTTTTAGACTTTTTTGCTTTTTCTAACAAATTTCCCCCCTGAGAAGGCTCCCCCTGTTTTCAGCCGCCGTTTTTTTTAAAAGTTTCGCTGTTACTATTTTTTTCCTCTCAGACTGCAGGCCGGTTCCTCCCATAAGGTTTTTTACGTCGAGCCTCTTTCTTTTGAGACTTTTTTTCCCGTTCTCTTTGGTCCCTGTGTTCTTTCCCCCCACCCCCCGGATTTTTCCCTTTTCGAGACCATAAGAAAGTTCTGACCCTATCCTTTCTCCCCACTCCTCCTGGGCGCTCTACCTTGTTTCGTCCACTTCGGTCTGTTTTTGGGCTAGTACTTACGCGGCATTTTTTACAGGTTTACCCCCCCGGTTTCCCCGTTTTCATCCTTTTTCGTTGATAGCCTTTTTCCGGGCGCAACGGGCCAAAACATTGCTTGCCGCCCCCCTTTCTTCCCTTTGAGCTATAGGTCATATGCCAGAGGCTTGCTCCCCGAGTGACCACGTCCCTTCCCTCAAGGCCCCAACTCCCCTCTACAACCCCTAGTATTACAAAATGTCCGGAGCCCATGTTCGGGAGACGCAAACGTACGTTCAGTTTTTGTTTAGTATCTTACAAACCCACTCCTCTAAGGTCCTTTCCCCTGCTTACCCGGCTGAAGAACCATACCCTTGACTCATTTTCCCCCCCCGGAGCCTTATTAATAAAACGAGCCGTAATTTTTTCTCAGTGATGAATGTTCGAGCTTGCGAGTGTCCCCTTGTCTTCAATAATTTAGGCCTCCAAAACGCGTCCCGCGCTCGATCGTTTACCCCCCAGTAGCCCTTTTAATAGTCCGTGGTGGTGTCTGATCGTCCTTTTTCACAATGACCCCCCAGTCCGGAGTCTCACCTCCGCCTGATGTTAGGCTCGATCCCTAAACTCCCCGGCCCATTCACAATTTTCTGCCTTTGGGGCTTTCAGTTTTTCCCCCGAAAGCCCGTACTTTAATTTTCCACCAGTTGCGAATCTTTTTTTCATGTTTTCCTTTTTCCAGGTTTTTAACCTGCACTACGTTGGAGTCCCCCGGAAGTAGACTTTTTCACTGGCCCTCCTTTTTCCCACCTGCATTTGGTTTTTTTATGCCTCCGGGTCGAGTTTTTTTGAAGCTAAATAGACTAAGCCTTCATCTTCTTGATCGTCCTCCATCCCCCCCCTTTCCCCCTATGTTGTGTCTCCTTTCTAAGGTTGATCCCTGCTTGCCTGGGCAGCCCTTAGTAAGAAAAGGGTCCACATAATGGTGTCCGCCCCCTTCCAAATTCCCCTCTGTTTCTTCCCCCCTCGGAAGACAACGCCAGACGATCCCTTTTGCAAACCCCAAAATTAACTGTCAGATACTTTCATACTTTTTAAACTCCGATGATTTGCCCAAGAGCACCTAGTTTCCCCGCCCCTGACTTTCAATTAAGTAGTGAGTTGTTTACCACCCCATTACACAGTATTCTTTTGTCCACTACCCCAGGGAGGAATATCTGGGATCTAATTTAAGGCTTTTCTTTCAGGGCCTTTTTTCACCCCCGGGTCTCGAAGAAACCAGGTCCCCACCCGCAAACGCCTGAACGCTGAACATCTTGACTTCTTTCTTTCCCGCCTATTTTTTCAGAGATTTGTTGCTACAAGGGGACTTCCCCCGAAAATCTTTTGCATCTTACTCGGTTCCCTTAGATCGCTCCCCCCCACCTTCAATAATCAGTATGATAATTTTAACCTGTTCATTCCTCCCCATCATTGGTTTATTTGGCGGCACCCCCCCGGGCGACTGTCCCTTCTTCATACCCTCTGAACCCCCCACCAATGCCGTGCCAAGCTTTGTGTGAACCTACCTGACTTGGCATGTGAGTGTACCTGTCCTTCCCTACTCCTTAGTTTCTTTTTGATTTAGATTCTGTACGAAGCCCGGATTTTTTTTGGCCCCTCTCTCTGTTGATCAAGGCGATAGACTACAATATTTTTAGTGTGCCGAACCTGCCTCCTTTCTCCGGACGTTAGATCATTTGAAGGGACCATCTGTTCGACGGACCGATTCCCGGCTCTCAACTCAGTATTCCAAATTGGGCGAACCTTGGCCCCCTTTGTTTTTTTCCTTGGGTCCGATCTTTGTTTTTCGACCGTTATTCCAACCTCCGTTTGCTTCATGTTGGGTCGCTGTCGGGGCTCGTTATTTCTCCTCCCTCACTTTGCTTGATGCTCTTTGTCTCAGCCAATTCGTCCACTCTCTCTTTTCTCCCCCTTTTGTTGAGACTCTTGCGACTTATTTTTTTTTCCCCCTTTCCCCGTTGATCTTTTTGCATAACGTTGAACCCAGACGATCCCTTTTTGTCTTTTCTCCCCCCCCCACTTATTTGGACCGGGCAAGTCCCCAGTCCTCTTTTCTGACCTCCAAAGCGTTTTGTTTAACCAAGGCGATTCGTTCCACCTTGTTGAACCGGCAATTTTCCAATCTTCCCGGCCAATCTCCGTGGTCGGATGGTCAAGGTCTGGCGACTTTTTTTTAGTTCATCGATCCTTCTACATCGGCTTTCAGAACCTGGTTTCTCTAGTTGCAGGTTTTTCCTGAAAAACCCCCCGCAAGTGCGCTCCCTGTCTTGAGTCCCCAGGCCTCCCCCCTCTCCCTTAGGGCTTTTCTGGTCGCCATTTGGCTTAAAGGGACATGAGCCTGGGCGCTGAGTTTGGGGGTTTCTCGTCGTTTCATCTTTCAATTGATATGGACTTCCCCTTCTGCCCGTTGGGGACCACAAAACTTATTCTTCCTTTTTCGGTTATCTGTTTCTTCACGCCCCTCCCCGGATAGTCTTGAAGATTACACGTCCGGGGCTAGGATGATTTTCGGCGGTTTTTGTGTTCCCCCCGATCGCTCAATAATTTTATGGTTCCTTCTCCAGTATTTTCTTGCTATTTTTGGATGATGCTTGGTTCTGTCCGTCCCTTTTGTGTTTTCCCGGTTTGGTAATTCATTGCGGCGCTCCTTCCGTCCCCAGTCTCCGTTCTTCCCCCCTTTGAAGGTATTTTTTCTTCCCGGTTTATTGTCCAACCCCTCTCGCAGGGCAACCCTTTGCTGCTTTTGGCTCCCCCCCCCCGTCACCTTTTTTGCTATTTTTCTGATGCACTGGTTAGTATTACTGATGCGTCCTTTTGTGGATTTTGTTTTCTGTCCCCCTTGAGATTGACTGGTCAGGGCACCCTTTTTCTTTGACATTTCTGACCCTTTTTTTGCCAGTTTCTTTATTTTTCATTTTTGCGGTAATGGACTTTTTTCTCAACACCTTGTAGCCGTTCTCCAGTTAAGTCCTTTTCTAGGTTCCCCTGCCCCTTAGGAACCCAATCCATAACCCTTTATTGGTGGTCCTTTTTTGAACTTGTAGGGTTTTTTTTTCCTGACGTCTGCTGGGCCCGATTTCTTTTCCCCTCTCGAAGCGCCAACGGCTGCATCTTCCCTTACCTCCCGCCTTGGAAAAAGTGCCCTTATCTTTATCTTGTCGATCGATCCCCCCCCCGCCCCACGGGGTTTTTCTTCGGACATCCTCCCCACCCATCTCCGTGCAACCGCCTGGCCTGCCCTTTTGACTCCTCTCACTCCTTCTTTTCTACTGACACCGAGTCTTTAGAACGTATATCTTGTCTTTCGCCGACGCAAACTTTATCTGATGACTTGCCTTTGTTCCTGAAACTCTTCCTTTCAGCACTGTTTTTGGTCCCTTGGTGTGATTCTCGATGGTTTGCCCCGTTGATCTCGGCGGAGGTCGAGAGCTGCGGTGAAGGTAATGCGTCAATGGTCGCCCTCAGCTGCCTCACGCCAGAAGTAGACTTCAAGGGATCTCTGTTTTGTCCGGTTTTTTCTCGTTGAGGGGCCTAAAGCTTGATGCAGGCGGTGGAAAGTTTTTAAAGGTTCAGTCGTTTAATTCTCCTTGTTTTTTTTTTCCTGATACCTGCGGTGAACTTAAGTTTTGGGCGGTTCCTCTTTTTCATTTTTCCCTTTGCCTCTCTTTACGTTCCTGTTGAAGTTTGTGTTACAATGATAGTCGTTTTCTATCCCCTTTCTTTCTTAGCACTTTTTCCTATCAGATTCTTTTTTTTACCCCAGCAGCGACGGACCCTGTCCTGCGCCTCCCCCCCCCTTCTTTTTTTTTTTTGTCCCAAGCAGTACCACAACCCCGCAAAAACCCTCGTCATGTTGTTCCACTTGTTGCCAGTTCCTCCCGGGCAGATCAACTTTCCCACTCTGTGGTCTTCCTTCCCCCATTTTCCTGTCTACAACCTTTTCTGCCTCGAGCTGAAAAAGTGTCCCTTTGCCCCTTTTCTTTGACAAAAATTTTTTCGGCTTCACCGTCCTTTGAGTCCCGTTTTCTTCTTTTCTTTTGCGATGCTTCTGCAGAACCTTGGAGGTTAGCTTACCGACCCATTCCCTATTTTTCACCCCGCTTTTTGTAGCTTTTTTTTTTTTTTAGCCCCCTGTGGAAACCCTTTCATTGAATGTTTTCCCCCCCATTTAAGAAACAGCTCGGACTTCGATATTTGTTTAGTTTCCCCAGTTATTGATTTGAAGGGGCCTGAGTTTTCATTGTCGGGTTGAGACGCCCCTTTACAGCTTTCCCCCAGGCTTCTTTGTCCCCCTTTTTGATTCCCCCTCGATTTGAGGTTGATGGATTACCTTTGAGGACTTACCAGGGCCGTACCAAATTGATCCGCTCGATTCCTCTTTTCGAATTTCCCCAATCGTACGTTTGAGAGTACTATAACATGCCCCCACCTCCTGTCGCCCGAAGCGTCTACAATGACGTCCTCCTTTTTTTTTTCCAGACTGAGGGTGGTTTTGTTCCCTTTCCCCTTTCTGTCCCCCCCCCCCCCGGAAGGAAAACGTGTTCTGCGCCACACCGGCATTTATCGTTTTTCACCTTCTTTTCTTTTATCTTTGTTACTATTGAGTTAGGGAGTGGCCTGACCGAGATTTTCCCAAGGTCCCCTGGCCTTGCACCTTGGTTCCTTTTGGCGAGCCCTGTGAGGACGAGGGATTTTAGGCCTTCTCTTTGACTCATGGGACTACCATTTCGTTCCAAAGGTCCCCAACTCGTTTTCCTTTAAATAGGGAATTGAGTCTAGGAGGCGCCCTTTCCGGCCGTTCTCGTCTAAGTTCCCGCGAACGGATAAATCCACCCCCCCCCCCCTCCATCTTACTCCCCCCCCCCTGGTGTTTTTCTCTGGTTGTTTCGTTCTCGTTTTTATGCAGCACTGATCGCCCATAAGACTTCCTCCCTTTACCTTCCACTTCCCCTCTTGCCGACCAGGTCTCTTTTGGGGCCAGTTCTCTTTGTACCCTCCTACAACACAGCAAGGGCCAGACGCGATTCTAAGCCCTCCCTTGGTGACGAGTTCACTCCCCTTTCCCCCGCCTCTGTACCGAAAATCCCAAGTCAAATATCATCCCGACTCTTCTTTTTAATTTTTCCTTTCACAACCGCCTCACTTTTTTTTCCTGATCCCGGCACTTTTCTTAATTTTTGACAGAACGCTCGTGCATCACTCCCTGGCTACCTCTGGGGCACCTACCTGTGACTTCGTCCTACCTCCCCTTTTTGTTTTTTGCCACTAGACGTTTTTTTTGCAACTATCCTCAATTGTGACGCGGCTTTGACCGTAGCGGTCCCGCCCCTTCCCCCCTCCCCCACCCTAGATCCGATCGTCCCCCCCTTCCGTAAAAGTCCTCTGGTATATTCGCGTTTTCCTCCCAAGCATGCTTGTTCACGACGCCCCCCCCCTTTTTTTTCCCTCCCAAGTTCTTCGGACCCCCCCCGAGACCCCCTCTTGTGATGATGTTTGTCGGAACTTTGTGGTAAAGTTTTTTTCTCCTTGACACACCCCCAAATCCTTGACGAGACTTTAGAGACCATAACAAGAGGTATGCACCACTTCTAATTCTTCCACTTTAATGGCGGCTTCTCTTTTACTGTCTTCAGTTTTTTCCTACGCACGACTTAGTAGGACTAAGGCCTTTTTTTAGTTTCTCCAAGGAAGCACGCATTTCCAGCCCCTCCTCCTATGCCCTACTTGGAAGACAAACCTTCCCCAACATGCTCACTTGATTGTTCCTGCCCTTGTGCAACATCTTTCCGATCTTCGCCCATCCTTCCCTCTCCCTCCTTTGACCACGAGGCCCCCCTCCGGAAGACGCAGATCCGTCCCCTCATTTTAACTTGCCCATTATACCCCTTCCCTTTTTAATCCTTCTTTTTTGAATCCGTAATAACCCTCCTTTTTTTTGGGATGAGCATTTAACAAATTGTCCCCCCCAGGCGCTTACTCCCCCTTCTCACCTTCCCCTCCTACCTTTTCTTTCCCCTCCCCACGCCGATCCTTAGTCCAGACCCCTCTCAAAGATCGTCTATGGAAGGATACGTCCTCTCGCTTGCTGCGTTTTTCACCCTTTTTCTTTCCCCATTTTTTTCTTCCCCATTTTCCTTTACCCCAAGATCAGATTTCGAGGCTCTGACAGTTTTTTCTCCCCCTGGCCTTGGTGTCCCCTTCCCCCCCCGATACCCGTAAAACCGTGTCTTTGGAGAGGTTTCTGTCCCCCTTCACCCTTCCTGTTTGGCCTTGATATTTTTAGGCCCCCGACAGGACCCATCCCCAGGGTCGTATAATTACCCTGTTAGTGCTTATTCTACGTGCCCTGTTCCCCTGCCTACGTCTTAATAGGGAGTTCCTTTCATGACGGGTGATTTTCAGGGATTGCCGGATTCCTCCCTTTTGGCTTGAATGTATTCGTCTACCCCACCTGGACCCCCCCACGCCAAGGCCTGCTGATGCCCCCCCATTTTTCGGATCTCGATTCCCTCCCACCCTCCCTCATGGTTTGGAGTTTTCCCCTCTCCTTAAGGGTTTTACGCCAAATTTTCACGGTGCTCTCTTTTCTCCCCTCCTTCTTATTCCCCGTCCCCCCAGATTCTATAAAATTCCGTTTGAGAGCCATGCTTCCACACCACTCCCTCCTTCTTTAACCTTTCCTTGAACTTTCCCGACCCACTTTTCCCCCCCCTTCCAAAAGACGTCATAAGGAACAAGTCTTTTTTTTTCCACTTTGAGCTTGACGTCTACCCTTTTCCCCCTTGGACCCTTTCTGAGTGATCTTACAACTTCAGCACCCACTGTCCCTTTTGATTTTCACCCCCCCCCCGAATCCCCTTCAGAATTCAAGGAAGGAAAGTACATCGACTCTATCCTTTTCCCTTCTTTTCGCTTCTGAATGTCTTTCCCCCAACCCCTCCATTGGGAACTCCCCACAAGCCCACCAGGGCGCCCTCAGCAAGCGGACCGCCTTTCGTGCTCCCTCCCCTTCCCCATTTCCCCCCCCCTTTCTCCAGTATGGTCTAAAAGACCGCAATAGTCCTTCATCTTCTCCGTTTTGCAGTTCTTCCTTTAACTCTCTTTCTGGTTTTTTTTTAAGTTTTCCCTTACTTCCCTACCACAGAAGTCTTGGGGAGGTTTATCCTCCACTTCTAACTTTCATTTATTCCCCCCCTTTTATAGAGTTTTTCCCCCCCCCGAGAAGCTCCGGGTGGTACTCACTCTCACTTCGATCTGGGAGGGAGTTTTTTCCCTGTTTCCCTTACTCCCCCTGAGTCCCCTTCGGACTAGTAGTTTTTTTTACAGAATATGGTGTCTTTTTCACGTTTGTCCTCCCTCCCAATACGTCCGTCACGATGGTTTTAAGTTGTGTTTTTACCGGCCCTGAAGCTCTTTTCCCCCGTTTTCCCCCCTCTTACGCTGATTCCTAATTGCCACGCAAACGCCACATGACTTCCCCCGTCCTCGCCCTCTCGTACCATCTTCCCTGACTTTCTTGGGGAGCGGTGTTCACGCTCTCACCGTCAAGTATGAACACCGCCCATCTCCCTTCGGGGGACACGGTCCCACCTTTCACGGGATACAACGCCCTTCCGTGCGGGTTCTCCTTTCCCTTTTCTTGTTTTCTTTTGTTCACATTCTCTCCCCTTTTTGTTTGTTTGGATTCTCAAGACTGATGGCTATGTTGCTGAACTCCCCCCCCCGATTCCCTAACTTAATCTTCTTCCAACCCCTTCCAATTTTCCGAGCCCCCCCTGATGTGGACCCTTTAAGGCCCCCGTATTCTGTTCTGCCCCTTTTCCTCTCCTCCTTTTTTCCCTGCGACCACCCAATTGCGACGACCCGTCCCTCCCCCTTTCTTTCCGAACTTTTGGTTTCCCCATTCACCCCAAACTTGTGGCAGCAGGACGTCAATCGATTTTTCTTCCCCGCCTCTGTTTTTTGAGAGGGCAGTTCTGGCCTCTCTTTTTTTACACTGACTTTCTGTTCATGGGGGACCCCCTACCGGGGCCTGTGAGTGTCCCCCCTTTTCAACAACCCAGACGAATCGTTTCGATTCTTTATTTTCCCCCGCCCCGCAACTGCATCCCCCCCCCCCCTTCGGGTCTTCGACCTTCGCTCTACCTTCTCATTCTTCCCTTTCAACCTTATTTTTCCATGCCCTTTGGACTGTCTTTCTACATGGGTCCTTCTTTTTTCTTTTTTTTTTTTGTCGGATGCTAGATACTTTCACCCCTCTTTAGGAAGTTATTTTCCCAACCCCTTCTTCTTTTTTCTTTTACTTTTCACTCTATCCTCTTAGAAGTACGCGGCCTTGACCGGTGCCTCCGCTGCTCCCGTTTTTTCCAGGATTTTTTGATGTCCCGGATAGAGTAAGGATTAGGGAAAGTAACCTCCATTTCCGAGTTTTTTTATTTTTTGAGGGAGGGCGTTTTTGTTTTTCTTTGTGGTTTTTCGTTTTTTTACTGTTGTCGACCGGCATTTTTTTGGATAGCGCCTCCCCTCGCCGTGATTTTTTCGCCCTTCCTGGCATTCTAATGTGCTCCTCTTCCCCTTTTGTTTTTCTGTTGCAAGGTAGTTTGTTCCATCTCGACCTTGGGCTTTTTTTCATTTCTGTCTCATTTTCCCCCCGGCCGGGCGGCTTTTCTCGTTACAGCGGCTTCTTGCTATCCTCCTGAGCATCTTTTTTACTTTCCTTTGGTGTGGTCATTGCATTGGATCTTAGGCTTTATTTCTGACCTCTTCAGCCTTTTCCAGCCCTTCGCGGTGAAGTGATATTTTGAGCCAATGGCGCTCCCACCCATTGATGTAGCCGTTCTTCGGAGGCTTCCCCGGCCTGTAGCACGGGAATGTAATAAAACTGTCGAAGCCACCCTTCCACTTGGAAGGCCTTGCCTTTTTGTGTCCCCCCGCTACATTTTCTGGTTCTTTTTTAATTATCTTTTGTTTTTTTTTTTTTTTTGTAGCTTTCCCTCAGGCCTCAGCGTCCCAAATAAGGCGTCCGCCCCTTTTTTTTGTAGCATCGGTAGTGGCAGTCGAATCTGCATATCAATCTCCCCTAAGACCAAGTCCCCTGTTTTGCATTCCCTTATAACCCCCCACTGTCAAGAATGGGAGGCAATGTATCCGGTCGGCTTGCTTTGTTTTTTTTTTCGTTTTAGGTCTTTCTTTCCCGACCCGAGCGGTATTTTGATGCCCCTTTTTTATTTTTCTTGATGCCTCTAAGCCGACCGCCCAGCCTCCTGTATTTCCCCTCCCTTTTTAACCCGACATGTTTTACTTGGCGTTACTTTGCAACTTTTGCTATGCCCCTTGCAGAGTGAGGCGGTTCGATCGCTTCTTCGAGCTTGCCTGAATTCCACTTTTTTCCCCTTGGGTTTAGTTCAATTAGCCCCCTTGAACGAGCGTGGCCAGTCGCCCTTGGCTCGTCCAAAGGTTTTGGGAAGGGCTAGCACTCATTGGAGGTTGCCCCTCACTGCTTTTTCTTCTCCCTGATGGGCCCGTTCGTACAGCGCTTCAGTTTTTTTCCGCTCCTCCACCGGGGGTGCTGCCTTTAGTGGAGGGCCGTGCACCCGGCCCTCCCTGCCTTCCACCCTCCCCCCTGGGTCTTGAGAAGTGCCGTTTCCCCCCTCGATATGTGCTCTTTTGGCCGTTTCTCCCCGATTGATAGCAAACCCAGCGCGGGCGAGGACCGTTGCTGTCGTTTCCTTCACCAGAAAACATCGTTGGAATGTGGGATGGCAAGCCTGTCGCCTGATCTGCCATTCAAGTTGTACTCCCCCAACCTTCGCGCCGGCCCCAGCCACTTGGAATTTAATTGTAAAATCCCTTTCTTTCCCTCCCTCCCCTTTAAGGCCCGAGGACCAAAAAAAACTTCTTCCCAACCTCACTTTTTTACAGCTCAGGGCCTGTCTGTTTTTTTTCAGACCGCTGGAGGAGGTCAGCGCCGCCATTAGCTCTCGCCCGGGCTGGTTCTTTGGGTGGGGGGCTTTGAGCGCCCCTCCCAGAGGGCCCCCGACTTCCCCTCTCCCCCCCTGTAGAAATTAGCCGGATGTGTTCGTCGACCAGCCCCTGTATTTTTGTGTGTTGTCCGTTGTTGCACCTCGCAAGTGCGATTAGTTACATGCGTTTTTAATTTCTAACTCGGCTGCCATTTTTCCCCTTCCCTCCCCCAGCCTTTTGAATGAGTGGTTGATTTTCTCAGGAGAGCCACCCCCACCCAAAGTCCCCCCTCGGAACGGATTCCCTGGAAGGACCCACCACAAATCTTGCCCCCGATTTCTCTTCAGCCTTTCTCCCCCGCGGCATCGTTGAAGGGATTGTCGTAATCCACCTGGTCACCCCCTTCACGTATTTAGTCCCTGGGCTCAACCTCTCGACCGGGAACAGCTGATGGGTGAAAGGCCTTTCCCGCCCTTTTTAAAATAGTCGTGCGCCCCTGCCCACCGTTTTGAAGTATTAGTTTAGGTTCTTGGCTATGTCCTTTTGCCCTTTATGCTTCGGTTTGATTGTTCCTTCCTCAGGGTCCTCCCCAGCCGTCCCATGGCTTTTTGGAGGCCTCGTATCCGGCCCGGCTTTAGGGAAGCCTTGATTAACTCTGTCCATGGGCCCTTCGGATTTCGATTTGTTGTCTTACATTCGGCCACGTGGACGTTGCACTTTGTTTGGAGGATCTCGAGTTCCCTTTCTCGATCAGTCTCGAACCTTAGTCGTCGCACTCCACCTCCTCTCCTTTCCCTCTTTTTTTTTTTGTTGCTGGATCGGTTTTTTCCTAGTTGAGGAAGCAATGATCCGTTATTAAGGCCTCGACCCCATCAGACCTGTTCAACGTGCCGTTTACCTTTACCAGCGTGCCCACTGTTTTCCCCTCCCCCCCTTCCTACAGCGTACCCCAGGCTGGCTGACCGATTCCTTTGCTTCCTAAGGTTGACTGACCGTGCTTCCCTCGGTTCCCGGGGGAGGCCTTCCATATCTGTTTCGAACTCCCCCTTTTTCCCCCCACCCTCCTTTTCCCCCACCACATGCAAGAACCTGTTGAGGACGAAAGTGCCTTGCGACGAAGCTTTCCCTTGGTTCTGGAATGTGTTTTTTACTGTCCCTCAGGTCGTGGTTCTTCTTTGAAGCCCTACTGCATCACTCTGCTCGGGGCTAAATTGTGCTTACCTTACTGTCGACCCTGCCGCTCGACTCTTGGTTTTTCTTTCATTCCGGTAAGGTTTAGCTCCATAAAGAGCCATTGTTTTTCTAGCAAGTTGAACCTTTGACCTCCCCCTTTTCGCCTTTCCTATCCAATAATATAGCCTGATGCCTGGCTATAGGCGTTTCCCCAAGAATTCTCCTAAACGCCCATAGTTAAGTCCTCTGCTGGACGTTTTTCATTTCACCCCTATTTCTATCACACAATAACCTGACGTAAGTAGATCAATGTGATTTGATTTGGAGAGTCTTTGTATGTTACGGTTGGGGACCCCCCCCCCCCCCCCCCCCTGCCCCCTTGCAAAGCGAGTTCGAGAGCTTTCTTGGGCGTTTCCGAGGACACCAAGGATCCGGTAACCCCACCGTCCCTCCCTTCCTCCGTTTGATGACGGTGCTCCCTTGGGAACAGGTCTGCTGCGCATGCTTTTCTCGGAAGCTGGCGGTACTTTTACCAGGGGATTTCCTTTGGCCGCTTCCGTTTTTCTTATGGCCGGTTTCTTGGCGCACCTTCGACAACAGGGGCTGCCCCAACCTGGGTCTCTTGACCTTTTTCATTTCAGTTCTTCTCCCTCGCCCGTTCTCATTGCGATCGATATTTGCCTTATTCCCAAGCTCGTCCCATAACCAACGGCACTCCTAGCTTTCTTCGCCCTTTTTTCTCCTGATGCTCTTTTTTGACGTTTGGCTACCCCATTTTTCCGCACGGTTGGGAGGTCCTTGCCTCCCCCACCAAACACTTCCCCAAAAGGTCGCCTGCATCAACGTTTTCCACTCCCCTCTGCCCTGGCGGGGCCTCCCTTCTTTGCCTCCTTTCCTTCGACGTCCCCCCCCCCCCGATCGAGCCCGGCCTGGAAGGCGGACTTGGGGGCCCGCTTGGGCGAGCTGACCTCGACCATTGCCCCCGTCGCCTTTCCCCCCATCTCCTGCCTCTCCTTCTTGTCTCCTCAAAAAAAGTCCGCACGACCCTCCCGTTTCAAGAAGCTCCCCTCCGACCCCGGTCCTTCTTGCTGGGAGCTCCGGCTCCCCCCCCCTTCCTGGCTTCCCCATCAAAGAAGGGAACCAACAAAGGTCGTATCACGGTGTCGGTCAGGAAAAGGGACTGTTCCCCCCAGGGCACACCTCTTTTCCCGTCGAACTTTTTTATCCCTTTCCCCGTTCTGTTTCTTTTTGCCCAGTGGCCGGGGACCAAAGCCGTGGCGTCCTGGACATGATCGGCCTCGACTGCAAAGGGTACCTTCCCCACGTTCCATTTCCTCGCTTCTTTCGAAAGTTTGATATGAGCTGGCAGGCATACCTTTCCCCCTTACAATCTTTGCGCGGGGCGGGTCCGGCTTTTAGACGCCCAATTCTGATGGAATGGTTGTCTTCCAATTTGCGCCTCCCTTGTTTTCATCATGCCGGAGGCCAACAAGTAGTAAGAAAGCATACATCATGGTTTTTTTTTGCGAACGCCCAATGCGGAAACAATCCCACTTTTTTCCCTCCCTGCTGTTTTCCTAACTTAGCCTTCATCCGTCGACGTTTCTTCCCGACCTCCCCCTCAACAACCTCCGCAATCAGGACATGCCCCCCCCTTCTAAATCAAAGGCTGGCTCGTGATTCTTCTTTTGGCCTGACCCCCCCCGAGGAAGTTGATCGTCCCAATCCTGCAGCCCATGACGTGTTCTGTCTTTGAGCGTGTAGCCAAAACCAAGACTATCCCATCCCCGGTCCCTTTCCTGACCCGGGGAACTTCGGTTCCTTCTTCTCGGAAGTACGTTTTCTTTTTTTTTGACTTGGTCCCCCGCCAAAATTTAAAGGCGCCGGCCCGCCGAAGAACGTCCAGCAGGCCCCGCCTCCCATGCCCTTTCCCCTCATTGGTGATTTCCCCCTACAATCCTGCGCTCTCTTTTGCTAACACTCCCGCCCTGAAAATCTCGCAATCTTCCCCGCGGCTGTTCGTGCGCCGGCCGCACTTCTCCTTGCATTCTTGGCCCTAATGTCCCTGGTCCTTCCTTCCCCAGCCGAAAGCGGGGAGGTTTGGCGGCATTACGGCGGGATTTTTAGGGGGTTCATGATCCTTAGTAATAATTTCGCGTTCCCCATGGTGACCCCTACATTTCGCGTCCCCCCCCCAGCGATTTCTCGCAGGGAGGATGGTTTTTCGTTCACCAATGAAAGCCATGTCCTTGCGAAGGGAACGAGCTCGTTCAGACTTTTTTTCCTTTTTGGCGCATCCTTTGATCTTCGACGTGCAACTTGGGCGTAGTGGTGGACGACCAGCGCCGCGGGAATGCGGCAGTACGAACAGCCTGTCTTTTTCTCAAATCTCGCCGACCTCCTATCCTTTCCTCCTCTCCGAGATTTCATGTGGAGCTCTTCGTGTCCCCCTT
>Ga0179591_1334394_pt1 | contig 19818 bp, 18 predicted proteins | sample CZOMad2_1_08_16f_FD_182891 | JGI IMG/M metagenome (GOLD analysis project Ga0179591, IMG submission 182891) | Vadose zone soil fungal communities from Angelo Coast Range Reserve, California, USA - CZOMad2_1_08_16fungal (PacBio error correction) | ecosystem: Environmental > Terrestrial > Soil >... | reverse complement strand
TAAAGCTCAAGGTCGATTTGAATCAGTTGAGGAACCTGGCGGCTCCAGCTGAAGTCGGTTTGTTGCATCCTTCCCCCTATCTTCGCAAAACAGTTCCCTTTGTTTCTCGCCCAACATTCTGGAAAGGACTAAATCCATATGGGAACATCGTGGAAATATTATTCTGCCTCCCAATCCCCTAGTAACCCTTTTTCCAACCCTGCACCGGAAATCCCCTACCGGTCTACCCACAGCCACAGCGGGACACGTGAGTCCAGGATTAAGTAGACAGACGTGGCGGCCATGAAGGATGTGAGTTTGGACGTCTCCCTGGGGGGACTTCGTGTGTCAATGGGTATCCGACAAAGGAATCCATGTCTTCTTCCCCCTTTCCTTTTCACACTCTCTTTCCCAGAATATCTTCTTCCAGCTGAGAGCCCGTCTAGTCACCCAACCCCACACCGATACTCTACCCCTCAAAGGACACAAATGCTTTGTTTACTTGATTATTTCTTCCAAGCTTTCTCCCCCTTCGAACATATTCGTTACCCGGTTTCCGTTCCTTTTCCTCCTTCGTTGTCCCCCTTGCGTTCTCGCATTCACCTCGGGTTTTTTACAAAACTATGCAGCCCCCTCCGTTCGGCACCTTTCCGTTAGACATCCCTCACCCATCGTCGTCGCTAGGGCCCCTTTTTTATTATCTACACCTCCCGAGCCTTCTCCTCCACTTTTTAACTGTTTTGGTGACTACCGGGTAGTAAGGGCCCCTTTTTTTGCGGTCCTTTTTCAACCCTGATTTTCAATACGGTTAGGCCTCTCCTCTCTTTTCTATTTTTTTGTGTTTGAGCTCGTGATTGAAAAGCTTTGAATTTTTTGAACGTTTCTAACCCATTTGGAAATTGGTCCAAGTTCCCCCCACAAAACAAGTTCTGATTCCTTATCTGCTCTTTCTTACACCCGGGGCCTTAAGAGATTTTGGATTTGTGCTCACGGAGCTTTTTTGACTCCCCTTTCCGTCGGCCGGATTTTTTCTCCCGACATTTTGCCAGCGGCGGTTATCCGGAGACCAGGACCTATAGGCCGAACTTCAAGTAAAAGAGTGTAGCGGCCCTTTTTCCTGTTGATGTAACTCTCCTGCCCAATCCAACTCAAGCCCCTTAGGATGGGGACTTCGGGTTACGCGGATGGGTTTGTTTTTGCCTCCCGAATGGACTCTTCCTCTATGGAGATCACATATCCAGTTTATCGTTTAATTGGACGACAGTGGTAAATTCCTTTTCGCTACTCAAGAGCAAAACCTTGGTCTTCTCCTTTCCTGACCCCCTCTTCCCCGGACCCGCTGGCCGCTTCCCCCGAGAACGTGCGGTTTTTTTCACTCACCCCCCTGGCGGTCTCCCCGCGGGCATTTATCCCCCTCTCTTCCTCTCATACTTTTTCGACGGCCTCTTTTTTTCCTTCCAGCCTGTGGGCGCGCCCCAACGAAAATGGTTTGGCTCCTAAGGATTCGGCCCTAATCCGCTATCCAGCAAGGTATTCTCTCCTCCTGTTTCTCCCTCCTCTCCTCTCATTTCCACTATTCTTAACTTTTTTAGAAACGCACGTCGCCCTTTAAATAAAGGGCCTTGTCAATTGTTTTTTTTTCCTTTCTTTCCTGCCTAGAGCATCGCCGTACCCTAATGGGCACAAGTCCTTTCTCACGCTATTGCTGGTCCTTTCTTCTCAGGACACCCGAACGACCCCAACCAAGCTCAATGTGTCGTTCCCTAGGCGCTCAGGAGTCTTTGAATCCGTAAATCCCGAGAACCTAACTCCTCACGCAAGCTGATATAAATGTTGTTTATATCCACTTCTATTATGGGTTCAACACCAGTTTGTAAATCCTCTTTTCCCCCTTTTGCACCCCCCCTCCCCTCCCCTTGAAGGGGATTCCTTTCCGTTTAGATGTATTGGTACCGGGGTTAGGCAGATACACAACTCTTCTCTGCAAGAATTTCTGGTATCTTGACAGTAATGCAGCCATTATGAATGTCAGTTCCTCCTATCTGGCATCGTCCCAAGTAAGTTTACGTAAAGCTTGGCTTGATCCACATGAAAAAGATACCCGGCTTTTTTTCAACGTTTGTCGTCTGATGATGGGGCGGTACTATCCTTTAAAGTCCCGTGCAGCAATGCTGGTACGCTTTTACTTTGGAGTATACTCTGCGATTGTTTAATCCCAACCCTTGCACCCACTTCCCCCCGCATTGGCAGTTCCTTCCCCATTTATCTGTAGATCTCCTTTCACCTTCCGTTGTCCCAAATTTCCCCCCTCTGCACCCTTTGGCGGTGCCAAATTTCTCAGGGATGCGCAGTCCTACTGGTAAACAACAACTCTCCCACGCTACTCCACATTTCATCAGTTGGGAACTGGAAATATTCTTTTTTGACTGTGAGCTCCCCAATCCCTAATGATAAACCGTGTTTAAACCTCCACCCCCACCATGCAACACTTCTGTGGCTGCTCGAGTTTCTCTTTCATATTACCCCTCTCATACGTAAGGCAACACACCGGTAACTTTAACATATCTCCTCGTTCGTCACGGTTCCCCAGAAATGTGCCGCATAAATAAAGGTTTCCCCCACACCCCCCTTCAACATTCCCTCCCGACGACCGTTTTAGTCCCCATAAGGGCCCCCAACCGCTATTGTAGATTTTTTTTTTTAAACCTTTTTCGCATTTTCCTACGGACCTTTCTTCCCCTTCTTTCCCTATACACTCAGTCATGGACCGTTATCCACAAAAAAATATGCAAATGGATATCCTCCCAATTTTCTTCCGACCTCTCTGGGTTCGATCTTATCTTTCTACAAATCTTTGCCATATTTTTCCTCGTGTTCGCCCAGCCCGGTGAAGGTGGAGATTCTTTCCAGTGTCTGGAATTAGGCCGAGAGATTTTTCGTCTTCCCTAAATCAATGACATTTCTTTTTCTGCGCAAGTTTTCTTATCTCCCTCCAACGTATTTTTCAAGGGAAGAAATTATTTTTAAACACCGATTTTCCTAGCCCTTTTTTTTTTTCTGGAGCCAAATGGTTTTCCCAGTATGCTGGGCCAGAATGATAGCTTGAACCCCGTAGCCACTTCTGAGTTCTACAGAATTTTTTTGGTGGGGAGGCGAGCTAGGTTTTTGTAAGGGATCCAGTTATCCCCAATATCGCCGACATACTGTAACTTATTGATCCCATCCTAGAGGCACAAGAGGTTTCCCCCATACTTTAGAAAGCAAAATCTGTTCTTTATGTAATCCCTTCACAGCATCCCCGTTTGTACCTTTTCTCTTAGTTCCTTCCAAGAACCCCAGCCTCCCCCCCAATCCCCGGAGGCAACTGTTTTATACGATCTGTCTCACCTGTTTTTATCATAACATTAGTTGTCTCCCTTCCCCCCCCCTAGCAGTCTTTTTACTCCAATCTCTTTACTTCTCCCACGCTGTCGGAATATCCATTATCTGGGTCACTGTGTAATTCTCCGCGCTTGACCGCTTTTTCGCAAATCCGCCGAATCAAATGTCCCCCAGACCGTAAGACCCCCCCCCTTCCCCTGTTTCCCCCCCGTCAATCTACTGACCTATGTTTTTGCATGGTCTTGAGAATCAAACGTTGTCAGCCTTCTTTATTTTTTGTTTGAAGTCCTTTCAGTGTTTCCTGTTCCTTTCCCTTAACAGAATTTTTCTGTTCCGTGTCACCCACCGTCGTCGGGTATGTCCCGGTCGTTCTCCCCACACCCCCTCAACGGACCGGTTTCCTTTCTCTCGGGTCCTCCTTCTAAGCGCCCCCTACTCTCCACATCATTTCTTTTGCCGGTTTGTGGGAAGCCACTTTTTGTATCAGTGCATGGCGCGTTAGCGCCGGTTCTAGAATTCCCCCAATTTACTAACTTTAGAAGTGGGGCGGAAATGACCTTGGCTCCAGGGCTTGTCTTTTTTTTGCCCCGTATGATCGGCATTCCTGTATAAACTTGGCCACATCCCGACTTCTCCTGGTAATCGGTGGCAGTGCAGATTGACGTTCTTTTCCAATTTCCCCAATCCCTGATCGAGGGAAGAGGCGAACCTACTGGTGAGATTGGAGTCCCGGTGTCGTGCTCCCGATTTCCCGCTTCCTCCCACCCGACCGTGGAAGGTCCCATTCAGTAATGTTATTTAAGTCCCCTTTTTACCACTTATCTCCCAGCACCCCTGAAACCCCGTCCACTTTTCCGACGCGTCCACTACACAATGATCGATGTTTCCGATCCGAGTGCTACACTTCCGTCCTTACCTTATGCACTCTCGTAGGACCTTGAAATTGAGGATTAGAAATGTCCTTCCGTCACCCCCGTCTTACCGCCTTTTTGCGAACTGACAGGTTTTTTATTCTTTTAATAAACAGTACCCCCCAAGCCCCGCCACTAGGACTCCCTTCTCCTTTCCCCCCCTTTTCACCCCAGGACCTTTGGTTGGTTTGAAACGAGGAATAAGTGGGATAATCACCCACCCGCCTTAGCCCGGGTAATACCGTTTTGTTTCTCTTCCTTTGAGTCCGACGTCTTTTCCTGTTTTACCTTCCGATTGGAGCGCACTGTATGCAATCCTGCCATTCTTTCTTTGGCGTGTGGCCTGCATCCCTTTAAATTGATTTCATATTTGAGAATTTGACTGCCCCCCTACTTTTTCACTTCGCCATTTTTCGAGCAAATTCTGCCCGTACCACTACCTAACCAGACCGTGAAGCCCCCCCCTTCTCGAATTTTCCATTCCTTTTTTATAGCATTTACTCCGTTGAACTGAGTAGATGCTGCTTCTTCCCGCCCTTCATGGTATTCCGTTCCCTTTTATAACTCTTACTTCATGCTTAAGCAAAGGAGCACCCCCCATTTTCGTTCCGCGAGGCTGTCCAAGAAGTCCACACCCCATCACTTCCCGTCGAATTTCTGCGGATCTCTTCTTACTAATATTCCCGGCGTCGACCACCAGAGCCTTTTGGGACTATTACCCCCTAACGGTCCTTCCAATATGAATCCTCTACAGGATTGTGCGCCGGTTGATAGTGGAAGCTTCGGGGGTCTGCGGGCAAATGGTTGGAGGGTTTTTTTTTGAGGGCCTCTCAATGCCAAAACAGCAACCCTGTTTTTATCCTTAAGACCCCACCGGCATACCCACGCTTGCTGATTCTCTTCTCTTCCCTGCCTAATCCTGATGATTTTTCTTCTCCCGTGAGCGTCCCGTTGTAACCAACCAGCCTTCCCCTCAACCTTTCCCAAAGCCTCTTTGCTTTGTCTTATTTTCTGGAACGTTCCTATCCCGGACCACTATTTAATGTTCCGTTAATGTTCAGCGCTTTCCTTTCCCTGTGACAAAGAATCTTCACAAGTTTCCCAAATCCCTCTGCAACCAGGATGCCGCTCCGTTGGAAACAATAGTCGCTTGCAGGCCCGTTTATGACTCCTCCTCCTATTCGCCCATCACGACCCTTTTTGTGTTTTACCACTCGCCTAAGTCCCTGTTAACCTTTTTTTAGTGTACGGGTCACGTATAATAAGTCTTCCCTCCTCTTTTCTCCAGTTGTTTTTTTGATCTATAGGGTCCCCCTTCAACTTTCTTTTTGAAGACGTTGGCCCTAAACAAAACCCTGGGCAACTTTCCGTCTCTTCCCCTGGTATTCCCCCACGGGGATTGTGTCGCGTATTGATACGACCCTTTCTCCAGTCCTCCGATCGGATTTTTCAACTTGAGTATCCTTTATTGATTTTTGCGTCTTGGTGGCCGCTGGAGTGTTGATTCTTCTCCCCCCCAGTCCGACGGGTTGACTTCACGTAACAATCTGTTAGCTGCATATTTTGTAGGCGGCTGATCGTCCCACTCGCTTCCCCTCCTACTCCATGACATCTGCGGATTTTGGTCATGTCCTTTTCTGTTGTCCGCGATGGGTTGTGTTGTTTTACGGCGCTCATTTCTGGAAATCACATCCTTCCATTCTGGGCCTCTCTTTTCGGGGGGTCAGATCTCTTCGTGGTCGCACCGCACTTAGGACAAATTCGAGTCCGCGCTCCCTTCACACAGTGATCGTAAGAGTTGTTTGATTCTTTTATTTCCAGTGATGCGTTGTAAAACTCTTTTTTGTGGCGAACATTCGTGCTCTTATCTCTAAGGGACACCTACCATGTTTTATGTGGGGTTCCTCAAGGCTGTTGGTTGTGCCCCACTACACCATGTTGGGTTTTGTGTTTTTTGTGTTTTTCCCTGCCGTTGCCGGAAATCGTTGAAGCCATCAGGTAATCTCCATGGTCATATAATCATGACTTGTCTTTTCCTCTCCCTTGTCTGGTCCCCGGATATCCTCGTTTCCTGTTACAACGCACGTAGACTAATTTAAAGGGTAATGTCACCCTTTGGTTTTAGTGTTACTGGGGGGTTTTCCTTTCTCTATCCAATTTTCGAGTTAAACAACTTAAATTGGACCCCCCCCCATTCCTTTATACAGCAAACCGTGTCAATTGTCACACGCATGACCCCCCCCTGTTGACATTTTTTTCATTCCCATGGCGTCCTTCGTGCTTCAGCATTTACCTACGACATAACTAAACATAGTTGACTCCCTCCGGTTCTACTTGTCTAATCTGTTTGTGTATCTGGTCCCCATATTAGAGGGAAACCAACAGACTTACCTGGTCAAGTTCTGAATTCGCCTTTTTTCCTTTCGATTTTTTCTTCTTTACTTTTTTTTCCTTGGCAATCTCCCCCTGTTCCCTTTCTCTGCCCTCTTCCCTTTTAAGATGGTCCGTGGGTTCCGACCCTTTCGACAGCTGTTTTACCTTCCCCTTCCTGGTATGTCCTTCCGTTAGACCCCCCTTTTTTCTCGTCACCCATAAAAAGCGGGCCCGTAAACTTTTCCTTTCCTCTTCGTGGCTCCTCCCTTTTTTCTTTTTCCAAGTAACTCCTGATGGTCGCTTATTTCGCTGTTTCTGCCCTAGCAACTCTTCAAAATCTCAAGCTGGCTCTTCTTGCCCCCCCCTCCTTAATGTTAGTGGGAACCCGTTCCTGATTCTAATCCCCCATGCCACTTTATTTTATGCTTGTGACCCTTTTATACCCTTTGCTTTTCCGACTCCGTCCTCCCCCCCCCCCGCCCCCTCAGACTTCCCACTGGTGTTTAAAGGCCATCTCCTGTTGAGTATGCCTGTCTCTCCCTTTTACTAGTCCTCAATACTTATTACCCCCCACCCCCCCCCCCCCCCCCCCCCTTTTTTTTTTGGTGGAAAACATTCACCCCCCCCTGCCACCCACTTCTGTGTCGAAGTCTCTTTTTTCATGATGACCGCCCTGACTCGCGCCCCCAAACGGGAAAGTTTGTGTGGCGCTACCGAGGCCCGGGCCAACGCACGTTTTTTATCTCTCCCCTTCCCCTTTGACCCCCCCCTTTTCCCCCTCCTATCCCAGACAAGGATTTGATTGCCGTGCTGACTTCCCCACCGCGAATTTTCTCTCTCTGTTTTTTTTCACTTTTTCTCCAGTTTCTACTCTCTCGTGTTGATGCCTACTAACACCGCGTGGTCTTTCCCCCCTTCTTCCTTTGTATCCTGACAAACTTGGCCTTTCCCTCGCTTGTCTCCTCTTGGATATTTTTGAAAAAATGTCGGTTTTTCCTGGTCTTTTTTTTACCCCTCGTTGTTCGGGTCGTTAAGTCTTCTCCCGTGGCTGTCATCGGGCTTTTTAGCTTCTTTTCGTCCGTTCCCCTACCTCACTGCTTCCTTTCTTCTGTGAAAACGGTGCTGTACATCTGATGCCCTACAAACTTGACGCGTCTTTTAACCCGTATCGCGGTTCTCACTCCTGGTTACCCTTTCCCTAGGGGATATTTGATTGCTGGATAACCCTGCAAAATCCTCTTAACTCCTTTTTTCTAGATTTTTTTTTGAATACGGTGTTATCATCTATACCCCTCTCCCCCCTTTTTTAAGTTCCCCCTTAAGTGTTTTTTTTTTTTACATAAAGGGATATTTCTGCGCCCTTCAAAATAGTCTAGTCGATCATATTTGTCCATACTTTTTTAACTCCTTCCCCGACATGTCAGGGATATAGTTGAACGAACCTCCCCCCATCTTCCCGCCACTTGCTCCCTGAATCTTCTCCGACACCTGTGTCAGCCACCCCCCTCTTTGGTACTTCCCATTGACAATATGCCATCCGAGAGACAGAACTTATACCAACCCGCGGAATCCCCCTTGTTTATTCCCTCCTGGGTCAGAAGTGTTTTTTTACAATATATTTTGTTCGGAACCGAATAGTTCTTCGGACACTGGGTTTTTCCAATTTTTCCACCCTAATTTCCGACGGCTTTTTTCCAGAGCCCCCCTCTCACCTCTTTCGTTGGTGCTTGATTTCGTGTTTTGACAAGGACTTGTAAGTGTCCGTTAATGGGTCTTCTCTACCTCAAGTTGGTGAACAGAGAACCGATCCCTCTTCTATCGTGCCCACCCCCCCACACCCATCATTGACATTGCGCTAGCCGTGTTATCATGCGCCACTCGAATTCAGCCAACCCCCGATTTTTTTCCGTTTTGTTGTAGCCGGTTGGCAGGTTTCCTCCGTATTTGCGGCCGGAAGGGGATCCCCACCCCTCCCCCCTCACACCCCCCATGTGTATCCTGGGCCATAAAGCTGCACTTGTTCTTCCCCCTTCGGTTCCTATTGTTTTCTCCGTATTCAGAACTTTTTATAAAGCACCCCCAGCCTCCAGAATTGTTTCATAGGGTTTGATTTCCCTCTCGCCTCTGAAAGTTCCAGCCAATCCCTGTATCGTACGTCGAAGCGCCGCCAGCGGTTTGCTATTTTTTTCGAGGGTTGGACATTTCCCCGCTTCTCGGCCCCCGCTGTTTCCCCGTCCCTCCTTCCGTTTTCCCCCCCCCCCCCCACGCAACTTTCCAAGTATACGTATTTCCTCATCAACTACACTTCCTCGGACACCCGAGTTGGTTCTGTACTCTCCCCTTAGGCCCAAGGGACCTTATCATCTCGTTAGGATTCGCCGTCCTGCGTATTTCCTGAACCTTTTTGTCAGGAACCTCCCCCGATCCACCGTTCCAGCGGGGCCCATAGGACGGCTTCCCGGTTTAAAAAATTTAACAATTCCTCACATCCCGCGGCAAGTCCATTCCCCTCCTTTTCCCCCCAACTTGACCCCTCTCATGCTGTAGGTTGTTTCCCCTTCAGATTGGTATCACAGATCCCACCAATTTCCCTTTCGCCAAGGGATTTTGTATGCCCCTCTTTTTCCTTTGATTAGGAATTCTTGCGGAAGCACCCTGGGCGAGACGTGAGGACCGCCAAATGTGTCCTCGTGGGAGTTGGGTCCGTATTTGCCTGCCGCCATCCCTGTCCAACGGCCATTCTATTTATAAAACTTTTCCACTTCGTACAAAGTCTTCCTGTAGCAAATATTCTCCTTCCCCCCTCCCAAGCCCCCGTGACACCACTTTCTTATTTGTGGTGGAGGGTAGTGTAACAAAAACCTTGACTTATAAGTTCAGAGACTTAACTCCCTATGCTTCGTCTTTACATGGGATAACGCTGTTCGAAGCTGAAGTTCCACATTTCTTTGATTACTCTCCAAGGGCACATGCATTTCCCCACCCCCCCCCTCAATTAAGTCGCCCTCCTTTTTCTTCTATAGAAGAAGATGCCCTTGAATGTCAGCCATTGATCCTTTTCCATTCAATAACTTTTGATACCCCCCTTTTCCGCCCCCCAGAGTGATTGAAGGTCTCGTGTCGAGTAATTCCTTTAATTGTGCTTTCCCCGGACCCACTGTTGATAATTCTAGGAACCCTGTTTCCCCACTTTTCTTTGCCCTGCCTTCCCTCTAGTCAGTTAAGAGGATTTGATCTAACCGCGTCCCGTCTGAGTCAAACACCAGCTCCCTCTACCCCCGCTGCAAACACCCCCTACTCCTTATGCTTGATTCTTTCTTCCTCTCTTTACTATAACTTCATCCCATATTCCGCTACCTCTTCTTAATGTAGTAGAGTTTGTTCTCCTTACTCATCATATCACCATTCTCTTCCCCCCCAAATGCCCCGCTGAAAACCCCTTAGGTTAGCCTCTACTTTAGCACAATCCATACCATCTGTCGTTAGGAAAGGAAGGTTACCGCCCTAGACTCACGAAAATTTTTGGGCCCTCCAGTTCATACGTCAATTTTCCCAATTTTGATTGGGACGTCACCTGATTCTCAATAAGCTTTTCACATTGAAATCTCTATCTTTTCTCCCTTTTTTGAGAGAGATTGCCAACCTTATTTTTTTTTTCCTAAAAAGGGAAAGTCCCCCCCCTCCCCTTTTCATTGACGTATCACTTGATTAACCCGTCAATCAGCGGTTCTTTTTTTGCCCGATAATAACGTTCTCCTCCGACGAGTGTTCTGGTTCTGTTGACCCTTAGCATTCGAATCCGGTGTTGCACTATTCCTTTTTTTTTCGCGCCTTTCTTGCCGCGGAGGTGATACTTCATCAAAAGGCATTAACGTAAACGCTCTCTATGCTTGACTTAGATCCATTTTTCACATCCAACATAATCCCCCCCCCCATCATCCGGCTTTCGGTTTCAGGGATCTTTTTGTTCTTTTTTCTCCCTCCCTCCGTCCTCCTCCTCGATTCTCCCCCTTCTTGAATCTGTCTCTCGTTGAATGGGACGCGGGTCCATGCAGTGGTAATGTAGATACCGAAATGAAAACAGTTTTGGTCTTGCTCCTTCCTTGACCCTCTAGCCCCCCCCCCCCCCGCTGATTCGTAACCTAGTTTGGAGGTTAGTGGTGATTGTGCGGCTAGTGTTGGTGGTCCATGAAGGGCCTCCATCCTCCCGCCCTCCATTGCGACCTTCTTTATGGAAGTTTCCAGATTGGCCCCCGAGCACAAATGTTGGTGCTTTTCAGGATTGGAGCGATCACGTCTTTCCGGCAGTTCTTCCATGCTCGTTCTTCTCGACTTGAGATTATCCGTCCTGAACGTTAGCCAGTTGATCCAACGGGGGTAACTTTTCGTTTCTTTTCTTCTCCCTCTTGTTATCCGAGCAAGTGAAGTGGACACCCACCATACAGCTTGACGAGATTGCCCCGTTTTCCTTGTCTGCCCTCAGGACACACGCCACTTTTTCCATCACCCCTCTTTACGTTCTTACTAACGGACAAGTCCGCTCTCAAGTCACCTACTTCAACTTCAAACCCCTCAGCGTGCATCAGTCTCTTGATACAGGCTTCATTTTTCTAAAAAGTTTTATTCTTCCCTTGTTTCAACCCAAAAAGATTCCCTATCTGTGAGCACCTGCCCCTGTGGCAGGTGCTGCTTGTAGTGGGTCCCATTGCCCCGATAAAAATTTTCCTCCCGTCGATGCACCCACCTTGAACTCGTTGGGCATACTGTCCCTCCCCCGTTTCTCCCGAGTCTTCGATTTCCGATTGGTCCTCGTATCCGTTCTAACGCCTGTGTTCTCCCACCCCAAGATCATTTTGTCCCCTTTTTCCCTCCACTTGGTAGTTATATTGCGTATCCTTTTACGCTTTAAAGCACTGCTTTTTTACTCCTTAAATGGCGGCTTTCTTTTTGTATGGTTACGGCATGGATAGAACTCCCCTCCAAACTGTCGCCAAATATTTCCCTCTTGCCGATCCTTCTTTTCTTCTTATTCTTTCCCTACAACCCTTTCCCGATCGTGCTGAATCAACTATGCACCCCCTTGGATGCTTTTGCATTTTATACATCTTTCTGTCGACGTCGCACCCCCCCCCACGCCGACCAGGAATGCCCCCCCAATTCATAGGGGGGATCTTCTCCCTGGTTGACTGTGCCCGGCGAACCTTAGCGACGCTCTGATTACCCCAGTTTTTGGCCCCCCTTCTCCAAACAAACTTTCAACGTTTTCTGTTTATTCCGTCCTCGTTCGACGTCGTTGACCCGCGCCTCTCTCCTAATACTGCAAACCATTTCCAAGTGCTTGTTGGGCAAGTAGCCGACTCTGGGGTTCAACGGGACAGCCATTGTTGCGCTTGTATCCGCTGCCCCTTCAAGTGTGAACAACTGCACTTGTCAAAACTCCTCCCTCACCGACTGCCGAGGTGAGGGAGGCAAAGAATCTTTTTTTCCAACCCCCCAACCATTCTTTTTGTAAAAACCTGGTTTGCGTGCCTACGGCCCCTTCTTGCTTTTTTTTTCTACACCACGCGTCCCCACGTCCCCATCGACGATATTCCCAACCCAAGTTCCCTGGATATCCACCACTTGGCTATTTTCCCCCCTACCTCCCGATGGGGATAAGTTTCTATTGACCCCAAGCGATTCATCTCATGGTCGTACATGAAAGGCTCCCCCAGGGCTCAGAGTCTGTAGCCAGTGGCGGGCCTTTGGCTGTGAGTGTTTCTTTGAAGCACTAATGACCGATTGCGGTTGTGCTGTTACCCCTGGTACCTTCTGCAACGCTTTTGGAGAAGCAATTTCTTTTTCCCCCCTTTTCCGCCTTCTTGCGAGACAGAACGTTACATTATGTCTTCTAGCTTGACCCCGTAACCCCATATCTTCCCCTTTTACCTCCCTAAGGGGGTTAACTCGTGCTAAGGGTTATCCATATCCCTATCCTCCATACACGTCACCCCCTACGTGCTCCATAAGATCGGGACACATAGGTTTTCACACTGGCGTACCCTTTCCCAAAAAGTTATATCCCCCCTAAGGGGTAATCACTTAAAGCATCCGTCCAGTGATCTTTTGAACCTAAGAACCCTACCCCCTCTGGCACCCCCCTAATTCCCAATGTACATAGCAGCCGCCCCCAATTGGAGTCCAAAAGTGCTTTTTACCTCCGACTTTGACAATATGCAGCTCTTTTTGACAAGTCAGTTACTTCTCCCCAACTCGTCGGGAATATCCCAGTTGTCGTCTACTCCCGGCCCTCCTTTTGTGTTAAATATTACTTTGGATCCGTGTTTCGTCTTCTCACCCTCACAAGAGTCGTTAGGCACTTGTCGACCACCTGTTTCAACAAATAGATCCCCCCAAGTCTTCCGTTTGCCAGAAGGGGTTTCCATCGTAAGGTATTACCTTCCCCCCCCCGGTAATCCGGTGTGAGTCGTGTTTCACAGGCCTTGAAGTTTAAACGTTCCTTTCCCGACATCCCGTTCTGTTGCCGTAACATCCCCGCGTCCCTGGATCGATCGAGTTCTGCAAAACCTAATGTTTCTCATTAGACCGTAGGGGGTCATACGCCCCCCTCCTTTTCCCTCCCCCCTCTGTTGAATGGTTTTTTTTAGTAAGGTTGGCCCTGGCTGGGTTGCGTCGGTGATCGTCCGTTAAATACTCAACAATGTAGCAGTGCCCTTTCCCATATTCAATGGTGTGGTGGTCGTCTTTTTTTTGGTTTTCGCAGTGGACGCCATCAGGTTTGGCACAAAGAAGAAACTTTAGTGGTTCGCTTGTTCTGCTTTCCCCCAGATAGAAATTATCTACCCAATACCGACATGATTTTGCCGTATCAGCCGCCCCCCAATGAGTGGGATTTGTTTGGTTTGGATTTCCCCCTGTCGGCTCCCTCACCTCCGCCGCTTGCACCCAGACAGGTGACCACCTTTACGCCACGGTTAAAAACATACGTCAGCCCCCATCCTCCAGATACTCCCACTCCGTGCCAACGGTTTTTTTTGAATGATTTTGTCGCTTTACGATACCCCCTTTGTCGTCCACCTCAAGTAGACTTTCCCCTCTCGTAGGATCTTGAAGACCACCATCGCAACCTGGCGGCATCCTTTCCCTGACTCCCTAGTATTTAGTGAGGTGCGAGAGTCTTCGTTTTGGTTTGCCCGACCCCTGTAACCAATCCTCCCACCCGACAAATTCCCAGCACTGGTTCCGGTTCCATCAACTAGTTGATGGGTTAACCGTAATAATGCTTTGGATCCACCTTACACAACATGATTCCTGCCCCCACTCCTCGGCATTTGTCTGTGTTAATGATTGTATGGTCGGCGTTTGATTTTTCAGAAATTCTTCGCGCCATTGATGCATGACCCACCCCGACCATTTGGTGTGCGTGTTTTCTGAGTCCCCTTAAATGAACACCTGGTCCATTAGTTCGACCGTCTTAAAAATTATATTTCACCTCGACATTTTTTTTCCGTTCCCCCCCCCTAGGCTCCGTAAAAGCACATCCATGAAATTTATTGACCTGCTCACCGTTTCTAGCCCGAGTCCCTTCCTTTAACTGACCAATTTTGAGTCTTCTGGACGACCTGCGGATCCGCTGAATGTCGCCATTTCCTCAACTTTTATCACCCACCAGTGTTTTACGCTGCCAACAGGATGGAAAGACCCCAGAGTCTCTGATGTCTCCAGTAAGATGTAGATATGCCATTCTTTTTAGCAACCCAAGCACTAGCCGGGTCCCCTAGCCGTTCCATCCATACAGTGACTAACTAGGGTACTATGATGATGATCACTGCGTGAAGAACGGGTGGGTTTAAGTTGAATTGTGACAATGCAGACCCCCTTTTTTCTTATTCCCCGGTACAGACAGTATTAAAACTGTCTGTACTTTACTAAGGGCCCATCCCGAATGTGATTCCATCCCTATGCTAGTCCAAGAGCTTTTCCCCCCACACACCCCCATCGTACACCAAGATCTGCCCCCATCCTAATTTGATGGGCTTTGATCTTTCCTCTCTTTTTTCATCTACTTCTCACTCGCTACAGATGTGTAAGTGCCAGACTTAGTTTCATTGCGTTCTCGTAATCCCTACGCTTCCCCCCATTTCGCTCACGCCTAGCTGCACCCTGAGTAGAAGTCCTAGTCCCACCCTCCCTCCCCAATCGTTACCGCTGGAATTGACTCGGATCTCCGCATTGTTCATACAGTTTGTGGGTGATCCAGTTAATTCCCTTTCCCCATTTTGTAGTGTTCCCTTTCCCCCCCGTGAGGGCTCCCCCCGGCTTTCCTTTCAACAATATATTTTACAGTTTTTTTGTTTCCCCTTGCCTATCCCCTCCTGTTAACGTTCCCCCTAACAATGGAATTGAGCTAATGGCTTCCACAACCCCCTTTCGTGATTCTTCGATTATTCACCAACACTCACAAGCGTCTTGTTATGTGTGTAAACTTACTTCTACCCAGTTTTTTGAGATTTGGGGATTCTTGCTTCCCTTGATGTGATCCTAAGTTCCTTTCCGACTGTTATAACCCATGTCACTTCCCAAGATGTAAGATATTGTTCGAAAGGGATTCCCTTTTGAGATGACACCTAATCCACCATCCCCTCATGCTTAAGGTGGGCATAGCCTTTGGACGCGGATTTTCTTGTTTTTTCCTCCGGGACGCTCTCTGTAACAAATCAGGAATTTGCATTTACAGGTCCACTCTCCTTTTAATGCGTGGCGACAAATGATCCCCGTGTTTCTTTCTGTCTTTCTGACCCTCTTTCACGTCATTCAGGCTCGTAAAAGTATTGGACGTGCTGTCCCTGCTTCTTCCACCTTGCTAGTGCTTGGTGGGGAACAGGCGTTCTATATTATCCTTATATGATATCATCGGCGACGGCCCTACGTTGGGTTCCTCTTTCCAGGTTTTTTTCCCATCAAATGGTGGGCTTATTTTGAAGCTGCCTGTCGTTCCATTCCGTCTCTCCGTTTTAATAGCCCTTCTGAATTGTCGTTTCCCTCGCCTCCTACCTTGAGTTAAACTCTATCCGCGTTTGCGAGAACCCTAGCCATCCCGCACGTGTCAATTTTCTTTTTCTTTTTCCCTGTTTTTTTTGCCTAATATAGAGCCCATTTTTTGAGTTTCCCCCAAAACCCTCTTGACACGTCATTGAGCGATTGCCTTTTCCTCAGAACCACCTCACGACACCCAAGAGCCTCGACAATTTGGATTTACTCTTTCTCTCAGTGTGCTGAATCCGTCAAGCCTCCAAACTGTCCTTATGAAATCGACACTGGTTTGTTATCTGGTGTATCCCAACGATTATGCCTTGTGAAACCCCACCCCAAGCTTTTATAGGGTCCAAATTTGGATTTTTCACTTGCTGGCCCCCCGTTTTTCCTTTCAAAGACTAACCATGTTCATTTCGCCTCCCCTCTGAGGTTCTTTGTAAGGATGTCCATTCATGAACGACAGTTATAAGAATGTAGTCTGATCCTAGATGGTCTTCACTAGTCGGGTACGACTATGTTGATATCTTTGCCAATGAACAGCTCATGGGGTCGGTTGCTTCACATGTCTATCCTGCTTTCTTCCGTGATCTTTACTTGCTTAATTGTCACTTCCAGGATGTTTCTTTCTCAAGCTCTCCGGGGTTGCTAGCGTGATTCATAGCCAAACCCCCCCTTCGACCCCCCCTTTCAAAGATTTTTTTTTGCAGGCCCTTACGATATGCGTTCTCTTCTTTCCAAACCGTCAGATCCTTTAGCAATCAACCCTGCCCATTAGTTGGCGTTTTTCCCATTTAGAAATTGCGAGTTTCTCTGCGCCCACCCCCCCCCAAAGAAGAAAAAGTTTGAAGCCCCCCCCAGGTCTCTTTTTCCCGGCCATTCGCCATGGGTTTTTAGTGTTCAGTCCGCGAACCGGACTGGGTCTCCGAAATCATTGATTGTTTGTGTCCCCCCGTCGACAACCCTTTTTCAAATTCTGGTTGACTTTTTTTTCTTCTTCTGCCCCCCTCGGACGCTCTAATGCACCTCACCCCTTCAGTTTCTGTTTGTGCAGTCCTCGCACCGCCCCCTCCTTTCCACCCAACTTCCGCCCACTCTCCCCCCTCCCTCCACCACCACCGCCCATCCCGCTTTCTGTGTCCTTTTGGTCAACAGCAAATTGCAGTGTTTACTCAGGACCTTCTTGAACCACTTAATTCCTTTTCCCCCAAGAAGAAATTTTTTACTGCCCGCTGATTTAGCACTTCTTCTTTTTTGCCCCCCCCACCACCCCCTCCCTCCTCTGGTGTAGATTCTGTGTTGCACCTATGTGACTACGGGCCCTATGTAGACCCTTTGATGAAACTCCTCAAGTTCAGACACGATCCATTCGAGCCCACCCCCAAAGTATTGCCCCATTGTCATAACTTCAACAACACTTTGCTTTCATCTCTTGGGGAGAATGATACCGAGAGCCCCAAAGACCCCGTTTCAATGTTCCGTGTTACAGCCTACGGTTTTAGGAACCCGGTGAGGTCAATCCTTCCCGTCTCCCTTTTTTGGAATTGCCTGAGTTTGGTTAGTTCTGAAGTCACAAACTCCCTGGCGCTTGGTGCTCTTTTTACCCATGTTCTCCCCCTATCTCGCCTCTCCCCTCTTGTCTTTTGACCCTCTTGTTAACCTTCCCCCGGATGGCTCCACTCATTAATGCCGTGTGCGATAGGCTAGGGGCTCCCCTTAAGACAGCCTCCTCTGACATTTTTGGGTATCGTTGGAAGGGTTATCCCGCCGCCCCATCAGAGCATTCGGCTCTTTCCAAACTCCTTGTTCCATCCTCCGGTTTGCTTCAAACTCGGGTGGTTCCCCCCTCCTGGCGTCCACAACCCTTTCCTTATTAGGCGTAAATTCACCCCCCTTGGGAACCATCACCCGCAGTAATAGCTCTTTTGGTCCAACGTCACACCCTACCTCTTACATTTAATCCCCGCCACGGTCAGAATCTTCTTCCAGCTGTAGATCGATAACCTTTTTCTTCTGTTACCCATGACCCTATGAAGAATTTGTTTATCCACTTTTTTTATCTCCCCATCTGTCAGGACTAGCCCTTCAGTCCTACCGGGCATAATTTTTTTTCACAGTCCTTTACTTCGTTTGTTTAGGGCAACAGCCCGACACCTCGTTCCCTTTCTTCCACCTGTGCCTCCCTCCCCCTCCCAATCTTAAGATTCGTTTTGGGGGTCCCCCTCCTGGCATGTCTGAACTTTTTCCCCCTTCAGAGTTGCTTAGTTCTTGTTGAACGGCGAATTGTACCCGTCCTTTCCTCGGTCTAACTGGCGTCCCCCCATTGATTTTTTTCCACAGAACCTCGTTTGTCTCTATTTCGAAAAATAACTTTTCTTTTGCTAGCGCGCGTGCGTGGTTCTCATACGTCGCCCCCTCCTAATACCCTTCGTTGTTGCCTTTTTTTTGTGTGTGTAGTTTGTCTACGGCCACCCTGTAATCGATTGTCTTCGGCTTCTTTTGATCGCCTTTCCTACTCAACACTGTCTTTTCTGTGCCCAAATCCGTTGAAATTTTGTATTCGGATGTCTTTTCTTTCTCCTAGGACTCGGCCCCCAATCCTGTATACACATTGGTGCCCACCCGTCCTCACGAAGTCCCTGTTCTCTGGGTGGGTTTCCGCCACCCGAGCTGAAAACGGTTTTTGTCATCTCCCAATAAAGCTTTTTTTACTTTGGCGACTAGACATGGGTGGTAGGGGGGGATTAGGGTTGGTTATCTGACGATCCAGTTCGAAAAGAAGAAGAGTACAGGCTTCGTGTTCCCCTCAGTGAATATCCGAACCACGTACTCCCATTCCAGATCCCCCTTCATCCAATCCCCTTTAAATGCTCTTTGTTGATACCGTTTACACCCATTTTACAAGGACGTTTATCCTTCACTCTAGTTCTTTTTCGTTAATAGAGCAGATTCTCCCGAACATGGGCGTGCATTCCTCCCCCAATCCGTCCAACTCTTGGAATTCTTGTCAGCGGAAGATGCAGTTTATCTTTCAGATTAAAACCGTACCAAAGCACGACCAACTTTCAATCCCTTCTCTTTTCACTTCCCCCCTAGGACTCTTTTTTTTGAAACTGTTTTGATCCCCAAGATCAAACAACTCTTATCCCCCCATTATCCTCCTTCTTTTCCTATGATTTCTTCCGCCCTGATTCGCTATTCCTTCCTGGAGAGCATCTGCAACTTCCCCACCGGCCATTTCTTTCTTTTTCTTTCTTTTTTTGCCCTCTGACACAGTTTTTAAATGCGGAAAACTGCCTTTTGTCATTTATTCATTTTCCCTACCCGTGATAGGATCAATCTTCCCACTCGCCCCCCATGGAAAGACTTTCTGATACCGAACTTTAACCATTTTGTTTCAGGCCCTCCCGTTGACGAAGTAGATGCGCTTATACCTCGGCCTTAAAGGAGGATAAACCCTCTTGACCTTTCCCCGAATTCCGTCAAATTTTTCCCACACCCCTGGGTCCCCGCTGGGATGGACAGCTGCTTTCGTCAACCAAAGAAAGGTCGTCGCATCTTGGCATGTATCGTCGATTTGCTGTGCGAATTGAACTACTCTTTTCCTCCTCAGTGACAGAAAATCACGGTTCTACAACCAGATGATTCGCTCCCTTTTAGTGATGGATCGTTTCTTTCTTTGGCTTGGTTTTTTCGTTCGTGTAATCTACCCCAAGACCTTGCTCATGCAGGTTATCCTACCACCATATGTCCCTGCTACTTAAAATGTATTTTCCCCCCTTCCGAGGAGTGTTCTCATTCCTTGAGTTCGTGTTCTCACAAAAACCCCAGATCCTTCTTCCCTCCCCCACCGGTCTACAACCCTTACGGCAATGATTCTTTTTCTTATCTCGCTCTCTATCGGTTTTTCCATGCTTTTACGTTACTGTTCCCTCAGGGACTCTCTTTCTCTCCTTTCACCTCTATGCAACAAACATCTCAAAGCCCCCCCTGCAACCAGTCGGCGGGTCTCACCCCCTAGTTTGATTTGCCTGTCCGTTCCGAACGACTCCCGCTTCGATTCCACGGAAACTTTTGTGGGTACCCTTTCCTATCTCCCCGTTGGTCCGTTCAACCGGCTTTTTCCCTTTTAAGATTTTCA
>Ga0179591_1327889_pt1 | contig 19831 bp, 24 predicted proteins | sample CZOMad2_1_08_16f_FD_182891 | JGI IMG/M metagenome (GOLD analysis project Ga0179591, IMG submission 182891) | Vadose zone soil fungal communities from Angelo Coast Range Reserve, California, USA - CZOMad2_1_08_16fungal (PacBio error correction) | ecosystem: Environmental > Terrestrial > Soil >... | reverse complement strand
TCCCCTGGACACGTTTAGCCCTTCCCTCCAAGGGATTTTCTTTTCCCAAGGGAATCTCTGTCCCCTTGTATCCCCCCCTTTTTCTTCCAAGCCACTTATAGCCAGCCCAAAAAAACCGAATTTCATTTTTTTTGGTAGTAGGCTATCGGATTTGAGTCGGAGCCCATCTTTTTGTACTGTTTAGACCCCCCCCCCCCCCCCCCCCCCCCCCCCCCCCCCCCCCCCCCCCCCCACCCCCTCCTCTGTCCCTCCCCCCCCCCCCCCCGCGCGTCCTCCCTTCTGTTTGTCTAGCTTTTGCTTTTGATCGCTCGCACGCTCTGCGGCCTCCGATACCTTCTTTTCTTGCGCAATTTTCTGGCGTTTTTTTTGCTGCTCAACCGTAGTTTTTCGGGCGGTTTTATCTCACACGGCAAACTCCAACCGCCACGCCGAACCGCTCCTCCGAGGGTCACATTTTCCGGGCACCAGGTGCCGTTTTTCTCTTTAGTTTTCGGGATCCAGGCGGTTTCTAACAAAATGTTTTTCGGGCTTCCCCTTTTGGACCGGAGCCCATTCACTCTTGATAATTCCTTTTTTCGCGGAGCACCGGTAAATTCCCTCAATTTGTTTTCCTTTTGAGAGAACCGGGCACGGTATCTCCGTAAAAGTTGAGTGACCATTCCCCGCGCAACAGAACTGGCACAGACCTTTTAAGCTCTCCCTCCCTCGTGAAAGCGAATTCTGGGAATCGCTAACTTGTGCTTGTTCCCTTTTCGCTCAGAAGGCCGGAAGCTTGTTTTTTTGCGGTTACTAGTTTCTTCCCCAGCAGAAGTCCCAGGGATCAAGACGTCATCTTTCTCCCCCGTCTGCAACCAGGTACACGTCCTGGTGGACGATTTCCTCCCGTTAAGTCGACCCCCTTTTTTTTTGTACAGGCCGTCGTAACGGGAGCGCTCAGCCCTCCTTTTACCTTCTAGCTACTGTAAATAACCCCTACACTTGAGTTGTTTTTTCCCCCTTGACCCGATGCTTTGATCTCTTCGTGTTTCGGCCAGCCTGAGCATGTGTTTTTGTCCACTGTATGGGTTTTTCTTTTCATTATTTTGAGACCCGGTCGCTTCTCTGGCCGATGACAGTAGCAGCACAACTCTCTATTGGTGCTTTTTTTTCCCGACACCTCCATTTCTCGCGTGGCGTGTGCGAAGCTATATAGGGTGGCCACAGCCGGCAGGTGAGTTTCCCAACAAGGGAATGTTAGCCCACTCCGCAGCTTGAGCTGGCGCGCCCCCATTCATCACCGTCGCGATACCTGACCTCCCCGGAACTTTTTGGTTATGATTCTTTTTCCGCGGCTTTTAACTTTATCTACCACATTTTCTGCGGGTTAAGATTGAGTTTTGAAGCAAAGTTTTCCTACGAACTATTGTCCCAGATCCCTCTTTTTTCCCATGATTTTTTTGCGCCTTGTCTTTTTTTCGCTTTAGAATTTCTGATGGCGGCCGCGTCCTTCCCCTTGTGCCGATCACTGAAATGTCGCGTTCCTTCTACCCTTTCCAAAGCCGGACCGTTTTGCTGTTTGCTTTTTTGGTTCTCCGGATGAATGGAGTCAGGTTCTGCAAACAGGTTTTCGTATGAGCGCTCTCCGTCAACCCCCTTCTACCCCAAGGTTTCGTACAGCCTCGCCACCAGCTTCGATTTTCGAGAAGGTACTTGCTTTGGGTTTACGATTTTTCCTCCCCTGCCCAAGCGATGCTTTTCAACACGGAGGCTTCATATCTCTCTTCCCTGATTCCGTCCAGGAGCGTAAGGTTTTGTCAGAAAGTTCCCTTCCCCTTCTTGGCAGCCCGACGCGCGTCTCCTATCTATTTGTTTGTCATACCACCGTTTTTTTGGCCCGATCTTTAATTTTTCGTGGTTTTTCCGCATAGAGAGGCATGCGTCTGATACCTATTTCTCCCCATGATGCGCTGATAGAGTCAGAGGCTGCCTTGGAGGGCCCTGCTTGTCATAACTGGAAATGCGGCCGATCGCTTTTCCCTTCAGCTCCTCGCTCCCTCACCCGGCGATGTTTAGTTTTTTTCTTCGCGGGCTCCACCTTCTTCTCCGCGCTGCTAGAGCCCGTTGTTATCAGCGTTTTCCCCAACCTCCCCCCCCGCTTGGAGATGGTTCCCTCCAGCTCATCTCCTAAGTTTAAAATTTTTCCTGACCCAAGCTGCTTCATCCCACCAGACCAAGAAAAAAGGTTTCGCTAGATCACCGTTCCGCGTCCCTTGCCCTTTGTTTTCAAGCAGTGAAACACCCTCCGATACTTCCCCCCTGGACGATGGGTCAACTTTCCTTTCCCCCTAAACCACGATTCACACCCTTTCTTTTTTCTATTTAATCCATCATGGTGTGTGAGTCCTTTTTTTGTCCGTTTTTTTTTTTGGCCTACCACATATTTTTTTTTAGGCGCGTTTTCTTTTTCTTTCCGATGGTGCTTTTCACGTGGCCGGGGACCATCGGTGGCGATTCCTATGAGCCCTTGTTCGGGTTTTGTTGCTTGACTGTGGTTATCGGCGGTCTCCCTTTTAAACTTTTTAGACTGCATCTGTTCAGGTCTCCTCCCTCGCGGGGTCTGTCCTCCCCCCCCAAACTCAAGCCCGCCCGAGTCAGTCCCAGTGTGTAAGGGCGTTGGCTCGCTTTTTCCCGTTTCTTATCAGAGCACTATGTCTCTCCTACTCTGATTTCTTGCCGTTTCGCGCTCCCATGTCATGTTAGCCTTATGAAGAGATGCGGCTGACCTCCTCTCACTTGTTTCTTGCTTCGGCCTATGCCCCGTGTCCCTCCTCGCTTCCACAACCGCTTTTTCAATCGGCCATACTCCACTCGATATAGAGTGCACCCACGCTGCATGCCGGCGCGGCTGCGTGGCTTCCACCCTTCAACTGACGCCTCTTTTTGCCCTCTGGTTTTTTTCTCCCCTTCCTTAGTTTGCCTCCCGATCGCTTTTCGAAACGCTTTCCAACAAGCAACTTTTTTCGTACCAATCGAGAGATACTTTTTGCTCCCGCCGGTTTTTTTTTTCGTGCCTCCGGACGTCAAGCGCAATTTTTTTCCGCTTTGCCAGTCCTTGGGCACCCCTCCCTCAGAGACGATCCGGGCCTCCTCATCAACGTTCGAGGTTGTAACCTGAGCGGCTTCACCGCTTGCCAGTTCCCCTTTAGGTTCTCAGCGCTTTCCGGCCCCGACAATCTAATTTTTCTGGTCCGCCGCTCTTTAGTCCCAAATAGACTTGCTGATGTCGTAGACGTCTTTGATGCGAGTAAAACTTCTGACACCCCCCTTTCCCTTAAATTGAATGTCGTCCCCTGCTCTTGTCCCACGCGAGCACCCCCCCCAACAGGCTGCAGAGGGAGCCAGGATTTCCCTATCGTTCGCGGCGCCATCCCCCCAGCTTCGTCTTTTCTACCCTGCCTCCCAACGCCCGTTTTTCTCTTCAGATCACGCCCCCGACTTCTTTCTTTTTCCCAGATACCCCCTCCCCGATGCGTGCCAACTTTCGGTACGAATCAACCTGCTTTCTTTGCATGATATATTTCTCCATCACCGACCACTGTTCGTCGACATTCCGCTACACGGCACATACGTGACCACTTTGCTTTTCTTCTGGGAACAGTATCCTTTTGGAACTTTTTTTTTTATCGCTTCAAGTTCGAAGCTCAATTTGACCTTTTGCTTCCCGGTGTTAGCCCGTTTTTTTTTCTTCTCGATCGGCCCCCTTACGGCCGTGCCCCCGCCAAGTGTCGACGTCCTGCCCACACTTTCTGTACGAGTCTTGCCCCCCCGTTGTGTCGAATACGAAGCATCTTTGCACTTTTTTCCTCCCCTTCCACAAGACTTCCCCCAGGCCAGCCAGCGCAACCTTTTATTCTTTGGCGCGTCCATTTTTCCTTCTCTTTCCAGAATAGTTTTTCTCCTCGAGTGGCAAGGGCTCTTGCTGAGGCTTGGCATGCCTCTTCAGCACCACGTTGCCCGAATGGTTGTTTTTGAGTCCGGCTTTTTTTGTCTCTTCTCAGTAAATTTCTAATGAGGATTTGCGACTCTCGGGAACCTGGCTTGCTCTTACCCAAAACTTTGCCGCCGGATTTTTTCAAGTCTTTCAATTGATCAACGAGTAAACATTTTTTTAGTTATGGGAAGTCCGTGAGCTTCTGACAATAGATTTTGCAACCTTCACTTTGGCAAAACCCTCCTTTTTTTCAGACAGATGCTTTGAGGAGAGCTTCCAGGAGTGGATGTGGGTTTTTCTGTTGTCGGTTCTTAGGGGTTGGTTTTCCCCCCCAAGACATCCTTGGCTGTTGAGCACGGACCTCCTTGGACAGACAAGAGCCCGCCGCAATTTTTTTCTCGCGACGTCGAGACCCCCGCTCTAGCTCAAGCGCCCCACATGGAAGCGCCAAGAACCCCGCTTTTCGCGGACAATTGGTCCGATAGATCAGAATACCCCCCCCCCCCCCCTACGCGAATTATTGGTTTCAGGGCTGAGAAGGCTGTGGCACTTTAGCAATGTTCTCCCGTTCCTTCTCCGACTGCCCGTCGCCCTTTTGGCAGCTATCGGTTCCTTTCCTCTTGTGCTGAGCGCCCAGAAAGATCTACGGTGGGATGTGAAGTTGAGACTTCCGAGCTCGTGGTCGGATCGACGCCAGACCCCCCCTTGTAAAGACAGTTAGAGGTCTTTGTCATCTTTCCCCGGCAGCCCTTCCCTCATGAAGACAATGTCTGAAGTTTTCAGAGTTAAGTGGAACTTACATTCGCTAGCCGCCACCCTTCTCCATGCAAAGCCATCGACCTCGCTGTATGCCTTTTTCCCCCTTATACGAAAGGGAAGTCGTCAGCAAGTCCTTAAGAGCCATTCCTCTGGCTCTTTAGGAGCTTGCTTTCCTTCCCCCCATAGGAGATCCCCGTTTTTCCTGACCAATACAGACTATTGTTTCCCCCAGGCGGATGGGTCAGCCATATTTCGGTTTTTCTTTCAAAGATTGCCGCCGGTTGGCGATTTTTGATTCGTTGCCCCCCTCGAAAAGCTCCTCCTCCTAGGCATATTAATGACGTACGAGCTGGATTGCCAATTCTGGTATACGCTACACGGCCCAGTTTCCCCCTTGTCCCGAACTGATTTTTCTCCCGCGCTTGGTCGTAGCCCAATGGGTTTTTTTTTCGCCTACCAACCCCTCTCCCCTGTCACACCTGTTCCCCGGCGGATCCTTGAGCCATCTCTCTTTTCTCTCCCGGTGGTGGTTGCAGATCCTGTTTCATTAGTCTGGTCCGGAACCTTTTTTATTGGTTCAGATAGTCCATTACATCCCCCCTTTCCCTTCCCCGGCTCAGAATATCCAGGCCGTTTCAGGTCCCCCTCTGACCGCGGATTTCTTGGAGATTTAAATCAAGGTTTCTTTCCCGCGCTTTTTCCCGTAATCCTTAAGGCGCTTTTTCGGCCTTTGTAAGTACCACCAATCCAACCCCTTCCGCTTCTTTGCCCGTCCCAAGAGATCTGCGTCCCCAGGCGCCAATTAGCGCTCCCATCGCCTGAAAAACGGTGCTGGTTGTATTTTTCCTACGGCCACCTGATAATATAGGGTTACTTTTCCGATGCGGTTAATTTCCTCTTCCTCAAAAGCTGGAAGAAGTCAACACCCCCGTTTTCCCAGGGACCATCTTCTTTCTCGGCCTTTTTTTCCTTTTGTTGGGCTGCGAAGGCGTAAGTCATTTAGACCCCCTTCCCTCGGTCTTTTTCCATTACATTTGGAGCTGACTTTTCAATACGGACACCCGACCTTCCTCAGGCTTTTCTTCCCCAAGTATGGCCTGCCAACAACCTTCGGAACCCAATAAAGCAGAACCCCATTTGCGACCCACTGCGACACACTGAGCCAGGAGGGCCCGGCCCCCCAGACCCTCCCCCTCCCTCCCCTCCGTTCACCCACACAGCCACCCCCACCCGACGGGCACTGAGAGCCGCGAACCCTCGAGCTCGCCACCAAATCCGAAAAAGCCATGAATGGCACCCCCCTCGTTCAAGAGAGACTGAATCCACGCCGGTCCTTGGCCTCTCCGAAGGAGTTCACCTCATAAGACCAATGCGACGACCCCCCCCCTCCTCCACCAGTAGTTACCAACATCCTCTCCGCTGCATCCCCTGCCAACACCCTTTCTCTCCCCCAACCCCTACCCCCTCTTACACCTCTCTCCCCCCACACCCCTCCCCCCCCCCCCCTCCCCCCTCCACCCCCTAACTCTACCCCCCCCCCCCCCCCCACCCCACCCCCCCCCCCCCCACACCCCCACACCCCCCCCCCCCCACCCCCCCCCCCCCCCCCCTAGGACCCCCCCCCCCCCCCCCCCCCCCCCCCCCCCCCCCCTGGGCCAAGGATCTAGAACTAAAAAAACTCAGACATTGTCCGTATTTGCATATCTTTCCCGTGTGGTTTGTGGTGGATATTTTTTTGTATAACCATCGTATGTTTGTGACGAGATAATCGGGTCCTTTTCTCTTTGCTTATCGGTGAGTTGATCTCCCCCCCGTAGAGTGATCCCCCCCCCTCCCTCTACTGATCTGAGCGTTTTCGGGAGCTTCCATATCACTCCCCTCGAAATGTTTCCCTTTTTTGCGAGACCCGACCAATGGTCAACACCGCCACCCATCCAGACCCGCCCGCATCTTATAGGCAACCCCCCCCCCCCAACAGGCCGCGTTGCACAATCTCTGTTTTTTTAATTTCGTTTTACGGAAGCCCTTTTTTTTTTTTTTCCCTAACCAAGCTTTTCCGTTCGAATTGAGCCCGGCTCCCCAGACAAGATTTTTAGTACAGGCAAGCGGCTCCTTTTTCCCCCCCTCAACACTCAATTTTTGTCCCCTTAGTTCACTCTCCCTTGAACGGTTTCCGGAATCCCCATTCCCCCTTTCATTCTTGAGGCTAGTATTAAGCACCTACTCATAAGGCATTCCGTTGGCCCCCTCTCTCCCTGACGTGAACATTGTAAATAGAATTGCTCCTCTGACTATTGCCTCCCTCGAGGTTTCTTCCCCCGTTGGAGGCTTGTTTCAAAAGCGTTGAAGCCGCGTATCCCCGAAACCCCCTTTCTCCAGGAAAGCGATACAGTACTTTCGTTGTAGACTCTTTTTTTCCTCCGTGTATTCCACCATTTTTTGTAACCCGACCGCCCCATGGCCGATTTCCTATGCGACCTTCGAGACCGTTCCCTTAAAAGGGCCATGTCTGCTGGGTCCTTCGCGGCCGATTGGTTTTTCTCCAAAGGATCGGGAAAGAAGGTTTTTTGATGCACGAGGGAGGGTTACTTTCTTTTTTTTTTCTAAAGATTGCTAGGTGCTTCGATGCGGGGATGTACCCCCCAAGTGTCCAGTGCCTCTCCATTGGTCGTACGCCTCTTTTTCGTGCCCCCCCGCGCCAGTGCGAACCTTGCATGAGTGCTATCCGTCCCCGAAGATCCGGTGGTTTTTCCCCCCCCCTCAGGAATGGGAAAGCCTAAGAGTGCTGTTCGACCCTTAATCCTTCGCCAATGCCTTCGAACTGGGTCCGTGCATGAGCAACCGTAGAATGCGTGCGAATTCTTTTCACCGCGCTTCCGTTTTATTGGTGTCGCCACCTCCCTCGCATACTTTTTTCCCCCCATTTTCGCGCCAAGCAGTTCCGACGTTTGTTGGATGGATTCTGACCGTCGATGCCATTTTTCTTCCTGTGTTGTTTGTAAGGCCGATAACATTAGGATGCTTGCTCGGCGGATCTTCTCTAGGAATTCCCCCTCCAGGTTTCAAGATTTGGCGGCGATTTCTGCAGTTGTATAATTTCTGTAAGACGAGCCCCATGCTCCAGAGGCTCTCCGATTGGTAGACTTGTCGTTTGTTTGGAAGTCCTTTTTTTTTTTCTCTCCCCTCCCCAGCGTTTGGTTTCGTCAAACGAAGGTCTGTAGCTCTGCAAAGTGATTCTCTCGAGATTTGCTGTGGAAGGACAAACCGCCGGCTTTTCCCCCTCCTTCAGAACCTCTTTTTCGGGTCGTCAAAATCGCGCTTTGTTTGTATTGGGGCAAGATGTTCCATACGCGTCGTGGTTGCGATTCTTCCCTGTCGCATGAAAAATCTCCAAGTGATTTCCGAGCGACGGCGATTTCTTTTTTCCAGTCATCGCTTAACGATGACATTTTGATCTTCGCGCCCTAAGCCGTCATCCTCGATGACGGACGTGAAAGGAGTGGGCGAGTTCCTTCCACCTGCCCCCCCCTCACAGCCGACTCTGGGAAATCTAGGAAGACTGTGTTTTTACGAAACAACGAAACATTTTCTTTTCGCGGGCGTTCGTTAGCCTCCTTTTTCCCGTCGTCCGAGGTCCCCCCTTGATCCCAAACAGCACCACCGAACCCAAGGTTCGAGGATCGCCCCACCCGATAATGCTTCCATGTCATCAATTGCCAAACACGATAGAATCCCCCCCTCTCTGTGCCCAATGGACCCCCCTCCCCCCCGATCTTTTCCCCAACTCTCATCTCTTTGATCCTCCCCTTGTGGCGGGGTGGGATGTGTGCTTCTGGCATGTCTTGCCTAGTTTCTTTCCTGAGGTGGTTGTGCAATTGCCCCGGCCCCTCTTTTGGATTTTAAATGATTCCCCCCTTCTCCCTTTCGATCAGGCGGCAACATTTTTGGGTGGTGATGTTGTTTTCTAAGCCTTTGGTAATTTGCGTCCGCAGGTTTTATCGATCTACGTTACGCCCGGCGCTCGCCCTTTGGGAGTTTTTTTCCTGGCGGCCCCCCACCACCTTTTCCTTCCGGTCGCGCGAGCAGAGTCGAGAATGGAGGAAGGGGCGCCGGCAGCATTAACCTCCTGGTGATGCGGACCGTCAGTGAGTCCCTCGTCTATTATGAACCTTTCTCGTCGGTGATGCGCCTCCTTTTGCCGCCGGCCCGTCGCCTTTTGACTCCCTCCCACTTGCTCTTCTCACGTTTCCCGGCGCGCTCTTTGGACTCCGTCTCGTCAGGTTCCCACCCTCCCCCCCCTGCGATATAGATGGTCCACGAAATCGAGCGAGGCGGCGCCGTTGTGGTTCGGGCACGGGCGCGTTTGTCTCTCCTTTTCCCAGAGAGCGCCCTTCTTTTCCTTGTCTTTTTGTTTGAACCCCAATCGATGGCGCGAAACGTTCCCACACAACCTCCCCTTTCCCCTTCCTTAGAGCGCGTGGTGTGCAGGTTTTCCCTCCCCGGTGAGATTTCTTTTTTAGAGGAGAAGCATTCTAATGCGTCCATTTTTTGCCTGAGGCTTCCCATTCTCGTGAAGCTGTTCCCTGCCTAGATCATCGTTTTTTTTCTTTTTCTTTTAGGACCGGAGGCGGCTTCACAGTTCACAGACTCCCTGGAGGCCCTTCCCCGCTCGAAGCGTCGAAGCCCGTTTGCCGAAATATACCCTCTTTCTCCCCCCTCCCCCTCGTGGAGCGCACATGAGTCGAGCGTTGACAACCTTTGCTCTCCAAGGACCCGCCTTTCTTTGAGCATTCTCCGGCTACTGAAGATCTCAAGCCCAAATTATGGCTAGCAGCCATTTGTTTCCCCCGTTTGCTTCTACAGCCCGCTTCTCTTTTTTACGCATCTTTTGATCACCCCGCGCGGCTTTCTCGTCACGACCTTCTAAGAAGATAGTTTTCCACTAGGTTTACCCTTTTTTCCCGTACGATCCCCCCCCCCCTCTGAGCGAGGCTCTCCTTTTTTTTATCAGCAATTGGCCCGCGTTCAAGAGGTTCGTCGCAAATACCGTTCATAGCCCCGCGTTCCCCCGGCCTGCTGTTTCTCATCCGAGCTCATGAGGCGGTCTGTTTTTTCCTTTCCTTCGTCCTTTCACCGAAGCTTTCATTTTTGCTTCCGGTGTATTGATATTAAGCACTCTCTATCGGCGGCACTTTTTTCCGGACGTGACCCCCCCCCACTTTTTTCGCCGGCACCCCTCTTCGTCCGACGTGGATCGTTTTCATGTAGAATTTCGGAAGGCCTTCTTCGGTTTCGTTTTATTCCTTCGTTTCCCCCAAAGTCTTCCGGGCCTCACCGCTCCGCCAGGCTTCTGTTCTTTAAGAGTTCACTTCATGAGATTCCGAATTCGTAGCGTCCAGACTTTTTGCAGGTTCTCGTTCGAGGCTTTTCTGCTGAAGACAGTTTTCCTCCGACCACTTTTTTTTTTTTCCGGCCCTTTCTCGGTCCCCTAAGTTTTCAAAGCACCTTTTCAGGGATTGGGAGACCCTCTTTCGATGAGAACGGCACTTTTTTTTAATTACCCTTGCGGCGCCGCAAAGCACTTTCTCCGAGAAATTTGTCTTTTCGTCCTGTACTTTTTGAGAAAACTATTATTACCCTACCTTTGCCCTTTCCCTAGTTTTGCACGATCCCGATGGCGGCGTTAGTTTGGTTGAGTGTGCTGTTTTTTTTTTTCGCCCCGCGCCTCGCTATGCTTTTTGAGCAGAGAACCTCTGACCCACATGTCGCAAATTCCTCCCGTCGTCGGTCTCCCCTTTAGACCGAATCGCTCGCCTTAGTAATTTGCGTTGCCGTCCCTTCCCCGTTTTCCTTTGGTAACTTCCTCCCGCACAAGTTCCCCCCAATCCGCGAATTTGCAGTTGCGTGCCTTGTCACCATTCTGTTCCGTGAGGCGAATCGATGGTTGTCTTACTTTCCCCCCCCCCCTTTCTTGGCGAAGGCAGTCGTCCCCCCTCCTCTTTCAGAGGGTTCCGACCCAAGATCGCTTTTTCGGTGAGACGCGTTTCCAGACATTTGCTTCGTGAATGTTTTTCTGCGATAGCTCCTAGAACTTGGGTATCACCGTAGATCTGTAGATGGTCATTCAGGATTCATGCCCCCACGCGCCTTTTTTTTCCGAGTAAGGAGAACCCGTCTCGCAGTGACCTTCGCAGAACCCAAAGCGCCTCAAAAGTTTTAAGAAAACCCGCTGCACGGTCCTGGTCCTTCGACAGGTTTGCAGGGCCTTCTGCCTCTTCCACGTGAGCATCACCTTCTTTCTCGCGATTTTATTTTTTAGGCCCTCGGCAAGAAAACTCACGTTTTTCCTAATTTCAGCCCCCTCCGCGCACGTTTTACTTTCTCGAAATATGCCGACTTCCTCCCATCCTTGATTGGTGGTGACACCTCCCCCTCCTTCCGCGCGCCTCCTTCCTTTTCCCGCCGATGAACTTAAATATCATCCCCCCTGAGTCCTCTTTCCGCTTACGAAACAGGCCGGTTGCAAGCGCTGGCTTCGCGGAGTAAAGGTTAGTTTGCCCCCCTCTTCACCCGCCCTTTTCGCCTTCTTTCTGACACTCCGCTATTGCTTCCTCGTTTTTAGAGAGATGCATTCCTCCCCTCTCGATTGTATATTTTTTCATACCTCACCCCCTTGCCTAACAATCTTGCGCCATTTTTTTTCGTACCTCTCAGGGCGGGAGCGTGAGCCAGTTACTCCGGACAGCGAGAGGAAGTTCCCTTCCTGCATGCGCCTCTCTGGTACGATGGGGTCACACCATCCCCAGATCGCAAATACTGTCATTTTTAGATCCCCTTCCCCCCCCCCTCTCATCTGGCGTCCCAAATCACAGTACCTTAGAGAGAAGTCCCTAACGTGGCCTTTTTTTTTACCCTTCACGCGACGGACCCGCTAATATATCGGCGGTTCTTTCCTGTGGCGGGGTAGGAATCAAAATCCTGTTCGGTAGACCCCTTTTACTCCCCCCTTGTTTCTAGGTCCGGTCCCCTCCTGTTTGGGCGAAGGAGGTCGCCCGCGCCTTCCCTCTTTTCGCCTTTTCCCCCCCCGCCAGGGACTTAGCTGCTCCTTGAAATACGGGACATCTCTCCCCTATTCCCTTTAGTCCAAGGTTAGGACACGATAAGGACCCTGCCCCCCTTTGACGATGCTTTTCGGCTCCCTGCGCCACCCCCTTTCCGATTGAGGGATCTACAAGCACAAATCTGAAGGACGCGGCTCTTTCTCCATGGAAGTAGACGCCATTCTCTGGGACGAGCCCCATTTCGTCTTCCCACCTTAGCCCTGTAAAAAAACACCTCATTTCGACTATTTTCGTGAGAGGCTTCCCTTTTAACCCCGGGTCGGTCGCGCCTTTAGTACCCTGCGCGCTCTTTTTTGTTTTATTTTTCCAGTCGAGCGGCTTCTTTCCCCAATTGATCTGCCATGGTTCGGAAGCGGCGTTAAGATGCCTGGCCCCTGGTCCAGGACGTTCCCCCCCAGCACCGAGACCAACATGCCGCCGAGCTGCGACCTTTAGGATCCTGCAAACCCCCAAACCTTCTTGCGGAAATGGTGGGCACCGAGTTCACCCCAGCGGGCTGCTTCCCAACGCGTTTTCTTCGTTTTTGCCAAATTTCCTTTTTTGAGGCGCCCCGTAAGAGACGCCCCTTCCAGCGGTAGTCGCCCCTCCCCCCTTTCTTTTTTCCCCTTAGTTGTTATCCCTTGGCCCAGGAGACTCCGTCCCCGTTAAGGGCTGTTGCCAGAAAGCCCCCCCCCCACCTCCTTGCGATTTTTTTCCTTGTAAATATTCTAGTTCCCCCCCTTCTTTATTCGCTGAAGGCCTTTCTTTGCCCACGCTTGGCTCCCCCCTTGGTTTCCTTGGACCACCTTCTTTCATCGGGAAAGTGGTTTATCCCGAAAGAAATGATTTCCCCTTCGACAGTGCCCCAGTACTTTTGGTTCTTGGTTTTTCCCCCTCTGTCCTAAAAACATTGTGTTTTCCCTCCCACAAATTTTGATCGAAGACTATACATCGTTAGCTACAACCCCCTGACCCCGTAAAATTGAGCTTTTCGTGTCACTGTCCCTAGCTTTACGAACCCTTGCTAATGAGTAGTTTTTCTCTTCGGAGCCGCTGGTGTGGCGGTATGGTGTGGCGTGGAGTTATGGCACCTCGCTTTTGATCTCTTCTGTTCTCATTTTCCCCCCATGCTTCCCTAGTCCTCTTTTGATTCTTCCCTCCCTCCCTTTTCGGGCAAAATCATCCTTGTGAGACGCCCACTTTTGGCTATGGTTTGAGGCCCTTCCAGGTACGTTCTTCTTTATCAAATCCTTTTTCGCGTTCGAACGCCTCCGGTGAGCTGACTCCTCCTCCTTCAGACCCTGGAGCCTTTTCCGCCCGGCTTTTTTTTTGCTCGCGCGCATAAACAGACGTTGAAGTCTATGCGATGTTCGATTTTCCCTCCAACTTTTTTTCCCCGCCCGATAGAATTCCCATTTGATAATAAGATTACCGGAGGTTTTTTTCAACGGTAGGCGCGCCTTTCTATGATATCTGTGTAGGGCCCCGAGAGCGACTCCTATGGAAGCACGAGAGTCTCTTTTAGCCGCTTCTTTTCTTCCTAGAAGAGTTTATTTTTGGCGTGCCGGACTAGGAGGTTTCTCCAAGGTGATAAAAGATTAGATGCGCTGCGCTTCCTGATTCCCCCCTACCTCCCCGGACACACTCCCCCTCTTATATACCGAGTGTCGGAAGTTTGTTGGTGACTATCCCCTTCGCAGCCCAAGGGCAACTTTTTTGTGTCACCTCAAGTCTTTGACTTTGGCGCTGCAGGTAAGTAAGGAGCCGTGCTCAGAGTTTCAAACCCTCATGAGGTGTTCAAGTTCCCCTCATTCCCCCCGGATGGTATATGGGTAGGTTATACCTATTTTTTTCCTATGGACATACCCCCTCGCGGGGTATTCCCTCCTTTTTTAAACTGGAAGAGTGGCTCCTCATGCGACAATGCCAAGGAAGCCGTCTCCGTCCTTTCTCCTAGTGGCGTACCAAGCGACTAAAGATGGATTTTCGAGTTTTCTTCTGCGATCGCAGTCGCGCTCCAAGAGCTCTAATCCGTCTGGGATCCAACTCCTTCTCGTCTTTTTACTCGCTGCGCCTTCGTTCTGTGTTTTTTTGCCTTTCCCACCACGCCCAGCGCTAGGTAGTTTCAGATCAGTCGAAGACGTTACGCGGCCCCCAGACCCACTTCCACCCCCCGAAAACAATCGCCCTTCTCTCCCGTAGTTCTCCCCCCTTGGAAGACCTCGAACTCCAATGACAACCCAACACCTCCCTCATACTTCGATTCGCAGGCCACCCAAAACCGAAGACCTTTTCCCTTCCGAATCCCCCCCGTTGTGTGGTTTGGAGAGATTTTTGATCGTTCGTGTTGGCTTGGCGAAACATCGTCGTTACTCTGCGCTTGTTTCCCTTTTTTTCCGCTTTTGCTTTTTTTTTGTTTCCTGTCTTCCACATTTTCTTCTAGGCCCCCCCCTTGGTGCGGTGGCTGGTTTTTTTTTTCTTTAGTTGGTCGCTACGACGCGTTTTCTTCTCCTGATCTGACGAACAAACCGTGCGCTCCGGTTGTCCAGGTTCCCCCCCCCCCAAACATCAATGCCCTGTCGCTCTCCGCGGTCCCACTCTTCGGTTGGCCAGCCGAATAGAAACTTCGCTTAATCCTATCGCATTTTGATTCCGGCTCCTTTTTCGCCCCCCCCCTTTTCCTTCTAGGTCTTTTCTCTTTCCTGACGCCCAGTGGAATCGACAGATAACTTGCGTACGTAGTCCGAAATGTTGCCTTTGCCGTGAACCACTGGACTCCCTCGGGGTCACCCCCCCCCCTCAACGCATCGGCACCTCCCTTATGCAGACGGCGAGGCCCCTTCCCGTTTCTTGTTCCACGCTTTTTCTCACGTTTTCTTTCCCGATCGCGCTTGACTCGCGGCTTCTGCATTCGTTGCCCTCCCTTTCGTCGCCGTGACCCCGAAAACCTTCGCATATGAGCTATTCGAGCAGGTTCTCCCTGTTCTGGCGTTTTTTTGAGAGTCAGGCTTCTCCTCCCCTCCCCCGCTGTAATTTTTTGCTGCACCTCGCCAGCGATCCGCGACCTCGTGCATCCACGCGCGGCCTGAGCTGTTCAAAGCTTTTCCTTTCTGAATCGTCGCGACCACTCCGCCCACAGCTTTCGAGTCCGCCGCCGTTGTTAAAATAGCAAAGTTGCTGCGTCACTTATTTCTCCCCCCCTTTTTCGGCCTCGTGAACCCCTTTGCTGCCCCCCCCCTAGTAAAGTAGCCCTTGAGCTGATTTAGCGCCGGAGCTGCCATGAGTAAGCGAGCCCCAAACTTTTCAGGCATCATTCGCTCCCCTTTGTTTTCCATGAAAGAGGCTAGATCCCGCGGTTTTCCCCGACTCCTCCTTGATCCACCGCCATTCTTGGCTTTCAGGATCTGCCCTCTCCCCCTCCGGATCCTTCTCTCGATGCTGTGGCGCCAGTACGTTGAATCCACCATCTGCCTCCGACTTTTCTTTGACCGTTTTCTGGGCTCACGGTTCGACCTTTCCAGCGCACAACCGCGTTTCCCAAACCCAGCTCGCGTTTGCACGCGGCTGTCTTAAATTCCGAGTTCAATTGCACAGAATTCTTGTTGTTCTTTCGTCTTCGCGGTTCCGTGTCTCGTCTTTTCCCGTCCTGGGGCCCCCCGGTTACCCCCATGGTGACCGTCACAAAAGCTGTCAGCCGATGTCTTTTCTTTCCCTGCGGTAAGCATTTCTTTCTTTTTTCCCATTTTTTCGATCGACTCGGGTTCCAAGCCGAACGGGCAGAACATTTCAGACACTGGTCAGCTTTCTCCTCTTCGATTTCACCAGTCTTTTCGTCTTTCCCTAGGGGGCCTTCGAGGGAGCTTGCTTGATTTGGTTGAGTCAGACGGTGCTCAATTTCTAGATTCCTTCCCGGAGGTCGTTCATACTTTAAACGCTTGAAGTGAGGTTTCTGTGCGTTATGCCTCTTTGAAAACGTTTTCGTTTTTACCAATCTTTTCCTTCCCCGAAGAAAGTCCCTTTTTCACGCGAAATGTTCTCCCAGACGATTGCTTCCGGAAACATCCGTATTCGTCCCCCCCCCTTGCATTTGTGCTCCTATGTTTCCCCCGATCATTTTCTCGCGAGGATGGGCGTGGAGGGTTGTCTGTCGTTTGAATTGCTATTGGTTATCATGCGTCCTTCGCGAAAACGAAGTAAATCCCGACAATGGTCGCGACGTTGGCGCTATCCACAGAAACAGTAGTTCCTAGCCCCCCCCCCCCCCCTCTGAGAACTTCCACCGCCGCGCGCAACCGACCCCTGATGCCGTATCCACGACTTACACCTCCTTAATCCTGGTTTTTTTCCTTTTCCTCTCATTTTTGGACCTTAGCCATTTGCTTGTCAGAGAATCGACAACGTTTCATACTCTCCTCCGCAGCTCTGTCCGTTTTTCTGTCTGTTCGGTGAGCGCCCGAACTGCTTCTCGGTGTTCTTGGTGGGCCTTTTCCCCCCTTCTCTGGCCCAGGCAGAGCGGCCCAGTGTTAGGGGTGGGACCGGATTCGAGGACGGCCCTAAGTTGTACCTAGATTTGTAGATGGTCTTCTTTTCCCGGATACTGCTTGCCGTTCTCCTCACATGTACTCCTTCCCTATTGAACGAGAAATCCGTTATGACCTTAGACTAACTCCGCGGCACCGAAACATGCGGCCTTCCTCGGTTTTTTTTCCTTCTTTTTCGTCCTCAGCAAGTCTAAGCGGCAACTTAACCCTATTCGTTCGCCCATGCTGGCGGCCTTACCGAATGCCCCCTACTTTTCAAGAACCCCCTTTTCGCTTTATTGATGGGTGGTCCGCTATATTGGTAAGGTCTCAAAACTCAATTCTGGCCTTTTTGGTGGTTCCCCCCCCCCCCATGGCAAGCCAGTCTCTCCTTTCCTCCCCCCCCCCCTTCCCTTACGTCCCGCGGGCTCTTTTCCCCCTTCATGTAAATCTCCCGTCTCTTCCGGCTGTTACCGACCCCCCGAGGGCAAATTGGAATGACGCGTCTGGGTTTTGGGTATTAAACCCCGTCCGAACACCCCCTTTTCTCCGTTTTCTAGCTCCCCCCCCCCCTTTCTCTTTTTCCCTTTTTTTTTTAGAGAGATGTCCCGACTTAGGACGCGCTTTCTTCACTTCTTTTTTGTGTTCCGTTTTCCCATCAAACCTGTCGGCCGGCAAATCACTCGCTTGCGCGCGCTTTTTTCGTGTAACAGCGAAAGCGGAAGCGTCTGGGATTTAAATGAAATTCCAGCTGCGGGACGTTTCTTTTGTCTCTCGAGTCTCCCTGGCTGGTCGATGTTCCCCAATCCCCCCTGGCAAAATCCGGGGTAGTTTGACCATCGCATCTGCCCTTACAATACCCTTTTTCATAGTCCTTACTTTTTGGTGCGTGACCCCTTCGGTGCCTTCCTGGGCAAGCTAACGGCCAAAATCGACACGTAATAGATTGGTTGATCGGAAGGTGCGCCCTGTTTGTTGAGGGGTCCAGAATGCCACTCACTCGTAGAAATGCCCCCAGTGAATTCACGATATTTGTTTCCTCCGTTCTTCCCGGTGGCTTTAAGGCACGGGTCCCGACGTTCATTTTTCCTACCTCCGACTCCGGCCCTTCCTCACTGGAGATGATCCGTGGATGACCCCCCCTGAACTCCCCTTCCCTTGTTTGAGCAACGTTCGGCAGACTAGAGAACTGCCTCCCCTCTGCTCGTCCTTCCCCTACTGTACATTTCACCGCCCCCTCTTCTTTCGGTCCGCTCCACAATTCTTGCGGGAATGACGCACTTGCTTTTTCAGGCGAAGTTCTCCTGCCTATTTTTACGGGTAAAATGTCCGAGAGGTTCCCAAAGACATTATATGACTGCCCCCCAACCCAAAGACCCGTTCATTCGAGTCTTTGGTTTAGTGCGAGATTGTCCAGGCTCCCCCTCGGTGCTGTTGCAGGCGCTCCGGCCGTCATTAATCGGCGTGCGCATAGTTGGTTGTTTAAGTCGATTCCTGCGCGATCACTTTACCTGCTGCGCAATTGTTTCTTGCTTTCCGCACTTCCCCAACGTAGCCGGTCGTCCCTCTAGACCGACAAGCCCCCCTACGCCCCAACTTCTCCGCAATCATCCCTTTTTAAAACAGATTGGCGGGCACCCAACTTGCCTTCTACCTTCTTATAAGTCCGCTCGGACCTTTTTTAACCCCCCCTTCTTTCTAGTGGAGAATTTCTTCCGTTGCGCAAGCCCTTTTTTACTTTAGCCAAATCCCCCCCTTGAATCGGAAGATTAGTTCCCAAACACCCTCCCCACCTATGGCCTTCGGTGAAGACCCCTCCCCTTTTCACCGAACATTCCACCCGGTCGTTTAAGGCTCCCTCCCCTGACAACCCCCCTCCCGCCTCAGCACCATGCGGAACATTCCCCCTCCCCCTGATAACTCACTATACTCTTCTTCCGTCCCCATCGCCGTTTGAAAACGCGTTTTTCCCTTTTTCGGGCGGAACCACTTGGCTTGACGCACCTGACGCCGTTCCTCCCATCCCCCAGCTTGCTTACCGTTCTGACATTCCTTCATAAGGTTTTTTTTTCTTTTTGGACCGGCATGAACATTTGTTTGTCCGTACAATTTCCCCCAGATAGACCGAATTTCTTCCCCCCTCCTCTTCGCCCCTCTTTTGACACCTTAAACAAACACATGAGCGGTCAGGGTACTGGAACCGCGACTTTAGCCCCTCCCATTCTCTATTTCCTCCCCTTTGGCGCTGGGTGGTGACCTACGGTTATTGTGTGTGCCGGTGACTTCTTGTCGAACGTTCTCCTTTTGCTTTGCTGCAATGCTGCAGTGCTGCCTTCGCGTCGCTGGTTTCTTTAATTCCCCTGAAAGGGGTTCCCGGTCCACCCCCTAGGTGGTTGCGCCGAATTTTGTTTTGGCGACGATTTGCCAGCGCGAAAGTCTCAATTCAGTTGCACGACCCCTCCCCCCTTGAATGTGTAAGCTTTTCCATCTCCCCCCCTTCCATACATTTCTGCCCCCAGCACTAATTTTCTTGATTTCACCTGGCCCGGCGTTTTCCCGTTAAATTCATCCGTTCTATGGTAAGCATCTTTCTTGGGCATTCCAAGCTCGAATCGATGGAGATCCCACGAGGCTATTTGCCCCCTCTTCCTCGGGCTTCGCTTTTTTCTGATGAGGGTCCCTTCGAGAGCTTGATGGAAGAAATCGGAGCGATCCTTTCTTCCCCCCGCTGATTGCGGATGTTGTCTTTTTATCGAGGGGCTTTCCCTAAACAGTTTATACAGCGAGCCCGGAGCATTGCGCCCAGCCCGGCACCGACCACGGCTGTACACCCAACCGATGTCCTCCAATTTTCCCTTGATTTGGTGGAAGCGCTTTCGTCTCTTCAGATATGTCACACTCCGCATGATCAGTCAGAGAGGCCCCTTGGAGATAGAGCAAGGCCTCACTTTTTCCCCCTGGTGAAGCCCGGCGTTTCCCATCGTCCCCCTTTACGCGCCGATGGCGCTCTATTTTTCTTTTCCCCTATATAGACTTCTATGTAAGGACCGACCGATGGATGATCGTGGTCGCTCTTCTGGCGCTGGTTTTTTAAAAAATGCTTCCAATTTTCTGTAGCTTTTCCTCTGCAGGCGCCTACTTTAAAGATGAAATTGGGCCCTGCGCGTCCCCCTTGCGCCTCCTTTTTTCATACGCCCCTTTTAAGCATGGATATTATTCCTTAGAGCTGTGTCCCCCCCCCCCCCTCTGCTTTCCCTTTTTTTTCCCCCAATGCCCCGCAAAAACTCCCCCTCTGGATTGGTCATCTGTAGACGCTTTTAAAACTCCTGAGGACCACGTCTAAGCACCCCCCTCCCAAGGTTTCTCCCCGGATTCCAACCGATAATGCCTCTCCCGGAAATTCCCATAGACTCCCAATTTTGCAACAAACCTTTTGCAGTGACCTAAAAAAGACGATCTCCTCCCCAAACCACCTCCGATCC
>Ga0179591_1402115_pt1 | contig 19839 bp, 28 predicted proteins | sample CZOMad2_1_08_16f_FD_182891 | JGI IMG/M metagenome (GOLD analysis project Ga0179591, IMG submission 182891) | Vadose zone soil fungal communities from Angelo Coast Range Reserve, California, USA - CZOMad2_1_08_16fungal (PacBio error correction) | ecosystem: Environmental > Terrestrial > Soil >... | reverse complement strand
CGATTTCCTTGCACTCCTCTTTTTAGACAAGAACAGCGTTCCCCCTCTTTTTCCGACAGCAATAGACCTCTCCTTAACCAATTTCATGCGAGCTTTCTAAGATCCCCCTTCCCAATTTCTCCCCGGGTTCCGCCCCTCTCTTTTATCACATGAGAAAGCGTTTTTCTTTCTTACGCTTCTCCTCTTTGGCAACTTGGAGAGATGTTATGGAGCCATTTTTTTCTTCAACAGTTCCCTTTCTGAATTTCCATAATCTCCCCCCCCACTGGTTGGCTTTAACATTTTTGTAGGAATTATTCTCCAAAGCTTTTTCCTATTGACTTCTCTCATAGAAATGACCCCTGGGCCCTAATGTGTAAGCCCCTATCTACTCCGAAGTCCGAATGATCTTTCCCCAAGATCCTTTTCCTTTTCAACGACTTTTTTTCTTTTTCACCCTCTCTCTTGCCTCTTTTTTTCGTCCCAATTAGCCGTTCTTGCCTTTTCTTTTCCAGCTTGCTCCCCCGTCTTCTTCTTTTTTTGCGCTTTTCCCCCTCGTTGCATTTCTTCTTCTGGAAGAAAGTCTACTGGTCCCCCTCGATTCCTTTTCCGGAGATAAGCGTAGCGATTTTCTTTTCTTCAACCTTTTTTTTTTTTTTTGCTTTTTTTTTTCCTCGAGTTTTTCTCCTTTGTGAGAGAGATTGCAGCCCTTCCTCGTCCTCTATGGTTTCCTCCCCCCCTATCGCTAAGATTATCGCCTTCTTCCTCCAGCCCCCTTTTCTCCTTTTACCGTTTATCCCTTTTTACGCTGCATCCAGCTGCTCTTTTTTTTCGCTCCCCTCGTGGTTTTTTCGCAACGCATTACTTACATCGCCTTCTCTTTCCATCGGTAAAGGCTTTCCCTTCCCTCTTTCTGCCCCTTTGATTTTCCGAGCCGTTTGCCCCTTTCGCCCCCCTTGAACGACTGCGGCGCCTTTTCCTTTATTTTCCCCATTCTGTACTATCCTTCTTCCCGGAACTTTCTTTTTTTCCAAGACGTTTCTGCGACCAGCCTTTTTGGCCTGGCCGACATGATCCCTCTCCTCCCCCGAGGGAATGTAAGGGAAGGTCTCCCTTCTATTGGACTTAGTGTACCCTCCCCGTTCAAAGATTGTTTTTTCAAAATCTCGACAAGTGCCTTCTTTTTTCCTTCATCTTGCTCTGGCGCCCTTTTTCCACGAGGAAGAAAAGCGTCTCTTCTTCTCGTCTCCCCCCGATCTAAAGTGAGGTTCCTTTCCTCTTGAGCGATTCTTTCTGGCGACGGCAGGCGGCAGTGCTTTCTCTTCTGTTTTGCCCCCTCTTTCTGTTTTTTTCCTCTTCCCTATTTCTTGCATGGACTGGATTCTCTTTTCTATTAAAGGGGCAGTTTACCTCGCGGAGTGTTTTTCTTGTCTTCAGACTATTCCTATTCTCCTTCCTCCTTTCGTTTCAGAGGCCGACGGTTTTCCCTCTGTTTTAAGCGTCTTTCCCCCTTCCTTTTTTCTTTTAATTATGCCGCATAAGTGAACCTCCTTCCGAGAGACCCTCTCGTGGTACACAGCTCCCTTCCCTTCCTCTTCTTTGGTAAACTCTTCCCTCATTTCCCCCCTCTTTCTGCTGACCTTCAGCCTTCCTTTTTTTCCCCGAACGCGAGGAATTCCCTTCCGTTCCTTTCAACATTTTCAGTTCATTAGTTGTCCTCCTTTTCTCGTGATGAGAAAGCCCCTTTCTTCTTTTTGATTTTGATCAACCGCCTTGCCCTCTCCGATGGAACCTTTCTTTTTTTCCTCTGCCCTGCAGTAATCCCCCCTCCCCCCCTTTTTTTTCGGCGCCCCCCTCCTTGAGTCATGGGAGATTCTCTAAGTTAAGCAGGTTTTTTTACGAGGGTACTCCGGGGCCGTCCCCTTCCTCAGTTTCCATCACCGATCTTTTCCTTTTTTCTCCAATTTTTAAGGAGTGCGTGCCTTTTCCCACGAGGCCGACGGCAAGATCCTCTTTTTTTTCTTTCATCCTTGCCTAAAAGTCTTCCCCTCGTACCAGTAATAGCGGACGGCTTCCCCCCCCCTCTTCGGCGAACCTTTTCCCTTCCCCACCCACCTTTTCCCGGACGTAACATTTCCCTTTCCCTTTCCTTCCCGATCTGAGGGCTTAAGACCGGCCCTTTCTTTGCTTCGGAATAATCTTCTTTTTTCCCTGGTAGCAGGTCGACCTTCCCTCTCCCTTCCCCCAGGAAATCTGTTCCCCCTCCCAGGGCCTACCTGGAAAAGCTCTGTTGCATACCTCTTGTTAGATCGGTCAAAGGAGACTTTACCTCACCCTTTACACGCGCCCCCCTTTTTTCGATTTCGGACGCCTTTCCGACAGCGTTCTATTCTTCTCCCCCCCCCCCCCCCCCCCCCCCCCCCCCCCCCCCCCCCCCCCCCCCCCCCCCCCTCAACGGACACTTTTTTTTTTTTGAAAGGCAGGGGGATGGCCTCTCTCTACCCAGACCTCTTCTAATGAGCAAGCCGTTCCCCTCCCCCTTACCTTCCCCCCCCCTGTCCCCTTGTAGCCGTTCTTTTAGCGCCTTGGGCCACCTTCTTTCCGACGGGACACTCCTTTGAAAACGCGTTCCTGGCTCCTTTGGATCGTTCCTCACACTCTCTTTGTCTGCTTCTTTCCCCCCCTCCCCCAAGGGATATCAGGAAACTAAACCTCCTTTGCACGATGGGCACCGCCTGCTTTTTCCTTGTTGCCCCCATTCTCGAATGCCCCTTATGATCATATGAGTATCATTTTTTTCTTCCCTTCTGTTTGGACCCCCCTTCTGTTTTCCGCTGGCGGATTTGCTTTTGTTCCCTGCGATTCTCCCAGCTTTTTCTCCTTCAAGTTATTTGTACCCTGGTGGTTCTTTGTTTTTTTTTTAGAGAAGCCTTCCCCCCCGTCGGTCGCAGAATGCAATTTTCCTCCCCCCCCCCGAGATTTTCCTTTTGTTCCCTTTTTCTTCTCCCCTTTAGGAGACTGAATCTCACTTTCCTTTGTTTGAAAACCGTCCTTTTCCCCGAATATATGAACACTGGAGACTGGTCCGACCCCTTTCCTCTCCCTGGTGGGAAGTTTTTCCTTTTTTCTCTTGCAGCCCCTTTTTCTTGTCGCTGCAGTTTTTTTTTTTCTTTCGAGTCGAGCTAAGCGTTTCTCTTTTACTTTTGACGCAGATTTTTTCTCCCCCAAAGTCCTGGAGAGGTACTTCCTCTTTTTTCTCTCCCTTACGTACTTTTTTCCCTTTCTTTTCCCCCGCTCTCTCTTTGGGGACGACAAGGACTATGGTTCTGTTTCACTATGAGATCGATTCCTCTCAGATAGTTTTCTCCTTTTTCTCCCTCCCCCGATTTTACCCTCCCTTGAAGAAGACCGAATTCTTGCACGGCCTTCATGAGGAGAGGTTGTCTGCCCCCTTTTTGCCCTTCCTCCAGCCTCCTTTTTTTCCCCTCTCCGAACACGGCCCTTCTTCCTCGCCGTCATGAACCCCCTTTTGGGCGGGACGTCGAGAAATCTTTCCTCCTCCTTCTTTTTTGAGGAGACTTTTTTTTCCCGCCCTCCTGCCGACGATTTTGGTTCATGCAGGCTCTGCATTGAATTTTCTTCCTCTTCTTGCCAGACGAGATCGACTTTTTTTCCCTTACTTTTCTTTTCCCCCTTAAGTTCGATTTTTTCTTTTGTGAGGGGACGTTTTTTCTGTTAACAAGAATCTTTTCTGACGAAAACTCATTCCGGTCTCCCTGGCGGTCTTCCTTGATCTACGCTCGGCTTTTTTTTTTTTCCTCCCCCTCTAGACTCGTCTTCGAGCGGCCATCTTTTTAATTCTTCGCAGTCGATGCGACTTTTTCCTTTTTCACTGATTGAGTGCTTTCCCTTTTCCCTCCCTGGGCGGTATTCCCCCGGGAATTGGGCAAATCAGTTGTCCTTTTGGCGAAAAAATCCCCCTTTCTCCTTTTCGCTGAGGAGCGGACATCTCCTTTCTTTCCCTTTTGAAGATTTTTCCCTTTCCGGTTTCTCCTTTTTCACAGCCAGGCTCGCCGGTTTTTCTTTCACAGTCGCCAGTTTTCCTTTTTTCAGGAGTTCGGCAAGTTTCCCCCTTTTGGATTCTCCCTTGCGTTCTCTACTTCTGGGCCAGCTCAATTCCCTTCAAAGAAAATGGCACTTGCCTTTTTTTCCCCCTGCCAACATTGATGCATCGGTTCTCTCCGGTTTTTTCGTAAAAGGAAGACAACCCCCTTTTCTCTACTGAATAACTTCCCTCCCCGGCTTAGCATAGCAAGGTAACTTGACTTGTCCCACGATCGACTATATCCACCCCCTTGATGATAGAATTGTTTTTTTCCTTTTTTTCTTCCATTGAGGTTAGCTCCCTCTTTTTTGACAAGAGAGAAGGAAGGCGGTCCTTTTTTCTTTCTTTTCCCCCCCTGATGTTGGGGCCCCTCATACTCTGATATTGGTTACCTTCTCTAAGGTAGACAGGCTAGTCCCTTTTCCTTATCTTATAAAACTGCCTGTCAACGAGTTGCCCTCTTTCGTCTCCTTTTTGTTCCTCTTTCCTTTCCAGGTCGAAAGTCGAGTCCTATTTAGCCCCTCTCCCGTAGATGTGGACGTCTTTTTTCCTTATCGTGCATTTTTTCTTTTTTTTTCTTCTTCCCCCAATTCATTTTTTTTTTCCCCGATGGTACCTGACCTTGTGTTTCCATAGACCCTCCTTTCTTGTAATGTCGAGACGAGTCTCTTTGATAGAACGTTTACTTTTCTATTTTTTTCAGGAGAGGTGACAGGATCTTTTTTTTCTCCCCGGATTGCTCCCTCTATCTTTCCTCGTTCTCTTTTTTTTTTTTTCGGCGTGTTCCTTTTTTCGAGGGATTTCCAGATGTTCCTTGCCCTTTTTTGCCCTGCGACTTTTTTCCTGACCAGGAAGATGCTTTGCTTTCTCTTCTTGAAGCGGCCCTCCCCCCCTTTTCTTTCTTTTCCAAGTTGGACCGCCTTCCCCCTTTTCCTTTGAGGCAAGGAGAGATGCCTTTTTTTTTCTTGCCTCCGCGATGACGGGGGTCCTTTCTTTCCCGGACGCGGTAACTGAATTTTTTTTTTTTCCTTCAGAGGAGCTTTTTTTTCCTGTCCCAGCAGCTCAGGTCCTTTTTTCGAAAGCATTGGCTTTTTTTTTCCCCCCACGCGAGCTTTTTCTTTTTCCCGATCGGCCAGGAGTAGCATTTTTTTTCCCCCCCCTCGCACATCCTGCGTTTCTTCTTTCCGCGAGACATCATTTTCCCTCCTCTTGGGGTCCGAGACCTCTCCCAATCGTATTCTAACGGTTGCGGTGAAGATGACTTTTTTCTCTTGCAGGCGGTCTCTTTTTTCCCGGTGTTTTGTTCCCCCCTTTGTAGCCACGGGGATTTTACTTTTTTTCTATTAAAAACGGTTTCATCCCAACGAGCCTCCTTTTTTCTCGGGGCTTGCATTTTTTCCTTTTTTCTGTCGTTTTTGGACAGAGATTTGAGATCCGCTTTTCAGGGATTTCCCCTTTCTGGTACGAAGAGAGTGCTGGAAGTGCCTTTTTTTCTCCCGGTTATTTTTCCTTTTCTGGCCAGGTCCGAACCGTTCCCGTCAAATTGGTTCCTTTTCTTTTTCCTAGACTATGCGAACGTTTCCTAGTCTGGAAGTCGTCTTCCCCCTTCAACTGAGAATTACTGATCAACTGCCCCCTTTTCCAGATGATGTTCCCCCTTTTTTTTTTTTCTTGGAAAGTCCTTCCCTCCGTTACCCAGAGGAGATTTTTTTTTTCGAGTCCTCCTTCCCTCTTCGCAGAGACTCAGTCCAGATTTTTAATATTCGCGGGTTTTTTCTGAAAAAGCTAACTGCTTTTTCTCTCTGCGCAAGAGACGTTTTTTTGCATTGTTCCTCTTTTTTTCAATAGACTCTTTTTTTTCTTTCCCTCTTGAGGTCCCTCTTTCCATTGTCCCGTCCCCTTACATTCCCTCCCACTGGTTTGTCCCTCCTGCATGACCCCTCCCATTCAGCAAAAAGTATTGGTCTCTCTCCCTCCATGTTCTTTTTTTCTCATGTCTCTTTTTTTTCCTCTCAGTACAGATGATCGGCTTTGTCAAATTTTCACACGCTTTTTGCAGCGCGCTTCGTTGCAATCTCCTGTCTCGGCCGGCCCGGGTTTTTTTTTTTGTTGGTTTCTTTCTCTTCTTGCCCTTCCTTTTTTTTTCTTTTTCCCCCCCCCCCCTGTCTTCTACCTTTTCCTTTTTTTTCACTTTGCTCTCTTTTTTTGCATGCCTTGGTCTCCTCGTTCTCTGGGGGTTCTTCGGCTTTTTTTTTCCTTTCTTTGGTTTATGTTTTTGCTTTCGTGCATTTTTTTGTCTTGGTTTTGATTGACTTATGTTCGTGTCCCCCTTCTCACTCGCCGCGCCATCGCTTTTTGTGGTGGTTGGACGTCTCGTTTTGTTCTTTTTACTCCTTGCGTGTTTTTCTTCTTTTTTTTTTGCTCTTTTTGGGTGTTTTTCTTGATTGGGTTTCATTTTCTTTCTTTTTTTTGTGTTGTGGGGCTTTGTTTTTTGTTTCTTTTCTTTTTTTTTTGGGTTTTTTGTTTTTTTTTTTTTTTTTTTCTGCAGATTTTTTCTTGTTGCCAGCGGGATCGGCGCGCTTCCTTTTTTTGCGCAGGATCTCCCCGCTAGATAAATTCTTTATGAAGCTTTTTTTTTTTTTTTTTTTTGATTCTGTAAATATCCTTTCTTCCTTTTTTTTTCCAGGCGATAAGGTAGCGCTTTTTTTTTTTCTTCCCAGCGCTTCCCCCGCTTTCGCCATCTCTATATGTTTCCTTCTTCTCTGTTGTGTTGTTCCTCTTCGCCCCCCACGGATCCCTTCACGCTTTTCCCAATACAAAGCGCTCTATCGCTTACGATCTTGCTTGGCAGCCAGGAAGAGGCCTCCTCCCCCCTTCCTTTTCTTTCCAGGCCAAAACCCTTTTTTTTTTTTTTTTCTTTCCCCTCGTGGATGTTTACTTCTTTTTTTCCCAAGCCCCCCCCTCTTGCGATAGGCAAGCCTTTTCCTTCTTCTCCTGGACAGGTTTTCCCTTCCTTTTTCCGTTGCAAGCTGTCTCTTTAGAGTCCACCCCCTTTTCTCCTTGAGCTTTTACGGACGCTCCCTTTCTTCAGCATAAAGTCTTTTTTGTCCCTCTGAACGGTCATGTCGAGGCTCGACACTCCCCTTCTTCCTCCCCTTGTAGGAACGTCTTTTCCGATTCCAACCGGGGTGAGGTTTTTTTTTTTTTTTTTTTCTGAGTACAACGGCTCTTGGCTTTTTTTTTTCAACGAGTCCTCCGGAGCGCCGAGTTCCTTTTTTCTCTCGAACCTTTTCTTTTTTTTGCTGCTTCTTCGACCTTTCTGCGCCCGAAACGCTGGCGCAGTTGATGATCTTGTTGTCTCCCAGTTTGAAGTTTCCCCCTTCATTTCTTCCGGACTTCGGCGCCGCATGGAAGTGGTCGCTTCTTCCTTTTGCCTTTCTTTCCGCTTCTTCCATCTCTGGGCATCTTTTCTGCGTCTTTTTCTCGCAATCCCTTCCCTCATCTTTTCCCTTACTTCGCGGAAGAGTTTTCGTGTCGTCTTCCTCGACTACGATTACCTTCCCCCCACGTTTTCCTCGTTTTCCTTGCTTTGGGTAGACAAGCTTTACGCGTTTCTCCCTGGGATTTCTCAACTATAATTTTGCGGAAGCGCCCTTACCCAGATCTGATCCCTCTCACTACATGATTCCATTACTCTCCCTCCCCCCCCATATATTTCTCCATTGACCTGATACCCCTTGGTAGCGGCTAGTTGGGATTCCCCCATAGCGTATCTAGTTTCTTTCCCCTGCGATCCTGTTGACCAATGACTTTCCCCTTTCTTTCTTCGAGTTCCTCACTCTCAACCCCCTTTGCCTCCCCGCAACCGGTCAAGCAGACCTTTCTTCCTTGCCTGAACCATCTTCCCGTCTGGCGCTCGTCCGGTCTCTCCTCTCAAAGTTTTCTCCTTTTCTTTTGAGGTGTCCAGCCTCTCCCTTTTTTCTCCGTCGGTAGCCAACTCCTTCTCCATCCCCTTTTTTAAGGGGTCAAAAATCCTCCCCTTCTCCTCGCGTGCCCCCCCTTTTTCATTGCTAACTTTGTTTCTTTTGCAGCACGAATATCCTTCCCCAGTAAGGTACGCCCTTTTTCCCTCCCCCCGTCATTAGCGGTCTTCCCTTTTCCAAGCTTTTTTTCCCTAGACCCCTTGGGAGTTGTATGGTCGAACCCCCCCCCCCCCAACCCCGCCTCCACAAGATGCCCATTTTTCCCGGCTCGTGTCTTTTTTTTTTTTTTTTCGGCGGCCAGGGCTCGGTTTCTCTCCCCAAAAGGACTTCTCTGAAAGCCATATCAGCCCCTTTTTTTTTTCGCCGAGGATCCCCTTCTTTTCCCTCTCTCTTCTCTTGCACTACAGATTTTCTTCGATCGGTCAACGGCGCGTTTTTCCCCCCCGCCAGGCGCCGTCCTTCTCCCCGATCCCGAAGCCGCTTCCTTTTTCGCTCTTTCCTTTTCCCCTCTTTGCCCCCTCTCCCCCCAACCCGCTCTGCTTTTTTGGACAAGGGCAGGGTTTTTTTCCCAGAAAGTCTCTTTCATGAGCACTGCCGTCATCAATGCCCTTTTTTTTTTTCTCCTCGGCGACTTTCCTTTTCTTTCCTTCAATTCCCCTCCCACGCCGGCCTTTTCTTTTTTTCTTTTTTCAACGCGTTCCTGGCGAGCAGGGTTTTTTTTTTTTTGCGACCTTATCATCTCTTTCCCAGGAAAATCGATAGGGCAACATCCTTTTCACGGCCTTTCTTCGTCTTTTGGACTTCTTTTCCTACGTGTCTACGCGCGAAACGACCCCTTTTTTTTCCGGCTCTCAAATTTTTCTCCCTTAGAAATAACTTCAATTTTTTTAGTTCCCGATTAACCGATTTTCCCTTGTGAATTACGGAAGTCTCTTTTTTTTTCCCCTCCTACCTTGGGTTGTTCTTCTTTTTCTCACACCCCGCGTTTCGTCCTCCTTCAGAACTTTTCTCCTTGTTCTCCCTTCCTTTTTTTTTCCCCCCCTTCGATAGATAATATGAGACGTTTTTCTCCAATGGGGGCCCCCCTTTCCCTCCCGAATACTGAAAATGGCGATTCTTTTTTTCCCCTTCTCTGCCTGGAGGGTTTATTCTTTCCTATTTTTTTCCTTTGTTGTAGTGATTCTTTTTTTTTCGGTAGGCGAGTCGTTCGTTTTCGAGGCGCTTTTTCTCCTCTTGCAAGTTTTGCCCCCCCCCCTTCCTGGGATGGCTTCCTTGCGTAATTCATTCCCTCACCCCCTTTTTTTTCAACGCTCGAATCGAAGGCTTCACTTTTTTTCTCACGGATTGAATCTTCTTTTTATCGAAGAAGAGGAGATCGATTTTTTTCGCTCCCCGTTAGGACGCTTTTTTCCCCCCCCTCCCTCCGAGAGGTTCCCTCTCCTATGGGTGACGCCTCAATGCCCCTTTTCCTTCACATCTTTTATTCAACCCATTTTTTTCGCTCGTAGGCATCCCTTTTAGTACGAACTTCCCCTTCCCAGAGCGTCGGACAAATTATCAGGGCGTTGCCTTTCTCCCCTCTCTGGTTACTTCCCCCTCCCTTTTTCGAGATTCTTCTGATCTTTTTTTCCTCCGCGCTGGTTCATGACGGCCGCTTTCCTTTGTTCGTTCTTTTGCAGGTTCAGCTCTCTTGTCCTTCTTCGGCAACAATGGTTTCATCCCTCTTTCTTTTTTAGGGATTTTTTCTTTCCGGCAGGAAGAGTAACACGCTTTTTCTTCAATTTGATCCCCCTTTAATCGTGAGTTGCGATTTTCATCGCAGAGAGGAGCGCTTGCCCCTAGATGTACCTTTCTCTTCCTCCATATAAATAACCCCCCCCTGGGTCAGAGACCTTTTTCTTACTCTTCCCAGTCTGCTTTTTCTTTTTTTCGAGTCATGTAAGTAAGGTCCTCCTTAGTAACTATCCAAGGACTTGGGGCAAAATCATTTCCTTTTCCCTCCTCTGCGTAGAACCTTTTTCCTTTTTTTGTGATTCCCTTCGCCGATAAAGTATTTTTTTTTTTTTTTCGCCTTACAAACCGGCTGCCGGGGGTTCCGCCCTACGGCCCCGGTCACGTACGCAACGGCGGACACAGTCGCCAGTTATCTTCTCGGATTTCCCTTCCTTTTGTACCCCCCCGTTGGGATGAACTCCTATCTATAGGAAGGATGGCCAGCGTCCATTCCCCTTTCCCCCCTCCAACAGGGAATTTTTTCCCCCCCCTTGCTTGGATTCGGCGAACTCTTCGGTTTTTATTCCAACCAGTTTTCTTCTTCCCGGAAGGAACCGCGGGCGGCTTTTTTTCCCAGTGAGAGCGCTCATCCCCATCTCTTTCTTGTCCCCCCCCCATCCCCCCCGCAGATGATCTCCTTGTAGTCGTTTCCTTTTTTTCCCTGCAGGTCTCCCTTGAGACCAGATAAAGAGGGACGTTCGTCTTTTTTTTCGTTTTTTTTTGGGGTGTTTTCCTTATCCTTGGGCGTCTTTCCGGGTCGCTTTCTCGATTCCAATGTCTCCTTTAACGTTTCGGTCCCTCGTGAGCCTGTTTTTTTTTTGCTCTTGCCGGTTCCTTTTTTTTTCAGTTTTAGTTCGCCTCTTCCGTAATGTGGCGTTTTCCCTTTCGTGATGAATTTTTTTTTCCTAGGGTTCTTCTCTTCCACCTCTTTTTTTGGGCTGCTGATCGTGTTTTTCTTTTCTTTTAGTGGTTTCCTCATTTTCAAGAGAGCTGTCATTGCTTTTGCCGGCTCGTCTTCGCCAGCCCGCTTTCATCGCTGTTGTGTCGGCGCCGGTTCTCCGCGTCGTCGACCGCTTTTCGATCAGCTAGAGTTTGCCGGCCTCCTTTCTTCTTCGAAGTATTTCCTTTGATCAGATCCTTTCCTTTTCCCTTTACCGAGGAACTGAAGCCGACTTCCTTTCATTTCTCTAAGAGGCTCTGGGAGGTTCATATTGTATTCTTGATGCATTCTTTTCTACCATACCCCTTCCAAGTGTTGTTTTCTTCCTCCCCCCCTGGCTTTGCGTGGTCCCTTTTTTTGAGGGGAAGTGAGCTTTGCCCTCCTCCGGGATATTCGCTGCTTCCAGAGGCTTTCTTTCCCGTTCCGTCCCAGTCTCTCTTTCCGCTTCCTTTTCTTTTTTTCCCTCTTCTTTTTGACCCCTTGGGACGAAACGCGATCCCCCTTTTTTTTCCCCTCTTGGACGATTTTTGTCGATCTGCGGTGAGCCAGTCTTGCCCTGAACTTTTCCCTTTTCTCGCCCTCCCTCGTGCCCTTTTCTTCTTGCGGCCAATCGTCGGCGTGAACGGTTTTTTTGATTGAAGTCTTCTTCCTTTTGTCAGCTCACGCTGTTCTCCGCCTTCGTTTAGTAACAAGTTTTTTCCCGGGGAATTTTATCACTATAGTCTTTTTTTTCTTTCTTCATGAAATGCCCCCTCCCCCCTCTTGGGCAGCGGGGATTGGCCTTTTTTCTTTCCTCAAGTCTTCTTCTCTTCTTCGAATATTTATATTTTTTTTTGATCAGATCTGGGTAACGACGATCGTGCGGAAGATTCCTTCTTGATGCGGCAGATGAGTGACCTCTCTTCCCCTTTTTCCTGAACCGACCTTTCCCCCTCGAAATAGAATATGTCGCTTCCGGTCATAGTAGTCCTCTTCCCCACTTTAGCAAGAACACTCCCCTCTCCTCTCCCCACTTATTATTGTTAGTGCTTTCCCTCTTTCAGTATGCTAGCGACCTTTCTTTTTCTTTTTTCATACAAGAAAAGCGTTCCCCCAGAAATTTGAGAACGCACCATCTACCTTCCTGAGGCTCTCGCTTTTTATGGACTTTTTCCCCAAATTGAGATAGGAGGGGCCCCTTCTTAATACACCTCCTTCCTGTGGAGCTTCTCTACCATTCAATTCCTACTTGAGAATTTAGCAAATAGTCCCTTTCCCTCATTTTTTCTTCCAGAAGGCCCACCTCTCCCCCCTTTCCTTCCCCCCCTTCCTAACTTTTTGCCCTCTTTTGTCGGCATGATCGTCCCTCTTTATTTCAAAGGATTTCTCCTTGAAATGGAACCTTTCCCTTCCCCCAGGAACTTTTTAGACCCCCAGTAGCCGATTTCCCCGATAAGGCAAGTCGTTCCCCCGCCTTTGACGATTTTCCTCTCTTTTACGGCTAGGCAGATCAGACGTAGGGAAATTTTTCCAGTTGATACACTGCTTTTTTTTTCCCGTTTGGAAATTTTTTTTCCCCCCGTTGCGCAGGATTTTTCCCAGTTCTTTAGAGAAGCATCCTATTGTTGGGGCCTCTTCGAAAGTAGTGACTGTTTCCCCCCCTTCGCTTGGATACGATTCAGGTCCTAGATTCTAGTTTTTGTGTAGTGTTTCCTTCAAAATAGATCCTTCGTTCCTGCACTCTCTCTTTCCTTTGTGGGGGGGAGAGACTCTAATCCCCAAAAGAAAGATTTACCCGAGATTTTCCCCTTCCGCTCATAGAATATTCTGAATCCGGAGCTCCATTTTTTTTTGATTTTTTCTGTCACCCCCCCCCCAAAGACGAATAAGACTTTGTTTTTTTCTGGAGCTCTCCTCCCAAGATTACTGAGCACCTCCCCCCTAAATTATATACCGTTTTTCTCTGCCGGAGTAGGAGAATTGCCTCGCCGAGTTTCCGCGGTAGCACCCCCCCCAGGACATTTTGTCCCCCAAAGAGTTCACGTTTTTTCTTTCCAGGACGCCTCCTTTCTTCCATATTTTCTGGCCCCAAACTCTTGATGAATGTGCCCTCTCCCACGCGTCATGCCTTTGCCAAGACGTCTTCTGCGACATCCCCTTTTTTTCTCGACATGATACGATCCTGCCCTTTCTGGCTTGAGTCCCACTTTCTTCTTGATCGCCGCCGCCAAAGACTCCCAAGAGCCGAGGTTCTTTCCTTCTGGAAATTTTTTTCTTTTGCTCCTTTTTCTCAGAGTTTTTTGAGGCCTCGGCGCAGGTTCTTATTTTCACCCTCGTCTCCTTTAAGGTGATGAAATTCTGAGCTCCGCGCAGCATGGTGTCTCTTGCGAAGGCTTTTTGGTTCCCCTTGTTATATGACTCTTTTTTTTTTTTTTTGGGAAAGTCATGCTTATTCAGTAATACCCCCTTTTTCTAGTACTTCGCGGAGAGGGGTCTAGTGTTTTTTTCCTTCCTGCCTACGATACTTCCTCCCTTTCTCCCCCCTTTTGCCGCTTTTTTGAGTTTTTTGTTTTTTTTTTTTCATGGGCCAGGCCGAGGTCATATTCTGTCTTTCCGGGTAGATTCCTTTCCTTCCGGCGGTACCCAGTCGTGCTCGGTTTTGTCCCTACATGATCAACCTCTTTTTAGCGCTACTCTTCGCTGAAGTCAAGCCCCGCCTCCATCACCTTTTTTTTTTGGATTCAGTTCTCCCTCTTTGATAGAAATACCGTGGCTTACCGAGTTCTTTTCCCTCTTCCTTTGCTGAAACTTTCCCTTTCCGAGCTTTCCTCAGTATCTTTTCCCGCCCCTTCACCCCGACTCTTTGCACGAAATGGCGCCTTTTGCGCTCGTTCAGGCATCTCTCCGGGGCCCGAAGGGGCGAGGCGCCCTTTTTCTTTTCTTTTTTCCTGGGCGGCGTTTTTCACATCTTTCTCTTCCCCCAACGGTCAACCCCTTTCCTCCCCTTTTTCTCCGAGCGTGCAAGCGTCGCTTTCTTTTTTCCCGCTGGCCGCTTCCCTTCAGAACGAATATCACTGCGAATCCCTGGTTCCGTTACGCGACTTCCCCTCCTGTAAATGACGGTAATGTCTTTCCCTTGGAAAGGCTGAAGCCTCACCCCCCAGTTTGTACGGTTTTTTTTTAATTGCTCAAAGAAGACAAGATTCCTCCCCTTTCTCTTGGTTCTTAGCCGGCACATCTTTGCTTTTCTGTCCCTTTTCTTCTCAAGGTCCTTTTCTTCTCCACAAGGAAACGGAAGGACCACCTTTTTTCCCACTCTCAGAAACCTTCCCTTTTCTGAGAAGCAGATGTATAAGCTACCTTTCCACTCGAGTGATCTTTTCTCCGAGATCCCTTCCTTTTTTAGTAAACTTTCCCAACGACCAAAAGCACCAAATACTTTCACCTTGATGGAGTCTCCCTTGCCCTCTCCCCTTTCCAGATACTTTTTTTTTCGACCCCCCCCTTCGATATTTTTCCGAGTTCCTTTCCACCCCCCCCTGATTCATTCCTCTGCCGCCTTTATACCTCTTAGGGAATGGGACTGGGCTTGCCCTCCAAGGCCCTATTTCCAAGCCCCCCTTTTCCGGAAAATTAAGAGTCTGCCTCTTCTGACTGAGATTCTTCGGAAGCCCCCTGCCTCTTGGGAACGCCCCTTTTCCTTCGTTCCCTTCCCCCCTTTTTTTTTTCTCGATTCATCATGTTCAACGCGTCTTTTCTGCTCAGAGCAAGGTTTCTCTTTTTATATAAGGAATCTTTCCCACATAATGGTCCCTCCCCCCTCCCCCTGATTTTCCCCCCGATTGTTTTTGCTTTCTGGTAGCATCCTCTTTTCCTTCTGTGTATACGCGATCCTCCTAACTGCGTCTTTTTTGTATTCCGTAAGTTTGGATTTTTCCCCTCTTTTTAAGTCCTTTCTCCCCCTGGGTCCCCCTTTTTCCCTTCCTCCAAGAGGTCTCCCCCGTCGAAAAGATTTCCCCTGGGTGGCTTTCTTTTCTTCCTCTCCACGCTTTGTAGCGACCCTGCAATCCCTTTCCAATTACACAATGTTTTTCTTTACATTTTCTCTTTTTTTGGTCTCTACCCTCTTTCTTCCCCTTCGCTAACACATGGGGGAAAAACGTGCCCTCCCTCCGGCATATAGACTCTTCCAACTGAGGGCTTTCCGTTTTTTTTTTTCTTTAGTGGTTTTTTCTTTCTCTGGGCGTGAGAGCCGGCCCTTTTTCAAGCGGGCAGACCTTTCTTGGGAGTAGTCTCCTCTTTTCGCGGCTTTTCCTTTTTCTTCTTTTTTCCACGGTTACAAAATCTTTTTTTCTGAGGTAATCGAACTTTTTTTACCTAATTCCCTTTCCCCCCCTGCAAGAAGGTACCCTCCCTTCCCTGAATCATCTCCCCGTTTTCATCCTGATTTCTTTTTTCGAAGACGAGGAGATCTCTCTTTGCTAGGCCCTTATCCAGATGGGAAATCCGCCTTTTTCGCCGTTTCTTTTTTTTCCTCCCCTCATACTTCTCTGCCTGAACGTCCCCCTCCCGGCCCCCTCCTCTTTAGGAGAGGGGAGGCCCCCCCCAAAATTGTTTCCTTTCCCTTTTCCATGTCTTCCCCACCGGAAACCCCCCCCCCCCACCCAACAACCCCCCCCCCCTTCCACCAGTTCAATGCACGCGCTCCCTTTTCTTTTCATTATACGGGTTTCTAACCCTTTCTTTTACCCTTTTGGTTTTCGATTTTCTCTTAGCCCTTCTTCCTTGCGGGGGGGCAGACGTCTTTGCCCAGGGTAGGATGTTTTTTTTCCTTCCTCTCGAACGGTAGTCTTTTAAAAAAGGGGGTGTGGAATCCCTCTCTGAGATTTTCTTGAGGGGGAAGTTCCCTTTTTTGTCCCAAGAATTCTTTTTTCCTGCCCCCCCCCCTCAGGCGTAAGACTTTCCTTTTTTTTTTTACGAAGAGCGGAAGCGACTAGCCCCTCGAGAGACTTTCTCTCTTTTCGGCCAATACACATCATTTCTTTCACCCGTCAACGATCTTGCCCAGTCGATTCTCTGACATTCTGGAAACATGATTGATTTTTCCGTTCTCAATCCCTTCTAATCTCCTTTCCACACAGGAATTTTTTTCCCTCAGGTGGGGATAACTTTTTCTCTATGAGTAGACAGTGCCTCCCTCTTAGGCCCCCATTACGGGCTTTGCAAAAGACGTACCACTCTTCGTCTCGGCAGGAGGCAGACAAGCCTCTTGTTCCCGTAATCCCTTTGGAACAGTCTTCCCCGTGTTTCAGATATTCTGGCAGGAGTTCGGCCCCTGGGTTACCCCCCCCCTTTTTTTACCTTATTCTTCCCCCTGAAGGATGGCCCCCACCCCCCAATGAAAAGAAATGTGGAAGTGTCCCTCCCAAGTCTCTGGTTTTTTCTAGCCCAACCAATTAGGATCGTTTAGACTCCCTTCCTTCAAAGCTTTTTTTTCGACGTCCTGTTTTTTTCGAAAGCGGAAAAAAAGATTCTTTTTTCTCTCCAACCCCTCCCCCAAGTGGACGCAGATGATCCTTCTTTCTTCCTCTGCGTCTTTTTCCCCCCTTTTTCCCGTCCCTCTATTTTTTCGAGTCCTTTTCCGGAAAGGCGGTTTCCCTTTTCGGGATCTTTTTCCCGATCTCTCCTCTCCCCTTCAGGTCGCCCAGCTCGCCCCCTTTTATGATGACAAGGAACGCGTTTTTTTCTCTCCTCGCTGGCCTTTCGTCTTTCGCCCGTTAGAGGAAAGCGCCCTTCGAGGCTCCTCTCGTAATGGTTTTTTCTGCACGGCTTCTGGTTTTCTTTTTGCCACTTTTTTTTTTGTCTCGCCAGTCCCCTGCCCTTTCCTTTTTCGCGGTTTTCTCTTGAACAGTGCATCCTTCCTTTTTTCAGTTCAGAGAACGCTTTTCCCTTCGCTGTCCTGTCTCTTTTTAGGGATCGCACTCTCTTTCTTCTTTTCTTTGCGCCGTATCGTTTTTCTTTCCGGTCCGTGTTCTTTTTTTCGCGGAACGCCTTTCTTCTTAGACGATCCCTTTTTTTGATCATCGGCGGCGCGTTTCCCTTTTAGCCCCTTCTTTTTGGCCTTTTCCCTCTTCCCCCAGTGCCCCTTGGCTTTCCCTTTTCCCCTCTGGCGACGAAAAGGCAGATGATTTTTTTTTTGCTCGGCGGATTCTTCCTTACGCCCAGATCGGGAGGGTCCTCTGTATATTTTCCTCCTTCCTATACAACTTTCGTGAGGCAGTAGAGATTGCCTTGCTTTGTAGACCTCTTCTCTGGGGGACGTGCGGGGTTTCTTTTTTTTTCTAAGGACATTTATTCTTCTTCGTGATTCCAGAGGATCTTTCGCTAGTTAGGTCCCCCCTCTTTGCCGGGCAAAGAGCGCTCTTCTCCTATTTTGCGGTTTCACTTGCGAATTCTTCCTTTTCCCCTGGAGAAGAAGAAAGGAGTTTTCCCTGTCGTGAGCCTTCTCAGAGGAAACTTGGAGCCTTCTAAACAGTCTTTTCTTCTCCTTGAGCCACTTCCCCCGGTGAGATGACTTCTTTTTTTAGATGCACTCTCAGCGGATCTGCATTCTTTTCTTGAGTCCCCTTTTCTTTTCGCCACGGGTCCTCCCGCGCTGGAGGACCATGAACTGTCCCCCCCCCCACGATTTCCTTGATCTTATAAGTTTGCGGTAGCATCATTCCACTCGCTTTTCTTTTTTTTGAGATCGACGTAATAGTGTTTTTCCCCATCCTCCTCTCCCCTCTTTTTTTTGACGACAGCTCTGCCGGCAGATGCCCCTTTCCTTATGAGTCCTTCCCCTATGCATGGCACAGTTCTGAACTCCCCCCTGTTCCCAAGTCGGCCCTTTCTCGACTATGTAGACTTTTTTTTTTTCGAAGTTTCCTTTTGATCGTTCCCCCCCCCCTGAAAAAAGATCCGTCGCTTTCCTGCGCACACCCTTTCTTTATTATTTTCCTCCCGAAGACCGAAGGCAAGTCCTTACCTTTAGGCCCACCAAATTTTCCCCCGCGTTTAAATGGAAGACCCTTTTTGGGCCCCAATTCCTTCCCCCCCCCCCTTAGAAGAGAGAAGACTTTTCTCCCCTTCCCGTCTTTTCCGACCCTCTTCCCCAAGCGTTTAGTCCTATTTCTGGCTTGCTCAATGTTCTCTTTTCGCTCCCACTTTCGCTCCTTTTTCTTAGAAACCTTTTTCTTCCCCAGTTCATCGTTGCGATTGGAGTAGCTTTTGACATTCCCCCCTCCATTGGTTTTTTTTTCAGGTCGGCATTTCCCTCTTTCCTATATGTTAGGTTTCCCCCCCTTGACAAGTTCCCCCCCCTTTTTTTACATTCTTTTTTAGCAGGGTAGCTTTTTTTTTTCAGCTTCCTAATGTCCCTTCTCCGGGAACAACTCCTTAGTAGTTAAAAGCCTGCCTAGACCCCTTTTTTTTCAGGATAGGAGCCTATCCACTTCCTCAGACGACTTCCTTTTTTTGCTGATTTCTCTTGCCTCCCCTCCCGTGAGAGCGTCCTTCCTCTTAGTAGAGCTCCCTTTTTTCTGATGAAGCTTGTGTTGGGCCGGGAAGACCCTTTTCCCATCTTAAGCTTTTTTTTCGGTTTCCCGAGTCCGGAAGTCTCTTTTTACAAGCGAGGCGATCGGGCTTTTTTTTTCCTCTTTTTTCCTACTTCTCCCCCTTTTTTTCAGCCCAAACACGCCCGATCCTTTCCTTCCTCCTTACCCTCTTCTACCGAGGATCGTTCCTTTTTGGAAGGCGAAGATTTGACCTTTCTTTTTTCTTCCAGGACCCCCCCCCCGCCTCCTTGAGCGAGCTAAAGTTTGCTTTCCTTTCCCGGCATCTCCTTCTCCTGGCCCCCCATTTTCTAACTTTCCCCCCCTTCCTCTTTCCATTTGCCCGACCGTTTTTTTTTGCAAAGCCCTTCTCAGGAAGTCTTTTACACGATCACCTTCTCATGACCCCCCCTTTTTTTTCCCCCTTTTTTTTGGGATAATTCTTTTGTCCCTGATGTCCTCCCTGGCGAACAGATTCTTGACCCTTCTCGACAGTTTCCTGGATCATGCCGACCTGATCGACTCCTTTTTCCTTTCCTGGACTGTCATGAAGTACAAACCTTCCCTTGAATCTGTCTCCGTCCCCATGGCTACGTCTTCTTCGCAAAATATCGACCTGGTCGTGATTCTCTGTGCCTTCTTCGGAGCGGTGTTTTTCAAGAGGACTTCCCCCTTTGGCTTTGGTTGATGCTTTCTTTTCCACTCCGATCTCCCCTTGAAAGTCTGGCTCCCTGGCGTCCCCTCTTATGTTCGACGGCGGCGGCCTTTTTCCGCCGATTTCTTGACCGAGCTGGTTATTCAGGCCGTTCTTCTTTCTACCAGGATTCCCTTTGGTTTTTTCTGATCTGACTCCCTTCGCTTACTTCCCTCCTACGCGGAAGACGTTTCAGTGGAGTTTCATCTTTTGGGAAAGGAGAGGTTTCTTTCTCATAATCTCCTTTTTGTTGTAACGTTTCCCCTTTTTTTTGCACCTTAAGATACCCTCTGTCTCTCAACTCCTTCCTATGCCCAGCGCTCTAAGTGATTCCTCCCTCTTTTTAAGAACTTTCCCTCCTTCTAAAGGTATAGGCTAGTTTTTTCTTTGAATTTTTTTTTTAGCAGCGCTACTCAAAACTTTCCCAGGGTTATTCTCCTTGACTTCATGCACTTTTGAACCCCTCTGATACGAGGAACCTCTCTCAACTTGCTCTCCCTCTCCCAAACCCAGAAGAAGATTGGCTTGCTAGGACCCTGCGAGCTCGGGCTCTGTCATCCTCGTTTTACTCAAGGCTCCTTGCGATGGCGAAAGCAGATCGTCGGGCAACAGGTTTCCCCCCGGCTTTCAAGGTATAAATGACCCCTTTCCCCCAAGGGTTTCCCCCCAGTTACGAGCCTTCTCTGGCGTTGAAGCGGATCTCCGAGTCCTCCTCAAGGATACTCTGTCCTTATCCCTTACCTAATTCTTTTTCACGCGCAAGTCTCCTCGCGTTTCCTCGGAAGCCCATGGGC
>Ga0179591_1354329_pt1 | contig 19840 bp, 19 predicted proteins | sample CZOMad2_1_08_16f_FD_182891 | JGI IMG/M metagenome (GOLD analysis project Ga0179591, IMG submission 182891) | Vadose zone soil fungal communities from Angelo Coast Range Reserve, California, USA - CZOMad2_1_08_16fungal (PacBio error correction) | ecosystem: Environmental > Terrestrial > Soil >... | reverse complement strand
GGCTATGCATTCCTATCTTGTATGTTCGCGGTTTCTCCCTACCAATGACCATTTTTCTATTCAGACAAATTTGAGTATTTTCTTTTTGTAGAGGTGGTGTTCCGTTTTCTCCAATTCATGGTTAAACCGTCGCCATTCTTTTTCCCCCATAGAGATGATTTTTTTTCTTCATGGCTTCGTCGTCCAGACTCCCCCTTACCAGTGCATAACCGAAGCCTTAACTTCCTCCCCAAGTAATCAGCGTGTAGATAGGCCTGTCTCCAGTTGATCCTTTCAGCCTAGCTCTACCCTTAAGTTCCAAGAGTAGTCATTTCTTTTTTTCGCCCTCCTGTTGGAACCTGCCTCACGGTTCATGTTTTTTTTTATTTGCTCTTTGTCCCCTGATGTTATATTTTAATAATTTTTTTTAAGGACCGCCCGAGCATTAACCCCAGGATTCCTCCTCTATCAGGGTCCCCTTTGTTGGTTCTGAATTTGACCCTGAGGATAGTTCCCCTTCCTCCCGACCAAATCCCCTCAGCTCGAGTCGCGGACGGTCCTATTTTTCTGTCGTCAAGGTTCATGTTCCGCCCGGTGACCTTACGCTTTCTTTGCACTCTTTTCGGTTCTTCGCCAGCAATACTTTGTTTTCCTTTTTTAAGCCCGGTCCGAACCCCCCAGTGAGTCTCTGTCCTGATATATCTCCTCCTCACCCCGTTGTTGGTTCTTTCTCTTGTCCCTCTACTTCGGGGTTTTGCTCATTTTTTTTTTTTTTCCCTTTTCCCGGTCTTTTTCCCCCCCCCCTTCAGCCTACAGTTAAGATTGGACTAACGCCTTCCTCTTTCAACGCTCCATGTTCACTCCCCTCTGAGTCACCTTTTTTACCCTTGGGTCATGTTCACCCAGATTTTCAGTGGCAAAGAGGGCTTGGGGCCGATCCTTTATCGAGCGCTCACCGACCTTTGCCCCAACTATTTTCGACCACAGAGGATGTGGCCCGCATGGTGTTTTTCTTTTTTACGGTTAACAAAATCAAGAAGCCTACAAGAACCTTTATTGCCCCCGATGGCCCCCTGAGTCGTTTCCCATAATTCCCCCTTTTTTTTTTCACTTGACCTCAGATTTTGTAGGAGCCGGATTTTTATGGAGGGCATGCAGATATATACGTCTGGGTCGTCCCACGGACGGAGGCCCGTTATTTCCTTTTTCTTCCTTCCCGGGTTTTGTTCCCTGGCCAGTTTACTAGGCCAGAGTTTTTTTGCCCACCTTTTAAGGTTTCCTGCGTTCCTCGGTTTCGATTTTTCACAGTCCTTGGATCGACCCTTGTCACCCAGGCCGGCATCGCTTTTATGTTTAAGTTTTTTTGCTTTAGTTCTTCTAGAGACCTTTTGCGTCAACCTTCTGAAACCCCGATTCGTTCTAAGCCCATGAGGTTTTTTTGGTGGTAGGCTGCTCCCCCCTCTTTTGTACGAAGGCCCTCTTTCCGTCCATGTTATCTTTTCCTTGGGAGATCGGCACTGACCCCTTTTGACGTTTCCATACATAGAATTTTTTTGAGTCCGAGAGGTAAAAGTCCCACCCGTTTGAGAAAGTTTTTTTTTTCAAGCAAGGATAAATATCATTTTTATCGACCCCTTTTTCCTCCCCTGTTTCGAATAGATTACAGTCTTTTGGTCGAATCACTAGAGAATCAAGAGCCGGGCACCTTGGGTACCTTTTACACAAATGAATGTTTTTTTCTTCTTTGGTTCCCCTGAAGCCCCACTTTTGATTCTGAACTAGAGTTCCTTCCCAGAATCCTTCTTGATGAACTGCCGACCGACGCTGCCCTTATATTTATTTGGACGGCCCGGCTTTCTTTCCCCAAATAGGCGCCGTTCCTCCAGAGTGTTCTTCTGGTTTCTCTAGGACTTTTCCATTCTCTTCTTGATCTTTCGTTTCGTTCCCGGGAGGAAAATGTGGTCCCCCCCGCCTCTTTCCGGCCATCCGTCATTGGCGACCGTGAGACACGATCCTAAGGGGCGCGCGCCCCTTTTCTTCTTTCGTCCTTTTTTGTTGGTTGAGACTCCTTCCTTTTATTTTCAGGTCGTTTTATGTCGAACATTGTCGCTCTCAGATAGTCCCGTGCCTGGCCAGACTTTCGGGTCCTTGGTCCTTCTTTTTTTTTTTTTTTTCGATTTATGAAGGTTTTATTTAAACCGGTTCCCCACCACAAGACGGTCTGACAATTTAGTAACTTCCCATCCCTTTTTCATGAGGTCGCTTGCGGTAGTCTGCTCTTCTCCTCACCCTTTCTCCGTCAGTCCCTTCTATTTATTCTTTCAACACCTTTTTCCCCCACGGGAGGAAGGGTAAATTCTGAGTTAGATTTTTTCTTTTTGGGAGACAGGCTTTTGCTCCAGCCCCCTCTTCATCCGACCAGCTTTTGTGTGAAGAATTGACAATCTGTACTCCCCCATCAGAAGATTCCTTGAACCTGATTTTTTTTTTTGACCTCAACACGTTTTCATTCCATAACTACGCCCTTCACTTTTCAGAATTCTTTTCTGTTAGGTGACGGGTCGCTTTACGTTTTTTCCGCCCCCCCCCAACTCTTTTTTTTTTTTCACCCCCGCCTTCTGCATCACGCCCTTTCTTCCATTAAACTGGTGATCGATTTTTTTTTTGGTTTTTTCTTGGTTGTTGGCTCCCAATGAGGGCGCCCCCCCTGACCCGCTTCTGATTACACACCCGTAGTGAAATTTCCTCCCTTTCTATTGATATAGGATATTTTCCAGTTAGATGTCATCGGTTTTTCCCTCCTCATCCCCCTGTTTTACAAAATCCTTTTTCTAAAGGATGGGGTGGGCCTGTTTGCAGGTTCGAAGACGTCTTCTATTTTACCGTTAGACCAGTTCATACGACTAGACCCCCTACCTGGAGATTTTCTTTTATTTTTTTCGCCTGCAAGCCTGCGATCACGTCGTTTTTTTTTTTTTATCTTGTTCGTGTGTATCCTTCCAACTTTTCCACAATGCTGAAGTTAGACATTTCCGAGTACGGGGAGCCTTCCCTTTTTCACTTCCGCGTTTGAACAGGTGAAGTCGTGCCTTGAGAAGAATTTTCAAGCCAAGAAGTCTTCCTCACGACTCCATTCCTTTCAGGACCCTCCCAGAACCTGCGTCTCTTTCCAGGATTTTGATTTTTTATGAGGGTTACTTTTCACCACGTTCGGCCTTGCTTCTCCCAGCCGCCTTCGGCGTTTCGATGCCGGATGGATGATACGCGCGAACTGGCTCGTATGCACCCTCCTGTTCGGACGAGGAGACCTGATGCAGCTCGTACCCACCCTCGACATCGTCCCCCAGCGATGGCCCGGAGCTTTTTTTTTTTTTCCCTAAACCTATTGCGGGATTCTAATGATTGCCTCCACCCATAGACGGCTTATTCTGAGCTTTTTAGGTCCCGAGTTCGCCTCGTACCACCCCTTTCAATGCTTCCGCCGCTCGACCCAGTCACCCACCTTTCAGCCTCCCCCCATTAAATACTCTTTTTTAGTAACCCCGGAGATGACTTTGTGCCCACAGAGACGCGCCCGCACTCCCCTTCCTTCAGATTTTTACCCGCCCCCCGGCGGATGACGTCGGCGTGCGGATTTTGCTGCAGAGCTTTCCCCACCGTCTTCTCGTTTCACCCAGCCTTCTTTTTTGTCGTTACAGCCATTTTTGCGTGTGATTAGTGTGGTTTTACGTTTGGCGCTTACCTTTTCTTCAACATTCCCCAATGTGCAAAATGTGGGTTTCCCTTATTTCCTCCCTTGTTGTTGTTTCTCTCTTCTAAACTTGTGGTCCCCTCCAATCTTTTCTTAGTCTTTACCCCCTCACCTTGACAAAAACCACCAACCCAACTATACCCGATTCAGTCCCCCCTAAAAGGACACTCCCTCAGATGATCCCATCTGCGCTTTTTGGAATTCCGCTTAGCATTCTCATGTCAACTTACAGCGCCCGCCCCCCTGACCTCCTCAGACTGATGCTCATCTTTTTTTTGTCTCAAAGGTCCCTTTTCGAACGCGAGAGTATGGTACTCCCCGGGAGGTACATTTTAAATGGGTTTGCCCCGTTTCTCTATACGCGAATCCGTCGCCTTCAATCGGCTTCCCCTCCTCCCGGCGCTTCTTTCCCAAATGACGGTTTTTACTCTGGCTTCCCTGAAGCTTTGCGCTCCTTGACACCAAAGCCATTCCTCAACTCCGTTTTTTTAACGCCCCGGTTTCCCCGAGGTTTCGGAGTCGGGACCTTCCCTACGCGAATCGTTTCGTTTCCCCCTTTCCCTCTCCCCCTGCGGCTGGGCCCTTTAAGCTGCTTCTCCAGCACATGCTCGAAAGGCGATTTTTTCGAGTCAGTGGATTTCTTCCCAAATTCCCCCCTGGATCCACCCCCCCCCCCGCCGCCGTTTCCCCCCGCCTCCGACGGTGGAGCGCACTTCACTTTGGTTGGTTTTTTTTTTCGGCCTGTTCTGGAGCGAGTCCGGAGCAATTTTTTGTCTCGCGGTTCAGAGGCTGTTGCCACCTTGCCTTCTCGCAATACAGATCCCCTCCTTTAACGAGCAACTGGTCGAAACTTTATTTTCAAAGTCCCGTTGGTCTGCGATGTCTTTCTGACCACCCCCCCCCACCTTGGCCTTCCAGGAGGTCATTTTAAGGGGGCTGGAGCCGAGCCCCTGGTTTATCTTCAAGACCTTTTCTAGTCCAGGCATCTATGGGATTTTCAGCCCGGAGCAAGGAAGACAATTTTCCCTCCCCCCCCTCCGTTCTTGCCTTTTGTGTCTTTGCCTTTTTTAATTCCCCGACCGCACTGATACATGATCTGAGCAAAAGTTTACCTCCTTTGGCCTTCAGTGTGATTGATACCCTTGTTTTCCATATGTAGGGAACTATGGAAAAAAACGTTCAACGCCCTCTCGTTTGGAAACGATGGATTGTGGACATATTATTTTGGTTGGCGCCATTTCCCCCTCCGGCCGTGTTTCTCCCATTTGAGCCTTAAAGTAAGCTCCTTTGTAAAGTTTCACTACCAATCTTCACTAGTATGTTTTTCTTTTTTTTTTCCACTTTAGGCGTCCTTATCTTTTTCCCTATGAATGAACCACCAGTTTTCTGGCGTCGGAGGTCCCCCCAAAACCCTCCCCCTATGATTTGGATTTTCATTAATGACTCCCTCCCCAAGTTGAACACTGACCATGGGCGCCTTTCCTTTTAATGTTCTCCCTCCCAACATTTCTGACCCACCACCCCCTTGATTCCCCTCAGCACGGAAATTAACCCTTTTTCCCGATTGGGCCATTGGTCCGCAATCTTTCTCTGAATTTTGTGTGGGCCGTTACCCCCCTCCGCCAGCAGAGACCCTTAAGAGCCTTCCGAATCACTCGTTCCCTTCCCTTTTTTGGTCCCAGTTGACGTCTTTCGACCAGCTAGAAGGAAACTCCGTCCCAGTTTTTTTCCTTCAAGTTTGGATCCGTTTTCCTCTCTGAACCTCGTTTCCCCTGACCAATGCACTTTATTCCGTTTCCGAATACCTCCCAGAGAATTCCCTACATCGATCCAGCATCCCTGCTTTTTTCCTTGTGACACTTCTTTTCGCGTGCTTTACATGCTGAGAGTAGACCTGAGTCTTGATCGCTCGAGCCGAAAACAATGTTCATCCTTTTGCTTCCCCTGACAATCTACGCCCCTTTTTTCGACACTCCTTTTTTCCCCCGTCTAAAGTACTTAATACAGCTTCCATTATCCCAACATGGTTTTTCTGGGCTGGCTTTTTAATTTTCCCCTTTTTGTCCCCCCTCCACCACAAGACTTTTTTTTTCTCATGATCTGCTCTAAGGGTAAGTTTGGGTCAAGATGTTGGAAGTTCCGCGTCCCCTTCCTTTCCTGACGTATCGGTTTGATAGAATTCCTTCTCTCTAAATAGGAAAAAGGGAATGTTCGTTCCCCCCCTTAAGACTGCACTTCTTGACTCGAATAAGAACCGCGGGCACCAAGTCCGACCGGACCCTAAACGGTGAATTTTTTCTTCTCACCCCCTTCCTATTATTTCCTTTTTTTGTGGTGTCTCCCCTTTTTTATTATAATTTATTCGACGTCCGATCGACTATTCTCATTCCCCTTTTCCTGTTTTCTCTCTGCAGTCTCGCCTGATTCCCTCTTTCTTTGACTGAATCTATGGGCGCATAAGAGTTCGGTTTCCCTTGGTCGATGAAGCCTTTTGCACCTTCTTTCGTCCAAAGACGTTCCTCTAATAGAATGACGACCAAAACTTTTTGTTTTGTTCCGTACTTTCTTTTTACTCTCCCCTTTAACCTTTGAAGCCCTTTTCAATAAATCAAACGGAAGGTATGATTGGGTTCCTCTGATTCCACCTTTTTTCCTGGTCCAGGCGCCCCACCCCCTTTTTCCCTGTTGCCTTTTTTCCCTTCCCACCGGTGTCCTGGTTCTTTTTCGCCGTTTCTTCCCCCTTGCCGTACCCGCCCGGTTCCTCCCTTTTCACAGCTTACCGCTCCAGTCGTTTCAGACTGTCCCCCTCCCCCTGAACCAGACTCCGCAACTTTTCCACAGACGGTTCTGAATGTGTCATTTTGTTGTCGTACGTGTTGAGACTGCCCCGCATAGCTTGCCTTTTTGTTGTGTAAGACTTCTGGGTTACCAAGTGAGACATCCCCCATAATTCTTCCCACCTGTTTTTTTTTCGCCATCCATTTGGCCTCCCCGGTTTCTGAGACATACTTTTTCCCTCCCATAGCACAGGAGCTAGAAGTCAATTTGTTTGCGGTTGCAGGTCCATGCCGCCATGATCTTTTGCTTTTCTCTTCCTGAGGCTATTTTAAACCTTTTGCAAGCTTGCTCTGAACTAGTACATCTTACTACTGGCTTCGTTTGCGAGCCCGCCCCCCGAGACTGCCCAACTCTCCTACCGCCTTATTAAGATTCATCCTATAACTGTCTAGATACGGCCACTCGTCGTGGTGTCCTACATCGATTTTTCTCTTTTCCGGGTGCAACCCCCCCTTACAGCATTAGTTTCTTCCTTTTTAGGCAGATGGTTTCCCAGTCCGCCACTTTCTGTTTTCTTTGGAAAGAATATCTTTACCCTTTTCACCATTGGCGTTTTGCCCACCGCCGAGCCTTTCCCCCTGCCGCTCCCTTTTTTTTCCTTGAAGCTTCCTAGTGTGCTAGAAGCAAATTTTTTTGAAAGACCCAACACAGGATGCTGTAGTTGTTCCCTTTTTTGGAGACGGCGTATCAGTTTGTACTGATTATTCCAGGAGCCGGGTTTCCCCCTTTAATTCCTAGACTGCACATTTAACAGCGTACGTCCCCCGTCAATCCCCGAGTGACACTTTTGTCCCCTCCTTTTTCTGTAGTTGTTTGTCTGGTTTTTCCTTTTCCTAAGAAGCGTTCTAAGAGCCATTTTTTTTTTAAACAGGCTTGCCCCCCCCCCTGGTTGACAAGCTTTCCTTCTTTCTTGTTGGACTACCCCCTTGTGTTTAAGGACCCCCACCTTCGAGGCCCGGGATAAGCCCCCCGCAGTTGTTGTCCGTCCTCTAACCACACCGGCACTTTTTTTTTACCGACGTTTTTGTGAAGTCGAGGACGATCCCCTTTTTTATGATGTTTTCCGTTGACTGAGGAACCCACTCCCATTGTTTTTATACCGTCAGGCTGCTTTTTTTTTGTTTTTTTCCTGCGCCTACCCCGTCTTTCCTCCTTTCATCCTGTTCCCCCGTCCCTTATTGATCCTTGTTCTTTTTTTCCCCCTCTTTCCCCCTTTCCTCCGGAGAGATCCTTCGGACCCCCGCCTCATCCCCCTACGGAGTTTAAGGCCTCTTCAAAACAGACCGAGATGACCCCCCATGATTTGCCTGCAGTTTTTTCCTGACGTTTCCCATGGTTTTTCCCCCCTGAGAGCGCCCCCCCCAAGTCTACCGGGTGGTCAAATTTTTATTTCCCAATGAATCGAGCGGCCAATTTTCCTATCCAGCTACCACGAGCCCCGAGACCTCTCTCATGTTGGCCCAGATAAAATGACCGGAAGCCGGCTTTTTTTTTTTCATCGTTTTTTTCGTTTTTTTGGGCCTTTTCCCCACCCCGGCTGTTCTTTTCCATTAAAACCCCCCCCACACTCAGGTTTTTGCTCAGATTTTTTTCTGTCGCTGTTATGAAGTTGCCCCATTTCTCAGGGGAGCTTTTCGTTTCCCCCTCCGCCGCGATGCCTTTTTGTACTCCCACACCCCCCCCCCCCCCCCACACTGCATTTTTCCATTTGTCAGGTCGATGCGAGTTTCCATTGGGCCGTCCAGAAAGAACTCCCTTTGAGAAAGCATGCCTTTTGTTTTATCAAGCGATTTTTCCTTTCATCTCCCTTTCCGTTGTTTTCGGCCTTACATTTTTTTTTGTGTTTCCTATTTAAATTATCCCCATTAAACTTTTCCTTTCCCTCTGTGTCTTTTTGGTAATCGAGCGGGCTGTACGGAGCTCCCCCATCCCAATTTCCCTTCGGCCTGATGTAACGAGTTTCTCGTATGATGAGTCTTCAAGTAGATAAGTTTAGCTTTTCAGGAACTCTGCCTTGATCACCCCCCTTCCCCGACTCTTGCATTTTCTTCCGGAGGCGCTTGATTGTTTCGTGTTTGCTTCTTTTGGATATTCAGGAAAGACTGTTGATGGGACTCACAGAGTGGAGTTTTTTCTTAATGCCCGAGCGCGTTTCAGGAACTGCCCCCTGGCCGGTTAGCTTTTAACTTGCTTTAATATAGAGTCATGTCTCAGGAACTTTTTCCCATCTTATCCTAGGATTGTAGTTTGGGTTTCTCCCTTATGGGAATACCACTTCAAACAGTTTTGCTCCAGTGTCCTCCAACCCGGAGTAGAACACTTGATTCCTTTTGCTGTTTTATCCCTTCTGCTGGGGTTTATTTTTTTGCTCCAATCCCTCACCACCCTCTTCGCGGACACCTCCCCCCCCCTCGGAGCAACCCCGGTCTCGAGTTCCCTTGTAGTAACTTTTTTTTTTCTCCTTTCCATGAAGTTGTCGGGACTCTCCCTTCGCACACTGAAACTCTGCAACCCCTTTTGTGGTTTATGGGTAAACTTTTGTTTTTCTTTTTTTTGGCTAGGCGACGGGTTCCTTGTATAGCGTCAAATTTTTCAGATTTCTCAACCTGGGCTCGTGCATTTTCATAAAAGTCGAACTACGGAATACTCGTGACGGAGGACGGTTTTTTTTTTTTGACATTAATGCCCCCCCACACCCACCCCCCCAACCCACTCCCCACAACCCACACACACAACAACAACAGCCCCCACCTCCCCTCACACCACGACCACTCCCCACCCACCACGCAACCAAACCCAAAAACCCACCCCCCCCACCCCCCCCCCCCCCCCCCCCCCCCCCTCCCCCCCCCCCCAAACACAACACACCACCCCCCCCCCCCCCCCCCCCCCCCCCACCCCCCCCCCCCCCCCCCCCCCTGTTGCTCCAGAGAGTAGTCTGAGGTACCCTTTTTTCCGCTTGTTGCCCGGGAGCCTCTTTTCTGCTTGGCCTACGGTCCAGGGCTTCCAAGCTTGAATACATTTGCCAGTCTCTTGGTCGTCTTTCATCCCCTTATGAGCAGTTTTTCGGGTCAAGCTGATGTTGTTGAGCTCCCTTTTTATTTTGGTAATCACCCTTCTTTTTCCCGCTTTCCCTTTCCTTTCGCGACAATTTTTTTCTCGCGGCGGGTTGAGATGATTTCTTTTTTTTTTTTTTTACGCCCGGCTCGTATTGAAGCCCTTTTCGCCGTTCTTTCCTGGCCCCTCGAGCTTTCTCTCGGGGAAAGGTCTTTTGTCGTTCTTTTTCCAGCTGTCCAGACTTCACTCTGCGTTTTTCTATTGTAGCTGTAAGCCCTGTCCAAAACCGCAGGATGCAAGACTTTCTTTGAATCCTTACGTTGCGTTTTTAACGTTTTTGCCTCCTTTGAATTCGAGAACCCCGACCTTAATAGAGCACGTTCCCCCTTCGTCCCAAACCCGTTTCAAGTCTCGTTCCCTAGTTTTCGGTCACCTTCCCCTCCCTCTGGCACTTCAAGCCCATCCCCGAGAGGAGCCCGACAGAGTGTATCTGTTAGTAGCGCGTCCTTTGCTTGATCTTCGGCCCCCCTCTAGTTTTTTTCTTCGTGCACTCTCCCCGTTTTAGTTCAATTGGCCCGTCTTTTTCGGGAATTTGTGTTGCTTTTTATTGGTGCTTTGACGTGTTGGATTGCTTTTGATTGGGTCAGACCTAACCCCCCCAGAATCCTTTCCCGTTGTCTCTTTTCTCCTTTTAATCCGAGATTGGTGTTGGGTTTTTTGTTTTGAGAGACGCCACCACTGAACTCTCTTTTTTTTAGTCTCTTTTTTAAATCGACCAGATCCGCGCCCACATATACACAATCAACCTAACTACTACCCCCCAATTGATTGCTGCTTTACCCCTTTTTTCACCCGGCGGCGCTTTAACAACTATTTGTTTCTCGCCGACGGGCTGCCGCAGGGGCCAGGAGTCCTGACCTGAGTGAATCTTCCGACAGGCCTTTCTTTTTTTTTTTCGAGGAATAGGCAGAAGCGGGCCCCCGCCGTTCCGTTAGCCCTCGTGCCAAGGCATCCTGTAATGGTTGCGCGGACCTTTTTTGGATCCCCAATTACCCTCAGTATTTCGATCCAAAGTTGAAAGAGAGCCCACCTTTTATAGTCTCTTTTGTTCATCCAAGGTTTTTTCTTTTTTCCCCACCCAAAGACAGAGTCTCTTTTAGAACTTCTTTAAGTGCCCAATACTAATTTCTCCAGCATGCCTTTCTATGGTGGAATCCTTCTGAGTCCCCCCCCTGTTTAGATCATGTTCTTGTCCATAACCTATCCCTATGCCCTTGCACTACCGAGAACGCGCCTTCCTTAAATACCCCGCTACCGAATCTGCTTCTAGTCCAAAGGCGACAGGCTCTCGCATCCCTCAGGGAGAACGCCTTTTCCCGTTTTCTTTCGCCATCTCTTTGGATGCATGGCGCCAACTTCCCGCGTTTAGTTGAGCTTTTCCCCATGATGGGAACGTTCGAGCGGCTTTCAATTCGTTTGACCTTTTCCCAATGGCAACAGTCTGTACCGCCACTCCGCTACCTTTCAAGGTCGTTCACCAGGTTCCAGACACTTTTTCGAGAAACAGGCACGGTCTTCCCCCCCCCCCCAACACAACCACCCCCGGCGGATTCCGCCGGTAGCGCGTGGCGTTTTTAGTTTGGTAAGAGCCCCCTGGTGTTGGGCTCTCCTGTTCCATTCCTTCAGTATCAACATATCTTTCGCGGTTTTTTTACTGCGGGAGAACAATTTTCCCCGTCCCCCCAAATTTTGATTGCCCGTTTTTGTGTCGGTGTTGCGAAGGGCCTCTTCCCTTTGACCTGGAGGAATGCGCCGTAATATCGGGGACTAGAGTTTTTTGTCCCCCTTTGTCGTGCCTCTCCTTTCTTTTCCCCCCTTGTCCCCTTTGTCGGCACCACAAGCACCTTCTTTTTTTTTTTTTTTAAAGAGCAGAAACGGATTGAGTCGATTGTGCGGGGCCTGTTTTTTTTTTGCCGCTTTAGCCCCCCTTTGTGTTTACACCCGCCAGAAAACGAGAAAAGCCCAAATATTCCCTACGGAGGTTCCCACCATTCTTTTTGCGCTCCCTCCGTGCTCTTGAATGCACAACCGGGGTAAGCGGCTTTCCTTCACGAGATCTTTTTTCTGAAGGTTCCCCCTTTCCCCTCATTTCAACCACGGGCTCTGAATTAAAATCTCAATGTTGTTTTTCCTTCGCACGCCCCCAAATCTGTCGTTGCCCCCTCAATTCTTCTTCCTCCTCCAGACCCGATAAACAAATTTTATTGGTAAGAGCGAGGAAGGTATTCCCTTTTTATGGGTCCTCGAATCGCTCCCGGGCAGCTCGACCCTTTTTTCCTTGCATCTTCATTTCCACATTGACTCCACTGTCCCTTGCTTGTTGGTCACTGCCCTGTTTTTTTGAACCTGGTGCTTCATCAGTTCCTGCGTCGCCGAACCAACAACCCCCCCGGAACCCCCGAGGATCCCAGTCCCCCTTGTTCAGGTCTGTAAGGGGTAATTTCCCAATGAGAGTAAGAAACAAACGCGCGTAGAGTCCCGGCCCCTGCATACGACCGACTCCGTTCCATTTTTGCTCTTCCGAAGAACTTGGCGGAGTATGAGGTTTTCTCGCTTCCAGTTTGTCTCGCCGAATTACCGCATTAGACTTTTCTTGAACCGAGCAACCTACTTGTATGACCTCCCCCTCCCTTTTAGTTTTCCTTCGTCACTTTTGCCACCCAATCTTCGTCCCCCACAGATTTCTGTCCCCAATTCCCGGGATTTTTTGGTCTTTTTCTCTTCCTTGGTTTGTACCCCACCCCGCCCAAGAATCGAGCGATTTTGTCCATTGATCGTTTTTCCGTGTTTTGGTTACCCCTCCTTGGCCTTTTTTCGCGCTTAGATTCGGACCGTTTGTTAGGTGTCCCTATCTCCCCCAGGAAGATGTCCATCCGATGCCCTTCTGACCCCTTGTTTTTTTTGATCTATTTTCTTTAGAAGGCCCATTTGCATTTTCTCTTCCCCCATTCCTGATGTTTTTACACTTTGTCCTCGACAGTTCTTTATTTTTTTGTGTTTTTTTTTTCCTCCCAGGGTTTTTTTACTGAGTTTAACCTAGCTTTTTTCGCCCGCTCGACGTTACGTTCCTATCTATCTGGCGTATAAACTTGAGCTCGGCTCCTCCCTTCTTCTCCATGGACGGTATTGGAGATCCGGCCTCCGCTGTTTTTTCCCGGTTTGATCTCGCCACGCCGCCACGGGTCTACCCAGAATCTCGAGAGATCAACGATCCTCCTCCCCATGGATTTCGTTCGACTCTCTCTGCGGCTGTTCATTTCCGTCGTGACTTTTTCAAACGGAACTCACACGTTGTTTCCCGTCCCTCTCCCTTGTTACCGCTTTTTTTTTGCCTATGGCTTCCCCTGGTCAGCACTCTGTCCCTCCGGCCAAGCCCTTTCACTCTTTCTGCCCGTTTTTTTGCGCGCTTTTTGTTCCTTATGCCCGTCGACCCTTCTTCGAAACACTCCAGTCCCCCCGTGCAACCGACCGCTTCCCCCAGTGTAAAGTGGGATGCTAGGGTGCTCCTTTCCTTTTTCTCCTTCTTTCTGTTTTTCCTCCCTTCAGAGTTGAAGAACGTTAAACCACCCAAGGTTCTTTCCTACAGAATCTGTTTTTTTTTTTTTTTTTCCTTCTGGCCCCAGTCGTCTCTCGCTGTTTTTGTGACGACCCCCCTGCCTCCTTTTTTTCCTCTCGCTGACACTTGATCGTTTTCTTTTTTTCCTTCCAAGGGCGTTGGTTTAAGCTTCACCTTTTCTCTCCCCTATCGCGGTCGCCTGTTAGACATGGTGAGTTTTCAATTTTGGTTTTAGTCCTCTTCTCCAGCGCTACTCGGTTTTTTGAGTGCCGGCGGAGTGCTCAAGCCCGGGCCGTCTTGTTCAAAAGCCCCGATTCTTATCTAGGTTGCCCCCCTGGTTTTTTTATCTCTCTCTCCTTTTTCTCAATAGGACTTTTCGACCTTCTTCCGTTGAGGACCGGGCTGCAAAACTGGAAAGAATGAGTATGCTGTCAGAGAAGTAAAGCGCTGCATAACGTTTTTCAAAGTTAGAACGAACCAGGCTCTCCTGTCCATGCCTGCCCTTCCCGAGATTGTCCCTTTTTACGGGGTCCAGTCAGTCTTTTTTAGAGCCTCGCTCCCGCTGTCCTCCCCCTCCGTATGGCCCCTCCCCCCACCCCCGTCTTTCAAGGATGGTGGAGCGTGCGATACGCAAGGACAAAGTATGGGAACTCCGAAGACCCTGATCCCCCCCCTCTGCCAGCCACACGATACGAACAGGCCTTGCGACCTAATCCCTCTGATGCGGTTCGTCCTTTGTTTATCTCAGACCCAGACCGTGAGCTACCCCCTTCCCCCTTCTGACTGTCCTTGCAGTGCCGTTTCTTCGTTAATCTGGCCTGTCTTGCATAGGACTTCGAGCAAGTCTTCCCCCAATGTTCCCCCCCTTTCTTTTTGACCTTTCTACCCGTCTTGGCATCGTTTGACCTTTTTTCCACTCTTCACCTCATAACGGGGTCTTACGTAGATCCCCCCTATTCCTTTTCTGCTCTGATGTTGAGAAACCCTTCTGGCCCACTTCGGTCTGGAAGGAGCGGCAGGGGTAGTCCGGGGTTCCGCGACTGACCCTGCGCGTTCTTCGGCCATTAGTTCCATTCTTGCTTTTTACCGGATGAAGGCTGGAGCCAGATACTTGTCCTTTCCCCCTTTTTCATCGATGCTCCTTCTTCTTCGTCTCACTGCCAGCGGCTGATCTTGCAGACACCCTTGCCGCAAGCATTATTACAATGCTTGTTCATGAGTCCGTCTGGAGATCATTCGATCCTCTTAGCCTCCCCCTTCGATTTTCGTTTAAATTTTTCTGTAACCCCACCCTTCTCGGTTGTTTTGCCGAAGATTTTTTTCTAGCGTGGCCGGTCGATTTAGATTGAGACTGCCAAAGTCCCTTCTTTTCTTCCCCCTTCCTCTTTCCTGACTACAGTTTCGCATTATAATTGTTTAGTTTTTAGGTTCGCGATCACTCATGGTAATCTTTGTCTTGAAATGTTACTCCTCCCATCTTCATTAAATCGTTTTTTCGAGCTTTAGTTCGGCCGGGATAATTTTCTAGCCTTGGAGGACACTGAGAAGTCGAGCAAAATCCCCCCTTAGTTCCCCTCCCCCACGGCTGTTCCTCGTAACCCAGGCTATGGAGGACGGTTTCTATTCGTTTTCCCCTACGTTTTTTTTTTTTTTCTTTTGTCTGAGCCTATTTTCGCTTTCCCCCTCTCCCCGAACCTTACTGCCGATGGGGTGTTCCTCGTCTCTTTCCATTCTGCTGCTTTTTCCACATTCAACGCCCACAGTCCAGTTCCCCCCCCGACTATTTTTTTCCTCTTTACAATTCGGCATTGTCGTCTTTCGGAGTAGTTAGTTAGAGTGGACCCCAGGACCCCGCCCCCCCTTTTCCAGTCAACTTTCACCTTCTGGTTTGGGTTTTTCGGAGCGATGGTTCGAGGGTGTGCGACAGTTCGCTGAAAGTGCAACACAAGCATCTTTCCTCCACGTTTTTGCGGGTCCATTCCTGCTTCCTCCAATCGGCACATGGATCACTCTTGAAAACTGGTGATGATTCAAATATTGATCCCCCCCCCTCCTCCTTTTCTCCTCCCCTCCTTTTTTTCCCCTTTCGTTTGTCGGTGAGTTTCTAGATCACTGGCTGAGAGGCACCTGATAAAGCCCGTTCCCTTCCCCCCCTCCCCTTGATTTCGCTTACCGCTTCTTCTCGTATTCGGTGTTTGTTTGTCGAGGGACAAGTCCCCCGTCCGAGTTCTCCTAATCCCCCACTCTTCCAGCAATTACGGGCCCCCGCCCTGTTGAGCCCGACAGAGAGGTCGGGCCTAGTACCCTTCTCCCCCCCGGACAAAATTTTTTTATCCCAGTTCTTGGGTAAATTGTCTTCTTATTAAGCACTGCCCCGGTTTTTCCCTGCCCTCTTTTCCCCATTTCGATTACATTCCTCATTTCCCCCCGACCATGCAAGAAGGATCCCTCTTCGTCCCCTCGGTGTTTTTTTGGGACTTCTCCCTAGCAAGACAATAGTTTTTTTTTTATGTAAAGTGTAGAAATTGGTAGCAACGCCTTTCTTGATTGATTGCTTAATAGGGTCCCGGTGCCCACTCCGAAATTGAGAAGATTACCCGCTCTTTTCTCCCTCATTTCTTTCTCCACTCACCTTGGAGTGAGTATACCAGAGAGTGAGTAGTTTCCGCGAGCTGTTGTGGATCCGTTCTATTTTTTAGCCAGGTCTGCTTCTCTGAAGGAAGATTCTAGCCCCGGCTGAGCGGCAAGGCTGCTCTCTCCGCTCCCGGCTCTCCGACGAGGTTCCTGTCGGAAGTCAAGTTTCGACGCCCCAACTACGTCTCTCCTTCTTAACTTCCTCCCCCCTCTACTACTCCATTCTCGCAGACTTTTTTTTTCTGAGCCACGCGGACTTGCGTTTCCTCCCGACCCCTTTTTTCTTACCCTGCCAGACGAGAGTCCAGCGGGACTTTGCGCGCGAACCTTTTCCTTTTTAGTCCCTCCTTCTCTTCGCCCCTTCCGAACCCAAAAGAAGCGGGCACTCGGCCGCACGGCGAAACGATGACTCCCTCTTTCCTCTCATTCCCCCATCCCTTTCCCCTATTTCTTTGATTTCAGTTTTTTCCGTAGATTTGCGGATCTGATGACACTGAAGCCGACCCCTCGCAGCGAGTGTCCAATGTCTAGCATTTTGTTTCCGTGTTGCGTTTGGAATTTGTGGTCTTGAGTTTGTGCAATTGTTCTTTTAGGGTCGCACGAATCCTCCCCCTCTGGATGTTCCAACAGTTTTCGGAGATTTTTTTTCTTACGCCCCTAAGTTGTGTTGGTTCTGCGTCTCTACGCCGTGCCATGTCCTTCTTTTTTTCATGTATTCTTTTTTTTTCCCCTTTTCCACTAAAGGTCCAGAAAAAGAAAGAAACCAAGAACCAGTCCTAAACCCCTTTCTTACTGGTTCAAGAGATAATAAAAATGGTCATTCCCTTATAAAGAGTTTTTTTGCTGTGGTCGGCTCCGAATATTATCTCGACAGCCGTGAGCTCGCACGCTCGACCTCTGCCCCACGCAGATCCCCCCTTCCTTAAGGTACTCTGGGACCTCGTTCTGATCGAAGAGAACTTGGGCTCCAAGCTTGAGGAATTTGGCACACTTGTTCGCGGACGTTTTAACCCGCGATTTACCCTCCGAATTCGACATTTAGTTCTTCTCAAGGCACACCAGAAGAATGCGGAAGCACAGTAGGTACGGAACCATACAGGAGCGAGCCAAAGCCATTACGTCGGTAGAGCCGTGCCCAAGACAGAATAGAAACAGCAGCCGTGACCTTATGCCTGGCGAGGTCAGACCTACTGAGCCCATAGGTTTAGACTGAGGAAACGTTCCCTCCCTGCGAACCTCGTTCCGTTCCCTCGAAAGTTCATGGTAAAAGCCATTTTCTACTCCATGCCCGCTTCGACATCCCTTGTGGATTCAGCCCTCCCACTGGTTAAGTATACAAATCCCGAACCCCATCCTCCGCTACTTTCGAACACTCGAGTCGAGGGAATTTCTCCTCCCCACAGTCCGGAGTTTTGCCCGGACCTGCTGGATTTTTTATCCTTGAGGAGCAATGCTCCTATTTTTTCCTGGTGCACGGCCACACCTACCCCTTCCGTTGAATAAGTCTGCGCGAACGTTTTTGTTCAGTCCTTTGCTGGTTGAAAACGCCTTTTCCTGGCATGACATTGTTATTTCTCGGTGACAGGAAGAAACACAACAGGAGCTTCGGCCGTCTTTTTTCCTTGATTTTTTTTAATTTGGGATGGGCGCGTTTTGCCTATCCCCTTTTTTGCTATTTTTCTTTTCATGTAGAGTCACGAAACTTTGGATTGAAACCGGATCCCCGCGACGAACCCTGGCACCTCCCCCCCCCTGTAATACTTGGGTGATCCCCTCCCCTTTGATGTCCACCCCAGGAAAGACTGCTCTGTCGGAGAGGTGACCAGTTTGCACCCCTTTCCATCCTGAGGGGACTCGAAGTGGATCCGAGACTCGGTGGATTTCTACCTAAAGGGATTTACATCAGTTTGCCCCCCCCCCAAACCACGCCCGCTCCTTTAGAACCAGTGGCGGCAGATTTACTCTCTGAATTCCTTTTTGACGTTTTTTCGCCATGGTTCAGTTATTTGAGCGTTACGGAGCATTTATATCTCCCCCCTCATGTCCCCAGCCCCCCCTTGGAACTGACGGATGAAACCATTGGCGTCTATCTCCGCTGGCCGTATGGTCTGAGCAATACGTTGCTAACCTCTTCTTCCATTCCTTCAGAGCTTTCTGGAGGAAGGGATTCGTTCCGCCTCGTTGCGTGCCGGTTGCGGTCCCCGCTTGACTTGGTCCCTACCCTACCGTCTCCCCCCAACCCCCACGTCGATGACCTTCTCCTAGGGAAAAGCGGAACCCGAGCCCCGGGGGTCTGGAGAGTCCGTTCCTGATCTTTTCCTCTCCTAGTCCTCCTCATGATAACTAAAGACTCGCATTCCGTAACGGTTAACGCACTTCCACCGTACCTGGGCCCCAAGGGGACTGGTTCGGTCATTTGCCCGCGAAGACTCCTTCCCCCAAGCTCCCTATCCCTGTCCAAAACAAGGGGCCCTCTCTTGTACGTTTTGATCTGATCTGGTAATTTTTTTCACGTACAGGACGGAAGTCAGTCTGCCTTGCCCTCCCCCCTTCAAACCTGACGTCACTAGACGGAGAATGCAGCCTTTGCTTTCCGCGCCCTTGAAGGATTCGAATTTTTAATGCCTTAAGCTAGCTGTTAATCACCTTTTGCGGCACACCCTTTTAACCGGCTTCCCCCTCCCCTTTCCCCCGAGCCTCCAACTTAGGATAGTAAATAAATGCCGAGCGGGTTTTTGCCGTTTAAGAGCCGTTTTCCCCCACCGGCCCCCCCCCCACCTTCCCCCTAGTCTGATCGCGTTGATGTCATCAAAGATAAGGGCATGGCCTCTCTTTTTATCTCGAAGTCTATGGACACGGTCGCTGGGTCTATCTTTCCTATACCTTGAATAGGCTTCGATGTTTAAAAGGAAACCCTCCCTCTTCGCTTTTTTTCGCGCGGGGCGCGCTCGCGGCCCATTGGACCCCCTCCTCTGAGCAAAGGATGGCATGTAATAGCACCAACTCATGGATGACCACCCTTTTTTTCCTCCCGGTTTTGGTGAGCGTCCTTAAACCCGGCTCGCCTCTCTTCCCTATTCCTACATCTTCCTTTCCTACACCATGGATAAGATTAACAGTTTTTTTTTGACTTTAGTGTCATCTTCCGTATGGGGGAAGCAGTACTGACGTCTCGAGCGAGAATTCTTGATTCACGCCCCCCTCCCTCCCCCCCCTCCTATAGGGATCCTGACCGGGTATATCCGACCCCCCCCCACCTGTGGATGTTCGACAGGTTACAGTTCCTCCCCCACTTTGGATTCGACCTCCCCCCTGCAACGTTTTTCGGCGGCCGTTGGGTCGTGAAGCATTGGGTTCCAGTGGTACCCAGCGCCCTCACGTTTTTTTTTTTTTTCCTTCTGTCTTTCCCTGCCGATTTTGCCGCCTGGCTTCGGGGCGCCCCCCAAATGGAACCGCTAAAAGAAAGCCAGTCCCTCCAGGGCCCACCAGTGAGTTTAGTCCCTCCCTTCTTCTTATCCCCCTTCCGATTCGTCCCCTAACCTCGCCCCATACCACAACGGCCGCCTGCTAAAGACAGAGAGAGAATTTCCGTGGACTTTGATTTCCTCTTTCCGTATCTGTCTCTTTGGTCCTCCTTTCTTTCTGCGTGTCAAAGACTTCAGGGTGACGTCCCGTTACTTTTGACGTTACACAAGAAGGCGGAAAAGCCTGTGTGTTCTCCCACCCCCCTTTTAGTCCCCCGGTCTTTTCCGCTCGAGAAGCGAAAGATCCTATCTGACGTGAGCGTAGATACCCAGGAGGCGGTTGGCGTAATTCTCTCCCATGGTGTGCTTTCCTCTTCATGTCCGTTCCCCCTAAGTTCACGCCGTGAGCCTCTTTTCTCTTGTTTCAAGCTTATCAGCTCAGGGTGCCGTCTATTTGCAATTTTTTCACGTTTTTTGTCAACAGAGATGACCCGGAGGTAC
>Ga0179591_1305195_pt1 | contig 19844 bp, 17 predicted proteins | sample CZOMad2_1_08_16f_FD_182891 | JGI IMG/M metagenome (GOLD analysis project Ga0179591, IMG submission 182891) | Vadose zone soil fungal communities from Angelo Coast Range Reserve, California, USA - CZOMad2_1_08_16fungal (PacBio error correction) | ecosystem: Environmental > Terrestrial > Soil >... | reverse complement strand
CCTTCTTCCTCTCTGCACGAGGCGCCGGTCTCAAGGAACGTTCTTTTGCAGGTTATCCATGCATCGAAGGTCGTGGGCTGTCGCCCTTCCTTGCCGCTTTGTTAAGAGTTGGCGTTTTTTTTTGTGTGTTCCTCAGACAACCGCTCTTCTTCCCGTGTTTTCCGCGCATGGCCCTATTTTTTTCCTCGCCGCGGCAATCTGAGTTTTCGGGGGCTCTTATACGGATCTGATCTCTGCTCCTATCTCTTCCTATTGTTCTTCCTTCCTTCCGCTCTCTGCGGATATTTTTTTTCGCCCTGAGAACATCTATTTTCTTTTGCACCACCCCTCTTCCCCCGTTTTTACGTCTACGTCTCAAGAGTAAAAGAGGGTGCGTTGCATCCTCCTTCATCCAAAGAATCGTGGCCCAAATGAAAAACCCTGAACGCTTCTTTCTTTCGTCCTGTTTTGTTCGTCTAGTATCAGTTTTTGTTCCGCGTGGTGCGTGCTTATGTGGGAGTTTGTCTTCCTTCCACTGCCTCACGGTTGAGTGTGGAGCTTGCTCTTTTCCCTCGTTTTGCTTCCGGCGTTGCTTCTCTCACCCATCTAGTAGTCTTTTTTTCCGACTTCGACGAGACCCCATCTCTGCCACGGCGCTTTTTACTGTTCCGGCGTTCCCGATTCAAGGGAAAGTGTGCCTCTTCTGTTTTCCGTCTTGTATCGACTAGTTCCCCCCTCTGCACTTGCGTGGTTCAGAGATTATCTCCTTGAGGTGTCGTGCGCGCAGTGCGCTTCCCTCTTGCTGTTCAAGGGAACCACATTGAAGTGCTGAGTTTGTCTGCGTACTGCTCCCCTTCCATCGTGCTCTGCCCTGCTTTTCCCCCCTTTAACAACGGCGACGTATGGTGGGTGCATCTATCCGCGGTTTGTTCTTTGTTTGACCGTTTCGGTTGTGAGTTGAATAATTCGCCTCCCTTGATGAGTATTGCCCGGTGACGTGGCTTTTCTTTACAATGTTTTCCTTTCTTTTCGTCTTGTTACCGCGTGAGTGGCTTGTGGCGACTTTTTTTTTTTTCATTCTCTTTCCCTTGATTCTTTGACTTGACGCCTAGTGATTTTCCCTCTTTGCTTCACCTTTGCCGCTTTCCTTTTCCCGATCTCTTCTTACGTCTATTCCTTTAAAGGTAGCCGTTTTCCCGTCCGTTCATCCTTCTGCTCCAAAATTTGCGGTGAGCATCGTAGACCAACCCCCCTCCTCTCTTCCTCAAGTCATCTTTTTCCCCTACTGCCATGGACGGCTTCTCTCCCACTCCCTTTGCTTCCATTCGTTCTTAGTTTGCCTTCTCGGCCCCAGCCTCCACCCCCCTTCCGATTGTTCCGCCTTTTAAGCGAAGTCCCATCCCGTTTGACTTGACCTCTTTCACTCGTTCGTGAAGCTAGTAACATGCTCATGGATTTTGACTTTCCGGTGTCATTATCTCCCCTGGCGAGACGGCGCGCTCATTCTTTTCGGTCCCGCCACACCCGAGCGTTAACTTTTGAATGCTCGCTTTCAAGCAAATCACTGTCCGATTGCCCCGAGTTTTCCCCCCTAACCTGAAGAATTTTTTAATTCTGCCTTATGAGGGGACTCCCCTCCTTTGAACATGGTCTTTCTCCTCTTTTCCCAAAGATCTTTTTTCGCAGCCTTCCTCTTTCAGCTTGATAGGTCCTCTCTTCTTTTTTCTCGAGAGTCATTTCTCAGCCTTTTTGAATTTTAATGACCTCTTTTCTCTATTCCGCTGCTTCGGGTTTTCCTCTTTCTCATTCCTTCCTGCGGTGCAACGAACAACTTTCACCTCTCGGGCTCGATTTCAACGGTCGGAAAGAAGTGCAGATGTTTTTTTTCCCTCCGTCTCTTCGCGCAGGCGTGTAACTATTGCGCGCTTTTGATCACCAGTCACCTTCGGCGCCGAACTATTTTCGTACCCTTGTGATTTGTCCTTGCCTCGTTTTGTTTAGTACTACACCTCGTTCATGAGTTTTTTTTTTGATCCCATACAGATTTCGTCTCGTAAGCGGACTCCCGCTGAAGTTTCCCTCGCGTACATCCCTACCCTGTTCCTTCTTTGAGAGCTCAGGCGGCTGAAGGACTTCTTACCTCTACTCGTGACGGCGGTGTGGTTCCCGGACTAGTCTCTCTCCTTCACACAAGATTCGCTTCCCTTTTCTGGTAAGAATTCATGTTGACATCCTCACCCCTTGACTTCTGACCTTCCCACTCCCCTTTTGTTGACTTCGGGGCGAAAAACCCAGACCGCTAGCCTTCCCCAAACCTTCTTTCTCGATCGTCCAATTTGTTCCCCAGTCTTTTCTTGACTCTTTTTGGTTTAATGAGAGTTTACTTTCGATCCTTTTCTACGTAGCCTTATCACACTAATTTCCCTCCCATCTTCCGCCGCTACTTCTTCTGTGCTAAGGTTTTTCTAACCATTGCTCGCTTCCTCGCGTCTTTTTTGTTATCCCTTAAAACCTCCGCCAGGACGTGTCGAGGTTGGCGCTTTCCTTCTGGTTCGGCCCCGAATCTCCCATTCGGTCTGTAATCGGAGGACACGTTTCGTTGGGTTGGTGATTTCTTACACTTGTGGGCTTTCGAAACTTCTATTCCCTTCCCGACCTCAGTTCTTATCCGTCTTAAAGGTAAGTGTTTGAATTCACTTTCCGTGTTCACGATCGTCTCCCGTGACGGTTCGTTTGATCTTTAGTTGTTTCTCGCATTTTTTTCCTGGTACTTCAATTAGAAGGGCCCCCGACTTTTTCTTTCGTGTACACTCGAGGTCTTTTTTTTCGTCGACTTCTCTTGCTTTCCACGCTGGGTAGTTGACCTGTTGCCAGGGTAGCTCTCTCTTTTTTTTTTCTCCTAACTTTTTTGCGAAGATCATCCGTCCTGGCTTCATTTCGTCACAGGACGCCTTATACTCCTCTCCCCCCTCCCTCGTTGTGAACACGAATACCTCTTTTTCCCGGGGCATTCAGCTTCATCCCAAACGTCATCGTCAACCCCCCATTCCAATCATTTTTCCACTACCCCCGGCCCCTTTTTTTTTTTACGACTTTCCCCTTTTCCACCTGCTTTCCCCCCCCACACCGTCGCGTTGAATGAACCCGTCGAATTTCCATTTCGATTTTTCGCCCGTCTTTCCCACACCCACCCCAACGGCCATTCAACGCCTACGTCCGCTCCCCTGCGAGCCTTTTTTCTACATTACGCGTTAGTGCTGGCATTACCCCCCCTCCGTCCCCCCGCAGGTCGGTCACGTCCTAAGCCGTTCCGTCTGCTCTCTTTGGTTTTACCGGTCACATTTTTTTGCGTAACCCCCTCTGTTCCCCCTCGGTTTTCGTTCAAGTGCTCGGATACGGGTTTGGTTTTTTGAACGGACCCTTTAGTCCTGCGCCTTCACCCCAAAATTCTTCACGCCAACAACCTCTTTGTTTCCCTCCGCCCCCCTCCCCTGTTTCGAGAGGTCCCTAATTGTTTTTGACGCGTTTTTGACTTTGACAGAGGAGCTTCCCGTCTTTATCTTTTTTCTTCGTTATTTAGAACGTGTCTTTCAAATCAGCTGCGCGATGCTTGGGTTGCCATTCTCCCTAGAGTTAGGTTCTCCCTCGGAACCCCGTAAAGCGTCTTGTGATCCTTTATACGCCCCTCTCCCTAGTTTCCGCCGGTTGCAAAAGGTGCTGTATTTAGATCTCTTCCCCCCCGCGTCGCTTTCATAGGCGTCCATGTTTATTTGTTCTTACACTTGGAATGATACTGTGACCGGGGTCTTCCTCCCCTCCATCAAGAGGGTATCTTCATCCAATAACCGGTGAGAAGACTGCCGTTCGGAGCGGGTGGTTTCGTGTCTACGATTTAAACTTTGACCATCTTCACAGACGTCCTTGCCGCCATCCTACTTCTTCCATCCCCCCCCTTTCTCTTTTCTTTCAGCGCAGTTTGTCTGTTCCCTCCTGCTGTTTTGAAGATTTTTCCTTTGCCCCCCATATAAAGCATATTTCTAACACGATGTTTTCAACAGCATGCAGCCCTCCCTATATATCCCTCTTATTTCGTCTTTCTTCGCTCTTTCGCGAATAATCTCCGCCGCTCATCTTTCTCTCGCGTTTTTGCGGAGAAAAGAATCTTTTGAATGCTCCGCCCTTTCTCCGTTTCTGTCTTTCCTTTGATTTCCTTCCGGTGAGTGCTGTACTGAACCAATATTATATGGCTTTCTCTATCTCTTTTCCCCTCGAGCGTCTGCAGGGCGCCGTTGTTTACATCCGCTTCGCACCTACTTGCTTCTCTCATTCTCCAGATTACCTTTTTATGTCAACCCAATAATGGAATGCTGCATCTTCTCGGCTTTCATTCCCTGAGTTTTGAAGTAAGAGACGGTAGGGTACCTACTTTCACTGTCTTTGATGCGCCTTTTTCCCCCTGAGGTCATTCTGCTGGTTGTCCATTCTCGTCCCACTCACTCATACGGCTGCTTCTGACTTAAGGGACAGTTCCTTGTCGTGTATCCATTCACTTTCCTCGTTCGACTCTTTTCTAGGGCTTTAGCCATTCTTGCTAAAAGAACTTGTAATCCATGAGGGCTTCACCTTTAAGGTCCCTTACCCCTCGAGGACTGTCCCTGCTATAAGGACTATATATCGTCTCCTTCCTTACAGCAGACTTTCCTCACTCTGAAATCCTATCTGATCGGAGCATCAGACTACTCGGCCCGCTACTTGACCCACCCCAATCGCTCTTACTTTACCTTCACTCAAGGCGTACCGCCCCTTTCCCCTTTTCTTTCTTGCCAACCCCCCCTCGCCCCCTCTCGTCCCGTCAGTACGACTTCTCTCCCTATTGCACCCCGCACAACATCGTTGCACCCCCAGGCACGGAGCCCCTGGACCAGATCCCCCCTGTTCTCCGGGTACGCGTCATCATGCTAGCGATGCCGTTTCGCGGTTAAGCCAATTCCTATGTTCTTTCCCTCCGGCCCCCGAAGTTGTGTAGAAAAAGACTGTCCCTGCCACGCACGACTCCTCTTACGTTGTCTTTTTCCTCGCGTCTTCACTGGGCACGCGCGATCTCCGCTCCACCTTCCCGCTCCTCCAAAAACTTTTTTCACGTTTTGCAAAACAAGCGTGACATTCTGTCACTTCCCACGAAGATTTGGTTTGCATTGCTGCCTCTTCGTCCTTACCCTCCAACTTTATTCGTAAAGACTCACGACGCAAAATCTCCCCCTCTTAACCTCTCCTCTCGTTCCCCGGCTGACAGGTACAAAGGTTGAGGAGGTGATCAATACCACGCTCGCCCCTCTGCGTCCTCAACCCGTCTTTCCCTCCCCTCTACCGCGACCACGCCAGTACTAATAGCACGAAAGTCTTGGGCTTTTTCAAATTGCTTTTTTTCTCCCTCTTGTTGACCCCAAAAAGGCCTGCTTCTAAGCGTGATGTTCCTTCTTTTCCGCTTTCCTTCTTTTTTTCTCAAGTACCTTTGGCTCGTCCGCCCTCGTCACTCAAGAGTCTTGCGTTGATGGCTTCTGCCCTACGTAGCTTTCTCTCCTCTATGATTCTCGCCGAGAAGAGCACCTTTTTTTCCAGCGCAAGATGACTCCTGAGATTGCCCATCCTACGCCCTTGTCAGCCCTTCGCTTTTTGTCAAAAACCCCCGTTCATCCTGAACACGGAGGATCGCACTACTCCACCTCCGATCCCTTCGATGCATGCGATACGGCCACGGCCTCCTCTAGTCAGCATTCGTTCCTTCAAATCTCCGATCTTCTGATTTTCCTCAAGTTGTGAGAGAGTTTTTTTTGACGGGCGTTTCCCCCTTCGGCGTATTTTCCGTGGGCGTATAGCATTTCTTGGGATAGGCTGGGTTTTTGCACCGCCTGCCTGTGGTCCTTTGGTCTTTTTTTCCGATTTCAAGCCTCCGCTGTGAGGGCTCTTTGTCGATCGACGCTCAAGTCTTTCGTTTTTAGACCTTCTTTTTCTCCTACTGCGCTGATAGAGACTGCGACTTTGCTTATGTTTCGGACTAACCCCTTCTTCTCCTTTTCTGTTGCTCTTCCTTTCTCCCTTCTTGTCACCCTTTCATACGACCAATGCAGAGGATGTTCATAAATGCGTCAACAGCTTTGCCCTTTTTTTCCACTCCGCGTTCATAAATTGGTAACCAAACAGCCAAACTTCTCTTTTTTTCTGGTTCTTTGAGCTTTGTTCGTTTTTCCCCCTTTCCTTGTTGTTCCTCCCGCTTGTTTTTTTTCCGAATGTTAGTGGTCTCTCCTTTCCTTCAGCCTGTTTCTTTCGTGCGGAAGAACTTTTTATTGATAAGTTTGAGCTTCCCAGTTCGCGTTTCCCCGTTTCCCAATCTTTGTCAGTTCTTATTTTCTCTCCTGTGCCTCATTCGAGGAGTTAGGACTGTCCATTTCTAATTATCACGTTCCATGAACTTTCCTGTTCTTTCTCCCTCTTGTCTTGATTCTGAACGTGTTCCTGAAATTTTGGTCCTAGGTGACAGCATTTCCATGCGGTTTTTCTTTTTTTGCCGCCAGTGGCGTTTCTAATCCATTATGGCTGACTAACCTCATTGCCGTTTTTTTTTTTCTTCGCCTGATTCAAGAGAAAGGCATCGTGATACCTAACTGCCAGTCATTCTTAAACGTCTTGGGGTGATTCTTATCCCGACACTTTCGAGCTTGGCTAGCTTTTCTTCGGTAGTGTGATCTTTCTCTTTGTTTAGCTGGCGTCGGCGCTTCGGTTTTGATTGTTTTTTCATTTCTGCCCTTGTTCTTCGGTCTTTCGTTTTTTTGGTGCTTTCGAGACGCGAGGGTTTAGTTCCCACTCTCGTGCCCTTGATTTGAGTACTGCTCCTCGGTTATGATGTTCTTTAGTGCTGACCGCCTGCATTCATGGTTGCCTCCCTATCTCTCTTCATGACGGTATTCCTGGGAAGGTTTCCTTTTTCCGCGAGTGATCGCTCTTGCTTACCCCCGGGCAGTTTTCCTATGCTCCCGCGTTCCCGGCTCCAATCTTCGCCGATATGCAGTCTTTGCTTGACGACCCACATCGGACAATCCGCTTTTTCTCCCTTCCTCTTTTTACCGTGTCTTCTGCGAGCCTGCTGCTAAAGGCGCTATCCACGGCCTCAAGTTTCCAGCCCCTTTCCCACAATCCCATGATTCAGTTTTCAGTCCCGACCAGCGTTCGTCCCCCGATCGGGCACCTTTTCTTGTACTCTTCCTTCAGTTGATTTTAAATTCAGCGTATCAGAGTCGGAGATTAACGCGCGCGCTCTCTGTCCCTCCCGCCCTTTCGGTCCCGAAATACCCCTTAGACGCAATCCCCAAACATACGTCGCCCTTATTGCATCTCCACCTCACTCCCCTCTCCCTTTCAGAATTTAGTGGCCGCGATTCGTTCCTTTCTTCCCTCATCTCTTCTCGCCCGTCGCTGCGAATGCCGTTTTTTATGCGCCGCGGTCTTTCCCTCCTGACTCTGCACGATTCTCTCGTTCTTTTCTGCACCCAGAGTTTGAGTCGACGTTTCTTTCCGGGTTTTGCAAGTTCCCCAACTTCCCCCCCCCTCCGTCGGTTCACTCGTACTTGACATCCTCCCTCAGCTTGTTCTTTCCACCCCCTTTTCTCGTCTTTTTCCCTTACGGTTTGATTCAACCGCGCCCCCTTTCCACCAATCGTCATCAAGGACCCAACTTGGCGCGACGGCCATTTAATTTTCTTCAGCTTTTCGACAGCGTGCTGCTTTCTACCATTCACGATCGGATTTTATTTTCTTCCCCCAGTCGCCGCAATGTACTCTTGCCAACGAATGTTTTCCGCGCGACTTCCTCCTCACCCCTTTCTCCTCTGCTTTCTTTATCCCTTTCTAATGCCTTTCACGCGATCACGGTGACTTCCGATCTCCTCGCTATCACGAGCTTGGCCAACCTCCGCGCCTCTGCTGGTGTTTCCGTCAGTTCTTTTTTCGCACCCTCTTGTGCCCCGCAATGTATCAAAGATATAGTGAAGCCTGAGGTCTCCAAACATTTTCTTGCGACGTTGTTAAAAAGTGCGAGAGAGGTCGAAGTCGTGTTGTCATTTCTGGTAACCCACTAGGTTTTTTGCTCGTTGTGGTTTCAAGCTTCAAGTTTCTATACCTCTCTAACGTCGCATATTCCAAGATGACGCCCTTTACCTTCGACCGCAACTTCACTCTTTCTGTCCTTTCCAAGATTCTGAGACTGCGACGCTGGCGTTCCCCAGTTTCCAAGATGAGGAAGAGTGAGCAAGACCTTTACCCGCCTCTTTATTTATTTCTCGTCCTCCTTAGTACCTCCCCTTCTTCACGTGGAAGTGTTTTGTTTGATGTTGATCCGAAGTGTTTTTCCTGCCCCCGTCGACATGATATTTAAAAGCAGTATTCCAGTATTGCCCTCCCCTCCTGTTTGAAGAGAAGTTGTTCCCTGTTTCGGGCCCCTTGAAGTTTCTTCGTGCATGTGGTTGTATGCAGGTTTTTGATTATTGCTTCGGGCTCCTTTTCTTTGTTCCACGATAGTTCATGTGTTTTCGCTAGACATTTGCCCTCTTATTTTAGCTCCCTTCTGCCCTTCGTTATATCTCTCCTTTTTCTTTTCATCCCTCTTTTTTTGTTTTTCATATATCCGGTCTGTCTCGAACCTCGCGCGGTCCCAGCCGGTCCTTCGACGAAAACCGCCTATTCCCTCCTACACCACGCTTCCCCTTGTCACGCCCCGTTTTCTTTTCCCAAACATCTATACGGACATGCACTATCACCACGGCCCGGCGTCCGCTTCGTTTCTCCCCATGCCCCCTTTATAGGACAATGCGCGTTTTTTCTGCACCGCGCCCTTTCCCTCTCCTTCTTACCCCGGTCCCCCAACTTAGCTTTAAACATAAAAAAACCCCAAAGGCCATTTCACCGCCCTATGTCAGTCCATATCGTCTTTTCCCTTTCCGATTGAGCTTTGGAATTTGTATCGTCGGCCGTTTTTTTTAAGTAGTTTGATTCGTTGACCTGCGTCATCCTTTTTTTTGAGTTTTAAACTCTAGCTTTCGCCGACTGTCCTTTTCAGTGCCTTTGATAAAAGCATTTTTGACTTGTCTCACCCCCCATCAGCTTCCCCCACTCTTGTTTCCAAATCTTGCACAATTCGCCGTCCCTCTTTTTACCCCGTCTTTCTGGGTAGTTATTTTTTTTTTCTCCCAGAGACTCTCCCCCCGGCTATTGATCTGAGGATTGATTCATATTATTAGCTGACTCTGCTTCACAACAGCTTTTTCGGGTCCTTCCGCTCTGATTCCTTTAATTTTTCTTCTGACAATTGTCCTCGTTTTTCTGTGAAGAAGTCTTTCCCAACCTTCCAGCTCTCTACTGCACCCCAGGTTCACTTCTCGAGATTAACCTTACTCTTCTCTCGGACTTGCTTCCTTTTCGAAATTTCATCCTTAGGGCGAGGGTTTGTTCACTGCTTTAGCGTCTAACCCCCCTTTGTCCACCCTTGTTTAGAGACTTGGTGTTTGGTACTTTTGAAGCTTTTTCCCCTTTTCTTCTTCTCCTCCCATACCTTATTGACCTGATCAGAGGATTGGTGAAATCCATATGATTTATTTACTCGCCGGGTCGATCGTTCCCCGGTTGTTCCTCTTGCTTTGCAAAAATCTAAGTATTTTTCTCTACGCTTTCCCCCCTCCCCCTGCAGAAGATTCTTAGAGCATTTCAGGTCCTTTGCTCATAGTACCCTTTCTCTAACCCCCTTCGAACTCGACTCTTCGCATCTTTCTTGAGTTAACTTCTAGATATCTTCCCCCCCTTTTAATATTCGTCGACCGCCTTCTCTCCCCCTGGATTCGAGAGTCTGTCCCTTTTATTATCATCTTTTATTTTTTTCTTTGGTGAGTTGGCAGCGATCTATTGTATTGTTGGTTAATTGTTTAGGCCCCTAAGGATACTGATCGAGCACGTTTTCTTCCTGCTCCTCTGTCTTGAGATTTCTTTCCCCCTTACTGTTCCTCTTATCCTCGTCCCAGTGAACGAGTGATGTCCTTCCGTATGTCTTTGATTTCAATTCTTTCCTGCTTCTGCCGCGTTGGCTCCTTCAAGTTCGTCTCACCACGAATCGGCTGTGGTCGCACTTTTCTCTTCTTCACGTCCCCTTGTGGCTCTTCTCAGTGCCCTTTTTGACCGATGTTATTTTCGGTTTTCCTTCTTTCGACCTTTGCTTTCGCGCCCTTTCAGCTTCTTGTCGACCGTTGCGACATAACTTCTGATCTGACTTTTCCAGGTCCTTTCTCCTCCATAGCCGCAAAATCTCTTTTTTGCAGTCCCTAGGAATGCTCGTATTTCTTCATGGGACTAATTTTTTTTCCCATCGTACCAGAGCCTTCCCCCCCACCCTTTTCTCCTTTCTGACCGGCAAAAGTCCACTCACCCTTCGGTAAAGCACCCTTGAACCCTTTTCCCGCCTTACCCAGATCACTCATCCTCGGGAACATTGCTGTCAACATTGCACCGCACCCCCTCCCCCCCCCCCTGCCAAAAGGCGGAAGACAAGAACTTAACACCCGATCTCTCCGTTTCTTCCGTATCTATAATTTCGATGCAATATGCCTTTGCTTGATCTCGCCCTCTCCCTTCCCCCTTCTTTTGTTATCCACTGATATCCACGGTCAGGCCCCCACCCTCTTCTCCATGAAATACGACTTGAGCTCAACTCTCCCCGCTCCGCCTTGGCCCTCTTTGACGCCTCCCCCTCTCTCTACCCCTGAACAGTGTCCTCTTAGTATGTCTTCCAAAGTCCCTTATGTAGCAGTCAGAACATCCCACTCTCGAGTTAATAGATGCCTCTCACGAACTCCCACCTGTGCTTATATTCTTCCTCTTCCCGTCGCTCCCCTTCTTCCACATGCTGGGAACCCCAATATAGAGGAGAAGGACACCACATTAAATTTGTGGGTCTTTGATCCCTCTCCCACTCCCTCTAAAATGTTCCCTTCCCAAAACGGATAAAAGATCTTACAGTGCCACTTTCCAGGCTCCTCTCCAGACTTCTTCTTTTTTGTGCTGTGTCCCCCCTGATTTGATGAACGAGGCACCCTTCCTTCTCTTTTTGGCTCTTGAGGCGTCTCGCTTCCCATCGATTTTTTCATGTGAAAGCCCCTGTGCTCTCCGTTATTCTTCCAACCTCCCCTTCGCCTCTATGATCTCTAGCCAAGAATAGTAGACTAGAGCGATTATAGTCCTAGCCTTCTCACTCCGTCGCCATCCTCTATCGCCGTCACATTTTCAAGTCCATTCATTGAAAAGGACTCCTTTCGCTTTTTTTCGCTTCCCCCCACCTCTCTGACGGAGGACGTGCGCACAGTCCTATCAAAGTCTGATATGCAACGATCTCTCCCCCCTACGTTTCGTACAGAACCCCGTCTCATCATCAGGATCTCTCTTTCCTTTTTTTTTCGAGAGTTTCGACTTTTCTTCCCGAGGCTTCTTTTCAAAAGGAAAGTTCTTTGTGGTGAGATGTCTCTCTGTCACGTCTTTCCTTCTTTTCTGGTGCCCTCCGTCGCTTGGTTTTGTTTGAAGCTCAACGCCCCCTTTCTTTTTTCGCCTTTTCTCTCTCTCGGCCTCTTCTTCTTTCGTCGCGTTGTCTTCGGCGAGATTATCTCTCTTAGTGACGATTGTTGTTCGTCCTAGACCTCGTTTTACTCTTTCGGTTGCCCCCCTTCTCCCTCGAGTGTCCCTCACCGACGCTGCAGCGGGATGACCCCACACTTCCCCCCTTTTGTTTTTTTTTTTTAACTCCCTGTGTTACACAAGAATTGGGAAAAAACAACCGCCGGACCGCTTTTAGGATCATTTTTCTCGTTGTCTCTCGTTGTAGCACTCTTTTTTTTTCCCTGCGTTAGTACGGGGCTCGGGCCGCCGCCGTACACACCAGGAGCCTTTTTTTTACCTTTTCCCCTTCCTATAGCTTTTTTCCCCCCTCTTTTTTTATAAAGTTCTGAGTTAGAGTTGACTATTGTGATTCTAGCGCAATCTATTCCACTCGGTCTTTTTTATTCATGTTCTTCATTAAATTGTTTTAACATTTTTAAAATTTGGAAGATCGGAATTGTCGTTAAGTCTTTTTTTCTCCTCTTCCAGTCTTCCGTCGCTCTTTAATTTGATTTTCCCCCTAATGGGTCGATGTTTGATTTCGGTGTCCTCCCTACCCTTATTGCTGATACTTCCTTTTTCTGATGGAGCATAACGCAGGCACTAGATGATACATTCCGTAGGTTTCCGCGACGATCGGTTGTGACTATGAGATAGACTGTTCTCTTTGGGTGCCCTGTCTTGTTTTTCTTTCCTACTGTCTTAGCCATGAGTAGGGCCGCGTGAGCGTCTCTTCTCTCGGGAGTAATAGCAGTTACCTGGTTCAGTTGGCTTTGACCGCAGTGAGGGGACCTGCCGTTGAGAAGGGAGCTTACACTCTCTTTCCTCTTCTTTTTTTCATCCCTGCCGAATCGTTTGATCTAGAGATGGGTTTTATTTATTCCTTGAGCGATAGCGACTTCCTTCTATCTTCCATTGTCGTCTTCCTTTAGTCCCCGCCCCACCGTATCTGTCGTCCACAGTTGACTGTGCGCATAGTATTGACCGTAAATCTTCGCGATAATTGTAAGTTTCCTGGATAATTTACCCCCTGAATTAAGGATAATCTTTCTCCCTCATCTGATGCGGTCCCTGTGAGTGAGGATGAGCAAACCCAGAAGATCCGCATAGCGGCCACAATCTACATACCTGTTTTGACCCCGACAGAGTAGTAAGTAAATATTCGTGTTTATCTTCATCATCGTCTGTCATTTTCATGAGTGGGTTCTTAGCTTCCTAGTAGTGATCCCATGCTAGAATTTCTTATCCATTCTTTCAGATTCGGCTGTAAATGGTTTCGAGAGCCGATGCCCCGCCAGTCCCCCTTCTCCTCTTGCACGATTCTCCACTCAATTTTTAAGCTATATCCTTCGTTCAGGCTGAGTGGCTCTCTCATATTTAATGTTCTCTTGATCACTTTCCATAATCCCTATGAAGATTTAGGTCGTCTTATGCCCCCCCCTGACTCGGACTGACCGCCCCCCTTTCATGATATTGCTCTATCCTTTGCTGACTTTCTGGGTCCGGTGGATCTCGTGCCCCAGCGATCTGGAGAGGGTTGCCCCCCCCCTCCCAACTCTTCAACACAAATCTTAGGGAGCCTCTTCCGTTTGCAAAGAAGACTCTATTTTATTTCCTCATCAGTCTTATTAAGCGTGATCACTATCCCTATCCCCGGGCCACTACTTCCGGTGCACCCACGACGCCTCACTGGCATGTTCGGCCCTTTTCTTTTGTCCTGACTTCCAGCGTGATTTGAGCGACCCTTTTTTTTTACCTTCTCTCTTTGATATGTTCCTATTCAACCAGATTGCCAGTCCCGGAGAGACCGCCGTCCATGTGCAGCTCCCTTCCTCAACTGGTGCATTCTTGAATTCGCGGAATTATCGCCCTTCTCTGCCTTTTCTTTTCTTTTTGTGATGAGATTCAATACCGCTATCTCTACGTTCAACCCCCCCCATTTTTTTTTCCTCTTTTTTTGACAAGAGGCTCGTTCTTAATCTGTCATTCAACCTCTCACAGAGCCCTCCGTGTCAGATCTCTTTTGTGCTCCACTTCCAGGAGACCGCGTTAACCCAGGATCTCGATCAGCAGGCTACTTTGCATTCTGTTAAAGACGGTTACGTATTATGCTGTTTTCCTCGCAGACTTTCGAGATTTCGCATTGTCATGCACTGCTGCCTTTTCCTTCGCATCTCATCGGTGCTCTGCAAGTTACAAAATGATGAGCGCCCTTCGCCTTTCGTTCCTCACTTCACACAGAAGAGGACTCGCCGGAATTTCGGAGGCTGTAGCTGACTTCTCTATTCTTCTCCCGACAGCCCCCTGGCTTTGAAAGTTCGTCGTTTTATGTTTTGATCGACGTGTGTGAGAAACATGATCGGCATAGACTGCCGGTTCTGATAATGATTGCTTAGACCCCTTTGTTGGAAGTCTTCCGTTCCTCGGATACCGAGTTGCAGCGTGCATCTTCGTTTTTTGACGCTGCCAGTTTTTATCACGTCTACGAGTATTGTTTTTTATCCTGTTCACGACGTCGGTCTGTGGTTTCTCTTCTCCCGAGCTCATGAGGGTAGAGACCTCGATACCCGTGTTCTTCTACTCTCTTTCTTTTCCCCCTTCCCTCGTTGTGGGGGAGGCTTCAGTCTTTATAGACGGTCTGCGGCCCCCTCCAGCTTTCTCGGTGACGCCGACTACCGGCTCCACCCCCACCGACGTCGTTCCCCACTACTCCCCCCCCTTCTTCCCCCGGTCTTTTTTCAAGACGTTCCCAAACTTTTCGGTTCCACCCCTGCCTCTTCCCCTTCCCGTCTTCGCGTCTCTTCTCTTTTTTTCTGACCCCCCGGTCCATCTCCGGCAAAATTCGTTTCACCTCTTCTTCCCCCTGCCTTCTTACTCCTTTCGATTAGCACACCACGTGCCCCCAACCTCCCAACCCACACGGACCAAACGTCGCTGGTACTCTAACTATAGTTCATTTAGACTCCATAGGAGAGTTCACAGGACCCTCCTCCTTCCCTAGTTCTCCGATCTTTCATTCTATGCGCCAGCGGACGGAACCCGCTCATCTTCGTTACTACCGTGGAAAGTTTTTTCGATGCCTATTTGCGTGCCCTCCCCAGGACACGGGGAACATACGCATGGCTGCTCAGTCCCCACACTCCTGATCCGACCGCTTGGGCACAATGCACACCCTCCACGCGCCTGCGCCTCCTTGTTGCACCTTCCCGGAGTTTTGACAGTTCGCTTCCCCGCTTTCTTCATTTGCCTGCTTCCCTCCTCGTCTGCATGCGAAAGGGCGCACTGTAGAGTGTTGTTTCCTCTTATAGCGAGTGTAAGTAATCGGACCATTAGTCCTCGTAGCGTGCCTGACTCCCTTCCCCTCCGCCTTTCCTTTTAAGAAATAAAGGTTTTGGTATGCTTTCTTTTCGAGCTTCAATGTATTGCGTTCTGCGCTCTGGCCGGCAGATCTGGGATTGAACGCTTTCAATTCCCATATCGGGCCTGAGGTTGCTAGTAATGAAGACTATGTAGGCAGATGACGCACCCTTATGAACATGCCTGCTTTACCGCTGGGTGCTAGGGCGCCTTCTTGTGTAAGTTGCCCTTTCGTCTTAAAGTTGATTTGACCGTGGCTCCTTCGAGGATATTTTACCCTCAAACATGACTTGTGTTTGAAGACCCCGTCCGTTTTTGCTCTCGCCAGACGAGGTGTAGGTTGGTGTCCAACATCTACAGATCTTCGTCTCTCTCCACCTGCAGCGTCTGCCGCGGAGAGCAGTGAAGAGCTTTCCTTCTTGCCTCCGTCGCTTCGCGAACTCCTACGCTGTAGAGTTACTTGAGCTTCTTCGAGAAAAGCCTGCCATAACTGAGAACATTTGATTTTTACTTCGAGTGCTCTGCTCTTGTTCTTCTCCTTTTGCCTCTTCTGCGTCGCAGTATCTTGTGTGGCTATTATAGACCATGAGCTTTTCGGCTTTTTTGGAAGTTTCTTAGACGTTTCCTGTGTAATCGCCTAATATGCTGACGAAGTATGTCAGAACCTTGCACTGACGTACGACGTCAGATTTCTCTTTCCGCTCCACGTCGGAGCGTTGTATTCATGACGAGATTATTCCATTGCTTCCCCCCCGCCCTCTTCGGCCGCCAGTTCCTCCAAGATTGAAATCCCCCCTAAGATAATCTCGTCGCTTCTGTTCGAAAGGAGGTGACTTTCCTCCATCTCTTCCCTTCAACTCCTTCCTGATTATTCGTTCGGTGGTCGGCCTTCCTAAACGCCGGTGTCAGAGGATCCCTTCGCTGTACTAACGATTTTGCGATTCCTTATCAGCGTTCGCTGACTATCGCATGACTTTTGCAGCGGGCAGCACGCTGGCCAGCTCACGTCTAGAGTTTTTTGTGCTCCTCATCAGCTTCCTGAAAGTTCCCAACTACGCATAGCCCTTTTCACACGGACAAATCAGCTGTCCCTCCTTCCTTCCTCGATGACCGCCAGTAGTGCGACGAAGAGGCCGAACCTTCCCACACTGAGAGGCCCCCTCACACCCCCTACCTGCAACCCAGGGCGTCGAATTAGAGGCAGGACTAACCCTCTTTTCCGGTTCCGTTTCGAATAGCTTGAGGCCACGATGGCTTGTCTTTCTGACCCGCAGTTTCTGTTCCGTTATCAGCCCTCCTTTCGTACCCTGCCCCACTGTCTTCCTTACTTTGACCTACCTGCATTGAGGAGAATCGTCGCGTGAAGACGGGCTTTGTCAGCACGACGATCCCCTTCCGAACAGGCCGATGGCCGTGAACGTGACACCAACAGCTGATACGACAGCCAGTCCTGCCCTCTGGCTAGCGTCACCTGGCAATCCCCTAATTTGTGATGTCAATCTCCTCCCGTTCGCAACGGTTCAGCTGGGAATCTGACACGACGGTCAAAGGCCGTGTTGCTTTTTAGTTTTACGATCGCTCCCACTAACGCGCTCCACCAGCGCGACCCCCCACGAAAGCGAGCGACAAGTTTTAACATGAGCACATTCCTCGAATCTCTTGTTGCTGTTCCCCCCCCTTGCTGATTTTGACCAACACCGGCCGGCAGGATTGTACGTTGGGTCATCTCCCGGTCTTTCTTCTTGAAATGGGAAGCTCGAGGCCGACTCGGAAGCCGTTCCCGCGATTATCTTCTTTCCGACATAGGACGTACAGCGATCCTATTTCTTCGAGAACCGTCGACAGTCGAAGCCGTCTTGCATGCTCTTTCCCCGCACAGGGACTCGCGTTTCTAAAACCCACCCGCACCGTGACAGAGGCAGTCGTAGGCAGTCAATATAGACCATTGCCGATTGTAGTTTGATCTTCTCACTTCCAATTACCGGGGCAGTTGAGTCGGCGCCTAGATTATCATCAGATCTCTCTTTCCAATAATCCTTTTTTAGGATCGATTTATATTAATGCCCTACCCCAAACCCACCCCCCCCCTGGGCCTTCATTGCAGTATTGACCGTGGGCGTAGACAGACCTTCTTTCCTTTGATTTTGCTCTATTGGCCGGTCTTCGAATGACGCAGTGTTTCCGGTTTGTGTGTTCTTAAACGTTTCACGTGGGAAGAGCATGGCATGATGTTTCGACGCGCGGCAATCTTTTCTTCTCCTGCTTTTGAGCTCTTGCTGTTGAGTCGCTATTTTGAATTAGATCATAGGAGGTATACCTTCGGTTAGAGTACGTCGAGCAATTCTGTGCTTTTCTTTTTCTCTGCCTCGGATGGACGAACGGTCAAAAGCTTCGGTGGTCTTTGTTGTTCAATCCGCGTTTCCTCAAAGGACATGACTACACCAGCGACTTTTTGCATTTTTACGGCAATGGGGAGGTGTCTTCGTGTATTGTTTCCTCGGTTTTTCTCCGCGTTTTTCGGGCTAGGGCAGCTTCACCAGCCTTGTGACTTGCCCGCGCATCGGACTTTTTCCCGCTGTTTGATATTGCGGTTCTCCTTTGACGATCACACTTTGGATGTTTTAGACGGAAGCTCTCCACTCGGCTTGCGTTATTTTTTCGGCTCTTTTTTTCGTTACAACATTTTGCGATTTGTTCGTCGCAGATCGTCGGATTTTGCGTTCCCCTTTTTTCCCCCTGCTCGCGGGAAGCGATTTCTTATGGGTGTCGTTGCTGGCGCGTTTCGTGTGTCTAAGAAACCTTATGATGATTTCTTTCTCCTCCTTGCCTTTTTTTTCTGCGAACCTTTTCAAGTCCTTTCCATGATCTAATTCGTACCGGCTCGATCGGGTTTGGATTGATAGATTCGCTGGGCGCAGCTTTTGTAAGCCGTGTTGTGTCAGTTTCCTATCTTTTTTATTTTAGTCCCTTTCGATCTTTTTTCCGTGGATGCTGCAATGGTTCAGTTTTCGGTTACCTCCGTTAGTGTCTGTGAAGGTTGCTCGAGGGGTGTTTAATTTTTCCCGTGCCGCTGATTCATGCTTAAGCACTTCTTCTAGCTTGATGTTCAAAGATGCTTCCTGCCCCGATCTCGATCCTGACGGCGATACTGGCACGTTTCGTATGTCACTAAGTTATTACTTTTCCCCCACCTTCCTTTATCTTCGCACGACGAACCTCAGCTGATCTGCCCCCCGTTCCTTTACCTCCTACCCTTGATTTTACAAGATAACGTCGAGAAGCAGACCTGAGCTTGATTTGAGTGAGAATCCAGAGATTGCGCCCTCCTCTTCGCGGTCTCCTTTTCTATAAGTGAAGAAAATCCCCCATCTCTTCCATTGACCTCCCGATGGGACGGTCACTTTTTGGTCCCTCCTTTCCTCTCGTGGCTTCAATTTGAGTGGGTCCTCCTTCTGTTACCTCTTTCGGAATTCCCGGAGAGAGCGACGATCTCTTTCCCTCCCCCCCTTTTTACTCCCTCTGGCGATGCTTTTAACATCCCCGACATACCAGCCCTCTTTCCCCTGCTATCCCTGGTCGAGGCAATAGAAGTCCGCATTCACGCTCCCTTTTCCTCGTCTATGCAAATTTCGATCCTGACTAAAATTATTCTTCTCCCAGCAGCTCGAAATGCCTATTTGCGTCGGCGCGGATTCGCTCCTCCTTTACCCCTCTTCGCCGCTAACTGTTCCCTATCGATGTCAGGTGCTACCCAGGTTTGATTCCTTCCTCGATTTGTGAGATGGGGCGCCCCTTTCTCACACCCCCCCTGGCGCTTTAGGTAATCCAAGAAGCAGAAGATGGATGTTCCTCCTCTTTCGTATTCATGACGGGTGATTTCCCCCATCGTCAACAGGCGGGAACTATCGGCTCAATGACCCCCCCTTGTTCGCCGTCATGTCGGCCTTTTCTTCAGTTTTTGACTTGAGTGAAGGAAAGTACCCCCAAAACTCAGTACAAGATTGGAGCTTTCCCCTCTTCACCTCCGACTCCTCTCAATTTTTTCCGAGTCGCGAGAGCTAGCTCAGTAAGCTGCACCTGGTGGCATTCGGCGGACTGAGGTATTTCTTTTTAATGGATTTTCACCGCTCGCGTGCGGCGGTTAGGATGAGATGAACGCCCCGTAGCTACCCGCTCTTCCAACACAAGCTTCGCGACGCTCTTTGTTCCCTCCCTTTTAGCAGACATTTTGGCAATCCCTCAGATAAAGAGAACAGCGTGAACTCTCGCGGTCCTCCCCCATGCTTGCGCGTTCCAAGGAGTCGAGAACGATTGGAAGCTGCGTGTGCAGATGGGTGAACCATCTGTTTTTCTTACCCCCTGTGTTTTCCTCGAAGATATAGTATAAAGTATGCTCCTTCCGATGACAGACGTATTCTCGGTATACGAGTTTGACCTCCTCCCCCCCCTTTTTTGTACCCATCTCTTGGATCTTGCCGTTTTTGTCTTAATCTAGAACACGCTTTCGCTCGAGGCGCTTTTTCCTTAGTAGGCCCAGCTCTATTCGGGTCTCTTACCTATTATTTGAACGTGGCCGTGGTGTGGGTGTTTCTCTACGTGATCGGAGACGTTAAATCTTTCCACAGTTTGCTAAGCATTCCCTCTCCCCTTTGTTGGACTCAGAATTGCTTTCCTATTCCTTCGTCGCCGGGCGGTGAATCTTGATGTGACAGTCTCTGACTCTTCCTTTTTTTTCTTGACGACTTCTTCAAGTTTTTAGTCCGTAGGTTAGTCTATTTACTTTTCACCGCTGGTTTTACTCTACCGCGTCGGAGTGGACTATA
>Ga0179591_1381874_pt1 | contig 19845 bp, 17 predicted proteins | sample CZOMad2_1_08_16f_FD_182891 | JGI IMG/M metagenome (GOLD analysis project Ga0179591, IMG submission 182891) | Vadose zone soil fungal communities from Angelo Coast Range Reserve, California, USA - CZOMad2_1_08_16fungal (PacBio error correction) | ecosystem: Environmental > Terrestrial > Soil >... | reverse complement strand
GGTAAAAAATTGGCACGAGTTTGCCTCCTCGCCCGTTGGGGCATTCTCTTGCAGGGTGTTCGCTTTATGGACCCATCGATTTGCCCTTTCTTTCTTGCCTCGCGATGTTTCCCACCTTAAGCAAGCCTTGGATGCCCCAAACGATTTTTCAGAAGCCCGCCGCACAGTGCACTAAAGGGGTTCGAACTTTGTCCCCCGATCCTCAGGTAGTTTATGGAGTTCCCCCACTCCCTTCCACATAGCTTTTCGGCCCCTTGCTTTCTCAAAGTTTCCTCTTTCAATTTTCGTAGTCAGCTTTCCGGATGTTGACGTCATCCGCGCGGAAGCACGCGTCAGGACCTAATCCCTTTTCCCCAGCCTCCTTGTTGTAACAAACAAACTCCACCACGATCACCGAAATAGCCCAAAAACATCGATTACGGAGATCTGAAGCTCCGTTTCCTAGTGTCCTACTTTCTCGAATATTGAGTATTCAGTCCCACCCCGAAGTTTGGCTATTGGAGAGACATAATGCTCCCATCGCCCATTTCTTTCCCCTTGCATAGGGTACCTGAAGACCCCCCTTCTTCCCACCCCAATTTAGTAAAATCAGAGCGCGAACCAATTATTCCTGAATAGGTCGACTGAATGAAATCCTTAGCTAGATATGAGACGTTACACCTCCAGTCATCTTTTGTCCCTCCCCTAATGGGGATAGTCTCTCTTAAGCTGTATTTTTCTTTCCGAAATTATACTCCCGTCTTAATCCCCACTGACTCTTTTTTTTAGAGGGAACTTTGAGATGGTAATTTAGGCCTTTTTTTTTCCCCTTTTTTTTGCTCAGGGTGCACCTCTCCCCCTTAACCGCAGCATCCCGGCCGTGTTTTCTCCCTTTTTTTTATGAATGTTGATCAGTTGATTCTTAGGCGCTTCCGAACACGGTTTTGCTGTGAAATGACGTGATTTCTTCCTCTTTTTCTCGGCTTTCCCCCTTTGGTTCAGACTCCCTTCCCTTTTAAAATGCCTTATGCTGACCATGCGTGATCAAGGCTAGAAACCTCTCAGTCGTTGATGGCGCCTCACCCTAGCGAAGGACCCCCCCAATAGGTTTTCCTATGTCAAGATTCCTTTTTTTCATTTGACAATCATCTTTAACGGAATCTCCGCCGCAGGTTTCTGTTTATCCTTCGACATGCGGGCGGTTCCTCTTTCATCCGACCTGTATTCTCGATATTGGCTTTCCCCCCAGCTACAATTTAGACTTTTTTTCCTGCCCCTATCCTTAATGAAGCAGATGTCCCCCCTTTTATCTTCGCCATATCTTTTTCCTCCCACTTATTCATTCGGTTCTCAAACCGGTTAATGCATTTGAGTTAATTCTCCTCTTTCATAGCGACATGTCAAACTCTTGGCTGAGTGATTATTTTCATGCAGTTAGCGACTCCAGCCGAGATCTTTCTTGTTCGATCTCAAGACCGACAGTTCCCTCCCCTATCTCATCCCCCTTTGGTAGGCCCCCTTCTTAGTGATTGAGTTCCTATTTGAGGGATCTTTTTTTTCCTCCCGCCTTTTTTCGATCGAATCTCTACGTAGATAAAGCCCTTGGCATTTTTGCGATCCGCCCCAACGCAATCGGGAAAAGCCTTCCTCCCTCTCCCTTTTCTTTGTCGAAGAATATCCTGCATGACTCTCTTCACCCCTCCTCAGTTTTCCGAAGATAGGTATTCGATTTCCCGACCCTCCCCGGCTCCCACTCTGAACTCCCTTCGCAACCTTGAGCTGGTAGTCTAAGTCCTTCTCTTGTCTGCTTCCCGTTTCAGATGGGAGTAGGTTGAATCAATTCCTTCCCAAGTCTTCTTCCCTCGTCCATCCGCGACCCCCCTCCATAAGGAGGCCCCGAGAAAGCGTTGTTGCACCCTTTCTCTGACGCTGAGGTCCCTTGCCGCTTAATGATATAAAGCTGGTTGTACATTTTTACCTGCACGTCCCCTCCTTTATCATAGCCTCCTTTGCCCCCAGTTCCTCACCGCTTGCCTTATCCATTTATCCCCCCCTACTCCTCCCTTTGTTGTTGGTTATTTCGAGAGCGGTGTCCGTTTTTAGTCTTCGAAGAGGCACCTTTCCTTTCGCAGTCGCCCTTGCTTCCCCTTCCCCAAACCTTCCCGAAGAGATGGATCGACGCAGCAAACAAGACCCGTCCTCTTCCGCCGATGGCAGACCCTCGTCTCCCACTCCAACGCCTCTCAATGCGGACTTCTTCTCGGACCTATTCTGTCATTTGATATTTTCATCGGCTAGCCATCATTAAATTGCTGCCGGCCTTTTCCTCTCAGAGCTCCGAGGAAACTACAGCTGTGTGATTTCTTTACTCTTCCTCGCCACCCGGGCTACCCCCGAAGCCCTCTTTCCGTCTGCCGACAAATCCCTGAATTACCATACTTTCAATACCTTTTCCAAGACCTTCCGATACAACCATCCCTTTTATCGCTACGCTCTAAAGTGAATCTCGGAGTTTGTATTGAATAACCTAAGCCCTTCGGGAGTCCTTTAGCGCTCTTTTCCCGTTCGTACCCTCAACTTTGAGGGAAACTTAATCCACATCCCCCCAGCAATAGACTTTCAAATCTCTTTTCAACCTCACCCCCAATCTTTGTTCGTACTTCGGATGTCCGTTTCCACTGTAGGTGACTCTCATCATTTTTGATCCTCTTGAAGCCTGAGAAGATTGCTGATTGCACCCACTATTTTTTCTGTCGAACACTTCTTCCCACCATACGTCTCTTTCGTTTTAGAAGTCTGGAATGGTGGTTGTTCCCCCCTTCTACTAATCAGTTTTTTTTTTCCAAGTGGAGAAGCCTCCTTTCTAGGAATCCCTTTCCCCAACCGGCGCAATTGTAGGCCACCCTAAGGCTTTGTCTTTCAATTCAGAGGGGCCCGAATCTTTCTCTGCTTCCATTGTACGCCCCACGCCGAGTCGTTTTCCCGGATACATCACGAATGCTTTTCTTCTTACGCCCGTACAGAAGCCGAACGAAGGATCTCCTCCTGCTACTTTTTTTTTTTAGTTTCGACCCTTCTCTCTTCTTCCGCTCTACCAAAGAGATCCCCCTTGTTATCATGTTTTATGGGCGTAGCTCGCTTTTCGTTTTGCTTAACCCCGCTAGGAGCCGCTATGGCATCCAGTCAATCCCCTGCATCCCCCCTTATACTTTTTTTAGTGAATAGCTTATTGTCTTCACCCCTCCCGCTTTGGATCCCCGTAAATCAAAAGGCCTTATTGCCTCTCGCCTTTTTTTTGACGCTTTGCTCAGATTTCCTACCCCTACGCGACGCCTCCCCGTAGAAATATAGACTAGTATCTTGTTTTGAATCCTCCTTTTCGTCTAAGGATTACGATTAGACCCTTCCCTGAACCTGTCCCTGCGACCACAGCACTGTCCGGGAAACATTTGATGATTGCGTCCGTCGCCCCCTTCGCTGCGCTTGTCTTTTTCTCGTGATTGCTTTCCCGTGTGTTAGCGCTAGGAGTGGAAGTCATCTCCGGACTGTTCTCCTTCTTGCTTTCCCCCCCCTCTTGAACCCCCCTTTCTTCTTCGGCGAGCCCTTTTTTCCGTGTTGTTTTCCTGCACAATCCCCAGATTAGTGTCGTTCATCATTTTATCTGCTTCAGAGCCACGCCTACTTTAGAGCTGGATGTCTCTCATATAGGTCTTTCCCTTTCTTTTTCTCGTTTTTCTTAGTTGCTTTGGGAGTATTTTTAGCACCTTCTTATGATCTTCCCAATTGATGAGGGTATCAAGCAGAGGCCTCTTTTCTTTGCCGCGCCCCCCCCGATCCGGTTTCCGCGCCGGCCCGATTCCCAGACCTCCTTTTCTCTCCCCGCCCCCTTCCCCGTCTGGCTTCCTCCGCGATCTAGTCTTTTCTTTCGGTCCACCCACGTACTGTTCGTTCTTCTTCATTCCGCTGTTCTAGGCGTTGCTGAAAGTGCATTCCCCCTTCCTTTCTCACCCTAACTCCTGTTCAGAGGGGTTCTTGTTTTTGGGGGTTCCACGAATAGCCAAGTCCTCCGGAAAAGAGGGCGTGGCCTTTAGTTCGTGCCTTTTTTCCCCGTTAGTGATCCTTTTTTTCTCCGGCTTAATGTTTAAGGCTAAGCGGTGCGGCTTTCCCGCCTTTTTCTTTCCTTCTCCAGACCCAGGCCTCCCCCCCCCTCCATGTATTTTTTGCGCTTATGGCAAAATCGCCAGACATTCGTTCCTCACCGCGGCTGGTGTTCATGCTAGATGTCCTTGTATCAATACCTGATTTCTTTAGCGGGTGTTTTTGAGTGTTAATTTTTCGCCGCTGAAAAACCCTTGGCTGCTTTGATCGGACTGTCTGAGAGTAGGCTCTTCCTTCTCCGGCCGTATCCCGTTGTGTTTCCTCTAGAATGAAGAGCCCCTTTATACTCATCCTTTTTTTTTTTTTTGATATTTCTCCTCGCTCCACTCTCCAAAAGGGGCTTCAGCAATCCGGCTGCGGTTCTGGCCTCCAGAACCCAGCATGCTCTCACCGGTTCGATCAGATATCCCTTGGTTCGTTCCTTGCCCCAGAAAATTAGTAGCCATGTTCCCCCCCTCCGCTTCCCGCCCCCTCAGTATCACCCTTTCTTGTTTAACTCTTAGCCTCCCCCCCCCCTTCCCCCCCTCCCCCTGTGCCTCTTTTGTTAGTTTATTTCTTGGACCTATCTGAGAAGGAGACTTTATATTATGAGAATTTCGCTCGGAGACTGGCCTTCGATTCAAGTCGTCAACCCAAGACCTCCTCTTTTTCTCACGGTATTCTGCCCAGGTGACTCTTTTTATAAAGATTCCCAAAACCCCCCTTGGACCTGAGGAGTTGTCCTGATCTTCATCTTTCTCCCTGGCAGTTTTCTTCCCCGGATGTCTCCACCTTAGTTGTAGGAGAGGATGTCCCCCCAAGTCTTCCCCCCCCACCCAGGCATTTCCCCCCCCAGCTTTAATGAGCCCGGGAGAAGAAAATTTCCACAGACCCTCGGTGTTTTGTCCAAATCATTCCCCCTCTGGATTCCCCCACGAAGGTCTTTCCTTCCTATCAGCTTCGGCTTTAATCCGTTGACGGTTTTTCTTCTTCTCCATTAGCTTATTTGCTCGCGTCATAAGCGTTTTTTAGCCGAGAGCCCAGCCCGATCGCTCTTGACACATCCCGACACCACTCTCAAACGAACCCGAATCCCCCCCCCCTTTTATACTGTTTCGAGACGCCGAAAGATCGACGATCTCGCTTGGGGCTCGAAGCATCTGTTTTGTTTTCCCATGTATCCCACTGATGCCTGATGGCGATGAGTACCCCCCTGAGAAACCCCCCAGCTATGAAAGCTGTTTTTTTCATCTGAGAAGAACTCCCCAGCGGAGACTTCCTTCCCCTCCCGCCCGATCCCTCCCTCCAAGACTTTCATCCCGTTCTTTCCTTTTTCCAAGAGTTCCGCGACTTTTCCCCTATGGCGTCCCAGTAGCAAGCCAGCATGATGATGGTTTCATAAATGAGGGATAGAATGCAGTTTTGAGGAATTCCCTTCCTCATTTCCGTACCCAGTGGCTCCCCCCCCCAGAAGTTCGTAGAGCAGAGCCACTCGCGCTTTACTTAGATCGGCTTTTCGTCAGTTTGCGGTTAGAAGGCACATTTTTTTCCTCAGTAACGTTTCCTCCCCTCTCCCGGTTCCTACGCATGTGATCAGCGTTTTGATAAAACGGTCCTTAGCGGAGACGGTTCTTTCTGGGCGATGACTCCCAAACCTGTGATATGTTTTCCTTTCATTTTATCATCGCCGAGACTGGTAGGAAACTACCTCGTCCATCTCACCATGATTGGACAATGGGTTTCAACTTTTAACTGGCCCGACCGCGTCCCCACAGTAGGTTGGCGAAGACTCAAATTCTCGCTTATTTCCCCTTCCACCCCCCAAGAGTCCGATGGCATCCCTCTTGCCGTGAAATTTAGATTCTCTCAGGTCTCCTTGCCTGTTCCTAGTCTGGACTCCTTTTTTCCTCCGGGAGTTCTTTGATTGTGGACGAGCCTGAGAAGACTTTTTCCCCGCTTACCCCTAGACACCTTTTTCATTACGATCCCTGTCCCCACCACTTCTCCAGTATTTTTGGGTGACATGTGGCCTTTGCCATATCTTCTTATGAGAACATAGGACCTTTTTTCGTAGGAATTTGGCTTCAAACGGTAAAGAGAGGTACACCCCTTCTTCCGATTTCCATTCGCCCCCCTTAACCTTTTTACACGAGCTTTAGCGATCCTTTCCTCTCCGGCCAGAGTACATGATCAATGATTGCGTGCACGGCCTCCCCTTCAAACCCTCCAGATTGAAAGAAATAGTTTTTTTCGGGCATAAGTGCCATGTATCGTTCCCTATTGGTTTCCCATTGATTCATCTCATTTGAGTTACATCCGTCGCTCGTTTTTCGCGGGAGAGATTTTCTTCCCCCGGCCCCCCTCATTCAAATTCTTTTTTTTTAGAGAGTCTTTTTCTGGTTCTCCATATCTTGTCCTACTTCAACGAGGTTTTAATAAGAGGAGGTCTCTTCGGCGACTGACCTCTTAGGCCTTTTTTCGCCTCCAGACCCCTTTGCTGCCATTTAGTACGGCCTTCGCAGAGAACTCCCCTTTTTCTTTCTTTCCCCCCTCCTCTGGCTTTCTTTGTCGTCATCCCTTCCTTTTATCATTTTCGGTCCGAGGCACCCCCTCAACGATGCACTAGCCTCCTCCTTTTACCGTCCCTTACGGTTGAGGAGACCCCTTTCTTCCCCCTTTCGCGACCGGCTTGCATTCTTTTCGATCTCCATCTTTTTTCCAGGTTTTCCTCACTGCAACGCCCAAGCGATACTTTACGACTGCGCTGGCTTACCCCCCTCCCCCTTCCAGTCACGCTCCCTCTCATCTCTCTTTTCCTCCTTTTGTGTTGTTGTTTCTTGAGATCCTCGAGTAGTCGTTATCCATTTTTTTTTAGAAGTTCCCCCCCCATCAGTCCAGTGAGACCCGGCCGCGCTGCAGTTCCGTTCTTCTTCCCCAAATTTTGCCCAACTTTTTTCTCTCACCCGCGTCAAGTTCGTCACTTATGCGCTCCCAGCGCGCCGCCTCCCCCTTCTTTTCCTTTCCCTTGCTCCCCTGCTTCTAGTCTATGAAGGATGCCTCGTCCTACGCAATTCTAACTTGCGGTATCGGCACAAGATAGCGCACGATCCCCCCTCACAACTCAAGGTGATCTTCGATTTCGAAATGGCTTCCGAAGTTATGGCCCCGCTGAACACGAAGCGATAGTAGAGAGAATCTAATGGCTTGTGTGCATTCCAAAATATTCCCTACCACATCACACCTCTCCCCTTCCCCGGGATCGCCGTGACGTATGTGCGTTTCGAGTCATCACCAGGCAAGGCGGTTTATCAACTTCTTCGATATGAAGATGTCCGAAACCCCTCTGAACATTTCTCCGCTTACCCCCTAGCCCTTCACCCTATTCACCCCTTAAAAGACGCGAGGTGTGTCCTTGGTGTATTTCCAGGGATGGCATTTTGCCCCCATTAATCCAGTTCTCTTTTTCGCGTGAAGATCTTGGAATAGCGATTTCCCCCCTCTCCCGCGTCGACATCGCGAAGGCCCACTTAGATGGAGTAATTCTTTGTCTGTGACCTCCAACAGCCTAATTCCCCCACAGTGTTCTCCCCCTCCTATATGGAATCTAAGTGTGGAGAATGTGGTTTTCTTTAAGTCTTCAATTTTCCCAAGTTAGGAGAGGCCTAAGACCTTTCCTTCTTCGGACCCCCGCTACCCCCCCACCCCCCCCCTCCATTCTCCTGATTCCGCCTGCTGCGTATTCTCGAATCTAACGAAATGATTTCTCTTCATAATCTTTCCAACGTTGGCTTTTTCTCCTGCCATTTCTTCCTGTACCGCCATCCCAGCTTTTCCCCCTCTAGATTTTGCCCCTAAGGTTCCCCTTTTTACCTTCTGAGTTCTTTTTTCGAGGATGGATGTGTCGCCCCCCGGGAAATTTAACGAAGAATTCTCCCCCCCTCACCGTGTTCTTTCATTCCTCCTGGTAGCCCAGAAGACTCCCAACAGACCAAAAGCTTGATACAGTTCTTTTGTTTCCTTTGTTTTTACTCTCCTCCTCTGTGTCAGGTCACCTGAACCTTACTGACTCCCTTCATCGCAATCCTTCCTTTTTTTTTCCTTGCATCATTTTCGGTGGGTTCGTCCCCCCCCCTTTTTCTTCTCAGTATCCCTGATTGCGTTTTTATTGATGATACCGCGGACATCCCCAGCCTGCTTTACAATTCAATGCTGATTGAGAAGGTCGCCATCTTTCCTCTTCTTTTTCTTCTTCCCTCTTCCCTCTCTGTTTCGCGCTCTGCAGGAATAGCTTACTTTGTGCGTCCCCCTGCACCCGTCTCTGAGATGGTGTTGGTTTTTCAGAGTGGCTTTTTGCCTCTCATGCTTTGGCCTGAGAAATTAGTGATAGAGAGAAATTCTCTTCTGTAAAGGTTCGTTCCTCGGGAATGGTGATTTTTTTTTTTTTTCTAGACTCTCTTTTTCTTTCAAATGTGCTTTTCTTGCTCCTCGCTAGGCAATACGCTGATGAAGTCGCCCCCTTGGATGTGCCTTGAAGCCTCGAAGTTCCTCCGCAACAGAGTTTTTTTTTTTGACTTCCAGCCCCCTCTTTCTTCCGGATCTGCCTCCAACATCGCCCCTTTTTCCTCTCGTAGACGGTCCTTCCCATCGGTGTCATAATGAATGTGCTGACATTGGTTACCTCGAGCTCCCCCCTTTCCCCCCCTGAAAGAGGTTCACGATTTACACTGCCGGCCTAAAGACGACCACGCTGCTCCTCACGCGACTTCCATGGTGTACCAGTTTCTTTATCCATCTCCTTCTTCAATGTTGCATTCCTCACTTCGAAAGGGTAGTGCGGGTCTCTTTCTTTTTCCTTCCTCCCGCCGCCTTCTTTCTCACCAAGATTTCTTTCATGGTTCGGATGTGAAAAGATTACCAAGACAGCGCTCTCCCCCCCAAGGCCCCTTTTTAATGATCTCCCTTCTCCTAGGTCTATACCCTACTATGGGAGTCAGCTTGGGAAAGATTGTAGGAACCGGGGTTTATGTCTCCTCTTAACCAACACGTGGTGATTATTTTACCCCCGCTTTGATGAGATGATGTTAGGACTTGCTCTTCCCATGACTAGCGTCAGTGATCTTTCCCAGTGTTGTTTTTCCGAATAGCTGAAGAGCTTTCGGCTCTCCCTTTTCTTCTTCTTTGCCTCTACCTTTTTGTTGATACGATCTCACCATATATTAACTTTAACTTAAAAAAAGGATCTCCCCCGGCGGACGTACTTCACCAAGGCAAGTACATTCCTAACCTTCCCTTTCCCTCACAAGCTCCAAGATTCCGCAAAGTGTGAGTCTTCCATTTTTTTTTTCCCATCAGGAAAAATTTTCCGCGACTACCATCAGGTATTTTGATCCCCTCTTTCTACCGCGGAGCAGGTTCCACCACTCCGCGGTTGTTTGGATCCCCATCGTGTTTTGCACTCCTCTAAGGAGACCCATGTATCTCTCGAGCCCTTTTCTTCTGGAATCGTAGAATCCCCCCACCCTCCTACTTTCGCGTGCTCTTCCCCCCATGGATGAGCCAGAGGATAACCCATGGTAATTTTTTTTTTCTGCGGCCTCCCGCCACGCGTGTTCGCCCAGGCGCTGAGGAAGACCTTTTCCATCGAAAGGAACCTTTTCTTCTTTCGCTCTTTCTTTTCACCCCCCTGTCATCCCCCTTACACACCCCTTGAAGATCGTTTTCTACGTCCCAGTGCCACGTGATGTTCCTGTCGCAGATCCGGCTCCTCTCTCTTATGCACGAAATCTCCTTTTCCGGAGCATCAAGAGCTTCCATACCGAGGCATGTATCCTTCTCCTGGTTCTCGTTCTTGCTTGTCCTAATAGATTTTTAGAGATGAGTTGAACTACCCCATTTTCCCCTATCCTGAAGATGTAGGATTACCCCCTAGCCACCCTCCACTGGCCGCTCCCCTTTACAAACGTCATGGAGATCCTCCAGCGAAGAGCTCGTGTCCCTTTCCCCCCCTCTCTTCCCCTTCTCTCGCAACTGTCAAAAACGAAGGCTTTGGAGCCTCCCCTTCGCACAGAACAGAGACTCTGAAAGATGTGCATAGGGTGCCGAAAGTACGGTCTCTCCCCGTCCCCTCTTCTCGCGAAGATTTTCTCAGTACTCAGAGAACTGACTCGGCCTGACAGTTAGAAGCCTGTGAATTTTCATACCCTCTGGGGCTAAGGTCCCCCTCGGTGGTCTTCCTCCTCGTTTATAAGTCTTCCTTTTCCTTTCCGATTCCTCCTATTGCCGCCAGCGCAGCGTCGTCTTTATTTGAGTTTTTCCGTCGTCATTTGCTTTCGCCGTCCCCATGCTGACGTAACACCTCCTCCCTCTCATTCCGCGTTCTCTTGACCTGACCCTCGCTGCGAGGTCCCGCTCGGATGCAAACACGGGAGCGTGAAATGGTGCTGTTAATAGTGATCTTTCCATCCCCTCTTCGACGTATTGTCTCCAGTCAAGCTCAAAGATAAAGCCTTTCGTACCCCCCAGGTGACCGGGAAAGGATCTCCCATCGAGATTCCGTTTCCTGGCCCCCGCCCCCGAAAATCCCTCTTTTATCACGCCACCCCCCCCCTTAGTTTTCCGTGTCCTTTTGATTTGCCTGTTTAAGCGGTCGGGACGGCCTCTTGCATACGCAGAATGCGTTATGGGAAATATTTTTAGAGGTGGAGGGAGAGGTTTTGAAGATTCCGTAGAACAGCTCGCTTGATTCCCGCTCCCAAGATACCCTAAATTATACCCTTGAAGCCTCTCCTCTTCTCGTAAACCCCCCTTCTCACGTATTGGGCATGCGGAACTGACTCTCTTTCTTTAGACCCCTTTCACTTAGAATTTTGATTACCCCACGTAATGATAGCATTCTCCTCTTCGTTTCCCCCGTTAAACTTTTACGCCTAATTTTAGGGGGGACTGAGAGTGCTCTATCATCGCGCCTCGACAAGATAAATTGATAGCTTTCGTGAAGAAATCACTTTCCAGGACAAAACCTCATCACCCAACGTTGGGTCGGAAACCTGCATATTCTCAGAGAATATTTTCTTTCAATTAGGGTTCAGCGGTCCTTTTTTTCAACCCGGGTAGTCATCCCAAACGCAGCGCATAATAATAATCCCCTTGTGGCGGTTTGCTGACAATCTCCCAACCACGACTAGCGTCCCCCTTGCAGTCCGAGACAGTTATGGGTCCTCAGAATACTGGCACTCTTCTTCCTCCTTCAGACGAATCGTTTCCCAGTTTCCCAGGATTCTCTTTTTTCGCTTCAATAATCGAATCCCATTTTCGCCCCGACAATCATCCCTTTTCTTGTAGTGTTCTTCCTGCTGTTTTGTCGCTCCTTTTTAGTAAGAAGGCTTCCGAGGCAACATCTCAAACTGCCCAGAGAAGAACCCAACGGACCCTCCGTTTGCGTTCCCTGGCCTTGGGTGCCCCTCGCGACCTTGTCACGGACGCCCCCCTTTTCACTCTCTTGCTGGATCATTGTTTTGCCCCTAGAAATTGCAAGTTCAAGAGCCTTCTCTGCTCTTTTGCCTTCTCCCCTCCCGAGATCTATCTATCTCTACTCCATCCTCCGTTGTTTGATATTTCCTTTATCTTTTTCGGTATTCGGTTCGAAGGAGGCAAACGCCCGTTCGGTCACTGCTTCTTTTGACTTTCTTTCTTCTGAAAAACCCTTGGATCCGCACCCCTTTTTCTCTTCTTCCTACGCAGGTCATTCCTGAAGAAGTCCCCCCGCGGCGCCCAAATGGAGACCGAAGTGCCCCGATTTCCCCTGCCATGGGTAGTAGTACGTGCTTTTCCCTATCTTTTTAAGGATTATGCTCCGCCTCCCCTTAAAGGTATCGGCGAAACTCTCATCAGCATTTCTCGGTTCAACATAATTCCCACATGCAAGTATTCCCTTCCCTCTGGTTCTCCATTTTTATGAGCCCCTGAGACGAGAAGCCGCTAGTTCCGACTCGCAAATTACCTGCGAGGAACTTTGACCCCAATAAGTCGTGACAGCGGCCAACCTTGCGTTGACACCATCTCAAAACCATAAGAGGCCAATCGGACTTTAGAGTTGTTTCCCCGAGTTTGTACTCAACCCCCCCCCTCCGCAAGAAGGGTGTCTTGGCTTCGGCGTATTCCTGCCCATGCCGACTCTCACATTGAAACGACACCCTCCCTTGAACCCTAAGAAGTCAACCATCTGACTCGCCACATCAACCCCTTCTGGCTCAGAAAACCAGCGGTATGACCCATATGATGTTGGAAAGTGTATTTAGGCGGCACCCCTTTCTTTAACCCGTATGTAGATGGACTTCCCTCAGGATCCTCTCCTCGGGATTCCCCCCGGGTCGAAACTTCGAGAAGGCACCCAACTTGGTCTCTTTGGTCCGGACGTCGGAATGCTTTGTTTTTCCTCTTCGTCCGAAGTAGCACCTGTGTTCCGAAGTCTTTGCCGCACTTACAGGGACCCCTTCCGTTATCCTTTTGGGATCCAGAATTTTCTCCTCTCCAAAGTTTTTTCTTCTCCGGGGGGACGCATCTTCTTCCAGGTCTGGCAAATCTACCAGACCCCTAATTCCTCACGGCTTAAATCCACGTGCTATTCTCTCATTCCCTTCCCCGGTAACTCTGGTAACGGCCCCGATGATAATTCCATCGCAACCATCTTTTTTTTCTTCTCCCCTTCGAGTCGGCCACAAAGACTGGCCCCGAGGTTTTCTTCTTACGTTAACATTGGAGAAAGAAGTCGATGCTTTCGGCTTTCTGGCGACCTGATCTTGCCGCGTTAGGCATACCGTACGCACCCATCCCTTTTTTACCCGTTTTCTGGCTTTATCCCTGAGAATGAGCCCCCCCACCTCCCCCTAACGTGATACTTCTTGCCTTCCTAGATTCGTTTTTCCCCTTCCTCAATCTTTCCACTGAACAAGATGGACGTAAGGTCCTGGAAACTTCGCTGTGTTTCTATAAGCTTTGTTGCGAATAATGATCGAATTCTACCGTCTTTTCTGGCCCATCTGTGGAATTTGACTCAGAGGCGCTCACACTTCCTGAGTCAGAAAAATTAATTTTGCGATTTCCCCTTTCCCTTTTTCATCACATTGTCCTATCTAGTTAAGATAGTTCGTCTATAGGCGTGGAAGGAATCGCCTTACCTTTGGCTCGGCGTCTCCAGATGTCCCGCCTCCTTTCGAGCTGTGTAATTTCAGCCCAACTCTCTTTTGTCCTTTCTCTCAATAGAATTTTTTGCCCGGTGACCTTTCATTAGCACTTGCTGACCCCAGAGATAGTACCTCGCGGGATAAGAGAAATGATACTCCACCTTCCCCCCCCTGGATGGTAACTTTGATGGTCCCCCCGACCGTATGAGTTTTGGCGTATGTGTTTTCCTCAGTACATTATTTGTAGTTAACTTGATTCTGTTATAGCCGCTCGGTCATCTTTCAGTCTTGATTGGCAGTACACCTAGTCGGCTACGACCGCCTACTTAAGTTCATCTCTGTAGAAGAACGTGAACCCGCTTTTTCTTCTGGAATACCCGCCAGATATTAAGATTCCGTTGATCGAGCCCTGTTCACCAAGCGGTTCAAGTTTCGGCTTCTCCTAAAATTTGTCATATTCTGTGATTATCCCCCAGGTTTACATCCGCTAATCCATCAATTCTTACTTTCCAGCCGAGCACACACAGGAGGTTCCAAACGCCTCCTGAAATGGTTTCCCCCCCGTTTTTCTTTTTTATAATCGGCTCCCGTGGCATTAATTCCCCCTTCTTCGTGACGTTAAGGATACCTCTAATCCCTCCCCCGCTCTACTAACCGCCATGTTTTTTTTTTTTCCTGTTCTACAGTGGGACCCCGACTCTTTCCCAAGCAGCTCTTTCCCCCCACCTAGGTGGTTTCCCGCTGAGCCATAGGTATCCTCATATTAGGGAGCTTCGTCGGGGGATTCTCCTTCACCGGGGTTCTTCCTCCCCTCTTTTCCAACCCCGTGGCTGATTATTTCTCCCCCTCAACATCCCCTTATGTTTTCAATGTCTTTTTAACTTTATTTTTTCTGTCCCGCAGCAGTATTGACCATGGTGTTTACCCTCTTCGCGCATCCCGAGGCCTATATTTTCTTCCCTCCTCTTTTTTGTTGTTAGAGATTCCCCTGATTCCCACTCTGAAAACCCCCACCTTGGCTCAGAGCTTTCAGCAGAAAGCCCTTAACCCTCAAATCTCCTAACCCACCCCCTTTTGAAGATAAGACTCGCCCTTTTTTTTTTCATCCTTGCTGCCAGAACTTCTGAGAAACGCAAAACCGCGTCCACGTCCCATCCTGTAGACTTTTTGATACCCTCGTATGCAGGGAACCCAACCCCAAGCCGCGGTCGAAGCCGATGTTTTTGGCAGCTCTGGAAATATATCGAAAGGAGTTAAATTTGCGGTAGTAGTTCGCCGGATGAGGCGATCGCCTGCAACCGCCTTTTGAATCCTCTCCGTCTTGCTTCCAACGGACCCCCCTAGTCCCTTCGGGGATCCCCCTTTCACCTGAACCAATTCACTGTCTTAGTTCGCCGCAGAGTTCGGACTCTGTATGATAGTCGTTTTTCCAAAATTACAGTTGTTGGCTCAGGTCGTAAAACCCCCTTTCCTCCCCCTCACCGTCCTCTGATGACCCTTTTTGAACCACGTCCGAAGAACTTCACCCGCCGGTTTGGTGACACTTTTACCTGCTGCAGATAGATGTAAGTCTCCCCCCCACCAGATTGCCTCGATTTCTGACGTCTTCGATACCTTCTTGGCTTAATCGTGTCGTAGAATGATCCTTTTGAGCAGGATCTTATTAAGCTCGTCCGAGGGGAGTTCCTCATTCCCTTTTTTTTTTTTTCTATAAGATCTCACCCACCTCCGCCAAATTTTATCCTCAATGCCAGCGTTCCCCTGAAGATACCTTTTGACCGAGATTCCATTAGCCTGCTCCGTGTCAGAATTCTCGGCTTTCCCCAGATTCCCCCCCCGAGAAAACACGAATTTGGATCGAGAAGAAATCTCCCCTCCCGGCCACAGCGCAGAGGACGGAAAGATTTTGTCATTTGTCCTACCAACCCTTGTCCCCCCCCCGGGATTTCCGCCAACACGACTGCTCCGAGCTGACCGCGCAGCGAGACCCTGGCGCCACTCCCCGCCACTCCTTTTTTCGCCAGTGTCATCTCCCACTGGGGAGGTTATCCGTTTTATCCGAGAAGGATGACTACAAACGTTCCTCCGGCTATCTCCATTTCGATCTTCTAAAGCTGCGGTGATCCTGGCCCCCTGCTGCCTCCAGTAACACTAGCCTCTTCCGACTTTTTATCAGAGTTTGTTTTTTTGCCCGGTGCCCCTTTTTGAGTATCATGTAACGGAATCGATGCCACGTAACAAGGTCGAATCAGGGTGACCGACCACCGGAGTTTGCCGTTCCCCTGTTTTTATTGCCAGTTGCCCCCCACTTTTTTTTTGCCCCACTCCATGTTACCACTCCCCAAGAACTAATCTTCTTTCCTAAGGGCACCGGCACCCGGAGAGCTCCCCCAACCACGACTCACCTCTCCCCGAACATTCCCCACCTAGCCGACGCACCTTGTCCGTGTGGAGGTCGTCGCCACCGAGACCCCCCACCTAACAAGCGAAGGACCCTCCACCCGCATACCTCCGGCCCCCAAACACTCCCCGGACCCTCGAAGATCGGCAGAGCGATTTCCCGCCATCACCCCCGCGGCTCGACCACCAGTTCAACTCCGCCCGACTTATGACCCCCCCGAGACACAGAAGAAGCCCCTCCTGCCGGTCTTGGACCATCCCCCCCGAGGACCACGACTCGGCCTCTTGCGGGTTGCTAACAATTTGAATTAAGAATGCTCTGGTTCGGCCCGCTCTTTCTAAATTACAATTTGTATGAGCCCTTCGATTTCACACAATTGTCGACACGGTATTGTCAAGTGTAGTTTGACTATTTGCGACTTTTACACTTTCTTGCGGCCCGTACGCCCTTTTGGTAAAAAACAGTTCTTCCCCCCCCCGAGCGTCTCCCAAGATCGCTTCAATTAGCCCCCCCTACCACCAAGCTGCTAGTCCCTAGATTTTGGTGGACCCAGAGAGGACTTTTCCCGGACCAAGGCAGCCCGGAAACGCTAGACTCCCCAGTTCGAACTTGAGAGAAGGGAGACTGAGAAAGAAGGTAAAGTTCCCTCAACCTGACTCAGAACATCGTTTCCCGGCCCCGGTAGGGACCTTGATAGTTTCGCTTTTTATTATTGAGACCTGATTTACTTTTTTTCATGTTGCCAAGTTCATTCTCATATATGATAAAGCCCCCCTGTGCGTGATTCCCCCCTCGAAACCCCCTCCATCGCAGCTCGCCGAGCCTTTGATTTGTGTTGCTCTTTCTTTTCTGACATGCATTGACCTTAAGAGAATTTCTTTTCCTTCTCGACTACAGGATTCTCTCTGTTAACTGTGCGGAAGCCAAATCTTCTGAAGAACCATAGCAGCTCAAATTTTAGGATGGTTTCTTCCATCTGATCTGCTTATTTATTCCCTTGAACCTCCAGGTAAGCAATGGAGTAGGAGATAATCATCCCCTTTCACAATCTCAATACACGCTCCTTTCGGCCCTACGGTTGCGTTGCGGCGACCGGGTTGGTCTTTCCCATCGCTACTTCTTGTTTTCCTGTCTCCAGCTCTTGGATAAGGTTTTTGAACTTACGTTTCTTGTCCTTCGATGCGCCCCTTTGCCTCCTAGAAACTCCAGTCGAACGCGACCGAGACCCTCTTTCCCAATAATAATGCGAGAGCCTCGTGTCTCTCTGGTTCCCTCATAAGGATCAACTAGAATTGAAAGAGTTGCTTTGACGTGCAGGTTCTTCGTTCTTGTCGATGAGAGATCCATGACCCCCGGACACGTCGCTGAGGAGCAAAGATGCCTGAAGAACGCAATGTCTTCCGGTGACACTGTGATCTTTCCAATTTAATGTAAGTTATGCCTCCTTTCCCCCCCCTAAATCGGAACATTTGAATATAGGCGACCCAAGATCAGCCGTAGGGAAAATCAAAGCCTCCCCCTTTTTTTTCTTTGCTTGTACCTTCACTTCCTCCCCCCATTCTGGACCTCTGAAAAATACGTCTCGTCTCTCGTCCAATGAGTCGGAATTGAACAACGCTGCCCCCTCAGGCCAAATTACGGCCGAACCCCCCCATCACTTTGCTTTTCTTATTCCTCTTGTTCTCTGCAGGTCATCCGCCGATCAGGCGTTCTCGACGAGTGACCTATCTGCCCGATCGTCAACATTAAGTTTCATCCACGTAAGCTACCTAGCTTTCCCCCCCCCCTATTCACACTATTGTCCCACTTACCCACGTCGGTGATTTGAATATGGATGTATGGACGGGTGGTGCGAGGCATCCATCCTTTGGGCTCCTTAGCGTTTCATTAGATCTGCGAGGACCCGATTCTTAGACCAATTATCCGATTCCCCCCCCTTTTTATGTTGGCGCGAATCCTTATACAGTCTTTTGAGCCAAATGTCTGACATCCGTCTCCCCTCCTCATGATTGGCCGGCCCCTTGGCAATCCTGTTCCCGAGATCGTAAGGCTCGTTCTAACTAGGAGGCGTAATAAAGCCCCTCTTGGTCTCCTTTTAGGACGACCCGCCCCCCTTATCGTTTACCATCCCAAGCATGCTTTCGCTCCGCATATGAAAGTGATGGTAAACGGTCCCGATGACTCCACCCTAACTCTTTCTTGGCTTTGCCTATTTAGAGCCCCGAGGAGTTCGACTCCCTCCTGAACCCCGACAGACACCCAAAACTCCAACACTTCCCGTGCTCACTGCGCTGGATCACTTCTCCCGCAAGTGGCACAGCTTCTGGCGATTGTTAACCCTATCACCCTTTGTCTAGCTGTATCCTTGACTTTGTGCTGACCCCCTTTTACGGTCCCAGAGCTATTCTCCAGTATACACTCATTAACCGCTCAGTGTTGATGACAAGTTCTCCTCGTCCCTATTGATACCCCCGTTTCAATCCCCCCTTGCTTCTCAAAGTATTCGGCTTCTGATGAGTGAGTACTTTCTATGTGACTGCTTTCAAAGTAACCCCTCTAGACGCCCTGCCTTCGAAAATATCTCTGCTGGCTCTAAGGTTCTCGGTGGTTTTCTTTTCTATCTTTTAGTCTATCTCTTTGATACAATGATGCCTAGTCGCCTTCAGGATCCCAAAATAATGATTTTGTTAGACTTTCGCCAATCCCTTATGAGCGTCTGCTCTCGATGCGATCGTTACGAGTCCCAGTTGGCCGCATCGCGGCATGTTTGAATAGGAGGCTCCCTACATCTTGCGATGTTTTGTCTTCTCGCAGATTTTAATCGCCATCAGTTCAGGGCCAATGGATCGCTCGCATGAGCACGCGCTGTTTCGAGCTGGCCGCGTCCTCCCGATCGATGTCAATTGTAGGACATGTGGGATCGTTGTGTGCTCTTGTATCTCCCTGAGGATATGACAATGGCTGAGGTCCCCCCCGTCGACCCAGATGATGACGCCGCTCACCTAGCCTTAGCAATCGCAGTCGTAATCCTTCGCTGAAGTGCCCCCGGCCAACGGGTTCGATGGGAAGCTTTTTGCTCCAGCTCTTGTATTTGGCAATGTCCCCCCCCAACCCCCCTACAGGCAGGTGGAAATGTCGTACGCTCTTACCTTCCAGATGTAATTATTTTAGGAACCTTGGGTGTGTTCATCAGGATACCCAGAACGTGAATTTTTGGCCGGTAGATCAAAGTTCCCTAAATCTCTTCGAAACCCTCGGCGCGGAACAGCACGAGGAATTGCGACCCATTCGTGGAAGGATTATTGCGGATCCCACCCTTCTACTCGCCCTTAAGGTGACCCCGCACTCTCCGGTTTTAGCCCAAATGGTACGACCCTACTAGAAGCCACGGTCTTACACTCAAGTCCCTTAAGCGCGAGATGTGACCATCTCCCCGACGCCCCTTAGACCATACAAGACTTCTGTGGGGCTTAATGAAGAGGATCCAGTTTTCTTAGAAATATGACCTTATGGGTATGGCCCCGGGTGGAAGCCCTGTGAGAGGCACACCGTGTTCTTAAGCCTCCAAATTTTCACCCTGGCGCTTCTGCGGAACATCTTTTTTAGAGCTGCATGTCGGCATTTTAGCCTGTCCCGCCCGTGCTGATCACTTTTGGTGTTCCGAATTCGCTTCAGGATCTACGCCCTCATCTGTTGTGTGAGTCGAGATCAAATTCCTTAAGCGATCTTGGAAACCACCCGATAGAAGGCATGACCCCCATTAAACTGCCCCCCAGGCATTAAAGAAAGGCGTTTCTGACTCAGAAGACAACGTTTGATTTTCCTCTGGCGCAAGTAATGCCGTCTACATGCAGGCCCCCCCGATCTGCCATCCTTGATACTCTCTTACGCGATTAACACAACCTTTTCCCCCTTTTGCTGATCCGCGCTTGTTGTCCTTGGCCATCTTCCGCGACAGTAGTAGATCCTTGGCGTCGTTCAGGCGTGAACTTGCGACCCCACCCCACTCCTTTTGTGTATGTCCCCCATTCTTACAGCCCTGCGAGTCCACCCCCTTTACCAACTGGAAGGGCGCGTGCCTCTCCCCTGAAGTGGTCGCAGGCTCGGCTTGTGACTCGACCGTCCAGTTGTGGCGCTTTTGGAATG